>Ga0247822_10003522_pt1 | contig 10209 bp, 6 predicted proteins | sample 13C_Cellulose_Da_FD_192423 | JGI IMG/M metagenome (GOLD analysis project Ga0247822, IMG submission 192423) | Soil microbial communities from agricultural site in Penn Yan, New York, United States - 13C_Cellulose_Day30 | ecosystem: Environmental > Terrestrial > Soil > Agricultural land | place... | reverse complement strand
AAAATGCGTCGACACGGTATTTGGCTTTGGTGCCGCGGGCTCTAGGCTGCCTGCGCATCCATTCCAATTCCTTCTTAAGAAGATTGCGTGCTTTGGTCACTTCAATCTTTAACAACTCTTCGCGGGATGCCTTCTTTTCAAGGAAGTAGGCATAGTTTCCTTTATATCGAAAAAGTTGTCCCCGATCGAGCTCTATTATTTCTGTAACGACGTTGTCCAGAAAGTAGCGATCGTGAGTCACCATGATCAGTGTGATCTGCGTACCTCGTAAATAATTCTCGAGCCATTCAATAGCCTCGAGGTCCAGATGGTTGGTTGGTTCATCGAGGATGATCAGATCGGCATCCTGTAATAGCAGTTGTGCCAGGAAAATTCGCTTGCGCTGACCACCGGATAGCTCCGAGAATTTTTTATCCAGGCCAGGAACTCCCAATTTCTCAATCACCTCATGCACTTTGTTTTCGTAGTCCCATGCATTGAGTTCCTCCATCTTTTCCAACACCTTTTGCATGTGATCCGGATCCACATTCGGATTCTGAAGGCATGCCTCATACTCCCGAACGACGCGGGCGATCTCATTATCGTTGCTGAACAGCACGTCCTTCACGAGCTGCTCTCCGTGAATACGCGGCTGCTGCGTGAGGTAGGCAACCCGGATACCAATTTTACGGCTCACCTGGCCAGTATCTGGCTCGATCTCACCGGTCAGAATTCTAAGAAGTGTGGATTTGCCGACGCCATTGCTTCCCACAAGTGCATACTTCTCGCCCTGGGAGATGCCTATTGAGATGTCTCTAAAGAGCCACCGGTCGTTATACGTTTTCGAAATCAGTTCTGCAGATAGATAATTCAAGATCGTTGAGTTTGGCCCGCAAAAATAGGCTTCTCAACTGCAAGCTACAAGCCCGGTTACCAATCACTGGTTCAGGAAATTAATGTGTCCCCACTTTCGTGTTAGTTTAGGAATTAAGACGGGCGCATTTAACAACACAATTGCTTTCATGATGTGCACGTCCTGTCACAGATTAAGTTACCGTCGATAAACATTCCTAAGCTGATACTTAAACTATTACTTGAAGTAAGTCAATCAAGAATAGAAAATCGTTTGCGAATTATCTGCGTCGGACAACAATGGTGCAATATTTTTTTGTCAACTTTATGTTACTGTTTCATCGCATCGACTCAACATCAACCATGTCCAGGCAACTTCGCATTGCATCAATATTTTTTCTCGCACTCACTTTCACCACTTCATTTTCACTCGCCCAGGCAACCCGCAGTATAACTGTGACGGGATACTTCTTTGGCAAGGCTGCTGATGTCGATAGTATCGCGATAACCAACGTGAACAAATTCACGCACATCATTTTCAGTTTCTGTCACCTGAAAGGAAATATGCTGCAGGTGGATAAACCTGAGGATGCGTCGGCGATTACTGCGCTGGTAGGCCTAAAGAAGAAGAATCCTTCTCTGAAGATTTTATTATCACTGGGAGGCTGGGGCGGATGCGCAACCTGTTCTGATGTTTTCTCAACCGCGAAGGGCAGAAAAGACTTTGCGGCTTCCGTGCTGCAGCTTAATGAATTCTTCAAGACCGATGGCATCGATCTCGATTGGGAATATCCTGTGGTTGAAGGTTATCCGGGCCATAAGTTTGCCCCCGAAGACAAGAAGAATTTCACAGCGCTCATTAGCGAGTTGAGGAGTGTTCTGGGAACGAAGTATGAGATAAGTTTCGCTGCCGGTGGATTTCAAAAGTTTCTTGACGAGGCTGTTGACTGGAAAGCAGTAACTCCCCTGGTTGACAGGATCAATCTGATGACATACGATCTGGTAAACGGCAACTCCACGACTACCGGTCATCATACGCCACTGTACAGCAACCCGTCTCAGAAAGAATCAACGGATAACGCCGTAAAGTATTTGATTAAGATCGGAGTTCCGGCTAACAAGCTTGTTATCGGAGCGGCGATGTACGGGCGGATGTGGGAAGGCATAGCACCTGCTCAAAACGGATTGTATCAATCGGGAAAGTTCAAGCGAGGCTTGGATTACAACCGATTTGATCGGGAGCTCACACCGGCACAGGGCTGGGTGAAATATTGGGATGATGTGGCGAAAGCTCCCTATTCCTACAACGCAGAGAAGAAATTATTTATTACGTATGACGATAGCAGATCCATGACATTAAAAACACAATATGCCATGGACCAAAAACTTAATGGCATTATGTATTGGGAGATCACGAATGATAAGTATGTCGAAGGATTGTTGGATGCGATTGACCATACAAAGCGAAATTACCATCCTAAACCTTAGCCCAGTTTGTTCTGCCTATGCATAGAATCATAATTGCCACCATTGCGCTTATGATCGGGATTTCTGTAATCACTAACGGTCAAAGCGCTAAAGAATTTTTGAAGAAAGGCGAGGCATTCTACATCGCCAAAAAATACCCGCAGGCTCTTGAAGTGTATCAACAAGGCCTGAAGAAGCATCCCAAAGACGCGCGATTAAATTTCCGGACGGGGCTTACTTACCTGTCGATGCCGGGCCGCGCGGAGTCACTGCGCTATTTGCAGGCTGCCTACACCACTAACCCTTCCGTTGACGAGAATATTTACTATTACCTGGGATTGTCCTATCAAAGTAACAAGCAATTTCAGAAAGCACTGGAGTTTTTTAATGAGCACAAGAAGCGCCATGCCGGCGCGAAAGATGATGTTGATAAGCGGATCAGCCAGGTCTTATTTGCTGACTCTGCTATGCGGGCGCCATCTGGAGCTGTAGTGGAAAATGTTGGTAAGGCTATCAATTCGTCATTCCATGAATACTCACCACTCGTATCGTCGGATGGAAACACCATGATCTTTACGTCTAATCGTCCTGCCGAAGGAGTTCCATCGGGTAAACTTTATGAAGACATCTACATATCGAAGCGCGTAAACAATCAATGGACTAAACCACAAAAGATCAGCCCGAACATTAACATCCGTTTCAATGACGCGGCAGCATCGCTTTCGAGAGATGGCAAGACGCTGATCATATATTATGAATATGGTGGTGGCGATATCTACATCTCTCAATTAAAGGGTAACGAATGGTCGAAGCCGATACCGCTGAATCAGAATGTCAACTCGCCGGCCAGTTGGGAAACTTCGGCATTTGTAACATCCGATGGACAGAAGCTCTACTTCACCAGCAACCGCGCCGGAGGAATGGGCAGTCTCGATATTTATGTCAGTGAGATGGAAATGACAGGTGACTGGGGCAAGGCAAAAAACCTGGGCCCAGTAGTCAACACTCCCGGACGCGAGGATTCTCCGGCTGTTGATGCTGATGGAAAGACGTTGTTCTTTTCGTCGGACGGACATCGGGGCATGGGAGGCATGGACATCTTCAGAAGTGAATACAAGGACGGCAAATGGCAGAAGCCTGTGAATCTCGGTTATCCGATTAACTCCGTTGACGACGACAGCTTCTTTGGACTAACTGGTGATCGCCGGCAGGCTTTTTTCTCTTCGATGAGAGAGGATGGCAATTCCGAGATTTATACACTGACTTTTAACGAGCCTTACATGGTAGTAGCCGAGGCTCAGCTTCCTGTACCTGACGAGGTCCCTGCGAAGAACACGGGCTCGCGAACCGTACGTCAGCCATCTGCGGACGGGCCGCAGGTTGTTGAGAAACCGAAGACTTCTGTGAAGCCGCCTAAGGGGAACAACTATGGTCGTCCGGGACCGATTCCAACCGGCCCTACACTTTCCCGAAAGCTATTGTTCTTTGCGACTAATAAAGATGTGCTGAACAAGGAAGGAATTCGGAAACTCGATGACATTGTGAGTTATCTCAAAGCCAATAAGGATGTGAGCAGTCTGATAGAAGGTCACACGGACAACCAGGGTAATACTGCTTTGAATAACGCTTTGTCTATACGCAGAGCCAATTCAGTGGCACGCTATCTGGCGGAGCAGGGAATCGATCCACGAAGGTTATCAGTAAGAGGTTACGGAGCTCGACGCCCGCTGGTTTCAAATGACGATGAGATCGAGGGCAGGCAACTTAACCGGAGGATCGAAATCAGCCTGATCAAAGTAGCAACCGCCCGCGGCACGGTGGCCGAGTAAATGTTATCATGATTCTCTGCGCAGCACTTGCAGCGGCGGCGTCGTGATCACTTCTCGCGAATTAAACCATCCGATGATCACTGTGAGCAACACAACTCCTATTCCGATTATCAGCAATTCCACTGCGTCGAACGCAAAGGTGATCTCAAAGAAATAAGTGGTCAGCAGCCATCCGCCTGCCAGGGCTAAAACTATTCCTGTCAGCGCAGAGAACAGGCCGAGCCAGGCATATTCTATCAGCGTGATCTTGAAGATCTGGCGTGTACGTGCGCCGATCGTGCGCAGCAGGACATTCTCCTTTACGCGGGCAAACTTGCTGTTGATAACAGCGCCGGCAAGCACAACAAGTCCCGTAATGATGCTGAACACGGCGAGGAATCTGATCACCAGTCCCAGTTTATCAAATAAGCCATTAACGGTACTTAGTATCAGTCTCAGATCAATCAAAGAAACATTCGGATACTGCATCACCAGCTGCTGCTGGAAAGCGTTAGCCCGTGACTGGTCGTCGATGCGTGTAGCCGTCACGTAGATTTGTGGCGCTTGCTCCAGAACGCCCCGTGGAAACACGAAGATAAAATTGGGCGGATCCTTGGGCCAGTCTACCTTTCGAATGCCGGCGATGCGGACCGGCAACGGTACGCCCTGAATATCAAACACAAGTGAATCTCCAATTGTGACACCTAACGATTCTTCCATGCCCTCGGAAATTGTCACCCACACTGAATCTGGCCCCGCTTGCATTCGCTGCACCTCTCCTTTTATAAGTTCTTCAGAGTGATGGAGGCTGTCGCGATAAGTTACCCGATACTCCCGCGCCAGTGCCCAGGTCGGGATGTTGTCGGTAGTATCTAACTGCAGCTTGTCAACTGGCTTACCTTTCAATTCACGTAGTCTGCATGTGATGATGGGTACAACCTGGTTAACCTTGAGGTGATTGTCTTCCATGAGTTTAATCACACCGTCCCGTTGAGAAGGCTGAATGTCGAACAGAATTGTATTGCTTTGATTTTCCTGACCCGTGAACTCCACCTGACCAAGCATACTTTCTTCTACGATGTTCAATGTAGAAATAATGAAGGCGCCCAGCCCAATCGTTACCAGCAATACCCTTGTTTGATTATTCGGGCGAAAGAGGCTCGATAACGAGTGGCGAATAATAAATCCCGCCCGCTCAGGGAAGAATCGACGGACAAGGAACAACAAGAGCGAGGCTACGGCAGTAAGACAACCCAGCGCGGCTGCTAATCCAAGGAAAAAGAACGTGCCGGTAGTAAGACTCTTTGTTTGCATGGCCGCAAACAACAATGGAAAAAGTGCGATCAAGATAACCGTCACCCATCTGGTCTTGGAACGTGGTGTTGGATTGTCTCCGGTTGCCCGCAGCACGGTGAGTGGTGGAACAAACCGCACAGAGATCAAGGGCAATATGGAAAACAATACGGACACCAAAGCGCCGATAAGAACGCCCATCAGCAGTGATGTCCAGGAAATTGAAAACTCAACCTTGAACGGAAGCAGACCTTTCAGGAAGATGGGAATAAGCTGTTGAATGCCGATTCCCAACACCGAACCGATTACGCTCCCGATCATTCCAAGAACGAAGATCTGTATGAAGTATATGTTGAAAGCCTGCCATCCTGATGAACCTATACAGCGGAGTACGGCTACTTCTTCACGCTTTTCGCGGGCATATATATGGACAGAACTGGCCACGCCAATGCATCCGAGGATAAGCGCGACAAACGCCAGCAGGGAAAAGAATCTGTATATCGACAGAAAGCCCTGACCCAGACCGTCTTTTCTCTCCTGCACCGTATCGTAGCCATACCCGAATCGCTTAAGCTCGGGCTTAAGCTTTTCAATCAGCTGCTGCGTCTGTTCCTCTGAGTTTGTACGAAAGAACCTTTTATAATTTACTCTACTGCCATATTGAACCAAACCCGTTTCCCCGAGCTCTTTCATGGAGATGTATACCGAAGGAGTAAATGAGGCCATGATACCGCCGCCACCTGGAATACTCGAAACAACACCGGCGACCTTTAAAGTGCGGTTACCAATTCTGATTGAATCATCAGAACTCACCTCGAACTGACTCGCGAGGGTTTCATCCAGCATCGCATACCCCCCACTCTTCATCTTTTCATATGCGTCCGAGGGAAGCGTTTCGATCTTACCATAAAAAGGAAACGGTCCCTCCAATGCAACAAGCCTTATGAGCCTTGATTGATTATTGTGCAGGAACAATACCATTGAAGCCATATCGGCCTCGCCAGCCTGGTCAGTTCCCGTTGAATCGAAGATACTCTGGAGTGGTTTGACGAACGGCTTGTCTCCATTTGCCACAAAGTCGGCGCCGATCAGTTCTTTCGCATTGCGATCGATGTCGCTCTCCATGGAGTGGCTGAAGGAGTCGAGCGCTACAACGGCTGCGATACCGGTTACCAGCGACGCCATAAATAGCAGCAGGCGGGAGAAGTTCTTGCGCGCATCGCGCAATGCCATCGACCAAACCCATCGATCGCGAAACATTGATCGCGTACGACGCTTCAATCTGATCACGTAATCAATCATGTGCGTCAGGAGATATGTTGCAATTGCGCGATGTCATCAACCAGTTTGCCACCGCGCATTCTCAAGATGCGTTGCGTGCGTTGCGCCAATTCCAGGTTGTGCGTAACGAGTACGAGTGTGGTGCCTTTCTCCTTATTCATTCCGAAGAGCAGATCCGTAATGTGTGCTGCATTTTCTTCATCGAGATTCCCGGTTGGCTCGTCGGCAAACAGGATCCGGGGGTCTGTTATAAAGGCCCGTGCCATAGCAACCCGTTGCTGCTCTCCACCCGACAACTGAGATGGGTAGTGATGGGAACGGCTTCCGAGACCAACGCGTTCCAGCAACTCCATCGCTGCGGGAGCGACATTACGTTCGCCTCTGAGTTCCATCGGCACCATTACGTTCTCAAGAGCAGTTAAGGTAGGTAGTAGCTGAAAGTTCTGGAAAACGAACCCCACGTACTGATTTCGGAGGTATGCGCGATCGTCTTCACTCATCGCATTCAGTTTAAATCCCATGAGGGAGAGCACGCCGGAAGTCGCCGTGTCCAATCCTGCGCAAAGTCCGAGCAGCGTAGTCTTTCCACTGCCTGATGGGCCTATAATTGCCAGAGAATCACCTTGATTTACCGAAAAAGTAACACTGTCCAACACCACGAGCTCCCTCCCTGCGGAGCGATACATCTTAGTGAGGTTTTCTGCCTGCAGAACCGCCGTTGACATGATTTTTGCTATTGACTAATGAGTTAAAGCGTTATTACGCTAAAATTGTTTCAGAATCCAAGAAAAGACCAAACTTCCCTTATGTCGGTAGTCGCCAAATTGCTCGTATTTATTTCAGTACTCGGTTTATTTCAGACAACAAACAAGCCAAAGGTCATCCTTTTCTATGGCGACAGTCTCACGGCCGGGTACGGGTTGTCGACCGAAGAAGCCTTCCCGGCAATTATCGATAAGACTCTGAATAAGAAGGGGAAAGCTGTTAAAGTGATCAATGCAGGCTTGAGTGGCGAGACCTCGGCTGGCGGACTCAGCCGCCTCGATTGGGTGCTCAGGCAGCCTGTTGACATATTTGTTCTGGAGCTTGGGGCCAATGATGGCCTCCGGGGGCTTCCATTGGACGAAACCCGAAAAAACCTTCAGAACATTATTGACGCCGTGAAAAAAAAGAATCCAGGCGCCAGTGTGGTGATCGCGGGCATGATGGTTCCACCAAACATGGGACCCGACTATTCCAGCGGCTTTCAAAAGATCTTTCCTGACCTTGCAAAGAAGAACAACGCGAAGCTCATCCCTTTTTTGTTACAGGATGTGGCGGGAAACGAGAAACTCAACAATGCCGACGGCATTCACCCGAATGTTGAGGGTCACAAGATCGTCGCCACGAATGTACTGAAGGTTCTGGAGCCTTTGCTCTAGGCTTGTCGTTGTACGCCCTGCAATCCTTCATTCTTTTGATGCCCCTGGCGGGCACGGGTATCGGCATGACCCAGCAGGACAGTCACAGCCAACCCAGTTTGCACCTTAAGGGCCAGATGACCAGATCAGAATTATCGGAATGGTTGTCGTAATTAGGGCACCAACACTTATACTTACTACGCCAATAGCGCACCCAGCGGAATGAAAGTCGCCTTGTTTGTACCGTGTTACATCGATCAGTTTTATCCACAGGTTGGTATTGCCACATTCCAGCTTTTGCAAAAGTTGGGGGTCGATGTTTCTGTGCCTGACAATCAAACGTGCTGTGGACAACCCATGGCAAATTCTGGTTTCGCTTATTTGTCAAGAGGCTGCGACGAAAACTTTGTCGACGGCTTCGCTGACTTTGATTACATTGTATGTCCGTCGGGTAGCTGCACCTTGCATATTAAAGAGCACGTTCATGCCGATGGTCGTGACCGGGAAACAAAACACATACGCGAACACATTAAAGAATTAACAGAGTTCATGACGGATGTGTTACACGTAGAAGATTTGGACGCGACGTTTCCTCATAAGGTTGGCCTTCATCAAAGTTGCCACGGTCAACGCGGCCTGGGGCTTTCTCAGATGACAGAAGTAGTTGCTCCTGAATTTTCTAAACCTGAGCATCTATTGCGCATGGTCAAGGGCATACAGCTTGTAGAGTTGGATCGTCGTGATGAGTGCTGCGGATTCGGTGGCACTTTTTGTGTCACAGAGGAAGCTGTGTCTGCTAAAATGGGGATCGATCGGGTTGCTGATCACGTCCGGCACGGAGCCGAGTTCATTACTGCCGGGGATATGTCCTGCCTGATGCATCTGGAAGGAATACTTCGCAGGCAGAAGAGCGCGACGCAGGTAATACACATTGCTCAAATCCTGAACGGGAAGCTGTCATGACACAATCCGGCGCACCGATACTTCCATCCGATCATGCTTCGCGTGCTGAAATCTTTAACAAGGACGCAGCCCGGGTTGACTGGCACGACGAAACACTTTGGTTCGTACGTGCAAAGCGCGACAGAGCGGTGAAACAATTGCCTGAATGGGAGTTGCTGCGCGAGGCCGCATCCACGATCAAGCTCAACGTACTTGACAACCTGCACGACTATCTGCTCGAATTCGAAAAGCAGGCAAAAGCAAATGGTGCTATCGTGCATTGGGCAGAGACGGCTGAAGAGCACAACCAAATTGTTCATCAGATCATATCCGAAGCCGGTGTAAAAAGCCTCGTAAAAAGTAAATCGATGCTTACGGAGGAATGTCATCTCAATGATTTTCTGGAGAAGAATGGAATAGATGTCATCGATACTGATCTCGGTGAGCGCATCGTGCAGCTGGCAGGTGAGCCTCCGTCACATATTGTATTGCCATGCATACACTGGAAGAAGGAAGAGATTGGAGAACTGTTTGCAAAGCATCTGGGTACAACGCCAGGCGCAAGCGATCCAGGATATCTCACCGCTGCGGCGCGCACGCACCTTCGTCAACATTTCCTTACGAGCAAGGTAGCGCTCACGGGCGTTAATTTTGCCGTCGCGGAAACGGGGGAAGTAGTGGTGTGTACCAACGAAGGAAATGCCGACCTCGGAGTTCAGCTTGCTGATGTCCACATAGCGTGTATGGGCATCGAAAAGATTATCCCGCAGCGCCAACATCTCGGAGTGTTTCTCAGGCTCCTGGCTCGCAGCGCTACCGGACAGCCAATCACCACCTATTCCAGTCACTTCCGTCGTCCGCGTTCCGGGCAACAATTTCATATCGTACTTGTTGACAACGGAAGGACCAACCGACTTGCAAACCCTGATTTCCGAGGAGCATTAAAATGTATTCGTTGTGGTGCATGCATGAACACCTGTCCGGTTTACCGAAGGAGTGGCGGTCATAGTTATCATCATGCAGTTGCAGGACCGATTGGTGCCATACTCGCGCCAGGTCTGGATGCAAAATCATTCGGTGATCTCCCCTTTGCCTCAACGTTGTGTGGTTCGTGCACCTTCGTTTGTCCGGTTAAGATCGATATCCATAATCAGCTTTATAAGTGGCGGCAAGTGATTGTGAAAGAG
>Ga0247822_10003521_pt1 | contig 10209 bp, 12 predicted proteins | sample 13C_Cellulose_Da_FD_192423 | JGI IMG/M metagenome (GOLD analysis project Ga0247822, IMG submission 192423) | Soil microbial communities from agricultural site in Penn Yan, New York, United States - 13C_Cellulose_Day30 | ecosystem: Environmental > Terrestrial > Soil > Agricultural land | place... | reverse complement strand
CAGTCTTGCGCTTCACTTCGCGCTCGGCGCGGCGCTTCAGCCGTTCGTCCATCCGCTCCAGGACCGCACCCAACAATGCGCGGCCGCGGTCCATATTGTCGGCCAGATAATGATCGAAATGGTCGCGCACCGCCGCCTCGACGAAACGCGCCGCCTCCAGGCTGGTGAGGCGATCCTTGGTCTGGCTCTGGAAATGCGGGTTGCGGATGAACACGCTCAGCATCAGTTCGATGCCGTTGAACACGTCGTCGGCTGTGATGTCCTTGGCGCGCTTGTTGCCGACAAGCTCGCCGAAGCCGCGAAGCCCCTTGGTCAGGGCAGCGCGAAGCCCGGCCTCATGAGTGCCGCCATCGGGCGTCGGGATGGTGTTGCAGTAATAGCTTTCGCTGCCTCCCTCGGTCCACAGCGGCCACGCGACGGCCCATTCGGCGCGGCCCTGTCCGTCGGGGAAGTCCTGACGGCCCGAAAATGGCGGGCTGGTAAAGCATTCGCGGTCGACCAGTTGTTCGTTCAGATGATCGGCGAGGCCACCAGGAAACTGGAATACGGCTTGCTCGGGCACGGCTTCGGACGCCAGGGACGCGTCGCAGCGCCATCGGATTTCAACGCCCGCGAACAAATAGGCCTTTGATCGGACCAGCTTGTAGAGCCGCTCGGCACTGAAAGCGGCGTCGCCTCCGAAAATCTCCGTGTCCGGAGTGAAGGTGACGCTCGTCCCGCGCCGGTTGGGCGCTGCTCCGACTTCCTCCAGCTTGCTCGTCGCTAGGCCCTTGGAGAAGGCCTGTCGGTAAAGCTTCTTGTCCCGCGCGACCTCGATGATCGTCTCGGTGCTAAGTGCATTGACGACGCTGACTCCGACGCCGTGAAGGCCTCCGGACGTCGCATAGGCCTTGCCCTCGAACTTGCCGCCGGAATGCAGGGTGGTGAGGATCACCTCCAGCGCCGACTTGCCCGGATATTTGGGGTGCGGATCGACCGGGATTCCGCGGCCGTTGTCGATGACTGTCAGCCGGTTTCCCGGCTCCAGCTGCACCTCGATCCGGGTGGCGTGGCCGGCGACCGCTTCGTCCATCGAATTGTCGATGACTTCGGCGGCGAGGTGGTGGAGCGCGCGTTCGTCCGTGCCGCCGATGTACATTCCGGGGCGGCGGCGGACGGGCTCGAGCCCCTCCAGCACCTCGATCGCGGAAGCATCGTAGTCAGTCGAAGGGGTCGCGGAATTTCCGGATTCGAACAGGTCGGACATTTGTGGAACGCTATAGGAGCCGCACCGATCGAATGCCAAGCGGCCCGCACACTTGAAATGCGTGCTGTTGCAACCAAATCACGCCTGTCGGTCGCCTCATTGGGGCCGGCGACGGGTCGGATCGGCCTGAACAGCGCGGCCGTCCCTCCCGCCTAGTTGCTCAACATAGGAGGACTTACCATGCGCTCTGCATTTGACTTCGCACCGTTCCGCCGCTCGACGATCGGTTTCGACCGCTTGTTCGACCTTCTCGAAAACAGCACCAACGGGCAGGGCGGCGAGAATTATCCGCCGTTCGACCTAGTGAAGGTCGGCGACAATCAGTACCGCATCGACCTCGCCGTCGCCGGCTTCAAGCCGGAAGAAATCGACATTACCGCGCAGCAGAACGTCCTGCTGGTGGTCGGGAAGAAGAGCGAGGAGACCGAGGGCGGCGATCGCAACTACGTCTACCGCGGGATCGCCAACCGCTCGTTCGAGCGCCGCTTCGCGCTCGCCGACCACATCCAGGTGACCGGCGCCGACATCCGCGACGGCCTGCTGTCGATCGAATTGAAGCGCGAAATCCCCGAGGCCATGAAGCCGCGCAAGATTTCGATCGGTGGTGCCGAGTCGAAGCACGACGCGATCGAGGCCAAGGCGAACGAGCCCGCCGACGCCTAATCGGTCACTCAGTTAGAACGAAGCCCCGGCGGGACCGCTCGCCGGGGCCTCATCCGGGAAATCGCCAGAGTCAGCTTTCGACCGCTGGCTGACTCTAGCTGGGTAAAGGGAAGCGGCCCGCTGGATGTTCCAAGGGGCCACCCAGCGGGCCCGCGAAGCGCAACCTGGGAGGTTGGCTGCGATAGCGATTTAGTTTGCTTACGACGGCGTTCCCATTGGGGAAAACTTGGAGGCGTCCCGAGGCTCTTTGCTGTCTCCTGGCTCGGCCCATCCTTCGGCCGGTCGCGCCCTTAGGCGATTGTCAGGATGAACCCGATGGTGGGTATGCTTGCGTCCTCCTAACTGCTCTCGTCTGATATGATGGAGGTTAAGATGAAACCGACCCTGCAAGCCTGTATGGTGCTGGTTGGCGTCCTAGGCGTTTCGGCGTCGTCGCAAGCAGCTGACGATGGGCAATGTCGAGCGGAGGCGACAACCGCGACCGGCTATACGCCGGGAAGCTCGGCACCATCCGGACCTGATGGCGACCGTCTCGCCGGCGCGGCCAAGGGCGCTGCCGCCGGTGCGGTGGTCGGCGGCGCTCAGGCCAACCAATATGGCAATGCGTCTGACGCCGCCCAGGACAAGCATCGCAACAACCAGGCCAAGAGCGGCGCCGCCGCCGGAGTGGCTGTCGCAGGCTCGCGCAACCGCCGCGATCGGCGTGATGAACGGCGCTCGGCTGCGGATAGTGAAGCGGAGTGGAAGACCGCTTACGACGCCTGCATGGCGCGCTAGCCGGTACGAAAGGGGTCGAAATGGGAAATGTCGTCAGGCTCGCCGCGCTTGCGGCAATGGGCTGCTGCTTTGCAGCTCCGGCATGGTCGCAGGAACGGGACAATGTCTGGCGCAATCCGCAGAACAGCGTTCACGTCTGGGTCCACCCTTGCGGCAAGAGCCGCTGCGGAACCGTTGTCTGGGCGAACGACAAGGCCAAGGCGGATTCGGCGCGCGGCGGGACGCCCAATCTCGTCGGGACCGAGTTGTTCCGTGAGTTTCGCGAGGTGAGCCCCAAGGTCTGGAAGGGCAAGGTCTTCGTGCCGGACATCAACAAGACCTTCACCGGCACCGGCACCATCAAGAATGAAAATACCGTCGTTGCCCGCGGTTGCCTGATCGCGGGCATGGGCTGCAAGTCACAGACTTGGAGCCGTGTGGGCAAGTAAACGCGGCTAGCCGAAGACGCCGTACCGAATGTCGACGAATAGGCGTGGCAACCATACCGCCCGGCGTGGACGCTGTTGCGGTTCCAGACGTGGACGTCGACGTTCCGGTTTACGTTGACGTTGCGATTGGCGTTGACGTTCGTGTTGCGGTTGACGGTGTGTTGCTATCCACCTTGGTGTTTCGCGTCGCCCGAAGAACTTGGCTCGTCTTAGCGAACCCGCGGACCGCCGAACGGCAGAGGCGGGGGTGGGCGTCGGTCGCGGCGCGGGAGCTGCGCCTGATAGGCGACGCCGCAATGCTGGACGCAATAAGGATAGCCGGGGTTGGCCGGCTGACCACAGAAATAGAAGTCCGGTTCGCCCGGATGCCCCATCGGCCAGCGGCACACGCGATCATTGAGGTCCAGCAGGCTGGTCTTGTCCGCCACCTCTGCGCTGGGCTTGGCGGGGACGAGGCGGCGCGGCGGCGCAGGAGGAATCGGCGCCTGGGTGTCCCCCGGACCTTGCCGGATGAAACCGCCCGGACCGACCGAGCGATACTGCATGTTCGGGTCGAGTTGCTGCTGCGGCTGGTTGGCGCGGTGCGGCATCGTCGGTGCCTGCTGTTGCGCAAACTTCGGTCCCGGTCCCCGGGGTGCATCGCCGGGGGCCACGTCGGCCGCGGCTGCCGCGGCTGGCGGGGCTTCGCTCTTGGGGGCTTCGTCGGCCTTGGGTGCGGCCGCTTTCCGCGCTGCGGGTTTCTTTGCTTGTTCCTTTTCCTCGCCAGGCTTCACCGGCGACGGGCGCGATTCCAGGCCCAGGCGGTGGGCCTTACCAATAACGGCATTGCGACTGACACCGCCAAGCTCCTCGGCGATCTGGCTCGCCGTCGAACCTTTCGCCCACATGCTCTTCAATCGGTCGATGCGTTCTTCAGTCCAAGACATTGGCTACAAATTCTCCGTCGCGAGTTGCGGGCCGCCGCCGCTGCCGATAGGCGATTGCCCGATGAACGGCCAGTCCCCCAACGAGCAAGGTGCAGCGCGGCTCCACGCGGAGCCAGGCGTCGCGACCTTGAGCGGTATAAATTGGGGAGGCCTCAAGACACTCTATATCAAGGAGGTCCGCCGTTTCTTCAAGGTCCAGCTGCAAACCGTCTGGGCTCCGGCGGTGACCACCCTGCTTTATCTCATCATCTTCACCGTCGCGCTCGGCCGCGAGGGCAAGACGGTGATGAGCGTGCCATTTGCCGATTTCATCGCTCCCGGACTCATCGTGATGGCGATGCTCCAGAACAGCTTCGCCAACTCCAGCTTTTCGCTTCTGGTCGGCAAGATGCAGGGGACGATCGTCGATTACCTGATGCCACCGCTTTCGGTCGGCGAATTGATCGCCGGCCTGGTCGGCGCTGCCGTGACCCGGGCGGTGCTCGTGGGCCTCGCGGTGTGGCTCGTCATGCTCGTCTGGCCCGGAGTAAGCGTTACGCCCGCCGCGCCGCTGAGCATAATATTCTTCGGCCTTGCGGGATCGCTGATGCTGGCCTTCCTCGGCCTGCTGACCTCGATTTGGGCCGATAAGTTCGACCATGCTGCTGCGATCACCAACTTTGTTGTCGCGCCATTGTCGCTGCTCAGCGGCACCTTCTATTCCGTCGACGCCCTGTCTCCGACTTTCCGGGCCATCAGCCACGCCAATCCGTTCTTCTACGTCATCTCCGGTTTCCGGCACGGCTTCCTGGGCGAGGCCGATTCCCCACTAATGGCCGGTGCGGCCGTGCTGATCGCCGTCAACGCGGTCCTGTTCCTGGCCTGCCTCGTTCTTTTGCGGAGCGGGTGGAAGATCAAGAACTGATCCGATTCGCGATTCGCGCGAAACCCTGCTTGGGAATCCTGACAACTTGGTTGTCCGATTCCCAGCTAATTCGCCTTCGTCTTTGATGAACGCCAGACAACGCCTTGGACTACCAAGCACTTAGGCCGTTTCGCCTCGTGAACGGTCGATAACTGCCGCGTTCAGCGCCTCCTCAACAGCGGACCCCTAGAAGGGTGTCACAAACCGCTCAAAGGAGAGCTGATATGCGTACCAAGCTTCTTACCGCCGCCGCCGCCTTGTCGGTCCTTGGGGTGACGGCTCCCGCCGCCGCCCAGTGGGCTCCCGCGCCGAACTACGGCTACAACAACAACTACGGCCAGGTTCGTGCGCTCCAAGTGCGTGTCGACCGTGCGCAGCACGAGATCATCCAGCTCGATCGCCGCAATATCCTGTCGAACCGCGAGGCCCGGAGCCTTCGCAACGATGCGCGGAATATCGAATATCGCCTTCGTCGCGCCGGCCGCAACGGCCTGAGCTACAACGAGAGCCGCGACATCAACACGCGTCTCGCCCGGCTCGAGCAGCGGATCTTCCGCGAGGCACGCGACTGGAATAATCGCAACGACCGCAACTGGTCGGATCGCGATCGGGACGGCCGCAACGACCGCTACGAAGACGATCGCGGCTATCGCCACGACTAAACGTAAGCGTACCAGTGACGCGTAAGCGTACCAGTGACGCGTAAGAGGGGCGGGGTCCGCAAGACGGATCCCGCCCTTTTCTTTTGGCGAGGCAGTTCGATATAGGGCGGGCGATAAGCCAATCCCGCCCATCCGCTCAGGAGAAAGATTCATGGCCGTTACGCCGCTCATGCCCGTTTACCCGCGCTGCGAGGTTCGGCCGGTGCGCGGGGAGGGCATCTATCTCTTTGGCGAGAACGGCGAGAAGTATCTCGATTTCGCAAGCGGCATCGCGGTGAACATTCTCGGGCACGGCCACCCGCATCTGACCAAAGCGATCCAGAAGCAGGCCGAGACGCTGATGCACGTCTCCAATCTTTACGGCAGCCCGCAGGGTGAGGCTTTCGCTCTGCGGCTTGTCGAAAATACCTTTGCAGACACGGTGTTTTTCACCAACTCGGGCGCCGAGGCGGTCGAGTGCGCGATCAAGGCCGCGCGCCGCTACCATCATTCCGGCGGCAACCCGCACAAGCATGACCTCATCACGTTCAAGAACGCCTTCCACGGGCGGACGATGGCGACGATCAGCGCTACCGATCAGGAAAAGCTTCGCGACGGCTTCGCACCGCTTCTGCCCGGCTTCAAGGTCGTCGAGTTCGACAATCTTGAGGCAGCGCTCGCAGCCATCGACGAGCATACGGCCGGTTTCCTTGTCGAACCGGTCCAGGGCGAGGGCGGGATTCGCCCGGCCAGCAAGGAATTCATGACCGGACTGCGCAAGGCGTGCGACGAGCATGATCTGATGCTCGTCCTCGACGAGGTCCAATGTGGAGTCGCCCGCACCGGATATCTCTACGCCTACGAATATTACGGTATCACGCCGGATATCCTCGCCAGCGCCAAGGGCATTGGCGGCGGCTTCCCGATGGGAGCCTGCCTGGCGACGGAAAATGCCGCGCGCGGGATGGTCATCGGCACGCATGGCTCAACCTATGGCGGCAATCCGCTGGCCATGGCCGCTGGCGAGGCTGTGTTCGACGTCGTCGCCAATGACGAATTTCTGGCGCAGGTCCGCCAGACCGGCGAGCGGCTCCGGGCCGCGCTTGAGCAGATGATCCCCAACCATGATCATCTGTTCGAAAGCGTTCGCGGTCTTGGCCTGATGCTCGGCATCAAGATGAAGAGCGATAGCCGCGCCTTCGTGAACTGGCTTCGCAGCGAAGGCATTCTTCTCGTCGCAGCGGGCGAAAATGTCGTTCGCGTGCTTCCGCCGCTCAACATCGATGAGCGCGACATCCGGGAATTCGTCGACGGGCTGTCGGCGGCCGCGGAAAAATATCGGATCCCGGAAGCGGCGTGAGCGAGGTCGACGCGACCAAGGCAACGACTGACCGGGCGCTGGGCTTCACCATCCCCGGCCATCACGCGCGCGGGCGGCTGGTCCGGATCGGCGACACGCTCGATCGGATTCTCGCCAACCACCAATATCCGCCGGTCATCGAATCGTTGCTAGCCGAGGCGCTCGCGCTGACCGCGCTCCTGGGTTCCTTGCTCAAGGATCCGGGGGGGCAGCTCACGCTTCAGGCGCAGACCGAGAACGGCATCGTCGATTTGCTGGTCTGCGATTACCTTGGCGGCCAGCTTCGTGGCTATGTTCGCCATGACCCCGATCGCCTGGCGGATGCCGGTCCCAGCCCCAACCTCTTCGCTTTGTTCGGCAAGGGTTATCTCGCGATCACATTCGATCAGCCGGCGAGTGACGAACGCTATCAGGGCATCGTCCCGCTCGAAGGCGAGGGCCTCGGGGAGGCCGCGCAGAGCTACTTCGGTCAGTCGGAGCAAATTCCGTCGCTCGTCCGCCTTGCCGTTTCGCGCGACGAGCAGGGTTGGGTGGCCGGCGGCCTCATGGTCCAGCATTTGCCCGAAGGCGAGGAGGGGCGCGAGCGTCTTCATACCCGCCTGGATCATCCCGAATGGCCGCACGTCGCGATCCTCGCCGGTTCGATCAAGGATGAGGAGCTGACGGATCGCGGTCTCGCCCTCGACCAATTGGTGTGGCGCCTGTTCCATGAGGAAGAGGAGGTCCGGGTGCTCAAGCCTGTCTCGCTTGTTCGCGGCTGCCGCTGCGATCCGGACTATGTCCGCTCGGTCATTGCCCGCTTTCCCGACACGGAACGAGCGGCCATGGTGGGCGATGACGGCTTCATCCGCGTCGACTGCGCTTTCTGCGCACTGGATTTTCCAATCGACCCTGCGGATTTGGGCTGACAGACGATCTTAAGATAACGCAATTTATACAGCGAAGATGCGATTCGTTCCCACCGCCCGCGTTTGTGCGATCTTGCTTGCTGCCCCCATGCTCGGCGGCGCGACCCTTCCATCCGCCTTGTCGGGGGGAGGCGAATGGAGCGTCAGCACCAATGCAACCGGAACGAACGGGGCCAGGCATTGTCTCTCGGACGCTGGAATCCTTACCCAGTGGGAGCATCGCCGCGCGCAGTGCACGCGCGTGGTTTTGACCGGCACGCCGGAACGCGCCGACGTTCAATACACCTGTACCGGCGGCGGCTTCGGCAACAGCAAGGTCCAGGTGCTGACCCCGCGAAGTGTCCGTATCCAGACTCAGGGAATCGCGAGCGGACTGCCGTTCGGCTACACGATCCACGCAAGGAAGCTTGGCGCCTGCCCCGTTGTTAAGCGTTAGTTTAACCAAGACTCGCTAGGAGAGACGAGTCGCCAGCTTTGCTGGCGCGCATTCCTCCCTAGCGGACCCCTGGGTTCGCAACTGGGGCCGCTTCGGCGGCCCCTTCTTTTTCGGGGGCGGGGCCTTTAGAGGCGCATTCCGATGTCCCTTGAGAACAAAAAACAGGCTGTTGTGCTGCTGTCCGGCGGCCTCGACTCGATGGTTTGCGCGGGCCTTGCGTGCGAGGCGGGCTTCGACCTGCTAGCGCTGACGATCGACTATAATCAGCGCCACCGGATCGAGCTTGAGGCGGCTTCGAACATCGCCCGCACGCTCGGCGCGAAACGTCATATCGTCCTCCCCCTCGACTTGAGCCGTTTCGGAGGCTCGGCGCTGACCGGCGACGGGGACGTTCCCAAGGACGTCGACGACGCGGGCATCCCGATTACCTATGTGCCTGCGCGGAACACGATTTTTCTGTCGATTTGCCTCGGTTGGGCGGAAGCTGCCGGCGCCCGCGATCTCTACATCGGTGTCAACGCGCTCGATTATTCGGGTTACCCCGATTGCCGGCCGGATTTCGTCGCCGCTTTCGAGGATCTCGCCAACATCGCCACCAAGGCGGGGATCGAGGGCGATCGTTTCACGGTCCACACCCCGCTTCTTCACATGACCAAGGCGGACATCGCACGCGAAGCGAAACGCCTCGGCCTCGATCCGGGGATGAGCTGGTCGTGCTACGATCCGACCGCCGATGGCCGGCCCTGCGGCCATTGCGATTCGTGCCGGCTGCGCGCCAAGGGGTTCGCTGAGGCCGGTCTGACCGATCCAGGCGCGGCATGACCTACGCGGTCAAGGAGAGCTTCCTGACCCTTCAGGGGGAAGGGGTGCAGTCGGGCGCTCGCGCGGTATTCCTGCGCTTTGCCGGCTGCAACCTGTGGAGCGGCCGGGAGCAGGATCGTGAAGCGGCGCAATGCACGTTTTGCGACACCGACTTCGTCGGCACGGACGGAGAGGGGGGCGGTAAGTTCGCGACCGCCGACCAATTAGCGGACCATGTCGTCGACATCTGGGCTTCGGACAGCCTCCAGCGGCTGGTCGTCGTCACTGGCGGCGAGCCGATGCTGCAGCTCGATTCCGCACTTATCGACGCGCTTCATTCACGCGGTTTCCGCGTCGCGGTGGAGAGCAACGGCACTTTGCCAGCAGCTTCGGGGATCGACTGGCTGTGCATCAGCCCCAAAGCCGGCACGGATATCGTCCAGCGCAGTGGCGATGAATTGAAGCTGGTTTGGCCGCAACCGGGGATCGATCCGGCCGAGCTGGAGAACTGGGATTTTGCGAACTTCCTGGTGCAACCGATGGATTGTGCCGACCACGAAGCCGCAATTCAGGCGGCGATAGCCCTGGCGATGGAGCGCCCGCGCTGGCGGCTGTCGCTCCAGACCCACAAGCTGGTCGGGCTGGGTTAATCCGCGCCGTCGTCCGGCTGAGGCGCGGCGGTTTCATTCGACGCCGGTGCTTCGGCCTCGCTCGCAGCGTTGCTCGCCGTCTCGCCAGCCTTCGGCTGCCCGGACCGGCGCGACGGTGAATCGCCACGTCCGTTCGAACTTTCCTCATCATCCAGATTGAGCACCATGTTGGCCACGTCGAGGTCTGCGGCCATGTTCGAATCGGCGCCGCTCGCTGCGTCGATCGCCGTCAGGTCGTTGGACATGAGGTCATCGCTGGCGAGTTCCCGGTCGGTTTGCCGTACATCCTGGGCGGCCTGCTCCTTGTTGCAGGCGGCCAGTGCGACAACGGCGAGCGCGAAAGTCCAACGGCGCATCGAATCACTTCCTTGAAGGCAAAAAAAAGAGGCCGCCGGATGGTTACCGGCAGCCTCTTCAATTGCCAACGCCCCCGTTGCCGGGGGCGTCGCCAAATTACATCGCGTTGTTG
>Ga0247822_10003520_pt1 | contig 10209 bp, 10 predicted proteins | sample 13C_Cellulose_Da_FD_192423 | JGI IMG/M metagenome (GOLD analysis project Ga0247822, IMG submission 192423) | Soil microbial communities from agricultural site in Penn Yan, New York, United States - 13C_Cellulose_Day30 | ecosystem: Environmental > Terrestrial > Soil > Agricultural land | place... | reverse complement strand
CGCTCCGGGGTCAACTCCGCGTAGCCTCCGTCGTTCATGCCGTAGCAAGTCGTGGCCACGGTCGGTTTGAAGGGGAGCACCGTGTTTTTCATCCGAGCGAGGAACCCGGTGGCGACTTCTCCGCTCCAGCCAAACTGCACAGTGTCGAGCTTGGGCGCAGGCTGACACATCAGGAGATAGTCGGCGATGTAGAGCGAGTAGAGTTTTTGCTCCGTGATGGAATCGCCGCAGATGGCGACGCGGTCGCTCTCTTTGAGCTGAGCCTGGATCGCGGGAGCGAAGGCCAGCAGCGTAAAGGCGGCGGCGGTAAGTGCGAGTCGGGTGGAGGAGGAAACGCGGAGGCGCATGGCGGCGCATTCTAGAGAGCGTCTCACAAGTGTCTCGCTTAAATTTTCTCCCGCGCGAAGCGTATAGGCCCCCCTTGTTCAGGGGAGGTCGGTGGGATCTCCGAGCGATTGATTAAGCGCGATGGCTTGGGAAGCGAGGGCCGCGATGTCGATACCCACGGAGGCAACCTCCTCGGTGATAACCATCGTCGCCATCTCGTACTTCCCGCCCGGCTTCAGACGGGGCTCGATGTCGCGCAGGCGTTGACCTCGCCAGAATCCGAGCAACACCCGCGCCTCCTCCGCCCGGATGAGCAGCACAGGTCCGTGTGCGAAGTACACGAGATGCCCCCACTTGATCCGCTCTTCCAAGTCGGGAAATGCCAATACGCCAGCTCGCAACCGCTCCACGGCCTCGCGCTTCCAGCCTTCGAGTGCCGTGACGTATGCGTCTGGCGATGGGGCGGGGGTTGATTTTTTCATGGGGAGGGCGGCTCGTTCCGCCACCCGGAAGGCCGTCTTCACGGGTGGCGGGTGAGATTTCGTGGCTTAGCGCAGGAGCGCGAGAAAGGCAGCGCGGCGGGTCCAGAGCAGGAAGCCCATCAGGATAACGATGACGATGAGCATCGGATCGAGGAGGCCCGCGCCTTTGGTGATAAAGACATGGAAGGCGAGGATATTGACGAGGATCGGTCCGAGGACGAGGAGGCCGAGGTTCCGCGTGCGCGGAATGACGATCAGGATACCGCCAATAACTTCCAGCACCTTTACGAAGGTGAGGTAGCCAGTGGGGCCGAATGCGGCCATGAAGGCTCCGACCGGCGTGTCGGCTGGAGCGGGCGGAGGCTCTGGCAGCAAACCAAGCAGAAATGCCAGCCCGAGGCCGGTGAAGACCAGGCAGAGGAGGGCGGCCGCGATATGGGTGAGATATTTCATAGAGGTGGAGGGGATGTTAGTGAGTCTGGGCGACTTTATCGAGAGATTGGAGTCCCTGTTCAAAAGCTGTGCCGCACATTTTGTCCATGTCCATAAAGAGGCCCATGATTTTGCTCATGAGGGTGTTGGGCCCGTACATGGTCCATGCGACCTCCGTCTGCTCGCCGCGAGGGACGAAGGTGAAGTCCACCGTGTTCGTCCCGGCGAAGGGCTTGAAAAACTCGAGTTTGATCCGCACGAGTTCGTTGGGTCGACTCTCCAGGATCGTCATGCGACCTTCGCCGACCTGCGCGTTGCCCACCCAGGCCTGGGTGGCTCCGACGCCGGAGGCGGGACCGGTGTAGGTATTCTTCATATTGGGATCGAGCTTGGCCCACGGTGACCAGGCCTCCCAGGAGGGCAGATTGTTCACCTGGGCAAAAACCGCGTCCGCCGGAGCGTTTATGGTGGCGGAACGGGTGACGCGGAACTCCGCGGGCCGAGTGGCGACGTAAATGCCGAGACCGATGGCGAGAGCGACCGTGAGGACGAGGGCGGCGATGAGGACTTTGGTGATCATGTTGATGGTGGTTGGATGTGAGGAAAAAGAGGACGGGCGATTAAAAAGTGCGCAGAAAGGCGGCGAGGCGGTCCAGGCTCTCGGCCCAGCCTTCGTTCATGCCATTGAGGTACTGCTCGCCCACGGTCGTAGCGTGAATAATGCGGGCCTCCAGACGAAGCTCCGTCTCCCCGTCCGTCTCGGTGAGGGTAAGAGTATTCAGCGCCTCCAACTCTGGCACTCCGTGAGCATCGAGCGCCGTACTCGTGAAGACGAGGCGCGAAGGCTCGCTGATCTCGCGATAGGCGCCGCCCATGGGGTAGATCACTTCATCAGGGGAGCGCATATCGACCCGGATGAGGCCACCGGGGCGGACATCGAGTGTGCACACTGGATTGGTAAAGCCCTCCGGTCCCCACCATTGCGCGAGTTGGTGGGGATTGACCCAGGCCTGGAAGACCGTGGATCTGGACGCGTCGAGAGTGCGGTGAAAAAGAAACTCGCGCTGGGTGGCGGTAGGGTGGGGCTGTTCGTGCGACATGGGATGTTCGGTGTTCATAACTACAACGAACGGAGGGTGGTGTTCAGGACAGTGGTGCAGAAAAAAATCTGCTTTTCGGAAAAAGGATGCCCTAGAGGCTCGCGGCTCTTCCTGCGCCGTCTGGGGGGGGATTTGTTGGATTTCCAGAGCGCGGCTGGCGGTATCGGCCTGTGTTTAAGCGGCTCGGGGAGGATTTTTCGCCTTCGGGGACGTTTTCATTGGCGCAAACGGAAACCCTCGGCCTAGTATAAGGAAACCTCATAATTGCCTATGCCAGTCACCGCCAAAGGTCTCGAAGGAATCATCGCCAACTCCACACGTCTTAGTGACGTGCTCGGAGATCAAGGAATTCTCATCTACTCCGGTTACGACATCAATGAGCTTGCCGGTAAGGCGACTTACGAAGAAGTCGTTTACTTGCTTTGGCACGGAGTTCTCCCCAATCACACCCAGCTCGCCGAGCTGAAGAACCAGCTGCGCGAAGCCCGCGAGTTGCCTCAGGGTGTCATCGATTTTCTCAACGAAGCGCCGAAGAAGGCGAACCCCATGGACGTCATCCGCACGGCTGTCTCCATGCTCGGCTTGTATGACAACGAGCTGAACGAGGAAGGTTCCCGCGACAGCGCTGACTACCGTCGCGCGCTCAGCATCACGGCCAAGGTCGGCGTGATCGCCGCTTATTTCCACCGTGCCCGTCAGGGTCAGTCCCTGCCTCCGGTCCGCAAGGATCTGGATGAGGCTGCTCACTTCCTCTATCTCCTCAATGGAGAAGAGCCGACCGAAGAGGCCGCCAAGACCCTCGACGTCGCCTACGTGCTGCACGCCGACCACGGCATGAATGCCTCGACCTTCAGCGCCCGCGTCACGATCGCGACCCTGAGCGACATCTACTCCGCCATCACCTCCGCCATCGGCACCCTCAAGGGCCCGCTCCATGGTGGTGCGAACGAAGGCGTGATCCACATGCTCCTCGAGATCGGCAGCGAGGATAAGGTGGACGCCTGGCTCGAAGAGCAGCTCTCCCAGAAGAAGAAGATCATGGGCATCGGTCACCGCGTGTACAAGGTGCTCGACCCGCGCGCTCCTCACCTGCGCGATATGGCCATCAAGCTGTGTGATCAACTCGGCGACGCCAAGTGGATCCGCATGAGCGAGCGCATCGCCTCGACCATGAAGGAGAAGAAGGGCCTCAACGCCAACGTCGATTTCTACTCCGCCACGGTTTACTACTCGCTCGGCATCCCGACCGACATGTTCACCCCGATCTTCGCCATCGCGCGGACGAGTGGCTGGACCGGTCACGTGCTGGAGCAACTCGCGGACAACCGTCTCTACCGTCCATTGAGCGAATACGTCGGACCTGCCGTCGGCAAGAAGTACGTGCCGATCGAGGAGCGCTAAGGCGTCTTTCCATCACATTTGCGAGCGCCGGTGTTCTTCGGAACCCCGGCGTTTTGCTTTTTTCCCCTGACCCGGAGATCAGGGCTTTTTTCTCCCTTGGAGTTTTGGCGGCAGTTCCTAGACTGCGCATCATGAATCCTTCTACTCTGCCGGACGATGACCTCTATCCGCTGATTGAGGCCCGTCACTGTGATCCCTTCAAAATCCTGGGTTTGCATGAGTTGCAAGGAAACTGGGTCGTTCGTGCCTTCCGTCCGGAGGCGGCGGCGGTCTCGGTGGTGGATGCCTTTGATGCGAGTAAGCGCTACCCGCTGAAGCGCGTGCATGACGCGGGCCTTTTTGAGGGTGCCTTGGAGGGCGTGAAGAGCTCTTTCGCCTATCTGCTGGAGTTCACCAGCCACGAGGGCATCACCTGGCAGGAGCGGGATGCGTACTCCTTCGGCCCCGTGCTGGGCGATCTCGACGTGTACCTCTTCAACGAAGGCACGCACTACGAGATCTATCGCAAACTCGGCGCGCATCTCATGGAGATCGGCGGGGTTAGCGGGACGCACTTTGCCGTCTGGGCCCCGAATGCCCAGCGCGTGAGTGTCGTGGGCGATTTCAATGGCTGGGACGGTCGTGTGCACCCCATGCGCAAGATGATCACTGCCGGTGTGTGGGAGATTTTCATCCCGGACGTGCGGGAAGGGTCTCACTATAAATTTGAGCTGCGCGGAGTGGATGGCGACGTTTTCTTGAAGACCGATCCTTTCGCCTTCTTTGCCCAGCATGGCATCGAGACGGGCTGTATGGTGTACGATATCGAGCGCTACGGCTGGGGCGATGCCGAGTGGCTCGAGGAGCGGAGCAAGAAGGACCCGTACAACTCTCCGATGAGCATCTACGAGGTGCATCTCGGCTCCTGGCAGCGCATCCCGGAGGAGGGAGATCGTTACATCAGCTACATCGAGTTGGGCGACCGATTGATCCCATACGTGAAGGAGATGGGCTTTACCCACATCGAGCTCATGCCTGTGATGGAGCATCCCTTCGACGGCTCTTGGGGCTATCAGGTGGTGAACTACTACGCTCCCACCAGCCGCTTTGGAAATCCCGACGAGTTTCGTAACTTCGTCGACCGCTGTCACCAAGAGGGTATCGGCGTGATCCTCGACTGGGTGCCCGGGCATTTCCCGAAGGACGCGCACGGTCTTGCTCGCTACGACGGCACCTGTCTTTACGAGCACGCCGACCCGCGATTGGGCGAGCACATGGACTGGGGGACGCTGATTTTCAACTACGGACGCAATGAGGTGAAAAACTTCCTCATCGGCAACGCCCTCTTCTGGCTTGAGGAGTATCACCTCGACGGCCTGCGCGTCGACGCCGTCGCTTCCATGCTGTATCTCGACTACTCCCGCAAGGCCGGCGAGTGGGTGCCCAACCGCTTCGGTGGCCGGGAAAATCTGGAGGCCATCGAGTTCCTCAAGCACTTCAACTCCATCTGCTACGAGCGCCATCCCGGCGTCATGACCATCGCCGAGGAGTCCACCTCCTGGCCCGCCGTGTCCAAGCCGACCTATGCCGGCGGCCTCGGCTTCGGCTTTAAGTGGAACATGGGCTGGATGAATGACAGCCTGCGCTACATCGGCAAGGAGCCGGTCCATCGTCGGTTCCACCAAGGAGAGATCACGTTCTCGATGATCTACGCCTTCCACGAGCATTTCATTCTCGTGCTGAGCCACGATGAGGTCGTGCACGGCAAGGGCTCGTTCCTGAACAAAATGCCGGGCGACGACTGGCAGAAGTTCGCCAACGTTCGCATGTTCCTCGCCTGGATGTGGGCGCACCCGGGCAAGAAGCTCATCTTCCAAGGCATCGAGTTTGGCCAGTGGGCCGAGTGGAATCACAGCAAGAGCCTCGACTGGCATCTCGTCGGCTACTCCCGTCACGACGGCTTGAAGCGCCTCGTGCAGCACCTGAACTGGCTCTACCAAAACGAGCCCGCCCTCTGGGATCTCGACGACAGCTACGAAGGCTACGAGTGGATCGACTTCAGCGACTCGGACAACAGCGTCTGGTCCTTCCTGCGCAAGTCGAAGGACGGTACCAATATCGCCTTCGTCATCAACGCCACTCCCGTGGCGCGCGGTGGCTACCGGGTAGGCGTGAACTCGCTTGGCTGGTACAAGGAGGTGCTGAACACCGACGCCGCCACCTACGGAGGCAGCAATGTCGGCAACTACGGCGGCCGCCAGGCCGAGGAGTGGAGCTGGCAGGGCAAGCCCTACTCGATCCTCGTCGACTTGCCTCCGCTCGCCGTGACGGCCTTCAAGCACGTCGGGTAGCGCTACCCGGGCGCGCCTTCGCAAAATTGGCGGAACCAGTTGACAAAAAGGGTGACTTGGCGGAGTGGTTGGGGTATATCTCCCCACAAATGAAAGTCATTCGTTCCTCCGCGTTCACCCTCATTGAGCTACTGGTGGTTATCTCCATCATCGGCATCCTTGCAGCTCTAGCCCTCCCTGCCATCACTGGCGCTCTTGCTCGTGGTCAAATGACCCAGACACTGAGCAACATGAAGCAGTTGCACTTGGCGACTCAACAGATGGCCCTCGATGCCACGACCACGGGTGACACGAACCTCGGCTGGCCTGGTGATACAGGTGGCAGCTGGACAGCTTGGGCGACCAACCTCCTCGGTGGCAGCTACCTCAGCCCTAATGACTTCGCCAAGCTCCTCTCCGCTCCCGGTGTGATCGTCGGTGCTGGCGTTTCTAACGCTGCTCCGACCAAGAGCGCAGTACTCTTGTATTCTGTTACTGAAAACAGCGATGGTGGTACTGTGTTTCTTTCTTCGGCTAACTTCACCAACAGCGCTAGCGGTGGAGCTGCGCCAGTGGCAACATCGAAGCCTTATGGCAACAAGGGCTTCATTGTCTTCCGCAAAGCGGGTGACGGCGCGATCCTTCAGGTTCGTCAGACGGGATCCCAGTACACCAACATCATCGGTGCATTCACGAACGTTGTCTCCGGTCAGCCCGGCGTGAACTAAGTAAATACAACGTCGAATTAACTTTTAGAAAAAAGCCCCGTGCGAACGGGGCTTTTTTTGTGCCCTGATTCCTTGTTGCTTCTGTGTGGGAGGGCTTGGTGCCTCGTTACTCTTCTTTGGAAAAAGCTTCCAGTTCCGACTTCTGGCGGATCATGCCTTTGATCGTCTTGACCTTCGAGCGAGGGTAGTCCTCCCAAAAAATCTCTGATCCGTCCTCCAGTTTATCGTAGATCGGCAGCAGAGATGTCAGTCCCTCGAAAACGAGCCGACCTCCCTTGATGCGACCGTTGTCTTTGGTCCATTCAGTATCGGAGGTAAGGGTGGCTTCTTGGACTGCCTTGCGATAGGCCTCCTCGGGGCTCTTGGCCTTGATCAGGATCGTATTTTTCCACGCGCGGCAGCGCCGTTCTGGGTCGGAGGTATCTTCGTCGGGAAACTCAAATCGCTCGATGTAGGTGGCGACATACCAGCCCACCGGGTTCAGGTTTTTGTTCATGGGATTCTAATAACACGATGTCCGCGTGGATGTTGCAGGGCTTTGTGACGTGACCGGGGCGAGTGCCCTCTATCACCGCCACAGCGTCTTTTCATGAATCAAAGATGGCTCTACCGCCATCCAGTAGTAGCCGCGGCCGCGTTTGACGGCGATGAGATAGGTTCCGAGGCTGCTCGAGTATCGATAAAACTCGTACCCCTGTTGGAGCAAGGCGTTTTGCGGAGAATCTTTCTGGAACCTGGGGCTTTGGTAAAAGCTCGCACCGTGTTCGGTAAGGTACTCCGTTTCCAACGGGTCGAATTCGAAGCGACCCTCTGCTTGAAGGAACTCCAAGTCGCGCCGGTAGCTGATGGAGTGCGTGGATGGGGGCAGAATCCCTGGAATCCACCCTTGGCGGGTTTCCTGCGTGGCGTGCTGAAATTGATCCACATGCCTGTACGCCAAATAATCGCAACCCGTCATTGTCGCGGTAACCGCGATCAGAAGGCAAACACCGTGAAAACGCTTCATCGTGAGGGGGCTTGTGGCAATTCCGCGACTTGCCCAATACTGGTTGTTTTTGGGAAATTCACAAGGGGGGTAAATTAAGGGCGGCCCCCGGCAGGTTGCCTTAAACCGTTGACGATTGGGTCTCGGCAAGTGTTCGTGAGGACCTTCCGTATTTTCAACTAGTCATCTCCTCTCCTTTTTCGTAAACTATCAGGTTCTATTTTCCGACCTTATGAAAACGAAAAAACCCTCTTCCACCCCTGCCAAGTCCAGCCCTGATCGTGGGCAGGTCATGAATGGTGCCGAGATCCTGGTGAGTTGCTTGGAGCGCGAAGGGGTTGAAGTCGTTTTTGCCTATCCGGGCGGCGCATCGATGCCGATCCATCAGGCGTTGACAAAATCCAAGAAACTCCGCGTGATCCTGCCTCGTCACGAGCAGGGCGGTGTATTCGCGGCGGAAGGTTATGCTCGCGCAACTGGCAAAGCGGGCGTGTGTATGGCGACGTCCGGCCCCGGCGCGACGAATTTGGTGACTGGCATTGCGGATGCCTACATGGACTCGATCCCCTTGGTGGCGGTGACTGGCCAGGTGAATCAGGACATGATCGGTCGTGGTGCTTTCCAGGAGACGGATTTCTTCGGCATGACGCTCCCCGTGGTGAAGCACAGCTACCTCGTGTGGGACATCAAGGATCTGCCACGCATCGTGAAGGAAGCTTTCTTCATCGCGGAAAGCGGCCGCCCCGGCCCCGTGTTGATCGACATCCCGAAAAACATCCAGAACCAGCGCGCTCAGCCGATCTATCCCAAGGAGATCAACCTCCGCGGGTACAATCCTGACATCAAGGCCGACGACGTGGCGCTCAACGAGATGCTGGGCCTCATCGAGAATGCGAAGAACCCGATCATCTACTGTGGTGGCGGTGTGATCTCGGCCAACGCTTCCAAGGACCTTGCCGAGTTCGCTGAACGCACGCAGATCCCGGTGACGACTACGCTCATGGGCATCGGCACCTTCCCCGAGTCTCACCCTCTCTCGCTCAAGTGGCTGGGCATGCACGGCACCGTGTACGCGAACAATGCTGCGAACGAAGCCGACCTGCTCCTCGCCATCGGCGTGCGTTTCGACGACCGCGTGACCGGCAAGGTTGAGAAATTCTGCGAACACGGCACCATCGTCCATCTCGACATCGACAACTCGGAGCTGAACAAGAACAAGTTCGTGCGCCTGCCGATCCTGAGCGATCTGAAGTACGCCCTCACGCGACTCAACGGCATGCTGGAGAAGTCCGGCCACAAGCGCGTGACGAAGAACTACACGCGCTATCCCGAGTGGTACAAGAAGATCGACGGTTGGAAGAAGAGCTTCCCGCTCAAGTACAAGGATACGCCGGACGCCATCCAGCCGCAGTACGTCATCGAGCTCCTGCACGAGCTGACCAAGGGCGACGCCATCATCACGACCGGCGTGGGCCAGCACCAGATGTGGGCCGGGCAGTATTACAAGTTCAACAATCCACGCACCTTCATCACCTCGGCCGGTCTCGGCTCGATGGGCATCGGTTACCCCGCCGCCCTCGGCGCGAAGATCGCCTGCCCCGATAAGCAGGTGGTCGACATCGACGGTGACGGCTCATTCCTCATGAATGTGCAGGAACTCGCCACCGCGCACGTGGAGAATATCGCGGCCAAGGCCATCATCCTGAACAACCAGCACCTCGGCATGGTCGTGCAGTGGGAAGATCGCTTCTACGCGAGCAACCGTGGCCACACCTTCCTCGGTGATCCTAACTCTCCGAACGAGATCTACCCCGATTACGTTCAGCTCATTAAGGGCTTCGGCGTGAAGTGCGAGCGCGTACTGCATAAGAAGGACCTCAAGGCCGCTCTCCAGCGCATGCTGGATGCCGACGAGCCCTACGTGCTCGACGTGATGACTCCCTACACCGAGCACGTTCTGCCGATGATCCCATCAGGCGGCACGTACAAGGACATCATCACGGAGTAGGTAAACTCTTAGTTTTTACAACTAATGGCGCGATTTTCGAGTCGCGCCATTTTTGTTGCTCCGACCCGATGTCCCAGAGTCCGATTGCCGCCGTGATGATCCATGTGAGCGATGTTTCCGCTGGCTTGGATTGGTATCAAAGCGCCTTTCCTGAAGCGAAGCGGAGATGCCTGCCGGATTTTGCCTTCGAGATTCTGGAGATCGGCCCCGTGCAGATTGAGATTGTGAAAGCCGATGAGAAAGTGGGCTCTGGAGCGGCGGGCTCAGTCGTGTACTGGAGTGTCGACGATCTGTCATCTGCCCTGACGCGCCTGCTCGCGCTAGGCGCGGTGCTCTATCGTGGTCCCCTTGAGATTGAGAATGGACTCCGCATCTGCCAGGTCCGCGATCCGTGGGGTAACTGCCTTGGCCTCCGAGGGCCAATTCAACAGGTGTTG
>Ga0247822_10003518_pt1 | contig 10216 bp, 13 predicted proteins | sample 13C_Cellulose_Da_FD_192423 | JGI IMG/M metagenome (GOLD analysis project Ga0247822, IMG submission 192423) | Soil microbial communities from agricultural site in Penn Yan, New York, United States - 13C_Cellulose_Day30 | ecosystem: Environmental > Terrestrial > Soil > Agricultural land | place... | reverse complement strand
CTTCTTGAAGACCGCGCCTTGAGGTTGCTTGTCGCCGACTTTGTCGCAGACGCGGAGCTTGCCGAGTGGCGTGCGATAGCTGCCGTACTTGTCACCCACGCCGTAGCGGGAGGTGGAGATGAGGAACTTCTTCACGACGACACCATCCTGGACCAAGGCCATCTTCTGCTCAGCTACGCTGACCACGATCTCGATCGGGCCTTTAGGCGCCACGACCACCTCGATGGTCGTTTTGGCCTCGGGGGCCGATTTTTGCACTGATGCCTCATCATTCGCTACGGCCAAGGCCAGCGTCAGGCACGAAAAGAGTATGGTTAAGCAGAACTTCACAGGCAGCGAAAAAAAGGCGCCGCACAATCCGTGCCAATGCAACGAATTGCAAGGGCTTCTTTTAACTTTTTTTTCGCTTGGGCGGGCTGATCAGCATCGGAATAGCGAGCGCCGTGCCGATGGAGGCCAGGGTGATGGCGGCCAGAGCCAGGATTTCCAGAATGGTGGAGGCCGAGGTGAGTTCCTTGCTGGCGCTTTCTCGGGTGATAGCGAAAAGCTCTTCCACGCCCCGCGCCGCCAGGCTTCCGGGCACGAGGGGGATGCACCCGACGACGGCGAGGACGGAGCCTTGAAAGGCGTGGCCGTGCTGCCACCAGGCGCGGTCCACGATGGCCACGACCAGGGCCGCGATGAAGGAGGCTTCGGGCAAACTCAGGTCGACCGCGTCTGTCCCTATGGTCCGGGTCGCGAGGGCGAGCGCTCCCGCGGCGAAGCACAGGATGATCATGCGGCGGGGGCAGTTGAACAGGATGCCAAATCCGGCCGCGGCGACTCCTCCGAAGAGGGCCTGGTGGATAAAGTGGGCCAGATCCATCGGTTATGCTCCAAGTAGGCGCTGCGCCGCAATGAGACCCAGCGTGAGGAAGAGGATGATCTGGGCCACGCGGAAGGCCCGGGCCACGGCGAGGTTCGGCTTGCCGTCCAGCGCGTCGACCTGGCAGTTCAGCATGGCCGGGCCGGGAATGAGCAGGAGTGTGGCGGAGATGGTGGCGAGTTCCAAGCTCGACCCGCCGATCAAGCCAACGCCGCCACCCGCGATCATCGCGGCGGTGAAGGAAACGTTCGTGACGACGAGGTAAAAATTGATCGCCCTCCGCAGCATCGTCACCCGTAGCCACTGCCCCAGACCTGCTCCCAGGCAGACCGGGACGAACGAGGCCCAGTCCAGCCCGAGGAGTCGTCCGAAGGCTCCGCAGGCGAGCCCGGTGGCGAGGCACACCAACCAGAGCGGATACTTGTGAATGGCGTCCGTGGCGGCCTTGATCTGCGCCTGCGCGTCGGCGTAGTGGATCGTGCCCCGGGCGATCTGGTCGACGACTTTGAGGACGACTTCACCGCCACGAAGGTTGACCCCGTGCTCGCCGACCTTGCCCATATGGGTGAAGGACTCGGCTCCGCGTTGGAGCATGACGATGATGGCCGAGTGCTGGCAGTAGGTCTCCACCGAGGTGCAGCCGAGGCCGTAGGCGAGGGACTCTATACTCTGGCTGACGGTGCGGCCATTCGCGCCCGACTCCAGCAGGGTATGGCCGGCTTGCAGGCACAGCTGGGCGATCCCTTCCAGGGACGGAGCATCAGGACTTCGCACGGGTGGGCATTATTCACCAACGCCCCGCCGCAATCCACCTTATTTGATCTGTGCGAGCGCCTGATCGAGCGGGATGAAGTCCTTGCCGAACCAATAGATCTGATCGTCCTGAATGCGGCGGAGGGATCCCGGGGTGCTCAGAATGTAGCGGCCTTCCTCGACCCGGCGGAGAAAGGCGAGGTGGCGTCCTGGGGTGAGGATGGAGTTGCTCTGATTCTCGATCTGGAAAGTCTCGGGCAGGTATCCGCGGACGACTTTGACGAGCTTGGCCTGGGCGTGCTGCTTGGCGAGTTGGGAGCGCCAGGTGCGGTCATCCAGGCCGGGAGGCGCGGAAGGGGTCTCGATGTCCACCACGGCGATGGAGGTCGATTCCTTGAGCAGGTCAGACAGCGTGGCTTCCGCCGCGAAGGTGAGGCTCGAGCCCATAACGGCCAGGGCGAAAGCGAGGAGCAGAGAGCGCATGGGGTGAGGTTAAGCTGAAAACGCCACCTCGGCTACCCCGATAAATCGGCCATACTGTTTGGCCAGTGCGGAGAACTCCCGTGCTTCGCTCGCAGACTGCGGATCAAAGGGTTCGAGGGTCACGGTGGCGGTGGATTTTTTCAGCAGTCGTTTCCAGGTGCCTACGACGCGGCCACCCTTGATCATGGTGGGCAGGAACATGCCGTTGTTGCCCGGAACGATGCGCCCGGCGTGTTCCAGGGACAACGCGGCGCGACGATCTTTGTAGCCGAGCAGGAGCTCGTCGAAGCCGGGTAGGAGAAAGGTCGAACGCGTCAGCGATGGCGCCGGGACGGGTGGCCGCCAGTAGGTGGCGCCGTCGAGGTCGTCTTCGATCAACTGCGACTGGACGCCTTGAAGGCCCGCGCGAGCGTCCGTGATCTTCAGACCCGACCACCACGCGAAGTCGGCGAGAGTGGCAGGCCCGTGGCTGGTGAAGTACCGGAGCGCTAGCTCCTCGAGGGCCTGCGCGCGGGGCAGGCTACGGGAGTCGGGAATCCAGTCGTCGAAAAGCACGAAGGTTTGCTGTTTTCCCTGGCGCGGGCCGAAGCATATGACGCGCTCCATCGCGAGCCGACCCAGGATGTGGTATCCGCGCTGACTGGCTGTCGAGATACCGGCGGTATCCAATATATCCATGAGGGCCTCGCGGGCCATGGGGCCGTCGGCAAGCGCTCGGCGGAAGAGCTTTTCGCTGCGACCGAAGACCTTCTCGTCGAGTTCGAGTTCTCGGTACCGACCGGCACTGCCGGCGATGATGCGCGGGGTGAGGAGTTCCAACATCCAGCGGGCATCCCGCGCCGCGATGAAGTGCAGCGTGCCGCGCATCGGCCACGTGCGGATGATCTCTCGTCGGGCCAGAGCCTCCTCGACTAAAGCCTCCGTTGCTCCCGGGGACCGTAGCCCCACCGACCAGAGCGCTCCGAGGTAATCCTGAGCCTGCATCGCCCCCATCCGGGCCACGATCTCCGCGGGCGAGGCCTCGGTGGAACCGGCGATTTGCTGGTTCACCAGCCGTTGCAAGGCGATGTCGCGCAGAGTCATAGTGGAGCCTGCGACGATGGCGAAGTGGGGCCTCGTGAGCAAGTGCGCAAGAGACGCTCGTGTTTTCCCGCAGGGCGTGAAACGATGGGGCATGCCTAATCGCCCGAAGAAAGTGAAGAAAGACAAGTCCGCCGACGGAGCCAAGAGCCAGGCGCGGACTTTGCAGACGGAGGCGCAGCGGCGGATGGAGATGTCCACGCGCTCGACGCTTTCGCGGTTCCAGAATCGCAGTTCGGATCGCAAGTAAGCCATGCCCCGGCTGCTGAGGCTCGTCGATAACTACTCCCTCGCTCTACTGGCCACGGTCGCCTTGGGCAGCTTGCTGCCCTGCCAGGGAGTAGTGGGGGAGGTTTTCGATGTCCTCACCACCGTGGCGATCGCGCTGCTGTTCTTCCTGCACGGGGCTAAGCTCTCGCGGGAGGCGGTTATCGCTGGCGCAACGCACTGGCGGCTGCACTTGCTGGTCTTCGCGAGCACGTTCGTGCTCTTCCCCCTGCTGGGCTGGCTGGGCAAGCCGCTCGGATCCTCTCTAGTCACCCCGGAGCTTTATCTCGGGGTGCTTTTCTTATGCACGCTGCCGTCCACCGTGCAGTCGTCTATTGCCTTCACCTCCATCGCGGGAGGAAATGTGTCGGCGGCGATTTGCAGCGCGTCGGCGTCGAATCTCTTCGGAGTCTTCCTCACGCCGCTCCTAGTGGGGCTGATCGTGGTGACGGGAAGTGGCGAGGTGTCGCTGCTGGATTCGGTCGGGGGCATCGTGACGCAGATCCTCCTGCCTTTCATCGCCGGCCAGATCGCCCGCCGCTGGATCGGTGGCTGGGTCGAGCGGAGCAAAAAGCTCGTTCGCTTTGTCGACCAAGGTTCGATCCTGCTGGTGGTGTATGCCGCGTTTAGCGAGGCCGTGATCGACGGGCTGTGGAAACAAATCCCGCTGTCGGCGCTAGGCTGGCTGCTGGTGATCGACTGCGTGCTCCTGGCCATCGTGCTGGGCGTGCTGTGGTTCGTCAGCGGGGCGCTGGGCTTTAGCCGGGCGGACCGGATCACGATCACCTTTTGCGGATCCAAGAAGAGCCTGGCCAGCGGCGTGCCGATCGCGAAGGTGCTCTTCGCCGGGAGCCTGGTCGGGCCGATGGTGGTGCCGCTGATGCTCTTTCACCAGATCCAGCTCATGGTCTGCGCAGCCCTGGCCCAGCGCTGGGGGCGCTGGAGCCGGGCTGAGAGTGAGTTGCCGAGCTAGTGGGAGTTCTTATACCGCGAGGATTCTCCGCGGCGTTTCATAAGCTCCGGATAGGTGCGGGTGGGATCGGCGTAGGTATTGCCGGCCCGGTCGCGACCACGAGCGAGGTAAACCTGATGGCCGCCGTCGAATCGCTCTTCGTTAAACTTCACCGCACTGCTGGCAAATCTAAGTGTCCATCCGCATCGGCGGAGGTTTGAGGTATTAGGCTCGGAGCCGTGCATGATGCGGGCGTCGTGCAGCGAGCATTCATTAGGCTGGAGTTCCACGGCGACGGGGTGGGCGGTTTGGCGCTGCGCGGGGTCGATTTCACTAGCGAAGACATTCGTGCTCTGGTCGACCTCCACGTAGTGGGAAAAGCCCTTGCTTCCCGTGCGATGGGTGCGGGGAATGACCTGCATGCAGCCGTTTTCCCGGATCGAGGGATCGATCGCGAGCCACACCGTGCAGATCTCCATGGGATCGGCCAGACCCTTCCAGTAGGCGGAATCCTCATGCCAGGGGACGCGCCGACCGTTGCCCTTGGGTTTGCAGATGAAGTGCGTGGAGAAGAGGACGATGTCCTCGCCGACGATGGGCAGGACGAGATCGAGGATGGCGTCGTCGAAGGCCCACTCGAGCAGTCTCGGGTGCATGAAGTGCGGCACGTCCATGGCCTCGGGGCGCTCGCCGTCGGGGAGTTCTGCGAGGACTTGCTCGAAGTAAGACTTCAGCGCGTCGAACTTAGGTTGAGGCAAGATGGGCTCGTTATAGATCAGGTAGCCTTCCTGCTGGTATTGCCCGACCTGGGCGGGCGTGAGTCGGTCTGAGGTGGTGATTGTCATAACTACGCCAACCTGACATGAAGGTCGGGTCATGTCTTTCACCAGCCTGACATACGAGTACACTGTATTGATATGATGAAGCTTCGCTATCGTGATATCGGCGGATGCTACGGAGAGCATCATGTCGCCCGGACGCGCGTGGCCTATGGCGAACGCACGGTGGAGCACACGCATGACTTCTGGGAGTTTTTCTTAGTGACGAAGGGGAGTGGCTGGCATTTCTGGAATGGCCGCCGACTGGCCCTACGGCCGGGGAGCCTGGTGTATGTGCGGTCGAGCGATCTGCATAGCTTTCAGGGTGCGCGCGGAGAGTGGGTGGAGTTTATCAACCTCGCCGTGGCGCCGCGATGGTGGGCAGCTTTCCGCAAGCTCTTTCACCCCGTGCTCGTGCTGGAGGAGCAGGCCGGAGGCTCGCCGGCGGGGCATCGGGTGCTTTCCGTCTCGGAGACCCTGGCCTGCGAGCAGCGGCTGGAGCGGCTCATCGAAAACCGCGGCGAGGACGCGGGGCTGCTGCCGGAGGTGGTGTCGGGACTGGTCCGGCACCTGCTGCGCCGGGCGGCGGAATCCGCCTCGGAGGAGGCCTGCCCTGAATGGCTGGCCCGGCTGGTGGAGGACATGCGGAATCCGGCTCTGATCGCCGAGCCGCTCCAGGTCTGGCAGAAGAAAAGCGGTCGCAGTCACGAGCACCTGGCCCGGAGTTGTCGAAAATATCTGGGCAGTCCGCTGACGGAACTGCTGAACCGGGCGCGGATCGAATTCGTCAAGGCCGGCTTGCTGCGGGAGGAGGACAAGGTCATCACGCTCGCCTATGAGGCTGGGTATCAAAATGTTGGATATTTCTATCGAACGTTCCGGCGGCTGGAGGGGTGTACGCCCCGGCAGTGGCTGGCGGCTCGGACCGATTGCGAGGCCGTGCCCCGGCGAGTGGTTAAATAGGGAATGTGGGCTACCTCAGTTGCCACGCAGCAAAGGCGTGCTAACTTATATGGCAGAACGAAATCCGATGACTACTCTGTTGTTACTGTCTCTAGGAACGATCTTGTTAATGGCCTCCTCGCGAGCTGAGCTCAAGCCCGCTGTGGCACGACGTCACTCACGCCGGAGCAATGATCCGTACGGAAATCCCTGAGTCCTACTGAGGACTCGCCCCGATAGACAAGAATCCCGCCTTCTTTTAATCACGAACGCCTGACCTTATGAGACATTCTCTGAACGACCGCCCCCTGGCCGCGCTGAAAAACATGAGCAGCACCCTCGTCGCCAAACTGCAAGACGTGGGCATCCATACGGAGGCCAAGCTCCGCGAACTCGGGGCCGTGCAGGCCTATCGCCGAATCTTCCGCAAACATCCGAGCGCCGGGGCATCCGTGTGGCTCTATATGTTCTCGCTGGAAGGCGCCCTGCAAAACCGCCCCTGGCGCGCGGTGAGCAAGGAACGCGGGCGCGAGTTGTTCCGCACGCTGGCTTGCGAGTAGATTTAGCAGTAGCAGCGCCCACACTGAGGCGTTGTCGATAATAGCTAAGGCCTGGGAAACTTCCGGGCCGGTGTTATTAGTAATGGGCCGCTTAGATCCCCTTCGGGCCTCGCACGAAGGGAAGACCGGCGGTCTTTCTTATATAGCGGGGGCTTATTTTTGAGAACCGCGGCTGTCAGCCGAAGCAGCGAATTCATTTCGCTATCAGCGGAGAATGACAGAAAGGAGGGGAACGACCACTCGTCCGGCCTCGAGTCGCCTTTGGTCCCATTTCCATTGTAGATGACCGGCGAAAGGATCAGTCTTCTAAAAATGAGCGCTGAAAATTTGACCGCATTTCAAGACCGCGTCGCTGCCGATGCTGACCTTCAGCAGAGGCTCGTGGCTATTCACCAAGACGCGGCTCGGGAGCTCGCGCAAAAAATAGCGGCGCTTTCGGTCGAGGTAGGAACACCCTTCACCGCCGAAGAGTTTCTGGCCCCTCCAGCCTTAACGGATGACGAGCTTGACGGAGTCGCCGGTGGTTCCGCCCCACTTCCCTCCGGTGGTGTATTAGATGCTGGAGCTCTTTGGTCTCCTGCCGTGAGAGTGGCGCAAGCGTTGGCGACGGCCAAGGCGAGGGCTAGCACTATACCTGGCTACGATTTTTCCAAGGTGGCGTTGTAGGGCGCAACCGACCGCTCCTGAAGCCCGGGCGCTTCCGACGCCCGAAAGATGGCTGCGCTTATCCCGCGTGTTCTGAAGAGGGTTTTTGAGGGCTTTGTGTGGCGAAAACTTCGAAGGCGTCGTCGACGCAGTCTGTCGCCAGCGCGATAGAAGCGTCTAAATGGGTTTCGAGCTTGAACAAGTGGAGGAAAAATAAGCGAGAGGACGATGTTCCGCCTCGGCGAATAGAACGATGTTTCCTATTGCCCGAAGCATCCAAAACCTTCAAAGAGATCGGCGGAGTATTTCCGATCTTTCTATGAAATTTTCAGCCCTACTGTTGTTGGTGATGGTTTTGTCGTTCGTGCCGGTCGCTCAGGCGGAGTCTGTCGGACGGGTCGCGTCGGAGCAGGGCGGGGTGAGCGTGGAGGCGCCGACGAGTTGGACTTCCCGGGCGGTGGAGGATCCCATGCTTCTCGTGCTCACCGATCCGAAAAACCAGTACGCGATCGTGGTCTTTCGCGAGCCCAAGGCAGACATGGGCGTGGCGGATCTGAAGGAGTATTTCGAGTTTAAGCTCGAGAAGATTTCCGGAGCCTGGCAGGACGCGAAGCTCGATCAGGCTCAAGCCGGCGATGTCAATGGCAAGCCGGCGCGTTGGGTTGGCGGGACGGCTACGATGGTCGACCCCAAGGGAATCAAGATCCCCTCGCGGGTGGTCCTGGCGGCGGTGGAGGGGCCGGAGTATTACTACTTGCTCCTCATGACGGTGCGGGCTTCCGCCGGAGCGAATGCGGAAGCTGTGTTTCCGCAGATTCTTAAGAGTTTTCAAGCACCCTGAGGAGAATGCGAAATCCGGTATCGATTTATGCGCTCTGCCATCGAAAGAGGCTTTTGGCGCTTTCGGTGATGTCTTAGCAAGATGCCGGGATGAGTGGGTGCTCAAAGAGTTCAGTCCGTAGGGCGGTGGTGGTGCTGCTGGGAGGAGCGTTGTACATCGCCGCTTATTTAGTGAACTCGTCTTTGGGTGGATATTATCTAACGCCGGTAGCGGATTCCACGCGGCGATATCCTGATGCGCTAGGTGGGTTGGGATTGCCGCTAGCGCTTCAGTGGCAGCCCAAGGTCGGCTTTTACAACAACAACGAGTGCACGTTCTTTGGCTACGTCTTTCTTCCCATGATAAGCTGGGACCGGAGGGACTGGCACAAAACGCGGTACGCTGATGAGCCTGGTATTTTTGACTGGGTTGAAGAGATTCGTAAAAAGGGGCAGATACATCCGAGGTCGTTTGAAGATGGGAGGAACCAACGGCGGTAGGCCGTCGTGAGGGCTCTCGGCGGGACGGAAAAATCTGGCGAGGTGGAGTAATGTCCTGCCGATCGTCGAGGGGGGCTATGGTGGGGGTATTAAAAAGCCTGATATTTCAGTGCCCGATTTTTTCGCCGCTCCTTGCTGTTTGGGATTTTAGGGTTAGATTCTGCACCAGCTGTAGAATACATGAGCACTTCCTCCTGTCAGGAATCCCGCGGCGCTTCTTCCACCCTTCGAACCGCCCGTTTTTGGTGCGCGGCGGTTTTACTAACAGTATTCACCACAGGGTGCGGACCGAACCCACCGCCTCCTCCTCCAGCGACGGAACCGGCCGCCTCGCCGACTCCGCCTGAGGACGCGCCCACTCCTGTGCCGACACCGACGCCTGATCCGGCGGTCGTTCGTCTGGGGCCGGAGGAGTTGGACGAGTTACTGGCGCCGATCGCTCTCTACCCGGACGCGCTCATTGCCCTGATCCTGCCCGCAGCCACGGTCCCATCGGACGTTGTGTTGGGAGCGCGTTTCGTGCAGGGAAAAAGCACCGCGGATGTCGATGCGCAGCCGTGGGACGAGAGTGTGAGGTCGCTCACGCGCTATCCCGACGTGCTCATCTGGATGGACCAAAATCTGGAATGGACCGCGGCGGTGGGTGAGGCTTTCGTCGAACAACCGCAGGACGTGATGGCGTCGATCCAGGCTCTCCGCGCCCAGGCCAAGACGGCGGGAAATCTTGTGGACACGCCTCAGCAGCAGGTCGTCGTGGAGCGGGAGGTCATCCGCATCGTTCCGGCTGATCCCGAGATCATCTACGTGCCGGTCTATGATCCGCAGATCGTCTATGTGGAGACGCCGCAGCCGGTCGAGACCATCGTGAGCTTCGGCGTGGGTTTCGCCGTCGGGGCGTGGTTGAACCAAGACTTTGACTGGGAACGCCGTGAGGTTTACCGGGGCCACTGGCGTGGCTGGCACAGAGATCGTCCCCGCCGCGGGAACGTGAATGTCAACGTGGTGAACATCGACTTCAACACGGTGAACGTCTGGCGTCCGAGTCCGAATAGCCGCCGTCAGCTTGATCAGCGCCAGCGTAATAATAATGGGAATGCCCGCTACGTGGATCGGGAAAATCGGCCCGCGCCTCGTCCTCCCGGCAACGACCGTCCCGCCAACAGGCCCGATGATCAACGCGGTCCGCGTTCGGGAACTTTCGACCCCAACCGGCCTACCCGGGTGCCTCAGGCCGACCGTCCGGATCGAAGAGATCGCCCGGATCGTCCCGACCGCAACCGTCCAAATCGCCCCGAGAGCGGCATCCCGGGGGGTACTCCCGTCGCCACGGCCAGCCCGATCCCTCCGGTGCCAGGCGCCAGTCCGCGAGAGCGTGGAGATCGCCCCAACCGGGATCGCGACCGCAACCCTAGTCCCGCTCCGAGTCCGAGCGGATCCGTGAGTCCGGATCCTTCCACCACGCCGCCGGCCACTCTCCAGGAATCGCCCCGGCGAGGTCGGGATCGGAATGACCGCGATCGTGATCGCAACC
>Ga0247822_10003517_pt1 | contig 10217 bp, 7 predicted proteins | sample 13C_Cellulose_Da_FD_192423 | JGI IMG/M metagenome (GOLD analysis project Ga0247822, IMG submission 192423) | Soil microbial communities from agricultural site in Penn Yan, New York, United States - 13C_Cellulose_Day30 | ecosystem: Environmental > Terrestrial > Soil > Agricultural land | place... | reverse complement strand
GACGTTCACGAAGATCGGCCGCCAGATCGCGATGGCGGTGAAGGCCGGCGGACCCGATCCCGCGACGAACGCGCGCCTGCGCACGGCGATCCAGAACGCCAAGGGCGCGAACATGCCCAAGGATACCGTCGAGTCGTCGATCAAGAAGGCGATGGCGAAGGAGGAGGGCAGTTTCCAGGAGGCGACCTACGAGGGCTACGGACCCGGCGGCGTCGCGCTGATGATCGACTGCGCGACCGACAACCCGACGCGCACCGTCGCGAACGTGCGCATGTACTTCTCGCGCAACGGCGGCACGCTCGGCCAGTCGGGATCGCTCGAGTTCCTCTTCGAGAAGAAGGGCGTCTTCCGCTTCCCGTCCGAGGGCATCGACGTCGAGTCGCTCGAGCTCGAGCTCATCGACTTCGGCGCCGAGGAGATCGAGGTGGACGAGGGAACGGTCTACGTGACGACGTCGTTCGCGGACTTCGGGACGATGGCGCGCGCGCTCGAGGAGCGGGGAATCGCCGTCGAGAGCGCCGAGGTGCAGCGCATCCCCACCAACACGACGCAGGTCCCCGAGGAGACGCAGGAGAGCGTGCTCAGTCTCATCGAGAAGCTCGAGGACGACGACGACGTGCAGGCCGTCTATCACAACATGGCGTGATCGACGCCGTGGACTGATCCACACGCAACTCTTCGCAGATCGTGCGGCGGTGAGCGACCCAATCATCAGACCGATTGCCGAGACCGACTCGCTCGAGCATCTCACCGAGCTGCTGCATCGCGCGTACGCTCGACTCGCGGAGATGGGCCTGCGCTTCTTCGCGACGCACCAGACCGTCGAGCAGACACGCTCGCGCGTCGAGTCCGGGCGCTGCTTCGTCGCCGAGCTCGACGGGCGCATCGTCGGCACGATCTGCCTGTACCGCCGCACGTTGGAGCACGGTCCTGCATGGTACGCACGCGACGGCGTCGGGTACTTCGGGCAGTTCGGTGTCGAGCCGGCGCATCAGGGCGGCGGCATCGGCAACCTGCTGCTCGAGCACGTCGAGCGTGCCGCGCGCGCCGTGGGACTCGACGAGCTCGCGCTCGACACGGCCGAGACGGCGACGCACCTGATCGAGTACTACGCGCGCCACGGCTATCGCCTCGTCGACGGCGTCCAGTGGAAGGACGTCAACTACCGCAGCGTGGTCATGAGCAAGACGCTCGTCGACGGAGCGAGCTAGCGACGCTGCCGGTCGAGCCGGCGCACGTAGGCGAGGAACTCCTCGTAGTGATCGAACTCGCGGAAGACGCCGAACTCGTCGATGAGCTTGACGCCGCCGTCATCGTAGATCTTCATGATGCTCCATTCGGAGCGCTTCTTCAGATCCTTGAAGATTGCCTCGAGCTCTTCGCGGGGGATTGCCTCGTCGGTCATCAGGACACCTCGGTGGAGTTGAACGGGTCCCGAACATAGCAGCACCGCAATGAACGATCAACAGCCGCATCCCATCCGCGCCCTCATCGTCGTCGACGTGCAGAACGACTTCTGTCCGGGCGGATCGCTCGCGGTGCCGGGCGGCGACGCGGTCGTCGAGCCGCTCAACGCGCTGATCGCCGAGTTCCTCGAGCGCGGCGAGCTCGTCGTCAAGAGCCGCGACTGGCATCCGGCGACGACCCCGCACTTCAAGGACTTCGGCGGCGTCTGGCCGGTGCACTGCGTGCAGGGCACCGACGGGGCCGCGTTCCATCGCGCCCTGCTGGACGATCCTCGCATCGTCGTCGTGTCGAAGGGCACCGGCGACGAGGACTCGTACTCCGCCTTCGACGGCACCGACCTGGCATCGCTGCTGCGCGAGCGCGGCGTCGAGGAGGTGTGGGTCGGCGGGCTCGCCACGGATTACTGCGTCAAGAACACGGTGCTCGACGCGCTGGCCGCGGGCTTCCGCGTGCGGGCGATCGCCGAGGCGATGCGGGGCGTCAACCTCGAGCCCGGCGACGACGAACGCGCGATCGCCGAGATGCGTGAGCGCGGCGCGGAGGTCGTGTGATGGCGGCGCTGAACTTCGATCGCTACCACGCGGTGATGGGCAACGCGTCGTACAAGCCCGAGACCCACCTGCACGGCGAGAGTCTCAGCGACGTCGAGGCGACCTTCTACGTCACGCAGCGCAAGCTCCGGTTCGCTCCGTGCCTCGGCCACGAGCGCCTCGTGCGGATGCTCACCGACAGCCATCTCGACCGACCCCGCCTTCGATTTCTCGAGCAGGACCGCGGTGGTCTGGAGCTCTTCGCCGCTGCGATCGAGGAGATGCACTACGCCGGGGCCGTGCGCGCCGTGCGACCGGGCACGATCGTGTTCGCGGGGGAGCCCTTCGCCGACATCACGGGCGCGTTCGGCGTCACGCAGGCGCAGGAGATCAAGTTCGAGCACGCGTTCGACCTGCCGATGACGGTGGCCGCCAACGCGATGCGCATCCGCATGGCAGCGGGCGAGCGATGGCTGAGCGACTTCTCGCTGCGTCGCAACGGCGACGTCGAGCGCTCGATCGACGTGGCAACCGCGGCGTACATCGGCGGCTTCAACGACACCTCGAACGTCGAGGCCGCGCACAGGCTCGACATCCCGGCGGTCGGAACCGAGGCGCATTACTGGCAGCAGTCGTACGTGCGCTACATCGACGAGCCGGAGATCGACGAGCGCACGGGCAGCGCGAAGCATTTCGAACAGGTCGCGTTCGAGCGCTGGCTCGACGCGAACCCCAACGGCACCGTCATCCTCCTCGACACGATCGACGTCTACCAGGGCGCGGTCCACGCGGTGCTCGCGGCGACATCGAGTCCGGCGCGCCGCGCGGCATTCAAGGGATACCGCGTCGACAGCGGCGACCTGGCCGCGGTCGGAGCCTGGTGCCATCGTTTCTTCGAGGCCAACGGACTGCTCGGCCTGATGCCGATCCTCACCGGCGACCTCGATGCCGAGCGCGTTCGCGACGCGGTCGAGCGCTTCCCCGAGGCTGAGGGATTCGGCATCGGCACGAAGCTCATCAGCGAGATCTCGTCGGTCGCGGGAGTGATCTTCAAGGAATGCCTCATCGGCGGTCGACCGACGATGAAGCTCTCGAGCACCGTCGAGAAGTCGACGCTGCCCGGCCGCCTGCAGGTCTATCGCGGCGCCGACGACGCCGGTCACTACATCGGCGACGTCATCGGCCTCGACGGTGAGGACATCGCGATCGACGGCGCGACGACGATCGAGCCGCTGCTGGTCCCCTTCTGGACGAAGGGATTCTACGAGCCGATCCCTCCCATCACGAAGCTCAAAGCGTTCGTCGAGGCGCAGCGTGTGCGCTTCGCGGACATCGAGCGATATCCGGTCACGATCAGCCCGCGCCTGCACGCGTTGCGCGAGGAGCTCATCGCGCGGATGCGTGCCGAGCCCAATGACTGGCGTGCGCTGGTGACGGTTCCGGAGGAGCTGGCGGGGAAGCTGGGTGGGTAGACCGTCGGATCGTACCTTCCGAGCAACACATCCTTCGAAGCCTCTCGCGACACCCATGACCGACCCAGCACTCGCTACCCTTCGCCTGCAGATCCGACAGATGATCTCCGACGTTCTCGGCGCCATCGGCGAGCCCGAGGAGACGACGGAGCTGCGGCGGCAGGTGCTCTCGACGTTCGCGTTCGGGATGGTCTTCGCCGCCGGCATGGGGCAGGGACTCGAGCCCGCGCAGGTGCACGCGCTCGTCGTTGGGGCGCTCGAGGATTCGTTCGGCTACAACGCGGATCAGGCGGTGACCTTCTCCGAAGCACTCATCGACGCGATCAGCGGCGAGAGTCGTCCGACCTCGAACGCGATCATCCATCGCGGCATCGAAGGCTACCGGCAATGGAGCGAGCGCGAGCTCGACGAGCTGCGCGCGAACATCGCGGAGATATTCGCGGTGCTCGAGGACGAGGCGAGGAATGGTCAGGCGACGGATGGGGTCGGGTAGTTTTTCACCCCTCAACCACGCGGCGTCTCTGTCATCCCCGAAGGGGAACTCTCTTACTGTGCGACTGCCGCTTGTGGGTCGGTGTGGTAGTGCGAGGGCGGCTGCATGCGGCGGCAAGCGGCTGCCGCGAAAGAAGAATTCGCTGTGGCCCTTTCGCCACATGCGGTGATGCGCAGCCTAAGAAAGATCCCCTCCGGGGATGACAAGGGCGGGAGCTTCTGGGATGTCGAGGCGACGATGCGCGCGTGGCGCGCTTCGTCGCCTCGACTTTGAACAGCGCCTCTCTGTCATCCCCGAAGGGGAACTTTCTTTCGATGCGACTGCCGCATGTGGGTCGGTGTGGTAGTGCGAGGGCAGCCGCATGCGGCTGCCGCGAAAGAAGAATTCGCATTGGCCCTATCGCCACATACGGTGATGCGCACCCAAAGAAAGATCCCCTGTTGGGGATGACAGAGGCGGGAGCTTCCGGGATGTCGAGGCGACGATGCGCGCTATGCGCGCTTCGTCGCCTCGACCCTGTACAGCGCGTCTCTGTCATCCCCGAAGGGGAACTTTCTTTCGAGGCGACTACCGCATGTGGGTCGGTGTGGTTGTGCGAGGGCAGCGGCATGCGGCCGCATGCGGCTGCCGCGAAAGAAGAATTCGCAGTGGCCCTATCGCCACATGCGGCGAGGCGCACCCAAAGAAAGATCCCCTCTGGGGATGACAGGGGCGCGCTCACTGGGGTGGGAAGATGAGCCCTCCCCTCAAAACACCATCACCCACGACACCATCGGCAGCACCGGCGTCTCCGCCGCTTCGGCGTCGCCGGTCGTGATCCCCACGTATGCGAGGCCCGCGTCGAGGGCCCAGGTGCGGCCGAACCAGCGCGCGGTCACGGCGATCGGCACGTGGCCGAGCGATTCCATCGTCATTACTTCCGCACAGACTTTCCAGCGATCGGCGATGCGGTAGTCGCCGCCGAGGCTGAGCACCATCGCGTTGCGCTCGATCTCGCCGGCGACGATGATCTCGTGCGTCTTCATCGCGTAGCCAGCGCTCGCGGAGATGCGGCTGTCGTCGTCGCCGTAGCTGATCGCGGCGAACGGCGCGAGCGTCGTGATCACCGACTCGGTCGAGTCGGCCGTCGCGTCGTTGTCGTAGGTGCTGCGTCCCCAGATCAGACCGCCGGCGACGTTCAGCCGCGGCATGAGCTCGACGCCCGCCTTGAGGCCGAGGCCGTATGCCGCGTACATCGTGCCGTTGACGCCGCCCCAGTCGTCGGGCAGCGGCACGGCGCCGCCGGCCATCACCATCACGTTGTCGATCGGCACGTAGCCCGCCATCAGCCCGAACACGTCGTAGCTCGCGGCGACGACGCGTCCTCGCTTCGGGATGATCGCGTTCGGTGTGACGATCGTCCGGAAGGTCGTCGGGTCGGGATAGCGCTCGGGGCCGATGCCTTCGCCATACAGATACGCGCCGCGATCGGCGCCGATCGCGGCGTGCTCGAAGCGCAGCAGCGTCGCGGTGCGACCGGGCTCGTTCGGCGAGAAGCGGAGCGTCATCGGATGCGATGCTCCCGGCGCGATCGTGAACGGTCCGCCGCCGTCGACGATCTCGAACTGCGTCGAGTCGGGTCCTGCGATCACGGCGCGCGTCACGTCGACCGGTACTTCCCCCGTGTTCTCGATCGCCACCGTCACGAGCGAGTCGCGGCGGTCGCCCACTTCCACCGAATCGAAATCCACCTCGGAGAGCCCGAGTCGCAGTTGCGGCTCGACGCCCTCGCCCCTGATGACCTTCTCGAGCGTTGTGCCGCCGGCCTCGATGACGACCGAGGCACGACGCGGACCAACGCGCGCCGGCGTGAACTCGAACTCGACCGCGCGTGCCTCGCCGGGTCCGACCGCGAACGGAGGGATTCCGCTGACGAGCGAGTACTCGCGCGCCGAGGCGCCGCCGAAGCGGATCGACTCGACGGTCATCGCGCGCGTGCCGTCGTTGCGGATGTACATCTCGACGACCGAGTCCGCCGGCACGCCGACCGCGCGGCGCCCGAAGTCCACGTCGATCGCCACGGGCTTCGTCTCGACGACGATCGCCCAGAGCGAGTCGGAGACATCCTGCTGCAGTCCCATGCGGTTCGACGGCCAGATGCCGAGCGTGTCGCCGAGCGCGCCGGCGATGCGCGTGCCGTCGGGCGAGAACGCCGCGTGCGATGCCTGCGCGTCGATCTCGATCTCGTTGAGGATCGTCCCCTGCTCGGTGTCGTAGACCTTGATGGTGTATCCGTTGGATGTCGCGACATAGCGCCCGTCGGCAGTGAACGTCGCGTAGCCGACGGAGCCCTCGCCGTCCTGATCGTACTCCTGCACGACGGCGCCCGAGAGATCGACGAGCCGCGGTCCCGGCGTCGAGGTGTAGCCCCAGACGAGCAGGCGAGATCCGTCGGGATGGAAGAGCGCGCGCGGGTGGCCGTGCGATGCGAACGGAACCTCGACGACCTTCTCGCCCGTGCGCACGTTCCAGACGTCGGCCATGCCGCGATCCTCGCGCGAGAGCGTCGCGATCAGCGATCCGTCGGGCGACCACGTCGCTCCCTCGGCCTCGCCTCCGACCGCGATCGTGCGCACGACCTCGCCCGTGGGAACGCGCCGGATCGTCACCGTGCTGTCGCTGCCGCTGACCGCGATCGTCGCGCCGTCGGGACTCCACGTCACGTCGCGGTAGTGCACGCCCGCGGGCTGCGGGATCTCGAAGAGCAGCCGCCCGCTGTCGACGTCGAACACCGCCGGACTTGCATACTGCACGCGACCGTAGTTGAACATCAGCGCGACACGCCGTCCGTCGGGTGAGAGAACGCGCTCGGGAGTGACATCGCCCTCCCCCGCCTTGTCGGAGTTCGGCTTGTTGTAGACGCGGCTCGCGTCGAAGGTCCTGACGGGCCGGCCGCTGGCGACGTCCCACACGCGCACCGCGCTGCCTTCGTCGGCGGTGAGCACGCGCGATCCGTCGGCGGAGAACTCGACGTGGTAGACGCGCGACGCGCGGCCACCGCTCGCCGGGTTCGATCCGGCAACGAGCCGCTGCAGTCGTCGTCCGGTCGCGACGTCCCAGATGCTCGCCGTGCCGTCCCAGCTCGCGGCGGCGACGCGGCGGCCATCGGGACTGAACGCCGACGCGATCACCCAGTCGCCGGGTCCGACGTACTGCAGAGCGTCGCGTCGCGTCGAGGGTCCGGGCGGCACTTGGGCGATGCGCATCAGGCAGCGCTCGCTCGGCGTCGCCGGCACGCGCCAGCGATGCGCGAGTCCGCCCGCGCGCGACGCGACCGGACGCCACGTCGTGCCCGCGTCGGTGCTGTAGTCGATGCGCACCGTGTCGCTCGGACGCACGCCGTCCCAGAGGATCTCCGCGATCTCACCGGCGTGCAGTCGCTCGCCGCCGTTGGGATGCACGACGCGGATCGACGGCGCCGGAGGATTACCGATGCCGGCGGAGGCGAAGAGCGATCCGCCGAAGCACGCGTCGTTGTCGATGCGCCAGCGTGCGAAGTGGTACAGCGAGTCGGGCGCGTCGAAGCGCACCGTCAGCGCGCGGCGCTCGCCGCTGCGCAGCGTGAACGGCGCCGACGCTCCGACGAGCGAGAAGCCGCCGGTCGCACCGAGCGGCGCGATGCTCGAGACGGTGACGTCGCGGTTGACCGCGGTCAACGTCACCGTCATCTCGCGCGACGATCCCGCGGTCATCATGCCGAAGCTCACCGCCGGCGGCTCGATGTCGAGCCGCGCGACCGAGCTCGCGGGCGCCTCGTACTCGTCGGTCGCGCTCAAGCCGCTCGACGGTATCTCTATCGAGAGCTCGCGCTCGACGGTGCAGGCCGGAAGGCTGCGCCACGTGATCTCGCACGGATCGCCGCCGCTTGCTCGAAAGAGGATCGCACGATAGACCGCGCGCGCCTCCTCGAGCGAGCTCACGTTCTCGTAGGCCTCGCCGCCGGTGCGCCGCGCGATGTTGACGAGCACCTCGGGCGCGGGCATTCCGAGCGTCACGCAGAAGATCGTCGCGCCGATGCGCTGCGCCTCGTCGACGATCTCGCGCTCGCTGCCGCGACCGCGTCCGTCGGTGAGGAAGATCACGACCTTTCGACTGGCGCCCTTCGCAGCGATCGCGAGCGCGCCCGACGGAGGCTTCAGCAGGCCGGCGTCGTAGTTGGTGCCGCCGTTGGGCGTCAGCGCGAGCACGCCGGCGCGGAGCATGTCGCGATCGCTCGTGAAGTCCTGGACGATCATGCTGCCGTGATCGAAGATCGTCAGCGCCGACTCCGATCCCTCGGGCAGTCCGTCGATCCATGCGCCCGCGGCCGCGCGCGCGAGCTCCATGTTCGGTGCGCCGCCGCGACCGCCGTGGGCCATCGAGCCGGAGACGTCGATCGCGAGCACCGAGCTCAGCGGTTGCTCGGCCGGTGGCGGCGAGCAGCGCATCGAAATGATCTCGCGACGCGAGCCGTTCTCGAGCACGCGGAAGTCTCCCTCGTCGAGTCCCTCGATGAGCCTGCCGTCGCGGTCGAGCGGATAGACGAGCGCGGTGATCGTGGGATACTTCGACGTGTCGAGTCGCGCGATCGTCAGGCGCTGGGCGAGCGCGGGCATGGTCGTCGCGAGAATCAGGAGCAGGAGGAGCGGACGTACGGTGCGCATGCGATTGGTCTGGTGCACGGTGTCGTGCTCGTGGCGAAATCGGCAACGAGATCGAAACGGGAGGCGGACGGAAAATAGGGATTCGGTGTTTCGACGGTGGCGAGCATGTCGTCCGCGGTGTTGGGACGCGCTGAGCGAGCGGTGGTTCCGCTACGACGAAGAGGGACCGCCGATCACCGGCGGTCCCTCTTCCGATCCCATCACGACGTCGATCAATTGCCGACGGTGATGTTGACGTGCTCCGCGGGGAAGCCATCCCACGTCGGCGACTTCGACTTCGACTGGAAGTTGCCGATCTGCGTCACCTGCAGACGGCCGGCGGTTCCTTCGACGACGCCGAATGCCGCATGCAGCGGTCCCTTCGCGGAGCCCTCGAACGTCAGTCGCCGCACCTCCTGACCCGTCGTCGGGAACGCGAGGATCTGCAGCATGTCCGGCAGCGGGTCGCCCGGATGCGCGAGGATGAAGTCGAACGTCAGGTGGCAATCACCCATCGCGGGCGTCGCACCGGCGGCCACCGCGGGCGCGCGATTACCGAACAGCAGCGTGCCGTCGGCGAACTCGTCGATCGGCGCGACGGCGTACGTCAGCGCGTTCTTCGTCTTGAGGTCGACGGAGACCAGCGCGCGGCCGTCGTCGAGCGTCTTCTCGGTGATCGATCCGGCGTACGACGTGCCGAGGTCCACCGTCCCGCCGGAGGCCGAGACGATGTGGCGGTTGGCCACGCCCGCGTAGTCCATCGAGACGCTGCGGTCCTGCGACGGCGATCCCCAGCCGATGTAGTTCTCGACCGGCGGAACGAACAGGACGCAGCCGCCCGCACCGTCGGGGAAGCAGTACGTTCCCTGGGCGTCGACGAACTCCTGGATCGAGCGATGCGTGGTCTTCGCGAACGGGTTCACGGCCAGCGAGGTCGGAACGTGGAGGTCGCAGGATGCGAGCCCGATCGTAGCGGCGAGGGCGAGTGCGGAGAGGGAGCGGAAGGTGTTCATGACATCAATCCGGTGAGTGTGAACGGGACGCGACCGTTCGATCGCGAATCCGGCGACAAAGATGTCCGCCGGCCGGCGCGCCCATGTCACCGTGATATCAGCGTAGCGTCCGAGCTTCGCACGACATCGGACACCGCGGCGGCGGCTAACGTAGCCTCATCGCCGGGGTCGCGGAACCAACACACCGCGGGCGGCTCTAAACCGACGCGCGCAGCTCCCGGAAGAGCTCGGCCAGCGCATCCTTCTGATAGTGCGCGTTGAGTCCGCTCGGATTCGGCAGCACCCACAGGCGCGTCCCGCCGATGCGCTCGGGCTGCTCGCCGAGCTGTGCCCGCGGACGCTCGAATGCCGTGCGGTAGGCGCCGACGCCGAGCACCGCGAGCACCGACGGACGGAATCGCACTACCTTCGCCGCGAGCGCTGCGCCGCCGGAGCGCAGTTCCGCGATCGAGAGTTCGTCGGCCGCCGCGGATGCGCGCGCGACCACGTTGGTGATGCCGTAGCCCAGCGCGAGCAGCTCTCGCTCCTCGTCCGGCGCGAACAACCGCGGCGTGAACCCCGCCGCGTGAAGCGTGGGCCAG
>Ga0247822_10003516_pt1 | contig 10220 bp, 4 predicted proteins | sample 13C_Cellulose_Da_FD_192423 | JGI IMG/M metagenome (GOLD analysis project Ga0247822, IMG submission 192423) | Soil microbial communities from agricultural site in Penn Yan, New York, United States - 13C_Cellulose_Day30 | ecosystem: Environmental > Terrestrial > Soil > Agricultural land | place... | reverse complement strand
AAGGGGGATGCTTGGGCGGGGTGAGCTGCTCGGCGGGGCCGCCGTGGAACGCGTGTCCAGAGGATGAGGCCTGCATCGCGCAGAGCGGCGGGCTGGCGTGCACTGCCCGCTCAGGCCGTGGCATGGGAGCGACTGTGTGTGAGGCGGGCGTGGCCGTGCCCCCGCCTCCCCGCGTGTCCGCATGGGAGGTCACCCACGCGCCCTTCGACTGCCCTGCGGGGCCGTGCCTGCCCTTCTATTACCTGCGGCTGGAGGCGAGCGGGGCGGCTCAAGCGCGGCTGTATGGGTGGAACTACAAGGCCTGCCAATCCCCGCGCTCGGCGCCTCGCATCTGCAGCCCCACCGAGTGCGCGTCATGCTGGGTGCTGCTCGACGCCCACCGGCCCCAGGAGCCGCTGGGCATCTTCATGTCGCATCTGGATCCGGGCGCTCAGTACCCCATGCCCTCGCTCACCCTCCCGGCCACGAAGGCCCCTCGCGTCTGGCGCGCGGATGGCGCCCTCGGCTTCACATCTGGAGGGGCCGGCTGTGATGCAGGGGACACCGCGCTCTATCCCGAAGCGTTAGGCTTCGGGCGGATGGACGTGCGCAACGTCACGTTCGAGCTCGATCCCAGCATACCCACCGCGTTGCTGCCTCGGGGCATCTGGTTCGTCGAGGGCAATGTCCGCTTCAGTGGCGCCGGTACGCCCAGCTGCGGCGTGCTCGACTCGGATCTCACCTACAAGACGAGCATCATCGCCACGGGCAACATCGTCCATGAGGCGGGGGTGATCTCCCTCCGCCCGGCGAGCCCCAAGGGCGTCGCGCTGTTGGCGGGGAGGGACTTGAGGCTGAGCGGTATCAGCTCGCGCATCCACACCTGTGGCACCAGCGCGGCGGTCATGGTGCATGAGCAGAGCATGCTCATCGGTGACTCTCTCCTGGAGGCCCAGCTCGTGGCGGGGAACGCATCCACCTGTTCCTCCGAGGTGCTCGGTGACGCCCTCCAGATGAGCGGCTCCGCGACCATCTCCGTCCCGGTGTTGCCGCCGCTGTCCGCTGGGTTCCCGGCCGGTGTGCGGCTCCAGTCCGAGTCCACTCACTGAGTGCGCACCTCGCAAGGGTTGTGCACCGGCCTGCACACGGCCGATGCGCACCGCGTTGTGCCGGTGTCACTCCGGTGGGCCGTAGGATTCCCAAGTGCCCGAGACTCCTGGGGCTTCTGGGTGGCACGGGTGTTGTTAGGAGGAAGCCCTCATGTATTGCCCTCAGTGTCAGCAGGAGCGCCTTGGTGGCCGCCAGTGCATCCTCTGTGGGAGCGTCATGACGACGCGATCCCGCGAGGTGCTGGAGGCGGAGCTGGGCCACATCCACTTCCTCCTCGACGAGCTGAAGCGCTGGGATGCCCTCGAAGTTTCGAAGGGTGCGCGCCGGTACATCTCGGAGCGCTACGAGCGCCAGGCTCGGGTCCTCCTCTCCGTGATGGCCGAGGTGCCTGAGGTGAGCTCTCCGCTCCAGGTGGAGGTCCCCGAGCAGGCTCAGGCCACGGTGGCGCTGCCAGCCGCCACGGAAGAGGTGGCGCCGGTGCAGGAGGTCGAGCCGGTGCAGGAGATGGCACCCATGGTGGAGACCGGGGAGGAGCCGCGGAGGCAGCGTGCCCTTCCTGAGCCGCTCCACGACAGCGAGGTGATGCTGCCCCCGGTCACCACTGAGCCGATCTTCGATGTGCCCCCCGTGCAGAGCATCACCGCTCGAGTCGTCGAGGAGACCTCGTCGTGGGATCGCCTCTGGCGTCCCTTCCTCTACGAGAGCATCGCCTGGTTCCTCGGCGCGTTCCTCATCCTCGCGGGCACGCTGTACTTCGTCTTCGAGAGCTGGGCAGGCATGACCTCGCTCTCGCGCTCGCTCGTTGTGTTCGGGTTGACGGCCTTCTACTCCGTGGGCTTCTCCGCCTGGAGCGCCTTCCTGATGCGGCGGGAGGAGCTGCGCAAGGCAGGACGCATCCTCGGCCTCCTGGGCTCGGCCGTGGCGCCGCTGGCGGGAGTCGCGCTGGGGCCCATGGGAGGGGTGCTCCCGGGTGTCCATCCCGCGATCCTCGTTCCTCTGCTGCTCGGCTGGGCCGGCTTCTCCGCCGTGATGGTGCGGCGGCCCGCGGAAGCGCTCGATGCTCCTTCCCGGCCCATTCTCCAGATGAGCATGTTCGGGACTACGCTCATGATGGGGCTGGCCCCGCTCGCAGCGAAGCTCGGCGCGCCCGCCTTGTGGCTGAACGCGCTTCCCTGCGTGCTGTTCTTCATCCTCTCGCGCCGGCCGGCTCCTGAGCCTCGGCGGGGGGCCGTCATCGCCTTCGTGCTGGGCGCGCCCTTGTACCTGCTTGCGCTCTATTCGATCCGCCTGCACGTGGCGCTCGAGGCGGCTGGGACTCCTCCCGCCTTCGGCACCTACGCTCCCTTCATCGCCTTCCTTCTCGCCACCTGCCGCAGCTTCCGTGAGGTCCCCGAGGAGCAGGCGGCGGACTCGCTCTCCGTGGGTGTGGCGGCGCTTCAGGTGGGCTGCCTTGTCCTCGCGGGGACCGGCGCAGCCCCAGCCTTCTTCGTCACCTCGGCCGTCTTCACGTGGACGATGTACCGCATGTCGCTGGGGACGATCCCGCGGCTGCGTTGGCTCTATCCCGCATACTTCGGCGCCTATCTGGCCTACGGCTCCAGCAGCCAGCTCGTGCCCGGCTTCATCAATACGCTCATTCAGACCCTCAAGGCTCGGCTCGGCTATCCGCCAGCCGAGGCCCTGCCGTTCCAGTTTGGAGCGCTGACCGCGCTGCCCTTCATCCTCGTGGGCGTGGTGCTCGTGCATCGGCTGATGACGCGCGCGGAGCGGGGCGGGGGGGCACGCGAGTCCGGCATCGCGGAGGTGCTGCTGCGCTCCACGGCCGCGGCCAGTGTCCTCTTTCTGGCCCTGGCACATCTGGGACCGGATCAGCGCCCGGCTTTCTGGAGCGCACTGGCGCTGTCCGTCATCTGTGTCGCCAGCGGTCTGTGGTTCGAGCGCGTCTACCTGTCCGTCGTGGGTGCCTGCATGATGCTGGCACTGCCCATCGCGGCTTACGGTCTCTTCGGGGCTGCTATGGCCTCCGTGGTGTGCGCTGTGCCGGCGCTGATGTTCGCGGGGCTGGTCAGCGTGTGCTCTCGCACCTCGCGGCTCATCTTCAGCGGAGCCGTGGGCGTGCTGGCGCTGGCGGGCTTCTTGCTGGGTGTCACCGCGGGCAGTGGCACTCTGGCCGCCGTGGGGATTGGGCTCTCCGGCGTGGCCGCCCTCATGGCCACGTGGGCGCTGGGCGACCCGCGGCTCATCGCGCTGGCGGGGGCCGTGCTCGCCGCCGCGGTTCCCAAGCTGGCCACTGACTTCGTCTCGCTCTTCCCCGGGAAGATGGAGAGTGTGTCGCCCGCCATGGTCATCATGGCGCTGGGCCTGGTGGCGCTGGGAGAGCTCAAGGGCCGTCTGCGGCTGCTCGGAGTGCCAGGCATCCTCTATGCCTTGCTGGCCGTGTGCGTGGCGACGTCCACGCAGACGCCCGCGCTGGGCGTCATCCTCCTGGCCTCCACGGCGGCGGTGGCGATCGCCTCGCGCACCTTCCCCTCAGTGCGTCCCGTGGCAGTCATCCTGGCGGGGCTGGCGCTCCTGCCTGCCTCGAGCGGCCCTGTTGTCCCGTGGGCCTGGATGACGCCCGAGCTGTCCATGGGCCTGATCATCCTCTGGGCCCTGGGGGCGTCGCTCGCCCAAGCTCGCTGGGGTTCGAGCGCGAGCACCCTCGCTGCAGGTGTCGTGGCCCTCGCCCTCACGGCCGCCCCGGCGCTGGTGGTGGGCTCCATCGGAGAGTCCCGCGGACTCCTGCTCGGTGCCGGCATCGCTGCGCTGCTCACCGTGCGTGCGCTGCACCCCTCCGTCAGCATCGTCATCGCCGCCGGGTATGCCGGGCTGGCGTCTGACGCGTCTCCACACGCACTGCTGGGGTTGGCCGCGCTCCTGAGCGTCATGGCTCTGCTGGAGGAGAGGCCGACCCTGGCGTCCGTGCTGGCCGGGGGTCAGCGCTTCGCGCTCGCGGCGACCTTGTCCTCGGTGTGCCTCCTGGGGAGCGCCATGCTGCTCTGGAGCTTCCGGCCGACGGAGCTCCTGATGCCGGGGATCCTGGTGCTGCCGCTGGTGTGGATGCGCGCCACGCGTCAGCCGTTCTTCGCGGTCGTGGGCGCGTTGGCCGTAGCTTGGGGGGTGGGCATCGCGTCTCCCAACCCTGTCTTCACTCCCGCCTTGCCACTCTTCGCACTCCTGATTGTTCGCGCCGCGGAGCATCTGCCTGCCGCGCGCTCGCTGCTGCTCGGTCAAGGTGCGGACGAGAAGCTCGTGCTCTCGCTCTCCCGGTGGATGCAGCGCACGTTGCCTCTGCTAGGCGTGGCGGTGTTGCTCGCGGACAGGGATGCCCTCACCCTCAGCATGCTCGCGGTGGCGCTCGCCCTGATGCCGGGGCCGCGACCTGCGGTGCGAGTGAGTGTCGCCACGCTGATGCTTGCGTTCGTCCATGACGCTCGCCCCTGGGCAGCGGGCGTGCTGCTGGCGATCGGTATCCTCGAGCACCACCGCCCCGCACTGGTGGCGGCGTTCTTCCGCGGCGCTCCAGATCCGGCGCTGCGGTCCCGGGTCTCCGTGGGGGCGATCTGCCTCGCCATCGTGGCCGCGCTCTTCGACCCGGAGACAGGGAACTTCGCGTATGCGGCCGGAGTGGTGGCCGTGGCAGCCTTCCTGCTCTCCCAGCGCTGGCTCCTCACCGCGGCTGTGCTTGTTCTCGCTCTTCCCTTCGTCGAGGACGCGCGGTCCTTGAACCCGAACGCGAAGCTCCTGGCGGAGCTCGCCCTGGTGGGAGTGGCGCTCTCCGCCGCGCTGCTGTCGGCGCTGTGCCAGTCCGGCCGCGTGCAGCGTACGCTCTCGGCGGCGGCGGCGAAGGTGTTCCCGAATATTGAAGGCACCTGGAGCGAGCCTCTCTGGGCCGGAGGCGCCCTCACGCTCGCAGGGATGCTGGCGATCTCCCTGTCCGGCCAGGGAGTGGGCTCGCTACCGCTGCTCGTCGCGGTGCCCACGGGCTTGACCGCGCTCGTGCTCATGGTGACTCGTGAGGACTGGATGGCCTATGCCGCCACCCTGCTGCTCGGCACGGTGCTCGTCGCCACGGTGCCGCCGCTCTGGATTCCGGTGGCAGTGGGAGCAACAGGGTTCGCCCTCTGCATGGCAGGCTCGGCGCTGGAGGCGCGCGAGTTCCACATGGGCCGGGCCCTGCATCATGGCGGGTGGATGCTCGCGGTGTTGGCGCTCAGTGCCTTGAAGGGGATTCGGCACGTGAGCACGCCGCTGGCCTTCGCGCTGGCGACAGGCGCCGCGTGGGCTGTCGTGCACCGCCGCCGTGATCGCGAGGTGGTGGGCTGGCTCGCCACGCTCGTCTCCGGCCACGTGCTGATCCTGTTCCTGGGCGCGGTGTTCTCCAGCGGCAGCGGCAAGGAGTTCATCCTCCCGCACTTGGGCGCTGCCACCGCGCTGATTGCCACGGTGGTGCTGTCGGCGGCGGGAGAGAGGGTGCGCCGGGACGTGGGGCACCTGTTCGCGGGCGTAGCGCTGGTCGAGGTACTGCTGGGCTTGATGCTGGTGGATGGCACGCGGGGCGCGCTGCGCGAGGCGCTCGTGGCTGGAGCGGGCCTCACCGTGCTCATGGGGGCGCTGGTTCGCCGCGCCGTCGAGGAGGAGGACGAGCTCTCCGCATACCTCGCGCAGGCTGCGGTCGCGCTGGGGTACCTGGGCGCCCGGTTGCTGGGCATGGGCGTCCACGGGCTGGGGGGAACGGACAGCCTCGTGGCGCTCGTGGGTGGTGCGTTCTTCTCAGGACTCTATGTCTTCACGCAGCGTGAGGGCGCGGGGCTTCCGGCCTTGCGCCGGCCCGCGTTGGTGGGCGCCTTCCTGTTCCCCGTCATGGGCCTGCTCACCGCGCCCTGGCACGAGCCTCTGTATGCCGCGGCCCTGCTCGTGGGCCATGCCGCGCACTTCGCGGCGCTGGCGACGCATCCAGCTCGCAGGGGCGTGGCTTCCCTGGTCTCTGTCGTGGCCTTCAACGCGGCGCTGGTCGTCGCCTGGATGGGCACCGGCAGCGGCGAGCCCCAGTACTTCGTCATCCCCGCGGGCCTCTCGCTGCTGGTGCTACTGCGAGTCTTCCGCGACTCGCTCGATCAGGACACCGCGGCCCGCCTGCGCGCCGTCGCGGTGACGATCATCTACGTCGCAGGCGCCTGGAAGCCGCTGCTGTTCAACGATGGCGGGTCGATGCTGCTGTGCGTGCTCGTCTGCCTGGTGGGAGTCGCTGCGGGCATCGCGCTGCGCATCCGCTCCTACGTATACCTGGGCACGGCGTTCCTGGTGACGTGTGTCGTCGCCAACCTGGCCCGCTTCGGCATGAGGGACCACCGGATCGGCGCCGCGTTCCTCACGCTGCTGGGGCTGATGGTGGTGGGCTTTATGGTGCTGCTCAGCGCCCACCGCGAGAAGCTGCTCACGAGGTATTCGCGGGTCCGTTCTCTGCTGGCGACATGGGAGGGGTGAAGGTAGAAGGGCGCTCAACAGGAGAATCGATGACGCCCCTCAAGATTCGTCCCTTCCTCATGTTCGAAGGCAAAGCCGAAGAGGCGATGCGCTTCTATGTCTCTCTCTTTCCCCGAAGCGAAGTCACAGACATCGCCCGTTACGGCCCGGGCGGTCCTGGCCCCGAGGGTTCGATCATGGTGGCGGCCTTCACCATCGGCGGTCAGCCGGTGATGTGCAGCGACAGCTTCGTCAAGCACAACTTCACCTTCACCCCCTCCTCCTCCCTGTTCGTCGACTGCACCTCCGAGGAGGAGCTCCGCCGGATCGTAGCGGCCCTCTCGGACGGAGGGAGCACTCTCATGCCCCTGGGCAACTACGGCTTCAGCCGTCAGTTCGCCTGGGTCAATGACCGCTACGGTGTCTCCTGGCAGCTGAACCTGCCCTAGGTCTTCCGGGAGTCCTCACCGCTCCACGGTGTAGACGAGCAGATTCGTGGCGCGGTCGACGGAGACAGGCCCCTGAGGCACTGGCAGCAGGCGCCTCCGGGCGTCGTAGACCCCAAGGATGTTGTAGGTGCCCACGTCCAGGTTGAGCAGGGCCTCCACCTTCAGCTTTCGCCGGGACAACAGCTCCAGGAGCCTCACCGCGGGCTCATCCAGACGGACCGCCTGGGTGATGTCGAACACGATGTGATGCGCCGCGCCTGTGTCTCTGTCACTCACAAGGGCCAGCATCCTCCGCTCGCGCAGCTGGTTCTTCACCTTCTCCGGATCGATCAGCAGCTCACCCCCGTACACCAACAGCTGTGTCTGGAAGACTGTCGCGCGGCGTGTACGGCACCATGACAGCAGGCTGGAGTAGGCGGTGAGGCTGGAGAACGGGTTGCCGATCTCCAGCGTGCTCTGCGGGCCCAAGGGAAGCTGGATCCGTTCGCGCTGGAGGTTGATGACGCGGATGCCGCCGCTCTCCTCCACGACGACCAGCCCGTGCCTGTCCGGCATCAGCACAGCATTGACGATGGTGCCGCGATCGACGGTCAGCCCCTCGGGCTGGCGCTGGGAGTTGGTGAAGCCGCCTGTCATGAAGAGGGCCACGGCGTGCGTGCCCTTCAGCGTGCGGTAGCTCGCGGGGACGTTGCCCGCGGCGAGGTAGTTCGCCTTGAGCTGTGGCCGCGGCAGCCAGATCGCGCTGCCCATCTGCTCTCCCCGGTTGGAGAGCTTGTACACGGAGACGCTCAGGGGCAGGGGCACGTCGGGCCCGCGTAGCAGTTGCCAGCGCGCTTTCTCGAGGCGGGGGGCCTCGAAGTAGTCCAGGAAGAACTCGGGGCCAAGGGCCTCCTCGAGCTCGCCCGCGATGGTGCCCACCACCTCCGTCACCTTCTGCCACCCACGCTGGGCCAGGTACCCCCAGTTGCCCTGCCGGAGGTTCGAGGCGGCCTTGCCCTCTGCCTTCACGGCGACGTGGACGCGCTGATCCGCCAACCGCTTGATCAGCTCCTCATGCTTGCGGAAGTTGCCCAGCTTCTCCAGCCGCTGGCCCACCCGGCCCAGGATGAAATAGCCGATGCTCTGGTACACCGCTCCCCGCTCCTGGAGCCGAGCGCCGTAGGCGAGGAAGTCCTCGCCCAGCTTGACGGTCCGTGGGAGCTGCGCCTCCTGCAGAGGCTCGGGCTGTTGAAAGTAGCGCTCGACGATCTGGTAGAGCAGCTCGTCTCCGCAGCGGCCGATCCGGTCGTACTCCTCCCGCACCTTCTGGAGCGCGCCCAGGTTGTCGATCCAGGAGCTCGGAGGGAACGCCGCGGCGTCGAAGCGCCGGAGACACGCCTCCTTCCCCTGGCCCCACGCGGGAGTGGGGACCAGGACCCAGAGCAGCAAGAGCACGAGAAGGTGCAATGGGCGCATGGCGGTGTTCGCCTCTATCCTCCTACAGCGCGGAACTCAGCGGCGCAATCCAGCAGCCTGAGGGTGGCTTGCTCATGATCTTCATTGCAGGCTTGGAGCAGGAACTGTTCCCATGACTGTCCCATGGGCATGCCTTTCTCCTGGTGGAGCCACTGTTCAAAACGGGCATATTCCTCGTCGTGGGAGCCCGCGAGCTCCAGGCACAGCTGATGCCCCCTCACGAGCCCCGCCATGCGTTGCACCTTGATATCGCCAATGAACATGCCCAGGCGTCCTGGCACATCACCAGCCACCCGGCGGGCCTCCAGCAAGAGATTAAGCGTAGAGGTGGGGCGGAGCGTGGGATTCAAGGCAGGTCCCTCAAGGACTTCGGGCGAATGCGAGAGAAACTCAGCGACGCGGTCCAGATACTTCCGTACAGCGCTGTCGTGATTCCCGCTGAAGTCCTCAAGGTATCTCTCATCCCAAGCCTTGCCAGGCTCCGGGTTCCCGGCGATCTCCAGCCATTCGTGGAAGAGATCATATCCTCTCAGAGGGGCGCCAAGCCTGGACATGCATTGCGCATAGCCTGAGACGAAGTTGGCCATCCAGCCAGTGTCAGCCAGACCCATGTAGAGATATGGCCCTACGCTTCGCAGCTGCATGTCCAGGCGGATGCGCACCAGGACGTCCCAGAGGGGCACGACGGCCTTGGGAGGAAAGGAAAGGGGGTTCTGTCCGCTCATGGGGAACCCTGGGAGTAGGCGCGTTTTTCCAGCCTTACCAGCACATGATAGCCCGTGCGAGTGACATTCAAATCCCAGCCTGCCGCCGTCCTGAGGACCCACAAGAGGACTAGGAGGATGCGGCAGCACCACATGTTGATGATGCTAAGGCGCGGGTTTCTTCATGGTCAATGGGCGGAAGGCGAGGGACATGGGCCTTCAAAGGAGCCACCGCATGCCTCACTCCGCAGGCTCGCTGATGACCATCATGGCGCCAAAGTCTCCATCCAGCTCTTCGCGGCCGAGTGCCGGCAGGTACATGCGAGACACAACGCCATCCAGGTACAGCGCGTCCTGACAGCCGAGCTCATCGCGGAAGAAGCTCGCGAACTCGTGGAGGTTCACCGGCTGGTTCGCAATGGCGAAGACCACCCTGTTGGGCGCGAGGATCCCCACCCCACTGCGGCGGTCGGCGCGATTCTTGGACCCCTCGCGGAAGGCGGGGTGCAGCTTGCCCTGCAGGACCAGGGCGGGCCCCGACTGGGTGGCATACAGCACCTTCTCAGGGGGACGGCTCTTGTAGGCGTGGCTCTCCAGGATGCCTGCTTCGGTCTTCGTGAGGAAGAAGACGGCGTTGGGCTTGAGGAAGAAGTTGCCGGAGTCCTCGTCGGTGTTGAGGCTCACGAGCTCGCGGCCTTCTTCCACATAGAGGCCCACCGGAGTGCGGGCGGGGGTGAACATGCCGGCATTGGTGGCGAACACGAGACGCTGCCCTCGGGATTCGAGCCAGCTCCGCAGGTTGCCGAGGCTGCTCAGCGGTGTGCCATCGGGCCGCCGGAGGAAGAAGTGCAGGTTCGGCTGGGGGAGGGCGACTTCGTACGTGTCGTAGGTGTTCCCCTGGTAGGTGACTCGACGGGCTGTCCCCGGGGGCGCAGAGGGTGGCACCGGCTCCGGAATCCGGCAGGCGAGCTGCTCCAGCCGCTGATCCATGCTGGCCAACAGTGAGCGCTCCACCTCC
>Ga0247822_10003515_pt1 | contig 10221 bp, 7 predicted proteins | sample 13C_Cellulose_Da_FD_192423 | JGI IMG/M metagenome (GOLD analysis project Ga0247822, IMG submission 192423) | Soil microbial communities from agricultural site in Penn Yan, New York, United States - 13C_Cellulose_Day30 | ecosystem: Environmental > Terrestrial > Soil > Agricultural land | place... | reverse complement strand
GATGCTCGGCATCCGTCGCGCCAGCATGGTCTTGCCCGCCCCCGGGGGGCCCAGCATCAGCAGATTGTGGCCGCCCGCCGCGGCGACTTCGAGGGCGCGGCGCGCGAAGAGTTGTCCCCGGAGGTCAGCGAGGTCCAGGACATACTCGCCGGCGGGCGGTGGTGCCGGGGCTGGCGGGGAGGAGGGCCATTGCTCCCGCGCCAGGTTCAGGAGCGCGACCGCCTCGGCGAGCGTGCGCACCGGCAGCAGGCGCAGTCCTTCGACCACGGCGGCCTCGGCCGTGTTGCCCTGCGGGAGCAGCATCGCCTCTGCTCGCTCCTGACGGGCGGCGACGGCAATCGGCAGCACGCCACGGGCGGGATGGATGGTCCCGTCGAGGGCGAGCTCCCCGACGATGACGATGTCGCGGATGTCGCGGCTGGTGACCACGCCGCTGGCCGCGAGCACCCCCAAGGCAATCGGCAGGTCGTACGAGGCACCCGCCTTCCGCACATCGGCGGGAGCCAGGTTGATGACGATGCGGTGCTGGGGAAACTCGAAGCCGGAATTGCGAATCGCGGCGTGGACGCGATCCCGGCTCTCCCTCACCGAGGCGTCGGGCAGGCCCACGAGTTGAAAGCGGGGAAGCCCGAAGCACAGGTCGACTTCCACGTGCACGGGACTGGCCTGGATGCCGATCACTGCGGCGCTCTCGAGGCTCGCAAGCATGCGCGGTGATCGCTGCAACCGGGATGCCCCGGCACACCCGCGGAAATTCCGGGCGATTCGCAAGGGAGGAGGGTCTGGCCGGGGCCGAAGAGTGCAGGAATCGCCACGCCCGGCACTCCGGCCGATCGCCGTAGTGACGTACGCGCGGAACGCGCGCGATCGGCGCCGCGACGGAAGGACTACTGCTGGGCGTTAGCCTGTCGCGCGGGCTGGACCACGAGACGCGCGCCGACGCTGAGGGCGGTGCCCTTGAGGTTGTTCCAGGACTTCAGCTGGTCCACCGTGGTGCCATGGCGACGCGCGATCGCGTAGAGCGTGTCGCCGGCGCGCACCCGGTAGACGGTGGCCGGCAATTCGTCGCTGTCGCCGGCCGCGACGGCCACGACCACGGGCTCGGCCGACGAGTCTGCCGACGCCGCGCGCGCGAGCAGGGCCGCGGTCGGCATCCGCGGCACCACCAGCCGCTGTCCCGGGCGGACGCGCGAGGTGGTCTTCAGATAGTTCGCTTCGGCGAGGTCGGTGCGGCTGACGCGCAATTTGCTGGCGATCGTCGCTAGCGACTCACCAGACTTCACGGTGTGCCACTGCAGCGCGTTCAGTTGCCCGGGGGCGGCCGCCTGCAACCCGTCCTCGATCCGGCTGGCGGTGCCGGCCGGGACGCGCAGGGCGTAGCTTCCTTGCCGGATGGGTGTCGTCCAGCGCCGGAGCTCGGGGTTGAGCTGCTGGATGTCGTCCACCGCCACGCCCGCCCATTCGGCGACGCGGCGAAGATCCACAGCTGAGGGGAGTATCACGTTCTCGGTGGGGAGCGGCGCCACCGGAGCGAAGTCGAAGCCGTATTGGGCCGGGTTCTTGGCAATGATGATGGCCGCGAGAATCATCGGCACGTAGTCGCGGGTCTCGCGCGGCAAGTAGCGCGTGGTGGCCGTCAGGGTCCAGAAGTCGTCCTTCTGGCTTCGCTTGACCGCGCGCTGCACGCGGCCCGGCCCGCCGTTGTAGGAGGCCATGGCCAGGTGCCAGTCGCCGAACATGCCATGGAGTGCCTTGAGGTACTTCGCCGCGGCGACGGTAGCCTTCTGGGGGTCGGCCCGTTCGTCGATGTACCAATCCGCCGCCAGCCCGTTCTCGATGGCCGTGCCACGCATGAATTGCCACACGCCGCGAGCCTTCGCGCGCGACAGCGCCGTCGGCTTGAACGCGCTCTCGATGAGCGGCACGTAAGCGAGATCCAGGGGCAGGCCCTCGGCCCGGAACACGTTCTGGATCATCGGGAGGTACTGCGCCCCGCGCGACAGCCCTTCACCGATGAACTCGCGCAGGCGGCCCTGGAACACCTCCACCCACCGCAGCACGCGGTCGTTCGTGGGAATGGGGATGTCATGGGTGGTCGCCTCGAGGTCGGCGGCCACGGCCTCTATCGTGGACAGCTGTGGAGGGGTGGTGTCGAACGTCTCGATGGCCAGCAACTGGTCGATGGAGGCGGGCTCGGTTCGGGTCTCGGTGAAGCCGTCCCCGGTGGCCAGCGCCTGCTGTTCCAAGACAGCGACACGGTCCACCAGGCGCTCGAAGTGCTCTCGGACCCGGAGGTCGGCCCGGGCACCCTCGGGCGACTCGAGCAGGACGTCGAGAGCGCGGTCGAACTCGTGCCGGGCGCGTTCGAGGTGGCCGAGCGCCAGTTCCTGCTGGCCGGTCTCGAAATGGCGATCCGATCGTGCCAGCAGCGCGAGGACCGGATCCTCGGCGGGCATCGGGACAGGAGGGACAGCGACGGCAGGTGCCGGCACCGGTGCGGCGACTTGCGCCACCTTGGGTGCCGAGGCAGAAGCGCAGCCCCCAACGAGCAGCGCGAGGCCGGCGGCGACGGATTGTCGAAGCATCTGGCTTGGCATGCCCCCCGGGGGTTGTGAGGAGAAAGCGTAGCACGCCGGCTTTGGATGGGTCAACCCGTCGGAAATCAGTGCTTTACGAACGCAATCCCTCCCACACGAAGACCTTGGCGGCCTCGCCGGCGTCCCGGGCGGCCGGCGTGATGATGGTCCGCTCGTTCACGAGGATCGTCCGGCCCTCCCTGTTCGCCATCCGCACATCGTCTTCGCAGACGAACGGGACCGGACGCTCGGACGGTGGCGCGGGGCCAGCTGGCTGCGGCTGTGGACGTGCGCGCGACGAGCCGGCCGGCGGTTCGCCGGGCCTCGCCACGCCCCGGGATGCCAGGAACTGATCGATCCGCGAGGCCAGCGTCGCGGCGGAGACGGGCTCGGCCTCGGGCGATGGAGGCGCCTTGGGCAGCGGCGGCCTGAATGGCTCGCCCTGAGCCAACGCCCCGGGGCTGCCGATGTCACGAGACGGCCGGCCCGCGGACCGGGGTGCCTCTCGAATGCCATACGCCAGCCGCTTGATGTTCAGCAGGTGACGCGGCGAGATGTTGTCCGATGTGATGTTCCCGCCGAAGCCGCCGCACCCGAGCGTCATCGCCGGATCGAGGCCGGTGGTCAGCCCGATGGATCCGTGGGTGGTGGGCGTATTCACGACGATACGGTAGGCCGGCTTGTGCAGGCCGAACTCGAGGATCACCGCGTCGTTCCTGGAGTGAATCGACATGGTGTGGCCCATACCGCCGTAGCGCAGGATCTGCTTGCAGCGCTCGCAGCCCTCCCGCCAGTCGCTCACAACGTAGTAGGAGAGCACCGGGCACAGCTTCTCGATGGACAGCGGGTAGTCGCGCCCCACGCCCGACAGTTCCACGAGCAGCGCCAGGGTGCCTGTCGGGACGGTGACGCCGAGTTTCTGCGCGATGAGGGTGGCGGGTTTGCCGACCAGCACGGGGTCGGGCAGACGCTGCGGTGTGACGAGTAATTTTGCAAGCGCGTCGCCTTCGGCGGCGGACAGGAAGTGACCTCCGCAGGCGGCCAGCGCCTGGCGCAGTTCCTGATCGATGGCGCGATCGACGACCACGGAGTTCGGCGACGAGCAGAGCACGCCGTTGTCGAAGCTCTTGCCGTCGACGATGTCGCGAGCGGCCTTGGCGACGTCCGCCGACGACTCCACATAGCACGGCGCGTTGCCGGGCCCGACGCCGTAGGCCGGCTTGCCAGCACTGTAGGCGGCGCGGACGAGACCCATGCCACCGGTGGCGAGGATGACCGACACCTCGCGAGCCTTCATCAGCTCCTGTGTGCCCTCGAGCGTGACGGTAGTCATCCAGCCGATTGCGCCGTCGGGGAGCCCCGCCGCGCACGCGGCCTCGTGCATGATCTCGGCGGTGCGCGTGATACAGCGAGCGGCGGAAGGGTGCGGGCTCAACACGACCGCGCAGCGTGCCTTGATCGCGATCAGCAGCTTGTAGATGGCGGTGGAGGTCGGGTTGGTGGACGGCACGATCGCCGCGACCACACCAAAAGGCTCCGCGATCTCGATGACCTTCTTCTCCTCGTCACGCGAAATCACGCCGACCGTGGGCATCGGCCGGATGAAGGCGTGGACGCGCTCGGAGGCGAACAGGTTCTTCTGGACCTTGTCGGCCACCACGCCGAAGCCGGTCTCTTCGACCGCCAGACGCGCCAGCGCCTCGGCCTGCGGCGTGACCGAGGCGGCCATGGCATCGACGATGGCGTCCACCTGGGCCTGGGAGAACTCGGCCAGGATCGCCTGGGCGGCGCGGGCACGGCGGGCGAGTGCGCGAGCCTCGGCGATCGAGGCGAGGTCGCGATCCGTTTGCGCGGCGGCGGCACCAGCCATCGCCTATCCCTTCGGCAGGATGCGCTCGACCTCGGCGTGCGGGCGGGGGATGACATGTACCGAGATGAGCTCGCCCACGCGCCGTGCGGCGGCCGCGCCCGCGTCGGTGGCCGCCTTCACCGCGCCCACATCCCCGCGCACGAGCACAGTGACGTAGCCGGCGCCAATGTACTCGGAGCCGATGAGCGTCACATTGGCGGCCTTCACCATCGCGTCGGCGGCTTCGACCGAGCCGATGAAGCCGCGGGTTTCGATCATGCCGAGGGCGTCGTGGGTACTCATCGAACCGACCCGCATGATATTCTCGTTTTCGTTCGCCATGCAACGAAGAGGGTTCCTGGCCGCGCGCCTGCTGGCCGCCATCGCCTTGCTCTCGGCTACGGTCGCGTGCGGCGGCGGCACCGACAACGCGCCCGCGGTGGGCTCGATTTCGGTCTCGCTCTCGCGCCCGCGGGTCGCGCTCGGTAGCCCGGTCGAGATGACCTACGCCTTCACCGTGGCGCCCGACGCGCCCGCGCTGGGCACGCGGAAGGTGTTCGTCCACTTCCTGGATGCCAACGACGAGATGATGTGGACCGACGATCACGATCCGCCGACCCCCACTTCCGAGTGGACGCCCGGGCAGCGCGTCGAGTACACCAGGACGGTCTTCGTCGGACGGTATCCGTACGTCGGCGCGGCCAAGATCGTCGCGGGTCTGTACGCGCCGTCCACCAACGAACGGCTCAAGCTGTCCAACGAGGATCGCGGCGACCGGTCATACAAAGTGGCGGATTTCGAGCTGCTGCCCCAGACCGAGAACATCTTCGTGATCTTCAAGGACGGCTGGCACCAGAGCGAGGTTGTGGCCGACGGGCCGCAGCGCACCGAGTGGCAGTGGACGAAGAAGGAAGCCACCCTGGCATTTCGCAATCCGAAGCGGGATGTAGTGCTGTTCCTCGATGCCGACAACCCCGCGACCAGCCGCAACTCGGCCGATCAGATTGACGTGCTGATTGGCGACCAGGTGCTGGCCTCCGCGCCGTTTCAGAAGGGGGCCCCGCCGGTGGTGCGCAAGGTTCCCATCAGCGCCGCGCAGCTGGGCACGGCCGACATGGTCGAGCTGCGACTCGTCGTGGACAAGACCTTCGTGCCGGCCCTCGAGGCGGGCGGGGCGACAGGAGATACCCGCGAGCTCGGAGCGCGTGTGTTCCACGCCTTCGTCCAATAGGCGAGTGGCATGCGGCTTCTGGGAACTTTCGGCGTCGCCGTCGTAGCCTCCCTGGTGGTGCCAGCCGCCGCGGCGGGCGAGATTCTGGTCTTCCGCACGGGGCGGACCATGTCAGTCGGTGCCGTCCGGGCCGATGGAGACCGCCTGCTCGTCACGCTTCGCGACGGCGGGGACGCAAGCGTACCGGCCTCCCTCGTCGCGCGCATAGACCCTGACGAAATGGCTACCTCGGTCGCTCCGGCGGCTTCAGGCGAGCCCACGGTCGTGGCTGGATCGGTCACGCCCGAGGCTGTGCTGGCCGGCCGGCCGTTCGCAGCCCTCATCGCTTCGGCTGCCGTCGCCTACGGGGTGGACGAGCGGCTGGTGCACGCGGTCATCGAAGCCGAGTCCAACTATCAGCCACGCGCGCGCTCGCGTACCGGAGCCAAGGGGCTCATGCAGCTGATGCCGGCCACCGCCCGGCAGTACGCCGTCCGGGATCCCTACGACCCGCAGGCCAACATCGAGGCGGGCGTCCGGCACCTCAAGGACCTTCTGGGCCGATTCGAGTTGCGGCTGGCGCTGGCCGCCTACAACGCCGGCGAGGGTGCCGTCCGAACCTACGGGGGGCTGCCACCCTTTGCCGAAACGCGCAGTTACGTGGCGCGAGTCCTCGAGCGCGCCGGCCGATAGAATCTCCTGGGGCGACTATCCGGGGCCGGTCGCGGTCTAATTGTCCAGGGCCGCAGACTCCGGTCAGGCCGCCAGATTTTCGTGTAACATCTTGTAGCACAATCTCTTAACCCCTTCTGCTCACGTTGATGCTCAGTTAGCGATGGAATTCCGCTGCCGCCTCGGCACCCCGTCGGGCGAGATCATCGAGGGCGTGTATATCGCCCACAGCGAAACTGCTCTTCGGCGCGAGCTGGAAGAGAAGGGGCTGCACGTCCTGTCCCTGCGGGCCCGTGGTGGCTTTGGTGGTGTCTCGCTCGGTCGACGTCCGAACAGGATCGCGCGCCATGAGTTTCTGGTATTCAACCAAGAGCTGGCCACGCTTCTGAAGGCCGGCATGCCGCTCGTCCAATCAATCGATATTCTTCGTGTGCGCCTGGCCAACCCCGTGTTCAAGGCCGTTTTGGACGACGTCCACGAGAAGGTCCGCGCGGGGACGTCGCTGTCCGACGCCTTCGCCGCGCACGGCGAGCTCTTTCCGGGTGTCTACACCGCTTCGCTGATGGCCGGGGAGCGCTCGGGCAATCTCGAGACGGTGCTGCGCCGCTTCGTCGCGTATACGAAGGTGATCGACACCGTTCGGTCGAAGACGCTGTCCGCGCTCATCTATCCGGTGATTCTGATCGCCCTCGCCCTCGTCCTGGTGGGCATCATCGTCATCAAGGTGGTGCCGACCTTCTCGGATTTCTACAGCACGTTCGGCGCGGAGCTGCCGCTGTCGACGCGGATCATCGTGAGCATCTCCAACACCGTGCGCAGCCAGGCGCTGGTCATCGCGGTGGCCGTGGTGGGCGGCGCGCTGGCGTTCTACACCTGGATCAAGCAACCGGGGCAGAAGGCCCGTTTCGATCGCGCGGTGCTCAGCCTGCCGGGGATCGGCGCGAGCATGCACAAGTTCGCGACCTCGCAGCTGGCCCGGACCCTCAGCACGCTGCTCGGAGGCGGCATCCCGCTGGTGAACGCGCTCGACATCGCGGCGAAGTCGACGGGGAACCGCTACCTCGGGCGTGAGCTCGAGGTGGTGGCGCAGCGGGTCCGCGAGGGGCAAGGGTTCTCGTCCACGCTGCTCGAGCGGCGCACGGTTCCCGACGTGGCGATCAAGATGATCGAGGTCGGCGAGTCCACCGGCGCGCTACAGGAGATGCTCAACAGCCTCGCCGACTTCTACGACGAGGAGATCGACACCGAGGTGAGCCGCTTCGTGACGCTCATCGAGCCGGCGCTGCTGGTGATCATGGGTATTGTCATCGCGACGATCGTGCTGGCGCTGTACATGCCGCTCTTCCAGCTCTCCTCGGTCATAGGAACACGGTGATGGACGTCACGAACCACCCGGATACCGACCCACTGGACGCCGAGACGCTCGTCGAGGAGCCCGGAGAGTCCGCGGCGGCCCTGGCCGCACGGGCGGCCGAGACCGAGCGGGCCCGCCGGCTGGCCGAGCGCTACCGGCTCGATTTCCTGGACATGAACGAGTTCCGGATCGACCAGGAGCTCTTCCGGTCCATTCCCGCCGACCTCATGCTCCGCTATGGCTTTGTCCCGAGCCGGCGCGAAGGCAAGGCCATTGTCATCGTGGTGTCGGACCCCTCCGACCTACCGATGATCGACGAGCTCAGCGTCCTCCTGGGGACGCCGGTGAAGGTAATGGTCGGCTCGCGCACGGCCATCGAGTCAATCCTCAAGAAGAGCGAGAGCTCGCAGCGGTTGCTCGACGAGGCGACCGAAGAGTTCCAGCTCCAGGTGCTGCGCGAGGACGACAACGGCGACGAGAACCTGAGCCTCGAGCGCCTGACGAGCGATGACAGCCCGATCATCAAGCTGGTGCACCGGACGATCTTCACGGCCATCCAGCGGCGCGCCAGCGACATCCACATCGAGACGCAGGACGATGCGGTGTATGTGAAGTACCGGGTCGACGGGGTGCTGCAGCCGGCGATGCGCCCGATCGCCAAGCGCTTCCACAGCTCGATCATCTCGCGGATCAAGGTGATGGCCGAGCTCGACATCGCCGAGAAGCGCGTGCCCCAGGACGGCCGCTTCAAGCTGAAGATGCCGGGGAAGACCATCGACTTCCGCGTCTCGGTGATGCCGAGCGCGCACGGCGAGGACGCCGTCATCCGCATCCTCGACAAGCAGTCGATCAGCGAGCAGTTCACCGAGCTCCGGCTCGACATCCTCGGCTTCCCCGATCAGGAACTGAAGCGCTTCCGGAAGTACATCCGCGAGCCCTACGGCATGGTGCTCGTCACCGGGCCGACCGGCTCGGGCAAGACGACGACGCTCTACGCCGCGCTGGCGGAGATCAAGAGCATCGAAGACAAGATCATCACCATCGAAGACCCGGTCGAGTACCAGCTGCGCGGCATCACGCAGATCCCGATCAACGAGAAGAAGGGCCTGACCTTCGCGCGCGGGCTGCGCTCCATTCTGCGCCACGATCCCGACAAGATCATGGTCGGCGAGATTCGCGATCCGGAAACGGCGCAGATCGCCATCCAGTCGGCGCTGACTGGCCACCTCGTGTTCACCACGGTGCACGCCAACAACGTCTTCGACGTGCTCGGCCGGTTCCTGAACATGGGTGTCGAGCCGTACCAGTTCATCTCGGCGCTCAACTGCGTGATGGCGCAGCGGCTGGTGCGGCGGATCTGCGACGCCTGCCGCCACGAGGTTCGGCACACGCCCGAGATGCTGATCGAATCCGCGCTGAACCCGGCGCTGTCCGAGACCCACATCTTCCTGGAGGGCGCCGGCTGCATCGAGTGTGGCGGCACCGGTTTCAAGGGCCGCATGGCGATCTGCGAGCTCCTCGACCTCACCGATCACATCCGCGAGATCATTCTGGATCGGCGGCCCATCTCGGAGGTCAAGCGGGCCGCCAAGGAGCAGGGGATGCGGTTCCTCCGCGAGTCCGCGGTGGAGCGCGTCATGCATGGCCTCACGACACTGCGCGAGATCAACAAGGTGACCTTCGTCGAATGAGTGCGCTCGACTGGCTGATGACGCCGCCGCCCGAGGTCGCGGTCGAAATCGACCGCTCGCACGTCGGCGCGGCCCGCGTCGAGTGGCGGGGCGGCCGCCCGATCGTCGCCGCCCATGCGGTCGAGGTGCTGCCCACCGGCGCCGTGTCGCCGGCGCTGGTGGCGGCGAACATGGCGGACGTGGGGGTGGTGGGGCAGGCGGTCGCCCGCGTGCTCAACGAAATCGGCGGGCGGGCGCATCGGGTGGCGCTGATCGTCCCCGATACCGTGGCCAAGGTGTCGCTGCTGCGTCTGGAGAAGGTGCCGGCGAAGACGTCGGACCTGCGTGAGATCGTCCGCTGGCAGATTCGCAAGAGCGCGCCGTTTCCGATCGAGCAGGCGGTGCTCAGCGTGAGCCCCGGGACGCCGGTGGCCGAGGGCGGCCGGGAGTTCATCGTCGCGCTGGCGCGCGTGGACGTCGTCCGCCAGTACGAGCAGGCCTGCGCCATGGCCGGTGCGCACGCGGGCATCGTGGATCTCGCGACCTTCGGCGTCCTGAACAGCGTGGCGGCGGGTGGGGGCGCCCCGGCGGGGGACTGGCTGCTGGTGCATGTGGCTGGCACCTGCATCACGCTGGCGGTCGTCCGAGGCGAGCACCTCATTTTTTTCCGGCACCGCTCGGAGGAATCGGAAGGGACGCTGGCGGATCTGATCCACCAGACCGCGATGTATTACGAGGACCGGCTGAACGGCACGGGAATCGAGCGGGTCTGGCTGGCCGGGATGGCGTCGATGCCCGACGCTGACGCGGTGCGGCGCGACCTCGAGACGCGGCTCGGCGCGAGCGTCGAACGGGTGGATCCGCGCGCGGCGGCGGCCCTGGTCGATCAG
>Ga0247822_10003514_pt1 | contig 10221 bp, 7 predicted proteins | sample 13C_Cellulose_Da_FD_192423 | JGI IMG/M metagenome (GOLD analysis project Ga0247822, IMG submission 192423) | Soil microbial communities from agricultural site in Penn Yan, New York, United States - 13C_Cellulose_Day30 | ecosystem: Environmental > Terrestrial > Soil > Agricultural land | place... | reverse complement strand
GCGGACTTCGGTGCCTTTGAAATTCATGACGCTCGATCCCGAGCAGCCCTTGGCGATCATCACTCGCCCCTGGACGATCAGCTTCCGGCCGATGAACCGGGCGCACTGCAGGTCTGGCGTTCGGTCTCCCTCAATCCGGACCACCTGCGAAGGGATATAGATAAGGCCCTTTAGCTCCGAAAAGCTGTTCCCGCCGATGATGTTGTCGATGTCGTCGTAGGTCCCGGCTGCACGGCGGTCCTGGAAGAATAATAGTCCCGCATTAGGCCCTTGGGTTGGCGCCGACATTTTCACCTTCGCAGTGCTGTCGATCTGCACCTTGCCAATGGACCACGGATCGGTGCCGGCCTGCTCGCTAGTCAGGAAAATCGTGCAGGCCTTGCAGGTGACTTCGGCGGTCTCGCCAACGAGGAAGTTTCCGCGATTAAGCACGTACTCGCCGTCCGCGAGGAAGACCGGGCCTTGAAGGACCATGTTGCCGTAGCAGCCAGGCGCCAGCACCACGGGTCCGCCGTTGGTCTGAGCCGCATCGGAATTGACGGTCACATTGGGGCAACCGGTGTTGGGCACCAGAGGGGGATCCCGGTCGGCCAGCGGATCCTTCTGTCGGACGCCGTAGCTGCGCACGCGTGAAGACTTGATGCCTTCCGCCTCGATGCCGCCGAAGGCCACCACGTTGTCGGCCTGAACAGTGGCGTTGCCCTCGGCCTTTAGCGCCTTTGGCGAGGAGGAATTGGTTGCGATGCCGCAATCCATCTCCACGGACGCGCTAGTTTCGAAGCGGATATTGGCTTCGTCGTCAGTGCCCAGGGCAAAGGCGCAGAACTCACCATTTTCGACCACCGTCGCCATGGCTTCAGCATTGATCGTGGGAGGGCGCTTCATGAACAGCGACGTGAACGTCAACTGCGCGGCAGATGAGATGGAAACCTTCACCGCGAACGGGTCGTCTTTGAGCGCATCGGGCGAGCGCTTAGCGAATACCGCCCGTTGTGGATCAAGCTTGGGGTTGGACGCCAAGCTCTTGTCGACCGCCTGCTCCATGTCGCCCGCCTGGATCAGGCCGTAAACGCCGGCGATCGCGGCTGCGTCGGCAGCCGATTGGAGTTCGCGTTTAGCCGAGACCCACTGGATCGTATCCACCGCCAGCCCGGCGCATCCCAGCAATAGCGGGATGCCCACGGCCGTAAGCGCAATGACGTTGCCGCTCTCGTCCCGAACCAAGGACCGCAGGATGTCTGTTACCCGTCGCATCATGCTGGAGGCTAGGCACACAGGGTTAAGGGACCTTTAGCCGCGATACGATTTTCAATTCGAGTCTCGCGGGGCGCGAGCTAAGAGCACTTTCACACCCAACCAATGGCGGCATGCACGCTAATGGTGGTGTACTCCGGACTTCTCCGTGCTCGGAACGATTACTGTCGATACTCGGATTGGCCTGCCCTTTGCCGACGCCGCATTTTGGTTTTCGGCGGGATGATTTCGTGTGGCGCTGAGCAAACGATGGAGTTCGTCTGTGGTGTCCGAGATGCTGCGATTCGCTGGGGGGCTGCTTGCCAGCGTGGTTGAAGCGGCCTGGTCGCACGCCGCAAGCGGCAGGACCAAGCCGATCAAAAATGCTGCTACCGACCGGTGCACGACCTAGGCCGTCGGTACTGGGACAAGCCGCGGGTTCGCATTCCAGCTGAAACCCGAGAACATCTTGATCTGCTTGCCATTGCCAAGGTCGCCGCCCGAGCAATCGAGCATCTTGTCGATGCAGTTCTGGTGCCACATTGCTTGAACGTTGTTGTCCCATGCACCCCACCAATCGGCGTGCATCGTCGTGCCGGGCTTGCGCGGCGTCTGACCGGGCATGTTGTCCGACGACAGCGACCAGGTAACCGTTTTGCCGGCTTCCCAGGTGCCAGAACGGTCGAGCGTTTCGTCAACCGTGTACCAGGCTGCCATGGTGAACTGCGGGATGATATACTGGTGCGTATCCGGGCACTTGTAAGTGCCCCACCAGCCGTAGGACCCGTAAGCCATATGACTGCGGTGATCCGGACTGTCGACGTTCTTCCCATCCCAGCAAAGGGGAGCGCCAATCATCGCTCCCAAGCGGGCCCCGACGGGACAGTTTTGAGCCGCTGTCACGATGTCAGGGTAGTGGCCTGGTGTCGCGCCGGGCCCATCACAGTTGAAATAAAAGCGAGACTCCGTGCCATTCGTGTTGTTAGCCATGTCGAAGCCAAAAACGTAACGCAGCCCGTTCGGAATCGGGACGCATGCCGTGCCCATCGACGTGCAGGCTGGAGAGCCCGTTGGAGGGCGCTTGTAATAGATTGAGACATAGTCGGGGCGCACTACTTGGCCGCGACCATTCAACATTGCTGGCATCCAATACGCCGAGCGATTGACAGGCGACATGCAGGTGCTGGACCCGGTTGTGCGCAATGAGTTGTAATTCGAATAGGCGTTCGCACCGGTGTTGCCGAAGAATTGGTGGAGGTGGGCTTTTCCGGGCTGGCCCGGATAGACGATCGGGTCGTCGTAGCTCAGCTGACCCGCATTACAGATGAAGCGGAAGGCCCCCTCGTAATTGCCCGGGTTGAGACCGGGGATCGCGCCTGTGCCCCAGGAGGGCACCAGCTCCGAATTCACGTCGAAGTTTGAATTGATCATCGACAGTTCCGGGTAAAGCGCACCGGTCGTCGAGCCGGTTGTCGGCGCTGTCGGATCCGTTGTCGGCGTAGTCGTGGTCGGCTCGGTAGGCGCCGGAAGAGTCGACTTGCCTTTCCCCTTGCCGCCGCCGGAGATCGGAGATTTTTTCAGGAGCCGGATCGCGTTGAAGCTTCCGGTCACGGATTCCGGAGCGACAGACGTGAAAAGCAACAAGCCCGCGAGGGCAAAAAACACGGCCTTATAGGCCGGAGAACCGTTATTCATCGTTTGCCTCCCCAGACAAAACCGATGAACACTTGCTCAGTCTAGACTTAAGATTCGGCTAAGGCGCCATTAGTCATTTGGTTAGATTCAGCAGCCGGATTGTAACTGAGATCGCCGGTCGTCGGCTGTCATGGGTCTCAAACGGCCTGAGCTCGTACCGCCCGGACAGGTTTCGGACTTTTCCCTTTGTCCACCGGATACCGGTCTTACGGGCGTGGCATCACCGTCCAGAAGCAGCTTCCCTGACGCGGAGTCCGCAACGACTTGCGGCGGTGGTTCCTTGGACTGCACCAGTTCGCCCGCCTCCACCTTCAATCCCGAATCAGGGAGCGAGGGCAGCTGTGGATCGGCGCTCTCAATCGCTTCCAGCGACACTTCAACCGAGCTTGGAGACGGCGGCAAGGGCTCAGTGCCAGCGTAGCGCTGACTGAAAGCCTGCTTCGACCCCAGGTTGCCCTTTAACCGATAGAAGATGTGGCGCCCGATCTGGACTGACTTGTCGAGCGAGTCTGCCCAATAGGGTGACACATAATCGGCATGATAATGGGTAGCGTGTCCGACGGGTACGAAGACCTTGCCGCCTAGAGCATCGGTTGCGATCCGTCGTGCGTGCTTCCACAATGACTGAAGGGGCGACCGAGCCAGCGAGCCGTCGCAGGTAAATGTGAACTGGCAGCCCGTGGTTCGCTCGGATCCCTGGTACACGACCCCGCAGACGGAAGCGGGATACGCAGGGTGGCGCATGCGATTAAGAACAATCTGCGCGACCGCCTTCTGCCCGTCCGCACCCTCGCTGGCTGCCTCATAATATACGGCTTGTGTCAGGCATTCGAGAGCGCGGTCGGTCGAAGCCTTGTCGCCGACCAGCTTGAAACCCCTAGCCGGCGTGTCAGCTCGGCCGGAGAAAGCGCGCTCAGCGTTGAGCTTTAACGCTTCCTCAGGAGCGATCGGTCGATAGAGATCGGGCGGCGGAAGTTGCAGACGAACTCCCGGAGCGATCGGCGCGCTGACGGTCGAGCGGTTGTGATAGCCCCGGTCGACCTGACTGGAACGGGACCACAGCACCCCACCGATAATTGCGAGTAGAAGCAGGAACGCACCGACCGAGCCGGCAAGGATAATCCGCCTGCGCTGCTCGAGCCGACGCCATTGCCGCAAGGCTTCGACTCTCATGCGGCGCTCTTTCGCCACCGGTAGGCGAGGACGAAGATTGCCGGACCCTCGACGAGATAGCGGCGCCATAGGCGACGTGGATTGGTGAGCAGACGGTGGGCCCACTCCAGCTTCATCTGGCGGACGATGGACGGAGCGCGCTTCTGGCGGTCCGTCAGGAAATCGAGCGAAGCGCCCACGCAGAGCGCGAGACCGCGAGCGCCGGGATTTTCTGCAGCTTCCGCCGCAATCAATTCCTGCTGCGGAGACCCGACGCAAACAAATGTGAAGCGAGGCTTTTGCCCGGCGATGAAGGCCGCGGCCGCTTGCCGTGCCGTCGCATTCTTGAGCAGGCCCATCGGCGGAATGTGCTGCACGATTTCGATCGACGGATATCGGGCCGTCAATTGAATGGGTGTGCTTTCATCGCCGCCGATGATCGCGATGCGATCCCCCGGATTTAGAACGTCCGTGAAGATTCTGGCGGTGAGGTCGCTTCCCGGGATTACCGGCAGATCCACACCACGCCACTTCGCGAGCAACGCAAGAATCTTGCTGTCGCAAAGGCAATAGTCTGCACGGTGATAAAGGTCGCTCAGCCCCGCAATCGCCGAGTTGCGGTCGTGCAACCGGACCATGTGATCGACATTCGGCGTGACGAGGAATTCGTACGGCCCTTGAGCAGTCACAGACTGCAAACGCTCGACCAGAGCGTCCTCCGAATAAGTGTCGAACGCTACGTCGAGGAAATTTTTGCGCTCAGTACGCATCGCGGTCGAAAAGGACCGCCCGGACGGTCGCGATCATGATCCAAAGATCGAGCCCGAGCGACCAGCGGTCGATATATTCCTTGTCGAGTTCCACGCGACGCTTGGCCCGCTCGACTGTTCGTATTTCGCCGCGAAGACCCTTGACCTGCGCCAATCCGGTGATGCCCGGACGGACGCGATGGCGTCCCGCGTAACCGCGCACCGCGTCCTGATAGTAGCGGTCGCCAACCCGCATCTCCAAAGCGTGTGGGCGCGGTCCTACCAATGACATATCGCCGCGAATGACGTTCAGAATCTGCGGCAGTTCGTCGATGCTCAGCTTGCGCAGGACGCGGCCGGCGGAAGTCACACGCGGATCGTCCTTGGTGGTGGTTTCCTTGGCCCCGATGTCCGACATGTCGGTGTACATCGTGCGGAACTTGAGGACGTGGATGACCTCATTGTTGAAGCCCATGCGCGGCTGCACGAACAGGATCGGTCCGGGGCTCGTGAACCGGACCGCCAGCGCCGCGAGCGCCATGATTGGCGCCAGGAAAATCAGTGCAACGGAGCCCAGAATGACGTCTTCGCCGCGCTTCACGAATTGGTTGATGTCGCGGAAGGGGCGCTGCCACAGGTTCAGCACCGGCAAGGACCCTAGCAGGTGCACCCGATAATCGGGAGCAAGTTCGATCGCCTCGGACGGGATCAGCGATACGTCGATTGAGACGGCGCTAAGGCCGTCGACGATCTCGTGAAGCCTTTCGGGCGGCAAGTTCGGAACGCTGATCAGGACCTGATCAACCTCACCGCGCCGGGCCATCGCAGTCAGCTCCGCATAGCCCCCCAGCAGAGGCAATTCGTCGAGGTCTTCGACCTTAGGCCGGTCATCCGCGACGCCGACGAAGCGCAGGTGCGGCATGTCGAGCGAGTCGAGCAGGCGGCGGATCATGCGAACCGACTGCGCATCCGCGCCATAGAAAGCGATGCGCTGCTCGATGGCCCCGCTCTTCGCGAGGCGATTGAGCCAGCCGTGGATGATCGGTCGCGACATGGCCAGGGTGACCACGAACGACATCAAGAAAAGTAGGCTGATGCCGCGGCTGAAGTCGGCAATCAGTCCGAACTGCCAGACGAGAGCGGATGCGAGCAGCATGCTTGCGACGGCATCGACGTAAATGTCGGCCTGCTCGTTCATGATGTCGACGAGCGTGCGCCGATAGCTACCCTTCGACGAACGAATGAGCAGGAAGCTACAGGCCGCGATCGCCCAGGCGAAGACGTGAACGGACGATGCGACCGGTCCGCCGAACAGCCAGTCGTAGGCAAGCAAGGCGATCGGTGCGCTGATGGACAGACAAACGAAGTCAGCGAGCAGCAGGATCGGCCCGACGATGTTGGACGTGAACCGCGTGGTAGCGCGACGCGGACCGGCCGCCGCCACTTCGGCCACGGCCTCGGTGCTCGGGCCTCTTTCGATGGCGGCGTCCTCAGCGGCCATCAGATGAGTTCTCGTGAGAGTTCGGCGTCCTGCTGCTGCTGGAATTCCGCATTGACGCGCTCTGCCGCATCATCGCCTGACGAACGCTGGACGTGAGCCCGCAGGGCTTCGAAGAGCAGGACGTTGGCCGGGATATTGTGAAAGGCATTCCAAAGCGTCCTGTCCACCTGCCGAGACTCTCCGGCAGCAGCATAGGCCCGCGCGAGAAGCAGGTGATACCGAGCCGACTTCGGCACAACACTCACCAGGCGCTGCGCGTCAACAATCGCGGCCTTTGCCTGACCTGTTGTTATTTCCAGGTTAATTCGCCCGCGGAGCGCGTACACATGGTCCGGCTCGTTGGCCAACACGGCATCGAACAGCTTCTTCGCTTCAGTCCGTTGTCCCTGCAGCGCCATGGATTCGGCTATCAAGGCATTCAGCGTCTGGTTCGTGACGGTTACGGGTAGGCGCGGCGTCGCTCCGCCAAGAAGCTCGGCTGCCTCTTCGGGACGGCCAATGGCGTTGAAGAAGGTTGCATAGGCGAACAGGTGCATCGGGTTTGCCGACGCCATGAACCTCCGTGCCTCGGCAGCAGCCTCGGGCGTATTCCACCGTTCCGCCCAGATGGTCAGGACGGCGTTAGCTTGTTCCGGCGGTGCTTCGGAGCGAAGGAACGGTTCGGACAATCGAACTGCGGCCGCGGTGTTTGCGGAGCGAAAAGCGGCATCGATCGCCTTGTAGGCGGGCTCGGGATCGCGCGGATTGATTGTGTAGAGCTGGCTTGCAGCCTTTGTAACAGCGGGCCAATTGCCTTGGCGCTCATGCAGGGCAACCAACGCTTTCCACGATCCAGCATCGTTGGGAGCACCCGTCGTCTGGGTCTCCAGTAGCTTGACGGCGTCCTCATTCTTGTCCCGCGCGAGAAGGACGCGAGCCTTGAGGAGGTTGGAGCTCGATTCACGCGGAAACTCGGCCAACAGTTGGTCGGCGCGCCGGTCGGCCTCGTCCAGATTGCCGCGGCGCAAGGCGACGTAGCCGTAGGTCAACTTGATCGCGGGGTGGCTCGGCTGGACGAGTTCGAGCGACTGCGCATGCTCTTCCGCGAGATCGAGGTTGCCGCTGAGCAGGGCAAGCTGCGTCAGGGTGCTGAGGACCTCGGCATTGCTCTTGTCCAGTTCGTGAGCGCGCGTGAACGCATAGTAGGCGTCGTTATAAGCCCCCAACTGGACCTGCAGTTTACCAAGTTCGCGCCAATATTCAGGATTACCGTCTTCGGCGGCCACTAGCCGTAGAAGGGCAACACGAGCCGCCTTGGCGTCACCGATCGCACTGGCTTGTTGATAGTCTGCAAGCGCGTCCTGCGCTCGCGATTCAGCCGAATTGCACCCCGCGAGGAAGAGCGACAACGCCGTGGCGGCAAAGCAACAAGCCGCAAAAAACGGGCGTCGGTGATTCATAATATGTATATACTACTCTGCGAGTTAGCGTTTTGTAACCTAGCATGCTGAAAGGCGGGCCTTCCCGTGAGTACGCCGCGCGTAAACTGGCGAAAGGAGCCTTGGTGCGTAAAGCCTTGATTGCCCTCATTGCTGCCGTTCTGATGCAGCTCCCGATTTCCACCCCAGCATTCGCACAGGCACGGTCAGCAGTCCAACCGGTCCCTTCCGTTGCTGCTGGGCCGGCATATCGCATCAATCCCGGCGACGAGATCGAAGTGATGGTGTGGGGCGACGAGCGCCTTCAGCGGGTCGTGCGCGTCCTGCCGGACGGCACCTTCGCATTCCCGCTCGTCGGCCAGGTTGTTGCGGCCGGTCAGCTTCCGTCTGACCTGGAGCGCATCGTTTCCGCGGCGCTTCGCCAGCAATATCGCGGCGCGGTCCCGCAGGTCACGGTGTCGGTGAAGAACCCGTCGGGCTACCAATTCTCCGTGGTTGGCAAGGTCCGGTCTCCGGGAACCTACACTCCAGGCCGGTACGTGAATGCGCTGGAAGCGATCAGCATTGCCGGCGGTCCAACCGAATTCGCGTCAGTCGGCAACGTCAGCATCCTGCGCAAGACGGGCGCCGGCCAGCAGATCCAAACTATTCGTGTACGCCTCAGTGATGCCCTGAAAGGCGATACATCGCGTCTAAACGGGTCGGACATTCCCTTCGTCCAGAGTGGCGATACATTGGTGGTGCCCTGATGAAATCAGCCTGGAAGCTTCGTCTTGCGGCTACGGCCGGGTCGATCGCGTTGTGGAGCCCTGCGGCAGTTGCGCAGGACACTCCGGCGGATAGCGCGGATGCGCCTGCCGCAACGGCCAATCGGTCGGCGACCTATCTCGATCTGACTGCGGGCCTCGGTTATTCGAGCAATCCGCGGATGGAATTCGGTGACTCCACCGGCTCCGCGTTCGGACGAGTTTCGGCGCGCGGTTTCCATTCGATCGCGGGCGAGCGAACTTCGGGAAGCGTTACCGGCTTCGTCGAGGCGTCCAGCTACTTCCAGGATTATGGCCTGGAGAGCATCTTCGCTCTCGAAGGCAATATCTCGCATCAGGCCAGCGAAAAGGTCACGGTGTTCGGTTCGGCCGGTTTCACCGGTGATATCTCGGGGCAGCTCAGCAACCGTTTCCTCTACACGCCGCCGGACGTCGTGGTTCCGGATCCGAACATTCCGCCTCCGGTCACTGTCGAAGATCCCGATCTCTTCGGTTTCGCCGGCCGTCAGTACAGCATGTACGGCCAGGTTGGTGCGTCCATCCGCGTCAGTGAGCGCGGGCGAGTGAATGTCTCGGGCGGTGCCAAGCGCATCTTTTACTCCGAAGATCTGCTCAACGACTACACGTCGCTGTTCGGGACAGTGTCGTATGACCATACGCTTTCCGAGCGCACGTCGCTGGGTGCCAGCGTGATGGTTGACCACACCAATTATGACAATTCGAGCGACACCACGACGATCATCAATCCGACCGTCTACGTGCGCACGCAGCTGGACGAGAATTGGGAAGCAACGGCTGCTCTCGGTGTATCCTTCGCGAAGGTCGAGCGGTTTGGCGATACCGACAATTCGACGAACTTCTCGGCCGATGGCTCGATCTGCCGCACCACGGCGACGGAGCGCCTCTGCGCTCGTTTGGCGCAATATTCGTCGGCTTCGGCGACCGAAGGCCTGGTGACGACATCGTCGCTCGGCGTCGACTGGTTCAAGCGGTTGGACGTCAACCAGACGATCCAGCTGTCCGCGAGCGCCGTGCGATACGAGATCGACGATCCCATCTTCGATACGGGACCGTCGCACCATTATCGCGTCGCAGCCAGCTACAGCCGGCGGATCAACGACCGTTTATCGGCGGGCGCGGATCTTGGAGCTCGTACGCTGCGTTTGGACGGCCCGGACCCCGATGCGGATTTCACCGGATCGCTGTTCGTGCGCTATCGCTTGGGTGACCTTGGCTAATGGAAACGACGATTGAAAAGCCAGAGGGAGGCGGCGGCGGTTGGTTGATCAACCATTTGCCGGCAATCTTTTGGCACCGGCGCTACTACGTGATCATCCCGGCGGTCCTGATCTTCGTGGCCGCCGTGATCACGGCTTATACATTGCCGACGCTCTATCGCTCGACGGCGACGATGCTCGTCGAATCTCCGGATCTGCCGACCGAGATCGTGGACTCGCCCGGCACAGGCAAGATCGAGGAGCGCATCGCGCGTATCCGTGAACAGGTCCTTAGCCGCGGTGACCTCATCAGTCTCATTGAGCAGAACGATCTCTATTCGTCGGAACGGCGTTCGAAGCCGATGTCGACGGTCGTCGAGAAAATGCGCGAGGCCACGATTGTAGGGGCACTTAGCGACGACATCGGTGCCGGGGGATCGCAGGATAAGAACGTCGTCGCCATCACCATGAGCTACGACTACCCTGACC
>Ga0247822_10003513_pt1 | contig 10222 bp, 9 predicted proteins | sample 13C_Cellulose_Da_FD_192423 | JGI IMG/M metagenome (GOLD analysis project Ga0247822, IMG submission 192423) | Soil microbial communities from agricultural site in Penn Yan, New York, United States - 13C_Cellulose_Day30 | ecosystem: Environmental > Terrestrial > Soil > Agricultural land | place... | reverse complement strand
TGGTGAAGCGGTCGATACGGCCACCGGTATCAACGATTTTTTGCTTGCCGGTGTAGAACGGGTGACAAGCACCACATACGTCAACGTGCAGAGCTTTGCCCATGGTTGAACGAGTGGTGAAGTTGTTGCCGCAGCTGCAGGTTACTGCTACGTCAACGTAATTTGGATGAATGTCTGCTTTCATGATGAATGCCTTGTGTGAGCTGCGCCGCCACCCGGTCAGTTGCCGAGCACCGCACATAGGTTTAAAAACGGCTGTTTTTGGGAGCGGCGATACTACCAGAAAACCGTAGCCGCGCAACTGAAAAGCGCCATTTAGCGCAAAAAATCATCACCGCGGGCGCGATATTATGCGAAGGCAGGAGCGATTGCGTTATGCTGCCCGCCTTGTTTGACTGTTGCCGACCCCATGACCCAAACCTCACTGACCGATCCCCTGCTGCTCGAAATTGCCCTGCCAGTACCCTTGCGGCGCTGCTTCGACTATTTACCTCCCGTCGATCTTCTGCCAAACGACTTACAGCCCGGTGTTCTGGTGCGCGTGCCATTCGGGCGCCAGGAGCTGATTGGCGTATTGGTGAAAGTGAAAACCGAGCGCACGCAGGAGCTGGGCAAACTGCGTGCGGCGCTGGCGATTATCGAGCCGCGCCCGGCGCTGGACAGTGAATTGCTCGACCTGTGTTTATGGGCCGCCGATTACTACCAATGCGCTCCCGGCGAAGCATTGCAGACTGCACTGCCAGTATTGTTACGCCAGGGAGAATCAGCACAGCTGCGCGGTGAACCGGTTTTTCGCCTCACCACCGAAGGCAAAGGGCTACCCGAAGGCGCACTCAAACGCTCACCCAAACAAGCCGCCCTGCTCGCCGCACTTCAAACCCATCAGCAACTCAGCCGCAATGATTTCGACCTGCTCGATATACCGCGCAGCATCGCCAAAACATTGATTGATAAAGGGCTGGTTTGTATCGCTGAAGTAGTGCCCACAGCCGATACAACGCCAACAAACTTGCTGCGCGAGCAACCACTTTTATTAAGCGATGAGCAACAGACAGCCTTTGCGCAGATCGATTACGGCACCTTCAAAACCTACCTGCTCGACGGCGCCACCGGCAGCGGCAAAACCGAGATCTACCTGCAAGCCATTGAGCAAACACTCAAGCTGGGCAAACAGGCGCTGGTGTTGGTGCCGGAGATTGGCCTCACCCCGCAAACCCTGCAGCGTTTCCAGCGCCGTTTTGCGCTGCCGATAGTCGCCCTGCACTCCGGCCTGAATGATCGCGAACGGCTGGACGCCTGGCTGCAAGCGCGCGACGGTATTGCGCGCATTATTATCGGCACCCGCTCGGCGCTGTTCACGCCCTTAAAAGAACCGGGCATTGTCATTATTGATGAAGAGCACGATGGCTCGTTCAAACAGCAGGATGGATTTCGTTACTCCGCGCGCGATCTCGCCGCCGTACGCGCCCATCGCCTCGGTATTCCACTGATTCTCGGCTCGGCCACGCCGTCGCTGGAAACCTTGCACAATGCCCTGCAAGGTCGCTATCAATATCTGCGCCTGACAGCGCGCGCCGGCAATGCCAAACCGCCGGAAATCCAGTTGCTCGATATCCGCGGTGAAATCCTGCACGAAGGATTTGCGCAAGCGAGTATCGACGCAATTGGCGATACGCTCGGCAAAGGCAACCAGGCACTGGTGTTCCTCAATCGCCGTGGCTACGCCCCCACACTCGAATGCCACGATTGCGGCTGGCTGGCCAACTGCAACCACTGCGATGCACGCATGACCGTGCACCAAAATCCACGCCATTTGCACTGCCATCATTGCGACCACCAACGCGGCATTCCCAAGCGCTGCCCGAGCTGCAATAGCAGCAGGATCCAGCCGATTGGGCAGGGCACCGAGCGCAATGAAGTTGTGCTGCAACAATTATTTCCCGCGCACAAAGTTATCCGCGTAGACCGCGACTCAACGCGCAACAAAAACGGCATGCAAAAACTATTGGCCGATGTGCACGCGGGCGAACCCTGCATCCTTGTGGGAACGCAAATGCTCGCCAAAGGCCATCACTTTGCCGATGTAACATTAGTGGTGATTATCGATGCCGACGCCGGTTTGTTCAGCACCGATTTTCGCGGTGCCGAGCGCATGGGACAGTTACTGCTGCAAGTGGCCGGGCGCGCCGGGCGCGAAGAAAAAAATGGCCGCGTGATTTTGCAAAGCCATCACACCGACCATCCACTGGTGCAGACGCTGGTACAGCAGGGTTATCACGCGCTGGCGGATCTAATTCTGCACGAACGCCAGCTCACCCAGTTACCGCCCTATCGCCATTTGGCACTAATTCGCGCCGAGAGCAAACAGGCACTTGCAGCGGTGGATTTTCTGCAAACCGCGCGCAAAATGGCCGAGCAAATCCAGGCTCCGCAGCCGCAATTCAGTTATCTCGGGCCGTTGCCAGCGATGATGGAAAAACGCGGCGACCGCTTCCGCTATCAATTGCAAATCAACAGTGCGCAGCGCAAACCGCTGCAATTTTTGCTCACACAACTCGCACTGCAATTAGAGGCATCACCGCTCGCTAAACGAGTGCGCTGGTCAATTGATGTGGATCCGCAAGAAATGGGTTAGCGGTAGGTGATGCAACCAACAGACTGCAGCGCAGATTGCAGGCTTAGTGACTCACCCGCGCAATCCCTTTACAATCGCGCCCTTAATTCACACCAGATAAACAGATTCCATGAGTAGAGATTTCGCCAAAAAAGGCCGCGCGCCCGCGCGCCGCACTTCATCCAGCAGCAGTTCAACACCAGCATGGCTCTGGTTTGTCGCAGGTTTGGTATTGGGCGCATTTGCGGCCAGCTTCTATTTCATCAAGAATCCAGTCGTGGTCGAAGCACCAAAAGAAGAACCAAAACCAAAAGCCAAAGCGGTTGACAATAAAACTCCTAAGCCACGTTTTGATTTCTATAAGTTGCTGCAAGAAAGCGAAACTATCGTGCCTGCCAGCGAAACCATGGAAGAGCAAAAACCGGCGCAGGAACAAACCACCGAATACATATTGCAAGTAGGCTCATTCCCCAGCGAATACGATGCCGACAAACTGCGCGCGCAATTAATTCTGCTCAACCTAGATGCGCGCATCGAAAAAGTCGAAATCCGCAAAGGCGAAATCTGGCATCGCGTTGTGGTCGGCCCGTTTGCAACCCAAACGGCACTGACCACCGCACGCACCCAATTGGTGAACAACCAATATAATGCCTTGGTGCTCAAACGCGCCAAAACCAAATAATCGCCCCATCACAAAGAACTCTCCTTATTCCTCCGAAATATGCGCCTTGAAAAAGGCGCATTCGCGCCCCACTTCCTGACTTCCACAACGTAAATTTATAGGAAGTCCAGTGACTACAATTCTCTCTGTTCGCCGCGATGGGCAAGTGGTTATCGGTGGCGACGGCCAGGTTTCCCTCGGTAATACCGTGATGAAAGGCAATGCGCGCAAAGTGCGCCGCCTGTACAAAAATCAGGTGATTGCCGGATTTGCCGGCGGCACCGCCGATGCATTTACCCTATTCGAACGCTTTGAGGCCAAACTCGAAGCGCACAACGGCCAACTCACTCGCGCAGCCGTAGAACTCGCCAAAGACTGGCGCAGCGACCGCAACCTGCGACGACTGGAAGCACTGCTGGCAGTAGCCGATAAAGAAGCTTCTCTGATCATCACCGGTAACGGAGATGTTATCCAACCGGAAGACGATCTAATTGCTATAGGTTCAGGCGGAAATTACGCCCAGGCCGCTGCACGCGCGCTACTTGAAAATACGCAGCTGGATGCACGCACCATCGTCGAAAAAGGTTTGAAAATTGCCGGCGATATTTGTGTCTTTACCAACCACACACACACTATCGAAGTGTTGGATTATTAATAAGTAGCCCGTATGGAGCCTAACGAAATACGGGGTTTTCTTTAACAAACAGCGTTGATAAACAACTTTTTAATAAATCATTCCATTTGATAAACCACCCCGCATTCCGTTTCACTCCATGCGGGCTACTTAAGAGTTTTTTTATGTCCTCTATGACTCCGCGCGAAATCGTGCATGAATTGGATAAACATATCGTCGGTCAAGCTGATGCCAAACGCGCCGTTGCAATTGCACTGCGCAACCGCTGGCGCCGCATGCAAGTACCCGCTGATATGCGCAATGAAATCACACCAAAAAACATTTTGATGATTGGCCCAACCGGTGTCGGCAAAACTGAAATTGCGCGCCGCCTGGCCAAACTTGCCAATGCACCTTTTATCAAAGTGGAAGCAACCAAATTTACTGAAGTGGGCTACGTCGGCCGCGATGTGGAATCGATTATTCGCGATCTCGTCGATGTCGCCATTAAAATGCGCCGCGAGCAAGCCACCAAATCAGTGCAGCATCGCGCCGCTGAAGCAGCAGAAGAACGCATCCTCGATGTGCTCTTACCACCTGCGCGCAGCTTGTCCGATGAAGAAAGTAAACACGAATCCGGCACGCGCCAAATTTTCCGCAAAAAATTGCGCGAAGGTGAGCTGGACGATAAAGAAATTGAAATCGAAATTGCCGCGACCAATGTCGGTGTAGAAATAATGGCACCACCTGGCATGGAAGACATGACCAATCAATTGCAAAGTATGTTTTCTTCGCTCGGGCGCGACAAAACCAAAAAAGCCAAGATGACGGTGAAAAAAGCCTTCAAGCAATTACAGGATGAAGAAGCGGCAAAATTGGTGAGCGACGACGATATCAAGGCGCAAGCTATAGACGCGGCTGAACAAAACGGCATTGTATTTATCGATGAAATCGACAAAGTTGCACGCAAAGGCAACGTGAGCGGTGCCGACGTATCGCGCGAAGGTGTTCAACGCGATTTGCTGCCGTTAATCGAAGGCTGCACTGTCTCGACTAAACACGGCACTATCAAAACTGACCACATTTTGTTTATCACTTCCGGCGCATTCCACTTGAGCAAACCGTCGGATTTGATTCCCGAATTGCAAGGTCGTTTGCCCATTCGCGTGGAGCTGAGCGCATTAACTCCCGACGATTTTGAGCGCATCCTCACCGAGCCAAAAGCCTCCCTGACCGAACAACAGGAAGCGCTGCTGAAAACCGAGGGAGTTAACATTCACTTCACTAAAGACGGTATTCGTCGTATCGCCGAAACAGCATTTGAAGTAAATGAACGCACCGAAAATATTGGCGCGCGCCGGTTGCATACTATTCTGGAACGTTTACTGGAAGGAGTGTCATTTGAAGCAGGCGATAGCAAAACCGATGTGGAAATCAATGCAGCTTATGTTGAATCCCACTTGGGTGAGCTGGCGAAGAATGAAGACCTTAGCCGTTTTATTTTGTAATTGATTGCAGAACAACCATGAGCGCAATTCCAAGCAAGATCCAGTTCCACAAACAATCGCAACAACTTGAGTTGCATTTCGGCGGCGAGCAATTTTTATTGCCCGCCGAATTTTTGCGTGTGCACTCCCCCAGCGCCGAAGTAAAGGGCCATGGCCCGGGCCAAGCGGTGTTGCAATACGGAAAAAAGAATGTCGGCATCAGCAAAATAGAACGCGCCGGCAACTATGCACTCAAGCTGATTTTTGATGATGGCCATGACAGCGGAATTTTCACCTGGGACTATTTTTATGAAATAGGAAAAAATCAGGAGAAGATGTGGCAGGAATATTTGGAAGATTTACACAAAGCGGGCAAAAGTCGTGAAAAAGATACCAGTGTAGTGAAATTTATTCATTGATCACGCGTACCACTGAGTTGCCCCAACGTAGGGGCAACTTCTAATCAGCGCAGCAATTTATATCGACCAAACAATCCAACCGGTATAAGCGCTAATAAAGATAAACGCACCGAAAGCGATCCGGTACCAGGCAAAAATTTCATAACTGTGGTTAGCAACGAAACGAACCAGCGTACGCACTGCAATCCAGGCGCTGATAAATGCAGTAATAAATCCGGCGGCAAACATCGGGAAATCATCCATCGCCAATAAATCGCGATGCTTGTAAATATCGTAAAAGGTGGCAGCAAACATCGTCGGCACGGCGAGGAAGAATGAAAATTCTGCCGCGACCTTACGGTCCAACCCGATAAATAATCCACCAATAATCGTCGCGCCTGAGCGCGAGGTGCCCGGAATCATCGATACCACCTGAAATAAGCCCACTTTTAAGGCATCTTTCCAGCTCATATCATCTACATCCTTTACCCGCACTTCATGAGTGCGTCGCTCCGCCCACAAGATCACCAAACCACCGACGATCAACATGGTTGCTACGCTCAGCGCATTGAATAAATAGGTTTTGATAATCGAGATAAACATCACCCCCACTATCGCGGCGGGTAAAAATGCAATGAGCAGATTGAGGATGAAACGCTGCGATTGTGAATCGTTAAACATTCCCAGTGCGACGCGGGTAAACTTTTGGCGATATTCAACCACTACAGCGAGGATCGCGCCCAACTGGATGGCGATTTCAAACACGCGTCCATCATTATGAAAATTAATTAAATCGCCAACAACAATTAAATGCCCTGTGCTTGAAATCGGTAAAAATTCGGTCAGTCCTTCTACAAGCCCCATAATGATGGCTTTAAAAATCAGCAGTAAATCCACGAAAACTCCTTGATAGGCATTAATGTAACGGACGCAAGTCTGCGATAATTACACCCTGTTTGCAAACTCTGTGCCCAATCGGGTGTCAATGACTAGGTTATAATTGCAAATATAAACACATCGAGGATGAAGCAATGCGCAACTACTATTCCACAGCTCTGGTGACAGCATTGTTACTGCTGCTCAGCGCCTGCACTAATATCCGCTACGCTGATGACTTTAAAAACGGCACCGACTTTAGCGGATTAAAAACCTATAGCTGGCGCGCCGCCTCAGTCGATATCGGTGGAATTGACCAGACATTTTTACAAAATCTCGCCGATGACCAATTGCGCGCGCAAGGCTTTACCAAAGTTGAATCCAATAGCGACCTGCTAGTTGATATGCAAGTTTTCTCGCGTGCGAGCAGTGGTGGCAATACCAGCATTGGAATTGGCATAGGCTTACCGGTGGGGCGTCACGGCAGTGTTGGTTTGGGCACAGGCCAAACTGTGGGCAAGGGAAAACAAATTGGTGTGATCGTATTCGACATCACCCAAACCAGTACTAACACCCTGATCTGGCGCGGTAACGCCGAGGAAATCCCACTAATTAATTTCTCACTAAAAGCTGAAACCAAATTACGCGAAAGTTTTAGTAAATTATTAACTCCGTTCCCACCGCAAGCATCTGCAAAATAATTAAACCGGAAACTACTGAAAAGGCATTCTATGAAATATAAGGATTATATTTTTGTTTCATTTTTAACAATTGCAGCAACAACACAAGCTCAGCAAACTAACCATCAGCCCACTTGATAAAACCCGCATTCAGGTGGAATACAAGCTCCCGCAGCATTGCACATCAGCGAAGCTGCAGGAGCGATATGAAGGGCGCGCACCGTCCTTACGTAAAGACTGGCAGGCAATGGATAAATGCAGCTCACTCACTGATGGCGACACGCTAACAATCCCCAAAGGCTGCCGCAGCAGTAGTTTTGCAGTCCCCATGAGCAGCGCATTTATTGACCGTGTAGAACCACTCGCCTATCCAATGGGCGACCCGGGTGTACGAGTTCACACCGGAACATTTGGTCTAACAGATAAATGTGGCGATACCACCTGGATTTTTAAATCACCCAAAGGTAGCGTGGTGGATGAAAGTGGTATTTACCCAAAGCGCTTTAAAGCATCGCTCGCGGAAAAAAACTATTTAAATTACACCGGTGTATATCTGAGCTACAAACCGCTGAAATCAAACATCAAGCAAATATTTACCAAAACAGTACCGCCAGAACTTAAGGTAACGCTGACAGAAGGCGAAAAATTACTTTCCAATTATTACCGGACAACCTACCCGAAGATCTCATTCACCAGTCCGTTTTTGCTTGTCGATAACATCAAGCAGAATGGATTCGGTGTGCAAGGTGAAGTGACCTCTCCGCACATGATTCGCATCGGTTACGTCAACTGGTCGCCCGAGAAAATCAACGATACGCGCGAAGTGCAAGCGCACGAGTACGCACATTTGCTGCAGCCAACCCGACGAGAATTTACCAGTCCATTTTTTCACGAGGGAGGAGCTGAATTTATCAGCCTGAAAGCCAGCTACGATCTCGGCTGGATCAGCAAAACTGTGCTTTCAGAAAAAATAAGTGCTGCGGTGCAAAACTGCATCGCATTAAGCGGAAATAAAAAATGGGATGAGATTAAACACGACTTTGGAAGAGCGCCTTACGATTGCGGCTTGGCTATGCACGTTCTAGCCTTAGCAAGCAGACAACAGCCTGACTCTTCAGAACAAACGTTGGAAAAGTATTATGTGAGTCAATTGGATGACACGCATTTTGCAAAATTTATCGAATGCGGCAACAGGCAGGAATGCACACCCGTATTTTCAAATGAGATCATCGGAAACACCAAGAGTTTTGCGAGCACGTTAATTGCCTCATTGAATCAATTAAAACTGGTTACCCAACAGAGCTACACCAATCCGAAAGATTCCTACCACCGAGCATCTGGCGCAGCCTTCGCCTCATTAATGAGCGAGGATTGCAAGGGTGCCGACTTCTACACGCAGCAGAATCACTTTCAAACAGGGGAAATGCTCAACTGCAACAGCATTCCTAAAAAAACTACCATTACCACAGTCAACGGTATTAATTATTTCACCGATCCCGACGCGGCTATTGAAGCACAAAATAAGGGGTGCAGTACCGTCCATGAAGTTCTGCTGGATAATGACCAACAAATAAAAATTTCAGTCCCTTGTAAAAACGCAATTTCCAAAACCTACTATACAATTGATATAGACCGACTATTACTGCTGCTTAACCAACGCGCAGTACAATAACGCACTGACATTACTTATCGATTTCTCTCTTATGCCGCAATCACAACGTCTTTCTACCGAAGGCATTTTACTGCTCCTGGGCATGGCTCTTGGCTGGGGTTTCAACTGGCCGATTATGAAATTTATTATCAGCGAAATACCGCCACTGAGCTTTCGCGGATTTTGTTTATTTTTTGGTGGACTGGGAATTTTAGCGCTCGCGCGAGCATCGGGGTTATCACTGCAAATTCCTTCTGGCTATTGGAAAAAAGTGTTGTGGATTTGTTTATTAAATATAGTCGCGTGGAATGTGATGGCGACTTACGGACTCAGCATGCTACCCGCCGGCCGCTCTGCATTGCTGGGCTACACCATGCCGATCTGGACAGTGTTGCTTTCCGTGTGGGTGCTGCACGATAAATTTACTTTGCGCATTGCCATCGCCTTGTTACTCGGTGCAGCGGGAGTGTTCGCGCTGATGAGCGAAGCATTGATCAGTTGGTTCAGCATGCCGATAAGTTCACCCGCAGGTGCACAATTAATTACCGGCGCATTGCTGATGATCGCGGCAGCTTGGTGCTGGGCGGCGGGGACTGTGTTAATGAAACGCTGGCAGGTTCCGCTCAACACAGTGGCTCTGACTGGATGGTTATTATTGCTCGCAAGTGTGCCGATTATTATCGCGGCGATTTTTGTCGATGGTGCGCCGCAGCAACTGCCCTCAACGCTTGCGCTTTGGGGTGTGGTCTACAACGTATTTTTTGGTTTTATGTTTTGTTACTGGGCGTGGGTGCGCTTGGTAACTCTGGTGCCGGTGAGCGTGTCATCGCTCTCGTCGCTGATAACACCATTAATTGGTGTTATCTCCGGCATTATATTACTGGGTGAAACACCGGGCTGGCCGGAATACAGTGCGACGATATTAATTTTAGGCGCAGTAGCCGTGGTGAATTTCACCGGTACCAAAACGGCTACACCAACACCGGTAAAGACCGATCCAGCACAATAGAATGCTGCTCGGGTTTGATCGCCGCACCATAGGCGATCATTTCAACACCTGCCGCAAGTGCTGCTTGCAAAGTCGCCGCATAAACAGGATCGATATGCGCAGCCGCGCGCACAGTTTGAATGCCAGTGTGCTGTACACAAAATAATAAAACGGCTCTGTGCCCCAGCTCCACCATTGCAATTAATTCGCGCAGATGTTTGCTGCCCCGTTCACTCACCGCATCAGGAAAAAAT
>Ga0247822_10003512_pt1 | contig 10225 bp, 11 predicted proteins | sample 13C_Cellulose_Da_FD_192423 | JGI IMG/M metagenome (GOLD analysis project Ga0247822, IMG submission 192423) | Soil microbial communities from agricultural site in Penn Yan, New York, United States - 13C_Cellulose_Day30 | ecosystem: Environmental > Terrestrial > Soil > Agricultural land | place... | reverse complement strand
ATCTTGAAGATGACCTGCACGATCGCCGCCGAGGGCGTGACCATCCTTCTCGTCGAGCAGAACGCCCACCAGGCCCTCGGGGTCGCGCACACCGCGCACGTGCTCGAGGTCGGCACGCTCGTGACCAGCGGGCCCGCGAAGGAGCTCGCGCGCGACGACAAGATTCGCAAGGCGTACCTCGGCGTGCACTAACGGCACGCGGACTGCACCGCTGGTGTGCATGTCGCGCATCGCCTTCGTCCTCGGTGAAGACTTCGAGGACAGTGAATTCAGGATCCCCTACGACGGCCTGCGGGCGAGCGGCCACCAGATCGACGTCATCGGCGCCGACGAGGGTGACTCCGTCGCGGGCAAGAAGGGCAGGGAGCACGTCAAGATCGACGTGGCCGTCGAGAAGGCGGACCCCGACGCCTACGCCGCGCTCGTGATCCCGGGCGGCTACTCGCCGGATCACCTTCGGATGGACCCGCAGATGGTCGCGTTCGTCGAGCGGATGGTGAAGAGCGGCAAGCTGATCGCCGCCGTCTGTCACGGGGCGCAGCTGCTGATCGAAGCGAACGCCGTCCGCGGCAAGACGATGACGTCGTGGCCCTCGGTGAAGACCGACCTCGAGAACGCGGGGGCCCGCTGGGTCGACAAGGAGGTCGTGGTCGACGGTCAGCTGATCACCTCGCGCAAGCCCGACGACCTTCAGGCATTCACGCAGATGATCGACCACCAGCTCGGCGCGCCGCCCGAACAGCGCGGCGCCACCGTGAACCGTCGGCCCGCGCATCCCCGGCACTGAGGCGCACGCAGGCTCACGAATTTACTGTTCCGTTTCCGAGCGTGTCGTTGCTTGCCCGCGGGCGAGGGGTTCGCGCACTATGCGGCGCTATGAAATCGCTCGCTTTTGTCGTCGCCATGCTCGCCGCCGCGTGCGGCTCCAAGACTCCGGTCGAGACCACCACGCCCGCCGGCGGTGGTGGTGAAGGCAGCGCGGTCGCGGCGCTCCCCGACGTCCCGTTCGAGGAGCTCAACCACGACCAGCGGATCCAGTACATGAAGGAAGTCGTGACGCCGGCCATGGCACCCCTGTTCCAGGCGCACGACGCCCAGAAGTTCGCCGAGTTCGGCTGCAAGACCTGTCACGGTCCGGGTGCGGAGAAGGGCGAGTTCCACATGCCCAACCCCGAGCTGCCAAAGCTCGGCCCGGCCACGAAGGACAAGCACAAGCCGGAAGACCTCGAGTGGATGGGGAAGGTCATCAAGCCCAAGATGGCCGAGCTCCTGAAGGAGCCGGAGTGGACGCCCGAGAACCCCAAGGGGTTTGGTTGCATGGAGTGCCACACCGAGGAGAAATGAGCGCAGGCGCCGCACGAGCCGCCGGCGCGAAGCGCCGGGCCGGCGAAGCCGGCGCGATCATGTCCGCGTCAGCGAACAAGTAGCTCCGGCCGCCCGTGCTTCCCTGGCTCACTGTCGGGGGACGCACGGTGGACGCGGCCGATGTCACGTCGGCGCGCGGGTAGCGCCATGGCGTGCGCGTTGCACTGTAGGAGACGCGCGGCCATGGACATTATCGACGTGATTAGGTCCGATCACGACGCAGCGATGGAGCTGTTCGACAAGCTCGATCCCATCGCCGCGGATGACGCGCGCACGAGCGAGGCGATGCGCATCGCGGTCCAGCTCGCGGTGACCATCAAGACGCACGCGAAATGCGAGGAGAAGGTCCTGTACGAGGTGATGCGAACGGCATCCCTGGAGCTCGGAGAGCTCGCGCTCGAGGGGCCGTACGAGCATCAGGCGATGGACCTGCTGCTCGACAAGCTGCTGCTGCATCGCCCGGGGCGCGACTTCCGCGCCGTGCTGCGCGTCGCGCGCGAGATGTTCACGCACCACGCGCGGCACGTCGAGGAAGCACGCGTGCTGCCCGCGATCGCGCGCGTGCTCACGCTCGAGGAGCGCGTGCAGCTCGGCCAGGATCTCGTGCTCGCGAAGCGGCGCACGCAACCTCACGTCGAGCGCCTCGTCGGCCCGCCCGCGCGCGGCGTCCGCGAGCCGCTGCACATCCACGGCTTCCGGCGTTAGACCGCGACGTCGACCAGCGTCGGCGACAGCACGCGCACGGCGTCGGCCGGATCGATCGCGACGAGGAAGCCGCGCGCGCCGCCGTTGATGTAGATGCGCGGCAGCCCGGCGATCGTGCGCTGCATGTAGACGGGCATCTTCCGGCGCAGCCCGAACGGCGACGTGCCGCCGACCTGGTAGCCCGAGTGCCGGTCGGCGACGTCGGGCGCGCACGGGCCGACGGTCTTGACCCCGATCGCGCGCGCGAGATTCTTGGTCGAGACCTCGCGGTCGCCGTGCATCAAGATGCACAGCGGCTGGTGCTTGTCGTCCTCGAAGATCAAGGTCTTGATCACGGCGTGCTCGTCGACCCCGAGCGCCGTCGAGGATGCGCGCGTTCCACCGTGGGCCTCCCACGCGTAGAGGTGGGGCTCGAACGCGACGTTCGCGGCGCGCAGGGTCCGGATCGCCATCGTGACAGGGTGCTTGGGCACGGCCTTGAGGCTATAACCCGACTCCCGTCATGAACGCTCACGAGCTGTCCGCGCACGTCCACCACGAGGACGCCGACGACGAGGAGCACAACCGCGCGGGCGAGCGGCGGACGCGGTGGGTGGTCGCGCTGGCGGCCGTGATGATGGTGGGCGAGCTCGTCGTCGGTAAGCTCACCGGCTCCAAGGCACTCGAGGCCGACGGCTGGCACATGGGCACGCACGTGGGTGCGCTCGGGCTGACGCTCGTCGCGTACTGGTACGCACGCACGCGCGCCGGCAACGATGCGTTCAGCTTCGGCACCGGCAAGGTCTACGCGCTCGCCGGGTACACGAGCGGCGTGGTGCTCGCGATCGTCGCGCTGCTGCTCGGCGTCGAGAGCATCGAGCACCTGCTCGATCCCGGCCACATCGACTACGACGAGGCGCTCGCCGTCGCGGCGATCGGCCTCGCGGTGAACCTCGGGTCGGTGTTCTTGCTCGGCAAGGGGCACCACTACGGCGCGGGGCATCACCACCACCACCACCATCACGACCATCACCACGCTGGCCACGACGGTCACGACCACCACCATCATCACCACCACGACGCGAAGCCGCAGGCCGGCACGCTCGACTTCAACATGCGTGCGGCGTACATCCACGTGCTCGCGGATGCGCTGACGTCGGTGATGGCGATCATCGCGCTGGCGCTCGGCAAGTGGGCGGGGCTGTGGTTCCTCGATCCCACGATGGGCATCATCGGCGGCATCGTGATCGTGTGGTGGGCCGGGTCGCTGTGCCGGCAGGCGAGCCGGCAGCTGCTCGATGTGGTGTCGTCGAGCAAGCACGAGCAGCTGGTGCGCCAGAAGCTGGAGGCCATCGACGACGTGCGGGTCGCCGACCTCCACGTCTGGGAGCTGGGGCCCGGGCGGCGCAGCTGTATCGTCTCGATCGTGACGTCGAAGCCGCGCGACGTCGACTTCTACCGGAACACGGTGCTGGGCGGGCTGGCGCTCGCGCACCTGACCATCGAGGTCCACCAGTGCGCGCTCGACCATGCCGATGCGGCCGTCGAGTCCGAGCGGGCACGCGTCGCCCACTCACACGATCATTGAGTCGACGCGCGCGGTTGCGTACATTCCCGCGACCTTGACGAAGCGCGTCCTCCTCGCGTTCCTCACCGCCTGTGCCGCCGACGCTACCGAGCCGACCGCCGAGCTCGCGCAAGAGACCGTCGTGTGCGGCGACGGGCCGACGGTGAAGGGCATCGACGTCTCGTACTACCAGGGCACCATCGACTGGACCCGCGTCGCCGCCGACGGCGTGAAGTACGCGTTCATCCGCGCGAGCGACGGCCTCAACACCCCCGACTCCAAGTTCGACACCAACTGGTCGCAGGCCAAGGCGCGCGGCGTGCTGCGCGGCGCATATCAGTTCTTCCGTCCGGCGCAAGATCCGATCGCGCAGGCGGACCTGATGCTCTCGAGGATCGGCACGCTGGCCCCCGACGACCTCTCGCCGGTGATCGACGTCGAGGCCGACGGCGGCCTCGCGCCCGCGGTGGTCGCCGAGCGCGTGAAGCAGTGGATCGATCGCGTCGAGGCCGCGACCGGTCGCAAGCCGATCATCTACACGGGCTACTACTTCTGGCGCGACGAGGTCGGGTCGCCGGCGTTCGCCGCTGGGTATCCGCTGTGGCACGCGCAGTACACGAGCGCCGCTTGCCCCAACATCCCCGAGCCGTGGACCGACTGGGCGTTCTGGCAGTTCACGGCCATGGGCTCCGTCGACGGCATCACGGGCGACGTCGACGTCAATCGCTTCAACGGCACCGAGGCCCAGCTCCTCGAGCTCGCGGGCGGCATGGCCTCTTCGTGCGGCGTGCTACCGCGCGACGGCGGCACGATCGACGACGGCGACGCCTGCTTCACCACCGGCGGTGCCCCGGCGTCCCTGCGCCACGTGACCACGGCAGGCGAGGGCGGAGACCTCGTGTGGACCTACGCGGACGACGCGGCGACCGAGTCCAACTTCGCGCACTGGGCGATCGAGCTCGCCGAGGCCGGCCGCTATCAGGTCGAGGTCTACACCGCGGCCGCGTTCGCGCAGACGACCAGGGCCGTCTACGTCGTCACCGCCGCCGGCACCGAGCAGACCGTCGTGCTCGACCAGAGCGCCGCCGACGGCTGGCAGACGCTCGGCACGTTCGACTTCGCGGCGGGCGCCGGTCAGTCGGTCCACCTCGGCGACAACACGGGCGAGCCCGTCGCGGACAAGGTACAGATCGTGTTCGATGCGATCCGCCTGACGCGCATCGAGACGCCGAACCCGCAGCCCGACGGCGTCCCCGACCCGACCGAGCCCGACAACGTCGGGTGCTGCAGCGCGAGCGGCGGCACCGCCAGCGCGCCCCTGGCGCTCGCCCTCCTCGCCGTCCTGGGCCGCCGTCGCCGGCCGGTGTGAACGTTTCGCACCAGGGGTCGGTGGCCCCGCCTGGGGACTCGAGTGGTCGCTGGGCCGGATCGAGATCTCGTGTGACAACGCCAGCTTGCCGGCCGGCGGCGACGGAATGCTCGTTGCAGTTCCGGCGGGCATGGGCGGATTCCTCCTGGTGGTCTGCGTCGTGGCCCTTGGCGCCGCGGGCGGGATCGTGTTCCTGCTGCACGGGCCGATCGCTCCCCGGCCGCTGATCACGGTGCCGCGGGCGAGCCTGACCACGATCGCGGCGCCTTCGGCCGCGCAGGTCGCGAGCACGTCTCACCCGAGCCCGGAGGCCATGTTCGCTGCCGAGCAGCACCTCGCGCTCGTCGATGCCCACCGCGCCGCCGCGACGATCTCGCCGCTCGCTCCGATGCCCTACCCGGCGCACGCTACCGCGCCAGAGTCTCTGCCGGCGCCCGTCCCCCCGCTCGGCCGCCAGCGCGTGACCGCGCCGCAGCCGCTCCCTCGTTCCCGCGCCGCGCGAGGCACGGACGCCCCGCGCGCCGTGGTGGCGTCCGTCGCGCCCGAGGACGACACGCGTGACTCGTTCCAGGACATCGATCCGACGATGATCTTCGACGAGGGCGTCGCGAGCTGAGCAGCGCGGTTACGAGCGCGGCGAGGACTTGCGCTGCTTGCCGGCGGCCGTCGGCTGCGCTTGCGCGTTGAGCGTCGGCGCGCCGACCATGAGGTGCCCGGCGTCGTTGTCGAGGTCCTCGCCGCGGACGTTGTTCTTGCCCTGCGACGCGACGGTGTGCGCGGTGCGGCTCACCTCGGCGACGAGCTCGCGCGCATTGCCCGGCCACGGTCGCAGCAGGCACGCCTCGAGGAGCGTCGAGTGGATCTGCAGGCCGGGCTCGGCGCCGCGCACGGCGTCGTGGACGAGGTACGCCATCTCGTCGGGGCGCTCGCGCAGCGGCGGCAGCTTGATCTTGCGCGGCGACAGACGCTGCGCGAGGGGCTCCGCGAGGCCGAGGTGCTCGAGCGGCATCACCGCGGTCGTGCACACCCGCAGCTGCGGGCGCGCGTCGAGCAGCTTGACCAGCGCGGCGGTGTTGGTCGCGCCGAGCTTGCCGACCTGCTCGAGGATCAGCGTCTCGATCGTCGGGCCGACGACGCGCTCGAGCGGGACGGCCTGGATCATCGGGTTGAACACGGCCTCGGGGCGCGCACGCAGCCTCGCGTAGGCGCGCGCCATCCGGCCCTTGCCGCTGCCCGGCTCGCCCAGGATGAGGAGGTTCACCGACTCCTCGGCGGCGAGCAGCGCGTCGCGCCACTGCGCCGTCGTGCTCGCGCCGACGATCGCATCGTACTGCGTGGTGATCTGCGAGCCCTCGAAGCGACGGATGTCCTCCATCAGAACGCAGACGGTGCGGCCCGTGCGCACCACCGACGGCGCGGTGACCGTGACCTCGCGATCGATGAGGGCGTGGCCGCCGGCGTACGTGCCGTTCCGGCTACCGAGATCGGTGACGATGAACCGGCGGTCCTTCCACATGACCCGCGCGTGCTGGCGGCTGATGCGATCGTCGGTGGTCGCCTGGAGCAGCTCCCGCCCGAGCACGAGGCCCTGCTCGGGGATGCGGAAGGCCTGGACCATCGGGTGCGCGCCGCTCCACACCACCACCACCCCGGGGACGGGCGGCGAGGAAGCAGACGCCCCGTCGGTCATAGACGGGCAGTATAGCCCTCAACGCCCGCGCAGCGGTACTGAGGTACAACCAGGGGCATCGCGCCTGTCATCACCTTCGACGCGGGCCAGACCTTGGTCGAGCTTGACCTTGACTTCCTGGTCACGCGCCTCGCCGAGCGCGGTGTGCACGCGTCGGTGGAGGCGCTCGCCGCCGCGATCCCGGGGGCGTGGGCGCACCACGACGCGCTCGTCGCGGGCGGCGCGGAGCATCCGTGGCGCGGGCTCATGACCGCGCTGCTCTCGGGCGCGGGCCTGCCGGAGGTGGCGCCGCTCGTCGAGTGGCTGTGGCGGGAGCAGCCGCGCGCCAATCTGTGGCGCAAGCCGATGGAGGATATGGTCGCGCTCGCGCGCGAGCTCGCCGCACGAGGGGCGCGCGTCGCGGTGCTGTCGAACTCCGAGGGCCGGCTCGCCGAGCTGCTGCACGAGGTCGGCATCGCCGATGCGTTCGAGGTCATCGTCGATTCGGGGCGCCTCGGCGTGCACAAGCCCGATCGCAGGATCTTCGCGCACACGCTCGCCGCGCTCGGCGATCCGGATGCGGTGCCGATCCACATCGGAGACTCCTGGGCCGCCGATGTCGTCGGTGCGCTCGATGCGGGGTGGCGCGCGCTGTGGTTCGGACGCCAGGTGCGTGCCGTCGACGATGCACGTGTCGCGATCGCGCGCGACGCCACCGAGGCCCGCGCAGCGCTCGTCCGGTGGAACGCTTTGTAGCGCCGGTACGAACGATGCTTTCTGCGCCGCGGGAGCTATGACCCGGCGCATGACCAAGACGATCATCGTTGCTGGGTATGGTCCGGGGATCTCGAACGCGGTCGCCGAGCGGTTCGGCGCCGAGGGTTTCTCGGTCGCGCTCGTCGCGCGGAACGCCGAGCGGCTCGCGCAGGGCGAGAAGGCGCTCGTGGCCAAGGGCGTGCGCGCACGCGCGTTCCCCGCGGATCTCGGCAAGCCCGACGCGGTGCGCGCCATGGTCGCCAAGGTGCGCGAGGCGTTCGGCCCGATCACGGTCGTGCACTGGAACGCGTACGGCCTCGGCGCCGGCGACCTCACGACCGCGCCGCTCGCCGAAGTCGCGGGCATGTTCGACGTCGCGATCGTCGGGTTCGTGGCTGCGGTGCAGGAGGCACTGCCCGATCTCCAGGCGCAGCAGGGCGCGGTGCTCGCCACCAACGGTGGCCTCGGCTTCTTCGATCCTCGCGTCGACGCGGCGGGCGCCGACGGCAACCTCATGGGCCTCTCCGTCGCGAACTCGGCCAAGCACAAGGCCGTGTCGTTGCTCGCGCACAAGCTCAAGCCCGCCGGCGTGTACGTCGGCGAGGTCATGGTGACCGGGCTCGTGAAGGGCACTGCGTTCGATCGCGGCGGCGCGACGCTCGATCCCGCCACGATCGGTCGCGCGTTCTGGGACCTCTACCAGGGGCGCGACAAGACCGTCGTCACGGTCTGACCTCGCCGCGGGCGTGGATCGCCGCCAGCGCGATCGCCGCGAACGGCGCGATCACCGCGCTCGCGATCACCGAGGTGCGCACCAGCGTGCGGAGCTCGCCGAGCTGCGCGGGCGTCGGCTTCTTCGGCAGCGGGACGGCGAGGCCGCGCTGCACGAACCACACGGCCGCCGCGTGGAGCACGAGCGTCGCGAGCAGCACGCCCGCGATCGCGAGCGCCGTGCGTCGCCCGCGCGCGACCGCCGCCGCCTCGGCGAGCCGCCCCGCGCCCGCGCCGCTGCTCGCACCGACGAGCGCGAACAGCACGAGGAGCACGAGGCCCGGCACGACGAGCGCGAGCATGCCGAGCAGCGCTGCCATGAACGCCAGCGCGCACGGCACCATCGCGGCCACGAGACCGCGCACGCCGTCACCGAACGCGCGCAGCTGCGACGCCGGCTGGCCGGTCGCCACGCTACGGACGGCCGGCGCGACGCCACCGACCAGCACCAACATCGGCAGCAGCGAGGCCGCGAGTAGCCCCCACGCGAGCCGCACGGCCGACTTGCCCTCGCTGATCGTCGCCGGCAGCTTCGCACGCCACGCGAGGTACAGCAGCGGCGCGAACGCGAGCGCCGTCAGCACCGTCAGGGGCACCGCGTAGCGGACGTACGTACGAGCGGACAACGCAGCGGGCGACACCGAGGCCCGAACTTACCGCGCGGGCGCGCGCTTCTCCCAGCGCTCGAGCCGCCCGCGCACGCCTCCGAGATCCACCCAGAACGCGCGCACGAGGTGGAGCCCGTTCGCCTCCGCGAGCGGGGACGTCTTGCCCGGCGCGGGCGAGATCCACACCAGACGCCCGCCGGGCGCGAGCTGCCGCGCGAGGTTGGGGAGGCTGGCTCCGAGCAGCGCCGCCGCATCGACGTGCACGCGACTGCCCAGCGGAGGATTCGTGACGATCAGGTCGACCGGGCCGGGCGTGTGCGTGCGCGCATCGGCGCGTGCGAGCTCGGCGGTCACGCCGGCCGCCGTCAGGTTACGGCGCGCCGCCTCGAGAGCGCCGTCATCGACATCGCTGCCGAGCAGCGCGCCCGCCGCTCCTCGCTGCGCCCGCTCGATCAGCTCGACGGCCGAGCCGCAGAACGGATCCCACACGCGATCGGCACCGCGCACCTCCGCGAGCCACACCAGCGCCGCGGCCACGCTCGGGTGCGAGGCCGCCGGCACGTCCGCCACGCGATACGCGAAGCGGTGATCGACGATCCGGCGCGGTGCGATCTCGAGGACGCCCTCGAGCTCGTCGACGGCGATGTCCCACGTCGTCTGGGTCGGATCGTTGATCAGCTGCGGCGCGCGGGCGGTCACCATGTTGGCGACCCGCCAGATCAGCGAGCGGCGCGTGCCGTGCCGCATGCCGAGACGCCATCGGATCGGCCCTCGCGTCCACCGCGTGAACAGCTCGGCCACCACGCCCGTCGTCAGCGTCTCGACGATCGCGTCCGCCAGCTCGCGCCGCTCGACGAGCGGCACGCGGATCGCCGCCGTCGCCCACAGCCGCGATGCGAACAGCTGCTCCCACGGACCCTCGAGCCGGACGTCGACGGTGTCATCGCGCGACGGACGATCCGCGACCGCGAGCCGGAGCGCGTGGAGCTCGGCGTGCAGCAGCTCGGCGAGCCCGGGCCGGCACCGCAGCTGCACCCGCAGCGGCGTGGGCGGCGCGACGTCCGTGGCGATCGTCGAGTCCTCGTCCCGCTGCGCGCTGCGGCTCGCCATCAGGACGGCGCGGTCGCGCCGGCGTGCGAGCTCCTTGTCCTCGCCGGCATCGATCGCACCCAGGCGAGCGAGCACGGCCTCCCCTCCGACCTTGCCCATCGCCTCGGCGAGCGCCCGTCGTTCGTCGGGCGTCGCGTCGACCGCATCCCACCGCGCGATCAACGCCGCGCGTACGTCCTCGAGGTCGAGCGCGGGCGACGAGTCCGCAGCCTGGTCGCCGTGCGCGCGCGCGTGGTCGGTGGCGCCGAGCTTGCCGAGCGCGACGATCGCGGCGCGGCGCACGCGCGACGCGCTGTCCCGCGTGGTGGTGACGAGGTGTGCACGTG
>Ga0247822_10003510_pt1 | contig 10226 bp, 8 predicted proteins | sample 13C_Cellulose_Da_FD_192423 | JGI IMG/M metagenome (GOLD analysis project Ga0247822, IMG submission 192423) | Soil microbial communities from agricultural site in Penn Yan, New York, United States - 13C_Cellulose_Day30 | ecosystem: Environmental > Terrestrial > Soil > Agricultural land | place... | reverse complement strand
CGTCACGGCCGCCGCGTCCGCCGTCGCCGCCCGCGGACGCCCCGCCGCCCGAAGATGACGGGCGGAAGAAGGTCCGGCTCATCGTCGGCCCCGAATTCGGCGTTTTTCTGCCGACGAGCGGCAAGTCGGGCGACGCGTTCGGGACCGCGTGGACCAACCTCGGCGTCGGCGTCGGGCGCGTCCGCGGCGCGAACCCGCGCGGGGCCTTCGCCTTCGAGTTTCAGGTGCTGCGCAACCGGCGCGGCGGGAGCCGGGCCCTGCTGCTGCCGCTCACGGTGACCTACCGGCGCGGCCTGCTGCCGCCGGGCAGGGGAGCCGCGGGCGCACGCCCCTACGTCGGTCTGGGAACGGGGCTGTACCTGGCGGACCTGCGATCCGAAAAGTATGGTGTTACCTCCGGATTCCGCGGCACGATAGGGGTGACGGCGCTGGCGGGCGCGACCGTCGGAGACCGTGCCGTCGTCGAGGCGCGCTACCTGGCGGTGGGGCGCGTGAAGGGGTTCGACCTTTCCGGTGTCAACCTGACGGCGGGGTTCCGGTTCTGAAGGCGGCGGCATGCCCGGCCGTTTTTTTCCGAAACCCCGGGTACGGGAATGGCGTATCTCTGTTACCGGTAGATACGAGGGAAGGTTTTCCGTTCGATACAGCGGGTACGATTAAGGAAACCTGTGAAGGCGGTCGAGGCAGTCTAGGGTACGATTCTCATGCCGTGATTTCACGCTCCTTTCGGGAGGACGAGCCGGAGGGGACGGCGAAATTTAGCCTGCTGGGCGAAGGGGCATCCGGTCGTCTCGTGGACAGGAGCAAGGGGCGATGACTTACAAGCGGTGCTGCGCGTGCGATTTCTGGGTGACGGCGTCCGAGAAACGATGCCCGAACTGCGGTATTCAGGACCCGCGGGTCGAGCGGACGGACACCCTCACGATGGAGACGCCCATGACCGACGGCACCCGCGCCGCGTTCGGCGGCTTCATCGGGGCCGTCATCGGCGGCTTCCTGATGGACGGCATGGGGGTCGCCGTGGGCGTGGCCGTCGGGGTCAGCCTCGGCGTGCTCCTCGGCGCCGACCGCGAGTGGGGTCCGGGCGAGGTCGCCGCGCTCGCGACCGCCGGGCGGACGCGCCACCAGAACAGCCTGCGCCACGACGAGGAGACGATCCAGCAGCGCCTCTCCGACATCGCCGCCCGCGAGAAGAGACTGGCGGAAGCCCGCCAGAAGGTCGAGATGGAGCGGGGCAACATCAGCGAGGACCGATGGGTCAAGGTCTGCGACGCCCTCGACTCCGCCTCCCAGATCCTTTCCCGCCAGCGCGAGCGCTACCACGCCCGCCTGTGGGACGTGGCGCTGGTGCGCTGGCAGAACACGCTGGAGCCGCTCGCCGCGGACTGGGACCGGCTCACCCACGAGGAGTGCAACCACCGACTGCGCCAGCTCGAGGCGGCGCGCGACCGGGGCGAGGCTTACCTGCGCGAGTGGGAGGGCGTGGACCTGAGCGACGTCTCCGAGGCGCAGCAGAGCGTCAAGCGGCTGAAGACGGCGCTCGCCTCCTGCGACAAACTCCGCGAGGCGCTCATCGTCCAGCAGGCCGCGCTCGCGGTCAAGGGCATCGCGCCGATGGACGAGGCGCTCCAGCCATCCCTGGCCCCCGCGGACTCGCTCAAGAACCTCGACCTGTTCAACGCCCGCGCCGCCATCGGCGAGTTCTCCAGCGCGTTCAGCGAGCTGGAGGCCGAGTACGCGCGCCTGCGCAGCGAGGAAGAGCTGGCCGAGCGCGCCGTGCTCGCCCGCCGGATGGGCTAAACCGCGGCAATCCGGGTTACAATCTCCTATCGCCGTAACCGTGCCCCATGGGCGCAAGCGAGGATGGACATGCGTAACCCAATATATTCCCCGAGGGCGGCGGCAATCGCCGCCCTTTTCGCCGTCTGCGTCGCCGCCCTGTTTTCCACCGGCTGCGCCCGCGTGGGCGCTCTCACGGAGGTCAACCCCGACGGCTCCCTTACCCGCACCGTCACCATGCGGGGCGCGGGCGCGCCCGAGGGCGGCATGAAGATGGGGCCCGGCCTCACCGACCTCGTAGACGCCCCGAGCGGGGCGGGGTGGAAGGTCGCGAAGGCGACCGAGGAGAACGAGTTGGTCGTCACCGCGACCCGCTCCGTCCCCGCGGGCGCCGCCCCCTGGAGCGACGTCGTCATCCACGCCGACCCGGTGCCGGACGTGCCCGCCGCCGCGACGGCTCCCGGCGGCGCGCCCGGCCCCGCCGGTCCGCAGCAGTCGAAGCCGAAGCCGGGGGTAAAGCCCGCGCCGCAGAACAAGCCAGCCGCCAAGCCGAAGCCCGCGGCCCCGCCCGCGGCAGCGGCGGAGCCTTCGTTCGAGTTCGCCGAGCCGAAGACGAAGCCGGGCCCGGTGATCGTCACCAACGAGGTGAGTGTCCGGCGGGTCGCTCCGGGTCGCCTGGAGTACCGCGAGGTCTTCCGGTGGAAGGGCAAGCGGCCCGAGGGCGGCATGGGCGCGCCTGACCCGGAGATGGACGAGGCGTTCCGCAAGGCGGTCCCGCCTGCAGTCGCGGCGGACCCGGCGCTTGCGAAGGCCATCCAGACGTCGATCGCGCGCGAGATGCTCCGATCCGTCTTCGGGCCGGGCGAGCCTATCATGCCGCTGCTCCTGTTCCACACCGACTACGCGGAGTACCGCCTGCGCCGCAACCTCACCGCCGCGGTCCGCAAGGCGTTCCGCGAGCACGCGGGCGAGAAGATGACCGAGGAGCAGCGCGCGACCGCCGAAAAGCAGCTCGTGGACGCGCTGACCAGGAGCATCACCACGAAGAGCAAGGCGCTTTCGAGCCCGGGCGGTCCGCAGCCGCCTGCGACCGAGTCGGGCGAGAAGAAGGACGACGGGGGTTCGCCCGTTGCCCTGTTCATCCGCGTGAAGATGCCGGGCAAGGTGATCGAGACGAACGGCGAGTACGACGAGTACACCGGCGAAGTGGTGTGGCCGCTGTACTCGGCGGCGGCGGGGTTCGAGGACGTGGTCCTGACCGCGATCTGCGAGGTCGGTAAGTGAGCGAGCAGCGCGAGCGCGAGCGCCTGGCCGGTACCGACGCCGCCTTCTGGGCGGGAGGCGCGGCGAAAGAGACGCCGAGTCCCCGCCGCTACGTCTGCCACCGCGCGTCGTCGCCGCTCCGCATCGACGGCAGACTGGACGAGGCGGCCTGGCGGGCGGCTCCCTGGACGGATGTCTTCCTGGACATCGAAGGGGAGAAGCGGCCTGCCCCGCGCTTCCGGACGCGGGCGAAGATGCTCTGGGACGACCGGTACTTCTACGTCGGCGCGTGCATGGAGGAGCCGCACCTGTCGGCGACCCTGACCGAGCACGACGCGATCGTCTTCCACGACAACGACTTCGAGATATTTATCGACCCGGACGGTGACCGGAAGATGTACTACGAGATCGAGGTCAACGCGTTCGGGACGATCTTCGACCTTCTCCTGGAGAAGACCTACCGCGACGGCGGACCCGCGCGCCACGAGTGGCTGCTGCCGGGGATGCGCCACGCGGTTCACCTCGATGGCACGGTGAACGACCCGTCGGACGCCGACCGCGGCTGGTCCGTCGAGTTCGCGCTGCCTTGGAAGTCGCTGGCCGAGAAGGCGGGCAAGATGGCGTGTCCCCCGCGCGACGGCGACGCGTGGCGGGTCAACTTCTCGCGCGTCCAGTGGCGCTACCGCGTCGAGAACGGCAAGTACGTCAAGGAGCCCGGCCCGGAGGACAACTGGGTCTGGTCCCCGCAGTTCGAGGTCAACATGCACGTCCCCGAGAAGTGGGGTTACGTCGAGTTCCGCCGCGACGGACGACCGACCCCGCCGCCGCCTGCCGCCAGAAGGGACAGGCTCAGCCCGACACAGGCGTAGGCGAACCAGTCGCCGAAGCGGGTGTAGAGCGTGCCGGTGCCGCTGCCGAGCGGCACGTCGGCTACCAGGGCTTCGGCGCGGTAGAGCGGGGCTTCGGCGACCGTACGGCCTTGCGGGTCGAGAATCTGCGAGCGGCCGTTCGGGTCCGCGCGGACGATGGCGACGCCGTTCTCCACCGCGCGGAACGGGACCACGGCGGCGTGCAGGTGGTGCAGTGTCGCTCCCGGCGTCGGCGGGTCGTAATTGGGAACGGCGAGGATCTGCGCGCCGCCCCGCGCGCTCTGCCTGACGACCGCGGGGAAACATGTGTCGAAGCAGATCAGCATGCCGACCCGCCCGACTTCGGTGTCGAAGACGTCCGTGCGGCTGCCGGGCTGCACGGCGGCGCGCTCCCCGAGGAACAGCTTGATCTTGGTGTGCGTCCCTAGGACGTCGCCCCCCGGCGAGACCAGCGCGGCGCGGTTCCGGTCGCGCGCGTCGGCGGCGTCCGGTTCTGCGTACTGCGTGTAGCCGACGACAAGGTGCGCGCCTGCCTCGCGGGCGAGCTGAAGCGTCTCGTCATAGGGGTTGTCGGCGTGGAAACTTGAGCCCAGACCCCCCTCGGTCCAGACCACGAGCTTCGCCCCCCGCGCCGCCGCCTGCCGCGTCAGCGCGGCGGAGTCGGGCGAGTTCTCCTCCGCCATGCGCGCCGGGTGCAGCCCTTTCACACCGTCCCCGGTGAAGTCCTGGATCGCGGCCACGCGCAGGGTCGGGTGAGCAGCGACGGGCAGACGGGAGGCGACCCAGCCCGCCAGAGCCACGCCGACGGTAACGGCCAGCACGGGCAGGGCGACGCCGGGGAGGACGCGGCGACGCAGCAGGGCGTCGGCGATCGTGGCGTTGGCGAGGTAGAGCAGGCACGACACGCCCCAGACCCCCGCGACCGACGCGGTCTGGAGGACGGGCACGCTGCGGTACTGGGTGAGCGCGACGCCGACCGGCAGCGGCGAGAAGGTGGTCAGCCATTCGACGGCGACGCCCGAGGCCGCGACGAACGCCACGCCGCGCAGCGCCGCCGCGGCGCTATTGCGGCCCGCCCCCGCCGGCCACCAGCGGCGGCCCGCTTCGGTCGCCGCGACCGCGACCGAGCCGAGGACGAGTCCGATCCAGAGGTAGGGCAGGTACGCGTAGCGCATGCCGCCGGGGTCCGGGGCGACGCCGACGTTGACCCCGCCCGCCACCAGCGAGGCGAGGATGCCCAAACCGATCGCGTGAAGGCGGCGTCGGCCCGGCTGCGCCGCGGCGATCAAAAGGGGGGTGAGGGCGATCCAGCCGAGCCATCCCTGGTCCCGCGGCGGCAGAGCGAGCGCGAACAGTATCCCGGTCAGGGCGGCGAGCAGTACGGGAGCAGATCTCTTCATCGAGCGCGTACCTCCTCCACGAGCGCGGCGTCATCGCCTTGTCTCGCCTCTTCGTACGTGGTTAACGCGTGTCGGAGGAGCGGGGTTGCGGCTCGCGCGAAAAATCCCGTTGACAACGAGCCCGGAGGACGTATAGAATAACCACACCGAACGTTTGGTCAGTGAAGCGACCTTTAAATGGTCTCAGCGACCGAACGTATGGTCAGTCGATTCGAGGAAGAACTGACGTGAAGCCGACGCTGCGCGAAATAGCCCGGCAGGCGCGGGTGCACCAGAGCACCGCGTCCTGCGTGCTGAACGGATCGGGGGGGAGCACCCGCGTCTCCGCCGAGACGCGCCAGCGCGTGCTCGACATCGCCCGTCAGCTCGGCTACACGGCCAACCGCGCCGCGCAGCAGCTCCGCACCCGCCGCAGTCAGGTCATCGGTCTGCTCGTCGGCGAACTGGAAAACCCATTCTTCGCACGCCTCGTGTCGCTCTGCACCGCCGAACTCGAGAAGGCGGGCTACGAGAGCGTCCTCGCGATGCGCCGCCAGAACGAGGTCAGCGACCTGCACCTCCTCCAGACCCTCGCGTCGCGCCAGGTGGACGGCCTGCTGATCTGGAGCGAATCGATCACCGAGATCCGCCAGTGGCTCGAAGCCGCCCCGCGCACGCCTAACGCCGTCGTTCTCGGGTACGAACTGCCCGGCTGTGACACCGTCGCGGCGGCCCTTGACGGGGGGGTGCGCGCCGCGATGCAGCACCTGATCGACCAGGGTTACCAGCGCATCGGCTACCTGGCCCCGGACTACGCCATGCACAGCGTCGGCGACCCGCGCGCCGACGTCTACCGCGAGAGCCTGCGCGCCGCGGGGCGGACGCCGTACCTGTATCCGTACGGCGGTGCGTCCCACACCCCGGAGGCGGCGCGCGTCCGCGCGGAGGAGATCGCCTGCCAGCGCCCCGAGGAGCGGCCCGACGCCCTGCTGTGCTTCAACGACATGACGGCGGTCGGGGCGCTGATGGGACTGCGACGTAAGGGGCTCCGCGTCCCGTACGACATCGCGCTCGTCGGCTGCGACGACCTGCCGATCGTGTCGCAGATGGACGTCCCGATCACGAGCATTGCCTACCCGCTGGAGGAGATCTGCCGGACGGCGGTCGCGATGCTGCTGGATCGCCTGGATTCGGACCGGATTCAGGGCGACGATATCCCGCCGCGCTACCGCCTGCTGCCGACCACGCTGAGCGTCCGCGAGTCTAGCGGCGATTCATCCGTGCCGACACTTACCCCGCCCGACGAAGGGGCGGGGCGATCTTGAGGAGGTTTCGTTGAAAATGCGACACGCACCGCGTGCTGCCCGCTCCGCGGCGGCGGCAGCGCTGCTTCTGCTCTCCGGAGGCGCGGGATTTGCGCTCACGGGCTGTAACACGAAGAAGGAAGAGCCACCCGCGACGCCGCCCGCCCTGCCGCCGGTACCGCCGCCGCAGCCGGGCGTCGGAGGACCTGTCCCGGAGCAATACAAGAATGCGAACCAGCCGGGACAGAAGGCTCCGGGAGCGCGCTGATCGCGGCGCTCACGACAAAGGGGCTACGCAGACGCGCGTGACCCGACCGACCATGATGTCTCTCTCATCGACGCTCACTGAAAGGATCTAAGACGCCATGACGCGCAAGGTATTTCGAAGGAACCCCACCGGCACCGTGGCCGCCGCCGCCCGGGCTTTTACACTCATCGAGCTTCTCGTCGTGATCGCCATAATCGCTATTCTGGCGGCGATCCTGTTCCCCGTCTTCGCCCAGGCGCGGGAGAAGGCACGACAGGCGTCCTGCCTTTCCAACACCAAGCAGCTCGCGACCGCCATCGGGATGTTCACCCAGGACCACGAGGAGACGCTTCCGAAGGCGTACTTCAACGACGAGGCCGAGCCCGGGATGACCTGGGGGATGCCGTGGAACACCGGATGGGAAGGGGCCATCTACCCGTACATCAAGAGCACCGGCGTCTTCCGCTGCCCGTCCGACGTCATCGACCGCACCTTCGCTCCCCCCGCGGGACCTGCCCAGGGGCTGACGATGCCGACCTCCTACCGCTACAACATTAGCAACCAGGAGAACGGCCCGTGGACCGCACTACCGCTGGCGCGGCTGGACCGGCCCGCGGACGCCATCGTGATCGCCGAGAGCATCGAGGGCGTCAACGGCGCGAACTGGAACCAGCTCGCCACCTGGGAGGCGAACGAGGGCTACGTCTGCATCGACTACACAAATAATGCGGCGTACGACCGGCACTCTCGCACCGACACGCGGCGCAGCCAGGCCACCTGGCGCTCCGGCACGCCCGAGAATCCGCCGCGCGGCGCGCGCGACACCGCGATGGCAAACTACGTCTTCGCCGACGGCCACGCCAAGGCGCTCTCGTGGGGCACGACCTGGAAGGCGATCGGCCCGGACGTGACCGACAGCGGCGGCGCGACCGTCAGCCCGACCATGTGGCGGCAGAACTTCGTCGGCACGAACGACCGCTGCGACTACCAGATCGGCCAGAACCGCTAACGGTTAGCGGTACACTCCTACGGGGAGGGCGCGGCGGCGTGTCCTCCCCGCTCCATGACTCGATGGCGGATATCTCGAACAATTTGCCCCGGCGGGCCTTCCTGCGCCGCGCCGCGTTCGGCGCCGCGGCGGCGGGGGTGCTGCTCGGCGGCTCGGCGCTCGCGGGTTGCTCCCCGGGATCGCGGCGTCAGGCCGTGCGCGACGAGCGCGACGCGAAGGGGCGGCGCGTCCTACACTTCTGGAACGGGTTCACCGGGCCGGACGGCAAGACGATGGAGAAACTCGTCCGCCGGTTCCGGGAAGAGAACCCGGACCTCGACGTCCGGATGCAGATCATCCCGTGGGGGACGTACTACGACAAGCTGACCCTCGCGTTCGCGTTCGGCGGCGCGCCCCACGTCTGCGTCGTCCACGCCGCGCGCCTTCCGGAGTTCGCCGCGTACGACGCGCTCCAGGACCTCGGCGCGCTCGGGGAGAACGCGCCGCGCCTTCAGGCGGCCAACTTCGCGCCCGTTCCCTGGCGCGGGTCTTTCTGGGACGGGAAGCAGTACGCGCTCCCGCTCGACGTCCACCCGATCTGCCTCTACTACAATCGCAAGCTCTTCCGCGAGGCGGGCCTCGACGCGCCGCCGCGCACCTGGGACGAGTTCCTGGCGGCGGCAAAGGCGCTCACCCGCGACAACAACCGCGACGGCAAGCCCGAGCAGTGGGGCTACGTATTCACCTGGCAGCGGACCAATTTCCTTACCTACGCAGCGCAGTTCGGCGGCGGCGTGCTGACACCGGACCTGGAGCGTCCGTTCCTGTCGTCGGAAGGGTCGCTGACCGCGGCGCGGACGATGCGGAGCCTGATCACGGACCACAAGGTGGCCCCGGTACCCGAGGGCGTGGACGCCTGGCTGGCGTTCCGCACCGGCCGCGTAGGCATGGCGCTCGAAGGCATCTACATGCAGACGTCGCTTGAGGAGCAGAAGGGGCTGGACTGGGCCGCCGCCCCGGCCCCGCAGTTCGGCCCGGAGCGCGGCGTCTGGGGCGGGTCGCACCTGCTCGCCCAGCCCCGGGGCATCCCGGAGGACGCGTCCCGCGACGCGTGGCGGCTCATGACGTTCCTTTCCGACCACAGCGTCGCCTGGGCGGCGGGCGGTCAGGTCCCGGCGCGGCGCGACCTGCTGGCGACCCCCGAATTCGCCGCGTTGCCCGCGCCCGCGCAGGCCGCGAAGCAACTCGACTACGTGGCCTACGAGCCGCCGACGCCCCGGTCCAACGCCATCTTCCCGTTCGTGGACCCGGCCATCGAGTCGGTCCTGCTCGGGCGCGAGACGCCCGAGCAGGCGTTCGCCGACGCGGACCGCCGGGTCAAACAGGTACTGGACCGGCCATGAAGGGACGAAAGCGCGCCGAACTCGCGGGCTGGCTTTTCGCCCTGCCGCACCTCATCCTCTTTACCGTATTCCTGCTCGCGCCGGTCGCGTACGGACTCTACCTGTCGCTGCACCAGTGGCACGTGCTGGCGCGGGACCACCCGTTCGTCGGGCTCGCGAACTACCGGGCCGCGCTGTCGGACGACATCTTCTGGCTGGCGCTGCGCAACACGGCGCTCTTCGTGCTCGTCGCGGTGCCGCTCGGGAACGCCGTCTCGCTCGCCGTCGCGCTCGGACTGAGCCGCCTGAAGCGCGGTGCGACGCTCTACAAGGTCGCCGTCTACCTGCCGGTCATCATCTCGATCTCCGTGGTCGCCGTGCTCTGGCGCTGGATGTACAACACCGAGGTCGGCCTGCTGAACCTGACCGCGCAGGGTTTTGTCGACACACTGCGCGGGTGGGGGCTTCCGCTGCCGACCTATACGGCGATCCCCTGGCTGGCGAACCCGTCCTGGGTGATGTTCTCCATCGCGGTGCTGTCCGTGTGGTGGACGGCGGGCGGGAACATGATCCTGTACCTGGCGGGACTCGGGGGCATCCCCGACGACTACTACGAGGCGGCCCGCATCGACGGCGCGACCGGCGTGCAGCAGTTCCAGCACATCACCTGGCCGCTCCTGCGTCCGACCACGCTCTTCTGCCTCGTCATATCGGTGCTCGGCTCGTTCCAGGTCTTCGGGCAGAGCTACGTCCTTTTCGCGCCCGGCTCCGGCCCCGCGCGCTCGGGCCTCACGCTCGCACTCTACATGTACCAGCAGGGATTCAACCAATACGAGATCGGCTACGGCGCGGCCATCGCCTACCTGCTCTTCGCCATCGTCCTTCTGCTCACCGCGGCCCAGTTCCGGCTCTTCAACGCCGAGCGGCGCGGCAGGGAGGGGCGCGTCGCATGAGCAGCGGCCCCGCACGAAACCGCCGACGTTTTGACCTTCCGCAGGCCGCGCTGCTCGAGTTC
>Ga0247822_10003508_pt1 | contig 10227 bp, 11 predicted proteins | sample 13C_Cellulose_Da_FD_192423 | JGI IMG/M metagenome (GOLD analysis project Ga0247822, IMG submission 192423) | Soil microbial communities from agricultural site in Penn Yan, New York, United States - 13C_Cellulose_Day30 | ecosystem: Environmental > Terrestrial > Soil > Agricultural land | place... | reverse complement strand
CGTCATAACCGCCGCCCGCGAGGCTGGCCTTTCCTTCGGTCCCGGCATCGCCACGCCGACCGACATCGAGATCGCCGTCGAGAATGGCTGCCGCCTGTTGAAATTTTTCCCCGCCGAGCCCTCGGGTGGGTTGGCGTATCTCAAGGCCGCTTCCGCGCCTTTCGCCCACCTCGGGTTGCGCTTCATCCCGCTCGGTGGCCTGAACGCCAAGAACATGGCTTCTTACATTGCCGACCCTTCCATCGGCGCGCTCGGTGGCTCCTGGCTCGCACCGAAGGACCTCATCGCCGCCGGGGAATGGGACAAGATCACCCACCTCGCCCGGGAAGCCGTCGAGATCATCGCGACCGCCCGCAAAGCCTAACCGGCCTCGCTAACATTTCACAGGCGGCGGAGCATCGCGCTTCGCCGCCTTATTTTTTTGCCTAAGGCCTGCGGGCCAAACATTGGGATGGCGAGAGGCTGATTTCCAGACTTGCTCCGCGCCGGGGAGCGGGCATTCTGAGCGCGCATGAACAAAATTCTCCCCTGCTTATTGGGTTGCGTCGTTGCTCTCTTCTTCGCCGGATGTCTCACCACTCCCGTGTCGGAAGGCGGCGTCCAAGTGACGAACTCCAATGTCAACGCCATCATCGATGCGGCGAACAATGTCTTCGCCCAATCCGGCTACAGCCCCGGACCGGCCAACTACCCGGACTCCGTCTCCTTTGACAAGCCCGCCGGAGCTTTTGGCAATCTGATGTGGGGCAGCTACGACCAGAAGCAGACCATCCGCGCCAAGGTCCGCATGACGCCAATCCCCGGCACGAGCAACTACCGCCTCTCCGCCCAGGCCTCCACGGTGTCGAGCGCGGGAGAAGCGGGTTTCGAGGACAGCCGGAAGATCTCGCTTTTCTCGGGTGAGTTCACTCCCCTCCTCCGCAAGATCGCAGCCCAAGCCAGCGGCGCCGGAAACTAAGTCCCTCTTCCGGGCGGCTGGCGTTATCTAACGTTAGCCGCCCACAAAACTCCCCGCAGGACCAGCTGTAAAGACACGGGAAATGCGGTGAACTCCTCGGGTGCGTGCCCGAGAGCCGAGTAAAACACCCGCCCCTTCCCCCACGGCTTCACCCAAGCCACGGGCATCGTCACGGTGCGGCCTTCATAAGTGTATTCGGTATCCGCGAGCACATGGACGCCCGGATCGACTAAAAGGTAATACTGCTCCGACGTGTAGGAAAACTCCTCCGGCAGATCCTTCGTGATCGGATGAGCGCGATCCTGAAAGCGAACCGTGTAGTCCCCGACATAGGGATGACTCACGAAATGGCCTCCGACCATCCACTCGTAATCAAGATTTCCCCGGAAGGCGTCACCCATCCCGCCATGAATGCCGGCCAGCCCCACTCCTCCGCGCACGGCCTCCACGAGATTCCGGCTTTGGATATCGCTGAGCGCACCCATCGTCCAGCAAGGGAAGATCACGTCGTAGGACCGGAGCGCCTCTAGGTCATCGAGACAGTCCAACGACGAGGCGATCGTTGCCTCAAAATCGGATCCTTTTAACTCATCGGCAACGAACTGGACGATTCTTTCAGGACTGTGACCATCCCAACCGCCGGAAATTAAAAGAATTTTTTTCATACTCGTGATGAAACAAGGTATTAGATGGGGATGCGCTCAGGCGGAATAGACGAATGTTTCAAAAACATGGATTTTCCGATCAGGCATTGGAATCCCTTTCCTCGCCGCTTTCCTTTTCCCTTTCCGATCGCGACAGCAGCCTTCCTCCCGGCCAAGGAGAACTGGATCCGCCGGTCTTTTCCCACCTGCAACTTCTCCTTCATCCTGCACGGACGCGGGGATTTTTTCCGGAAAGGCCAACACTACATCGTGGAAGCGCCCTGCGTGATTACGCAGTGGCCGGGCGAGTTCGTCGAGTATGGCCCCACCCCGCCCGATGGTACATGGACCGAGCTTTACCTCATCTACAGCAGCCGCATGATGAAGCTTTTCGAAAAATCCGGCCTCATCGACACCGACCGTCCCGTCTGGCCCATCCAGTCCTTCCCAACCGTCAAGGCGCTCGTCGAGGAACTCCACCAACTCACCCACACCGCCACGCCGGAGGACACCGTGGACCGGGTGGACCGAGTCTGCGAGCGTCTGATCTTCGAAGCGTCGCTCACGCGCCAAGCCGATGCGCCGGGACTGCAAACCGCCCGCGCGGTGGCGGAGAGCTTCCGCGTCGATCTGCGGCAGCCGTTCGACCTCGAGCAGACCGCGCGCCAGCATGGCATGTCCACCGCCACCTTCCGTCGACGCTGGGCGGAGTTTTCCTCGCTGTCTCCTCATCGCTATCAGGAGCAACTGCGCCTGAGCGAGGCCTGCCGCCTCCTGGCCGAGACCGCGCATCCGGTTAAGAGCATCGCCCAGGCGGTGGGTTTTGACGACGAGTTTTACTTCTCCCGCCGCTTTCAGGCTACGCATCAGATGGCTCCCCGGGAGTATCGCAAGACCCACCACCTGCTCCACCGTCCCAGCGGCCATTGAGAGATCACGGCGGTCGAGATTTACATCCCCCGGCATCCTGCTAGAGAAAAGGCCACGCCGCCTCATCCAGGTCGGCAGCTACCGCCACCACATTTCCCCGACTCCACCGTACCTCGCTCCATGGAAAAGCTCGCCGAATCCGACATTTACTCGGCCCATCTCGATCCCCGCGGTTTTGTCGAATTCGTCGTCAAGGATGCGCAGGAGCTCCGTCGGGAAGACCTCGACGAACTCGCCAAAATCATCCGGGAACGCCGGATCGCGCCAGCCCACGTCCTGATCAACCGGCTCCACGACTACAGCGCCGCGCCGTCGGTCCTGACCTCACGTTTTCAGCACCTCCCGCTGCATGTCGACCGCGTGGCCTATCTGGTGTACGCGAGCACGACGGAGAGGGTCTCGGAGTATGTGGCTGACGTGGTGCTGCACGACTGTCCGCACGAGATCTTTCGAGATCGCGATGCCGCCATCGCCTGGCTGCTGGCCGACCGATAGGCACAAAAAAAGGTGAGCGGGAAACTCCGCTCACCTGAGATAGAGAGCTGCGCGGACTAGAGGACGAAGCGGATCGTCGCCACAGAATTCGGGACGAGCGGAGTCGCGGTACGCTCCGTGATGAAGCCGCGGCGGGAGTACCACTCCAGCGCATAGCGATTTTCCTGCAAATCCTCGGCGCTGAGGCCACCCACGATCTCGTGCACGTCATTGCGCCGGGCATGGGCCAGAAGCGCGCGGATGAGCAACGTGCCGTAGCCGCGGCCGCGGCCGGGAAGGGTTGTGGCCTTCGCCAAAAAGCCCTTTTTCTTCACGATCTTGACCTCGCGAGGGATATCGATGTCGGTGACGATCAAAGTTTCGCCGTCGAGAGTGGCCTCGAGTTGCGCGACATGCTGATCGTTGACCTTCGCCCGAATGGTCAAATTTTTGCCACTCACGTCCAGAAACATCTCCGTCCTGAGGGTTTCCCGATCCCACTCTGACCACTGCCGGGATTGCGGTTCATCCTGATTACTCATCCCGCATTGTACCAAGGGGAGGCTCAGACAGAAGAGAAAAACGACGTTTCCGTTTCGATCCGGCGGAAATGATCCGGCAGCACATCGTCCAAAAAGCCTGGGTATGAGATAGATAAGCAATCCGCACCATGGAGGATGGTTTCCTCCTCCGCCAGCAATCCGGCGATGGCAAAAGCCATGGCGATACGGTGATCCCCGTATGAATGCACCTCGGCCCCGCGCAGGCGACCGCGCCCCCGGATGGTGAATCCGTCGGGAAACTCCTCGATATCCACCCCCATCGCGCGGAGATTCGCACAGATGGCCTGAATCCGATCGCACTCTTTACGCCGCAGATCCTCCGCGCCGCGTACAGTGGTCACACCGACGGCCATCGAGGCGATGACGGCCAGGATGGGAATCTCATCGATGATCAGCGGAACGCAGGAGGGCGGCACGTCGATTCCCTGAAGGCGCGCTCCGCGAATATCGAGGTGGCCGGACCATTCGTCGCACTGCCAGACGATGACTTCCTCGCGAATCCGTGCCCCCATACGCATCAGCAGGTCCACGAAACCGAGGCGCGTGGGATTCAGCGACACCCCTCGCACGACCAGTCGGAGGGAAGGCACAGCCGCCGCCAATCCGAGCCAGAATGCCGCGCTGGAAAAATCTCCCGGCACCCGCAGGTAGGCGGGGCGCAGGCTTTGTCCCCCGCGCAGCGAACATTGCGTGCCATTGGTGGCGATTTCCACACCGAACATCGGCAACAGACGCTCCATGTGATCTCGCGTTACCGTCCGCTCCATCACGGTCGTCGTGCCTTTCGCCCGCAGAGCGGCCAGCAGGATCGCTCCCTTTACCTGGGCGCTGGCGGGCGTGGGAATAGCTTGGGTGGCAGAGAGTGTGTGACCTTGGACAGTCATCGGCAGGGTCCCCATGCGGCCCGAGGTGCGGATCTGCGCTCCCATCTCGCGCAGAGGCCTCGCCACGCGGCGCATCGGACGTCCGCGTAACGACGCATCGCCATCCAAAACCGCACGGAAGGGCTGCGATGCGAGCACACCCGCCATCAGACGGGCCGTCGTGCCAGAGTTCGCGCAATCCAGGACCCGGCGAGGCGGAGTTAACTCTCCACCCAAGCCGAGAACGATCGTACTGCCCTGGGCGTCTCGCGCGATGGTGGCGCCGAGAGCGGTCAGGACATCGCTGGTGGCGCGGCAGTCGAGATTCGCCGGGACGTTTTCGATCACCGAGGTGCCTTGGGCCAGGGAAGCCAGAATCAAGGCACGATGCGCGATGCTTTTATCCCCGGGAACGACGACCGAGAGTTCCTCCGGAGCATGAGACAGGGGTAGGACGCGGATTTTCATACGTCACTCCTGGCGCGGCCCGGCGGCGTCTTCGTGGAAAAATACGTCCTCCACCTGCCAGCGACTCACCCCTGCGGGAACCTGCCACTCGAAGGAATCGCCCTTGCGATAGCCGAGCATAGCCGTGCCTAGCGGAGCCAGGATCGAAATGCGGCCAGCGTCGATATCGGCCTCCTCGGGGAAGGCCAGCGTGTACTCGACGATTTCGCCAGTATCGAGATCCTTTAGCCGGGCGGTGCTATGCAGCGTGATGATGTCGGCCTCCATTTCGCTAAGATCCCTGATCTCAGCTCGATTTAATTCGCCCTCGAGCGCCTGCAAATGCTCAGGCAGCCGGGTATGTGGACGAACCTCCCACTGAATGAGGTCACTAAGTTTACGATAGTCGGTTTTGGAGATATGGATGGGTTTCATAATATTAGTAAAAACGGCGCGCCAAGCTGGAAGCCTAACAGCACAGGAAGCAGGTGCGTGCGTCCGAGAAGGCGAACACCGCACACAGGCAGCACTCTCCGCAAAAGCACGTGGATAAAGGCGTCCCAAGCAATAAAGCCGCCCGCCAAAAGCAGGCGCAGCCTGGAGATACCAGCATTAAAAAGTGAGGGGAAAGGCGAGCATCGAGGCCGCCGGGGCGGGCCGATACTCGCTTACTGATCGAAGATCAGTGCGAGGCAGCTCTGCGTGTACACGACACGACGGCACGGTGAATGAAGACCTCGCAAAGAGGCAGTCATCATTTCAGCGTGGAGTGCACGAACCATGCCTAATACTTAACACGTTTCCCGAAAGCGTCAACCCCTCCTTCCTCACCAGACGAACGCACCTCCCTCTCCGTCGCCGCGATGCCGACAGGAATAGACCATACACGGCAACCTGAACTTATCCCGAATTCTCTGTCGAATCGCGACCCGGATGGAAGGCGATCAGAATGCGGCCCCGTTCCGTAAAGAGTGCTATCGGGCGCGTCCCTCTATTTAGCAGTTTTATTCTTAAAAGCAGTTTTATATTGCGGATATCGGTTTCTACTCTATGGTGAATCTCGTGCCCCCCTTGAGTTCCAAAAAAATGCATGCCGTCCACGCCAGCCTGCGTCAGCAAGTCCTGGCAGGTGAGTGGCAGACCGGCGACAAGCTCCCGACCGAGACCGAACTCGCGGAGAGATTCGAGTGCAGCATCAGCACGATCAGCAAGGCCGTCGGCCTGCTCGCGCATGAAGGCCTCGTCGAGCGCAAGCCTCGTGCCGGAACGCGCGTCCTCTCTGCCACACCCTCGACCTCCCCGGCCGCGACAGGCCTGGAGTCTCTCGCCTTTATCTATCCCGCGGAGAAGCACGAAGGCATCTGGCGCGCCGCCAAGGGATTTCAAGACAAAGCGCACGACAACGACCAGCGCGTGACGATGTTGAGCACCGGTATGGACTACCACCGCGAGGCGGAGTTCATGACGCGCCTGGTGGAGTTCGCCGTCCGGGGCGCCGTGGTTTACCCGAACTTCACGACGAACGAAGCACAGACGGTCTTCGTCAACGCCGTCTCAGCCTGCAAATTTCCCGTCGTCCTCACCTCGCTGAATCCGCTCGGCCTGGACTGCCCGGTGGTGACACTCGATGGCTTTCATGCCGGTTACACGACCGCGCGCTATCTCATCGACCGCGGAGCGCGTAAGATCGGCTACCTGTCGGATCGCGCCCGCAGCTTTTCCATGCGCGAGCGTTACCTGGGCTATCGCCGGGCGCTCGAGGAAGCCGGGATCACGCCCGCTCCGGAGTGGGTCAGCCTCAATCCCTCGATGAATGTCGACCTCGTGGAGCCCATGCGCGAGCCAGAGAGCATGGCGCAGGCTTACCTGGAACGCGCCCGCGGCATCGACGGCGTAGTGTGCAGCACCGACTTCCTCGCGATGGCGACGATCACCGCCGCGCAGCGCCTCGGCCTCTCGGTCCCGAAGAAGCTCAAGGTCGTCGGCATGGATGACTATGACTTCGCCGCGCAGGGTGACATCCCGCTCACGACCTATCGCATTCCCTATCAGGAAATCGGCGAGACCGCTTTCCAGGTCCTCGATGACGCCACTTCCGACCGCACGACCGTACCCGGCGAGCATCTCCTGCGAGGCTCAATCGTGACGCGATCCAGCGGCTAGCGAGGCATTAGCCTTACCTCCCCCCCAAAACCTTATGTCGTTTTGTTATTCCCACATACGGAGCCCGGGAACGGCTCCCCGACGTCACCGATCAGGGTTCACCTTGATCGAGTTGCTGGTCACGGTCGCCATCATCGGTGTCCTGGCTGCATTGGCTTTTCCGGCGTTGCGCGATAGCGGTAGTCGGGCGGAAAACGCACGCTGTGTGAGCCATCTGCGCAAGCTCGTGGGCGCGGCGATCGTCTACGGCGCGGAGAATAACACCGGTTACCTCCCGGTCATTAGCAATAGCTCCGCCTCCGGCCCGGGCAATGTGGTGCAGCGCACGCAATGGCTCTTCAACGACAGCTTCCTCAGCATCCTCGGAGACAGCCCGACCAAGGTACAGGCAGATCTCTCGGCGAACTTTCGCTGCCCGGCGGCCAGCCGGCTGAAAAATCCGAACGGCTTTCACTACGGCATGAACGTCACCGGGCTCGACATCAATGCGAACTACAACACGCCAGGCTGGACACCGAACATGCGGGCCATCCAGCGCCCGTCGGAGAAGATCTACTTTATGGACGCGCTGGACTGGATGGTGCAGTCGAACCGCGCGGCCAACTATGTGCCGGGTACGAAGGTCGAGTCGACCACGACCTACACCCCAGCCTTCCGCCACAAGGGCGACATCACGCATGCGGCGTTCTTCGACGGCCATGTCGAGCCTCTGAAGCAAAAGGAGATCGTCGGAAAAGCGAAATACTGGAATTTGCTCGATAACTAAACTCACCCACCCACTGCCTAACATCCATGAAAACACCCCTCCTTTGCCTCCTGGCCTTCGCCGCGCACTCCGCGACGGCGGCGCTGGTCTTTACTGACAACTTTAACCGACCAGATACGGCGGGACCCAATGGCGGCTTGGGCAGCAACTGGGACAACACGGGAAACATTTTCTTAAACAGCAATGTCGCCAAGACCCAAACGACAGGGCAAAGCCTGGCCTTCTACAATGGCTTTGACCTCTCTCAGACGATCTCGCTGAGCGTCGACATCTACTCTCAATCCAACGGACGCTATGGCGGGCTCGTCTTTAATGCCCAAGATTCCCTGAACTATTACGTCTTCAGAGCTTCATATTCGGATTCTACAACAAACACGACGGCTTGGCAGTTTCTTAAGTACGTCAACGGTGTTAGCACAACACTGTCATCGGGTTCTATTGCCACAGCCAGCATGCCCCTCACGACTTGGCGCACGTTCCAGTTATCCGGCGGCACCAATGGCACCTACAACTTCTCGATCACGAATCTTGGTGGTAGCACAACCTATGCCAGCGGCATTCTCACCGACTCCACCTTTGGCGTCAGCGGAGAAGCCGGCTTCTATTTTGGCGACAGCAACATGTGGGCGGACAACTTCTCTGTGACCACGGTGCCCGAGCCCACGACATGGGGACTACTCGGAGCGGCAGGAGCCCTTGTCTTCTGGCTGCGCCGTCGTCAGCACGCTTAGTATACCATGAAGATTCGTATTCTCACCGCCATCGCCCTCCTGCTCGCGGCTCACGTTTACGCGTTCCCGCTGGAGGTGGATTTTAAGAAGCCTGACACCACCGCCCCGGACGGCGGCTGGGGCTCGGACTGGAAGGTCGACGGGGCACCGGTCTTCCTGCAAGGGGGCGTGGCCAAGAAACAATCCGATGGCCAGACGGTGGCGATCAATGAAAAGGCCACCCTGCCAGACGGGCCGTTCGTACTCTCCGCCGACGTCTATGCACAGGCTAATGACCGCTGGATCGGACTGGTTTTTGATTACCAGAATGCCGACCACTATACGGTGTGGCGGGTGAAGTTCTCGGAGAACTCCGCTTTTGAGCCGACTCCCTGGCAACTCCTCAAGTATCGCGACGGCAAGTCCTCCGTGGTTCAGCAGGGCACGATTTCGCCCGGCTCAGAATTGACCGATCCGGCCCCGCTCAAAGCCTGGCGCCGTCTGGAGATCGAGCGCGGGGATGGCGACAGCTATACCGCACGCATCCTGAGCGACCTCGAAACCACGCCAGGCACTTGGTCCACCGAGCTACGCTGGAAGGATGGCGAGAAAGGCCGCGCCGGGCTCTCGCTTTCCAACGGCTTTGTCTGGGTGAAAGCTTTCTCGGCGCAAGCTCCGCGCTAAGTCGCACGACAGATCGGGATCATGATGAAATCGGACTACGACGTGGTGGTGCTGGGAGGCGGAACGGCCGGCATGGTGGCGGCGATCCAGGCCGCCCGGGCCGGAGCGTCCTGCCTCCTCGTAGAAAAGACGGCCCTCCTCGGTGGCACCGCCATCGTGGCTGGAGTGAATTTTCCCGGGCTCTTCCACGCCTGGGGTCACCAGATCATCGCGGGGATCGGCTGGGAGCTCGTCCTACGCGCGGTACAGGAGTCTGGCGGGGAGTTACCCGACTTCCGCCATGACGAGCGCCGCCATCCTTCACGCCAAGTCCTAGTCGATCGCTTTACCTATGCAGCGGTCGTAGATGCCGCCGTCCGCGAATCCGGCGCCCACCCTCTCCTGCACAGCATGCTCGTCTGCGCCAAGCAGACAAATGGCCGATGGGAACTCGAACTCGCGTGTAAGGAAGGCCTACAGAAAGTGACGGCTCATGTCCTGATCGACACCTCGGGCGATGCCAATGGCGTGTCCATTGCGGGATTTCCGATCCGTCGCAATACGACGCTCCAGCCAGGGACACTTATTTTTCGCGCGAGTGGTTATGACCTAGCCAAGCTTGATCTCGATGCCATTAGCCAAGCGGCGCGCGCGGCGATCTCGAGTGGCGAGCTATTGTTAACAGATCTCGGCGGGCGGGCGGAGCGGGTGCGAACGCTGCTGGAAAGCCACGGCGAGAACATTATCCACATCGCCGGTATCGATGCGCGGACCAGCGCGGGCAAAACCGAGGCGGAGTTCCTCGGGCGGGCGGCGCTGCTGAGACTCCAGCGATTCCTGCGCCAGCAGCCAGGACTGGCCGACTTCCACGTGACCTACTTCGCGCCAGAGTGCGGCATCCGCGAGACCGCGACGATCGACGGCGAGGTCGAGGTTAGTGTTCAGGATTACACCTCGGGACGTCTTTGGGAGGATGCGGTTTGTTATAGTTTTTACCCCATCGACATCCATGTCGATCACGACATCAAGATCACGCCGCTGCGTGA
>Ga0247822_10003506_pt1 | contig 10235 bp, 12 predicted proteins | sample 13C_Cellulose_Da_FD_192423 | JGI IMG/M metagenome (GOLD analysis project Ga0247822, IMG submission 192423) | Soil microbial communities from agricultural site in Penn Yan, New York, United States - 13C_Cellulose_Day30 | ecosystem: Environmental > Terrestrial > Soil > Agricultural land | place... | reverse complement strand
GGCGGGACGTCCTTCAAGCACCCCCGCCGACACCGGCTCGGAGTGCGGTCGCCTTCCTCCAGCCCTGGCCGTCGCGCTGGGCCAGCCGTCGGACCTCCAGGCGCCCCAGGCAGGCGACGAGCTCGCGGTCCCCGAGGGTCGTCTGCAGGACCAGGGTCGCGACACTCGCGGGCCTGCGGACCGGCAGCGCTGCCAGGACCATGGCCTCCGCGGCGTCCAGGTCGTCACCGGCTTTCTCAGGGCCGCGCTTCGCGGGGGCCAGGTCGCGTCCGAGCTGGCCGACAGCCTCGGCCGCCTCTGCGGCGTCGGTCACGAGGATGGCGCCGCGGTCGCGGATGTACTCATGGCACCCGGCCGACACCATGGAGGTGACGGGGCCTGGCACCGCTGCGAGCACGCGGTGGTGTTGCAGGGCCCGGTTCGCGGTGCTGAGCGACCCGGACCGAAGCCCTGCCTCGACGACGAGGGTGCCCTGGGTCGCGGTGGCGATGATGCGGTTCCTGCTGAGGAAGCGGTGCTTCGTCGGGGCGCTGCCGGGCGGAACCTCGGATACCACCAGACCCACCTCGGCGATCCGGTCGATCAGCTGTCGGTGCGCCACCGGGTACGGCCGTTCCACTCCCCCGGCCAGGACAGCAATCGTCGAGCCGTCCACGGCCAGCGCCCCCCTGTGGGCCGCCGCGTCGATGCCGAACGCTGCCCCGGAGACCACCGTGAACCCGCGATCGCAGAGGCCGGCGGCGAGGTCACTGGCCGTGGTCTCTCCGTAGGACGTCGCGCTCCGCGCCCCCACGACCGCCACGCTGCGCTGACAGGCCTCCCCGGCGTGGAGCGGACCCCTCACCCACAGGCAGTGCGGCGGCACCGCGAGGTCGTCGAGACCGGACGGCCACTCGTCGTCCCCGGGGATGAGCACGCGGGCACCGATGCGCTCGAGCACGTGCAGGTCGCGCTCGAGGTCCAGCACAGCGAGCCGGGGCTGAAGGCGGTCGGCGCCCTCCGCCCGGCCGGCCGCCACCCGTGCGAAGGCCTCCTCGGCGCCGTACTCGTCGATGAGCGCGACGGCGGCCTGTGAGCGCTCGGGCTCGGTGATCCGGCTCCACGCCATCCGCGCCTCACGCTCACCACGGGGCAACGGCAGCCCGGCCCTGGTCACCGCGTTCATGCCGCCACCGGGCCCTGGTTGCGCAGGGTCAGGGCGAGGCCCAGGTCGTCGCGCTCCGGCGATCCACGGCCGGCGAGGTCCGCGACCGTCCACCCGAGCCTCAGCACCCGGTCATACCCCCTCAGCGTGATCTGCCCGCGGTCGAGGGCGCGGTCGAGGTCGACGGTGACAGGGCGGTCGAGCCGCCACCGCCCGCGCCTGAGCGCAGACCCAGAGGCCTGGCCGTTCAGCGACCACCGCTCGCCGGACCAGCGCTCGGCCTGGACGTCCCGAGCGTTTGCCACGCGTGCGGCCACCACATCGCTGCTCTCGCCGGGTGCCTGGCCCAGGGCAGCCAGGTTGATCGCGGGCATCACGACCTGCAGGTCGACCCGGTCCAGCAGCGGGCCGGTCAGCTTCGCGGCATACGCACGCCGCTCTCGCGGCAGGCACGAGCACTCCACCCCTTTCCCGAACCCGAGCCCGCACGGGCACGGGTTGGCCGCCATGACGAGCTGGAAGCGGGCGGGGAACCGCACCGACTGGCGGGCGCGGGCCACCACCACCTCTCCCGACTCCAGCGGCTGACGCAAGGCCTGCAGCACCGTCACCCGGAACTCGGCGGCCTCATCGAGGAACAGCACGCCGTGGTGGGCCTGCGAGATCGCGCCGGGGCGGATCACCCCGCTGCCGCCGCCGACGATGGCTGTCATCGAGGCGCTGTGGTGGGGAGCGACGAACGGCGGCTGGCCCTCGAGGTCCACGGCCGCAGGGAGGTCTCCCAAGATCGAGCGCACCGCGAGCACGTCGAGGGACTGGGCGCGGGTCAGGGGCGGGAGGACTGAGACGAGGCGTTCGGCCAGCATCGTCTTCCCCGCCCCTGGCGGACCCATGAGGAAGAGGTGGTGTCCGCCGGCGGCCGCGAGTTCGAGGGCCAGGCGCGCCTCGGGCTGCCCCACGACATCGGCGAGGTCGTGCGGAGCCCGCTCAGGGGTCCCGCGGCGGTTGTCCCGCGGCGACGGAGGAGCCTCGGGCAGCCGGCCCTCCCTGGCCCGGCGGTAGTGCGCCACCAAGGAGGCGAGGTCGGGCATCGCGTGCACGCGCAGGCCGGGGACGAGCACTGCCTCCGCAGCGTTGCCCACCGGCACGACAACGTCCTCGGCGCCGCCGGCGGCTGCGGCGAGCACGCTGGGCAGGATCCCCCGGACCGGCCGGATCGCTCCGTCCAGGCCGAGCTCCCCGAGGTGCACGACGCCCTCTGCGACCGGCGCCGGGAGGGCCCCGGAGGCCACCAGCACGGCCACCGCGATCGACACGTCGAACCCGGACCCGGACTTCGGGATCGAGGCGGGCGAGAGGTTGACGGTGACCCTGCGCTGCGGCAGCGGCACGCCGCTGTTGGCGGTGGCGGCCTTGACCCGATCCGTCGACTGGGCGCAGGCGGCGTCGGGCAGCCCGCTGACGGCGAAGTGCGGAAGTCCCTGCGTGATGTCGGCCTCCACGCTGACCATGGCACCCTCCAACCCGGTGAGGGCCACGGACCGCGTTCGTCCCAGGCTCATGCGCCGACGCCCTGGAGGTGCCGCAGCGCGGCGGGCCCCGAGCCCGTGCGCAGGATGCCGATCACGTCGATGCGCACGCCGGCGCAGCCCAGCTCGTGGTCGGCGAGCCAGGCCGAGGCGAGCCGGCGCAGCCGTGCCGCCTTGCGCCAGGTCACCGCCTCGACCGGCTCGCCGAAGGTCGTGCTCCGCCTCGTCTTGACCTCACAGACGACCAGGCAGTCCCCGTCGAGCGCGACCAGGTCGATCTCGCCGTGCTGGCAGCGCCAGTTCCGGTCGAGGATCTGCATCCCCCGCGACACGAGGAAGCGCGAGGCCAGCTGTTCACCCCACTCGCCCAGCTCCCTCGTGCTCTCCGCACGCGCCGCACCAGTCATGCCGTGACCACCTCCAGGCATGACCCTTCCGGTTACCCGTCCGGAAGGTCAGGGGCGGCGGACGCCCTGTGGACGGCGTGACGACAGCGCGCTCGGCTGTGGACGTCCTTTCGCGCCTCCCAGACGCGTGCCCGGAGTGCGGCACCGAGGACGACGGGCCGTCTCGTGCGCGTTCACGGCAGGGTCACCGGTCACGCTTCGGATGGCGGGTCGCGGCGCCGAGCGCCCCTCGGACGCGGCTGCGCGGGTCTGGCAGCCGCCGCGTCAGGCGGCCGGGCGCGGCCGCGTCACTCCGCCGGGCCGCTGCCGCCTGTGCGCTGCATCTCGTTCATGGCCTCGATCATCTGCGCGAACTGCTCGGCGTCGGGAGGCACGAAGCGCTCGGCGTCCGGAACCCTCTCCAGCACCGTGAGGAACTCCTCGAGTGAGGTCCCGTCCGCGGCCGGCAGATGCGAGGAGAAGATGTGCCTCGGCTGCAGTCGACGGACGTTGTCGAGGACCTGACCGAAGCTCTCGCGGTCGGCGACATGCGCCCAGGGCGAGTCGAAGGTCGCCCATCCGAGCATGCCGCCGGCGAGGGCCTCGGGTGGTACGTCGGAGACGTTCTGCGCCGGCTCCGGAAGAATCGCCCCGAAGGCGTCGACACTGAAGAGCGCACCCGTCGACGTGTCGAGGACGCCAGTGGAGAGAGGGCTGTCGTACAGCGGCGGCGCGACTGCGGTGAGGGTGCGGTCCCCCACGTGGATCTGGTCACCGACCCTGATGGCGTGCACCCGCTCCATGGGGACTGGCCACCACGTGGCCATCCTGAGCGCGCTGAAGGCGTGCGTCACGAGCGTGGCGTTGGGCGCGAGCTCCATGATCCGCTGGATGCTGCCGGTGTGGTCCGCGTCGTCGTGCGTCAGCCAGACCCACTTCAGCTCCTGGGGGTCCACGATGGAGCTCACGGCCGCGATGAAGTCCTCGCCCTCGAGACCGACGCCGGTGTCGATGAGCACGGGTTCCTCGGCCATCAGCAGGTACGCATTGACCGGCAGCACACCCACGCCGGGCAGCGGCAGGTTGGCGGGAAAGACGTGAACGTCTGGTGAGCCCTGGTAGGGAGCGTCCATCTCGGCCTCCGTCGGTCGCCTCGGATGCCAACCGAGCCTAGGACGGCCCCCAGGGGGCGGCACATGGCCCGCTGTGACCATTCCGGCGGCGCGCCGCTGCTGCGTCCGAAGCACACCCGCCGCGCTGCCCGAGCCGACGTGGGAACGCCGCTGGGCTAGAAGCCGCTGTCCTTGGGAAGCTCGAGGTCGGACTTCGCCAGCTCCTCGACGTTGACGTCCTTGAAGGTCACGACCCGCACGGTCTTCGCGAAGCGGGCGGGGCGGTAGATGTCCCACACCCAGGCGTCCTGCATGGTGACGTCGAAGTACACCTCACCGCCGTCGGAGCGCACCTTCACGTCGACCGAGTTGCACAGGTAGAAGCGCCGCTCGGTCTCGACGACGTGCGAGAAGAGCCCGACCACATCCCGGTACTCGCGGTAGAGCTGCAGCTCCATCTCGCTCTCGTACTTCTCGAGGTCTTCCGAACTCATGGCCTGCTCACCCTGCGCTTCTCTCGGTCGTGGCGATGTCTCCAGTCTCCCCCATGCATCCGGGCAGCCGCCACGACCGCCGGTGGAGCTCCGACGGGCCGTAGGCCTCCAGCGCCGCGAGGTGCTCCGGCGCGGCATACCCCTTGTTCTCCTCCCAGCGGTATGCCGGGTGCTCCGGCGCCGCCTCCGTCATGAGGGAGTCGCGCGCGACCTTGGCGAGCACGCTCGCCGCGGCCACCGAGGAGCACTTCAGGTCAGCCTTGATCATGGTCGTGACCGGCGGTGTCGCGGGGGCGTCGCCGGCGAAGGCGAAGAGGCCGACGTCGTCGGGCGCGGTGAGCCAGTCGTGGTTGCCGTCGAGGATGACCAGGTCGGGCCGCATGGCTGCAGCCTCCAGCGCGCGCAGGCCGGCCAGCCGTAGCGCCGCCATGATGCCGATCCGGTCGATCTCCTCGGGCGAGGCGTGGCCCACAGCGTGCCCCAGGCACCACCGCTCGATCCGGGGGACCATGGCCTGCCGAGCGGCTGGAGTCAGCAGCTTGGAGTCCTTGACGCCGGTGGGCGCGCTGCGGCAGGTCTCGTCGATGAGCACCACGCCGACCGTCACCGGGCCGGCCAGGGCACCGCGGCCCACCTCGTCCATCCCCGCGAGCACACGGTGGCCGTCGCGCTGCAGGGCGCGCTCGACGCGCAGGCTGGGCTTGCGGCTCCGCGGGGCTGCAGCGGGGGGCACGGCTCAGCGCCCGTCGCCGGTCGGCGTGGCCGTCGAGCTCGGGGAGGACTCCTGCCCGCCTGCACCTGCCGCAGGCACCTTGGCGAAGGTCGCCTTCGGGTTCGAGAGCCAGGTCAGGTGCTCGAGGGGCCACACGAGGGCCACCGCACGGCCGACGATGAGGCTCTGCGGGACGGAGCCGTCCGCACCGGTCCCGGAGGGATCGTGGAAGCGCGAGTCCGAGGAGTCGGAGCGGTGGTCCCCCATCACCCACACGGAGCCCTGCGGCACGGTGATGTCGAAGTCCTGGCTGCTGGCGGCGTCGCCGGGCTTGAGGTACGGCTCGAGGAGTGGCGCGCCGTTGACGGTCAGGCGCTCGCCCTCGTCGCAGCACCTGACGCGGTCGCCGGGCAGCCCGATGACCCGCTTGATCAGGTGGTTCTCCGCGTCGTCGGGCAGCAGGCCGACGAACATCAGCCCTTGGCGGACGGCTGTCACGACAGGCCCGTGCTCGGCCTTCGGCATGACGTCGAGCCAGCCCCCCGGGTCGGCGAACACCACGATGTCGCCCCGCTTGAGGTCGACAGGCCCCGGGGTCAGCTTGCTGACGATGACCCGGTCGTTGAGGACGAGGGTGTCCTCCATGGAACCGGACGGGATGTAGAAGGCCTGCAGCAGCCACGTCTTGACGACGAACGAGAGCACGAGGGCCATTCCGACCACGATCACGAACTCCCGGCCCGCAGCGCCCAGCATGGCGCCGATGCCGTGACGGCGCGTGGCCCGTCGGCGGTCGTCGCCGGTCTCGTCACCGGGCGCCGGTGCGGCAGCGGCGTAGACGTCCCAGTCCTCCGACCTCGGGGCCGGGCCGTGGCGGTCCCTGCGCTGCGCGTGCCGGGAACCGCGCGACACGGCGGGTGCCCCGGGCCCCGGTCCGTCGGCGGGTGCGCCCGGCTGCTCGTCCGCGGGCGACTGCGGGTGTGCCGCGTCGCTGGCGTGGCGCGCATGGCCGGTGTCGTGGGCGTCGCCGCTGGAGCGGACGGGGCCCGCTTCGTGGGTCTGGTCCTCGTGGATGTGGCCGGTGTCGTGGCGCAGCCAGCCGTCGTCCTCGGTTCCGGCGTCCTGGCCGCGCTGGGCGTCAGCCGGGTCGGTGGGCTCGACCTCGTGGCGCAGCCACGGGTCTGCCTCGTCCTCGGCTCGGTGTCCCCTGCGGGTCTGGTCGTCGCTCATGAGGCGCCCGCGGCTCTCGGGATCGAGCTCAGCGCCGGCGGCGGGGAGAAGCCGCCCAGCCTGGACAGCGGCCAGTACGTCGCCGCGGCCCGACCGATGACGTCGCTGACGCGCACCATCCCGCCGCCGGGGTTGCCGAGGTGGGCCCGGGAGTCGGCCGAGTCGGCACGGTTGTCGCCCAGGACCCAGAGCCTCTCCGCCGGCACGGTGACGTCGAACGTCGTCTCGCTGGGGCTCGAACCCGGCCGGAGGTAATCCTCGTCCACCGGCGTGCCGTTCACGGTCACCCGGCCCTCGCCGTCGCAGCACACGACACGGTCGCCGGGCAGGCCCACGATCCGCTTGACGAAGTCCTGCTCGCCGAGGTCCACCCCGAACAGCGAGGCGGCCCCGCTCAGCGTCCGGCCGATGACGCCCTCGGACCACGCCGGCGTCCGGTCGGCGGTGGCAAAGGACGTGCTGCCGTCGAAGACGACGACGTCGCCGCGGCGCAGGTCGCCTGCTCCGGCCATCTTGTTCACGAGGATGCGGTCACCTGGCTCGATCGCCGGCTCCATGGAGCCGGAGGGGACATAGAAGGACTGCACGAACAAACCGCGGACGACCAGCATCACCAGCAGGGCGACGCCCAGCAGCACGAGCCACGAGGGTCCGCGCTGGGACACGGCCGCCGCGTCTGCCTCAGCAGACGCGGCGGCCGTTGGCTGGGTGGATCCTGGTCCGGGGTTCATTGCCTCGGAGCCTAACCCTGACTCCTGTGGCGTGGGCACCAGGACTCCCTGCGAGGAGTCGTCCCGGCTCAGCTGGCGGGAGTGGTCTCGCGCTTCTCCTTGATCTTGGCTGCCTTGCCGCGCAGCTCGCGCAGGTAGTACAGCTTCGCGCGGCGGACGTCACCGCGGGTCACGACCTCGATCTTGTCGATGATCGGGGTGTGCAGCGGGAAGGTGCGCTCGACGCCCACACCGAAGGAGACCTTGCGGACGGTGAAGGTCTCGCCGACCCCGCCACCGTGGCGGCGGATCACGACGCCCTGGAAGACCTGGACGCGGGAGCGGGTGCCCTCGACGACCTTGACGTGCACCTTGACCGTGTCACCCGCGCGGAACTCGGGGATGTCGTCCCGCTGGGACGCCTGGTCGATCTCGTCGAAACGCTGCATGGCTCGTTCGCTTTCTCGCCGGTGCCACAGGCCACCCACGGGTTCAGTACTGCTACGTGTTGTGTGGTGCGCCGCGCTGATCGAGTCCAGCCGCGTGCTGAGCACTCCCCCTGTGGCAGGGGCCTGGGACACGTGCGGGGCGCGACTAGCCATTCTGCCATGGCACGGCCACCCCGCCGAAATCGGTGAGGCGCCGTTACGGTGACGCCGTGACCATCGACCCGGGCTGGCCCGTCGCGGCCGCGCTCGTCGCGCTCATGGCCCTCACGCTGACGGCCCACCGGGTCAGCCGGTACGGCCTGGGCCGCGCGGCGCTGGTCGCGGGGCTTCGCGCCTGCCTGCAGCTGGGGATCGCGGCGGCCGTCATCACTGCGGTCATCGGAAGCCTCGCGCTCTCCATCCTCCTCGCCCTGGTGATGTTCACGATGGCGGTGCTGACGACGTGCCGGCGCGTCGAGGCCCCCCAGGCCTGGCCGTGGGCGGCCGCGGCCCTGGCGAGCGGGGTGCTGCCGGTGCTGGCCATCGTGCTGGCCACCGGCACCGTGCCCCTCACCGGCGTCGCGCTGATCCCCATCGCCGGCATCGTCATCGGCAACGCGATGACCGCCCACACCTTGACGGGCCGTCGGACGTTCGCCGCGCTGCGCGAAGAGCACCCGCAGTACGAAGCCTGCCTGTCGCTCGGACTGCTCCCGGCGCAGGGCATCGGCGAGATCATCCACCGCCGGGCGCCTGAGGCGCTGCTGCCCGGACTCGACCAGGTCAAGACCACCGGGCTGGTGACGCTGCCGGGCGCCTTCATCGGCGTCATGCTCGGTGGCGGCTCGCCGGTTCAGGCCGCCACGGCACAGGTCCTCGTGCTGTTCGGGATCATGGCCGCGCAGACCGTGACGACCTCGGTCGCCGAACGCCTCATCGCTGCCCGACGGCTCCTGCCCGCAGACCTCGGCCGCGCCCTCGTCGACTAGGCCTGTGCCGGGCCGTCCGTCCGTGGGCCCTGCTCGAGCACCTCTCGGTCGCGTGCGTCGAGGAGCTCGTTGTCGAGTGCCGCGATCATGTCGGGCCGACGGAGAGCGGTACGCCGCAGCCGCTCGTCGCGGCGCCACCGTGCGATGGCGGCGTGGTTCCCCGACAGCAGGACCTCGGGCACGACACGGTCCCGCCAGCGCGCGGGCTTGGTGTAGACGGGGTACTCGAGCAGGCCGTCCTCGTGCGACTCCTCGACGAGGGACTCGGCATTGCCGATGACGCCGGGCAGGAGCCGCGCCACCGCCTCCACCATGGCCAGGACGGCCACCTCCCCCCCGTTGAGCACGTAGTCGCCGAGCGAGACCACGTGGACGTCGAGGCCGAGGTCCTGGTCCGCGTGCTCATAGACCCGCTCGTCGATCCCCTCGTAGCGGCCACAGGCGAACGCGAGCCACGGCTCCTGCGCCAGCTCACGGGCCATCTCCTGGGTGAACCGCTCGCCGCCCGGGCCGGGGACGATGAGACGCGGCCGGGCGCTGCCCTCCCCCCGCGCGACGACGTGGTCGAGTGCCTCGCCCCACGGCTCGGGTCGCATCACCATCCCGGCCCCGCCGCCGTAGGGCGTGTCGTCGACGGTCCGGTGCCGGTCGTGGGTGAAGTCGCGCAGGTCGTGGACGCGCAGGTCGATCAGGCCCTTGCGGCGCGCGGTGCCGATGAGGGACAGGTCGAGGGGCGCGAGGTAGTCCGGGAAGATCGTGACGACGTCGATGAGCATGGCGGTGCGATCGTCCCGTCAGTCGGCGTTGAGCTCGAGCAGCCCCGGTGGAGGGTTGATGACGACGCGGCCGCCCTCGACGTCCACCTCGGGGACGATCTCGGCGACGAACGGGACGTAGGCCGTCCCACCGCCCGGGAGCGTGAGGACCAGCAGGTCCTGGGCCGACCCGACGTCGAGGCCGCTGACCGTGCCCAGCTCGGCGCCGGAGGTGTCGACCGCCCGCAGGCCCACGAGCTCGTCCTCGTACCAGGCGTCTTCCTCGGTCTCGTCCTCGATGGACTCGGAGTCGACGAACAGCCGCGTCCCACGCAGCCCCTCGGCTCCGGTGCGGTCCGGGATGCCCTCGAAGGCCAGCAGCCAGATGCCGTTGTGCAGCCGGGCACTGCGCAGCACCAGCTCGCGAGGGACTCCTGAGCCGGCAGCGGCCTCGGTGGCGAAGCGCGCGCCGGGCACGAAGCGGGCCTCGGGATCGTCGGTGTGGGCCTGCACGGTCACCTCACCGCGCAGGCTGTGCGCTTTCCCGATCCGGGCGACGAGCAGGTGCATCTGTGCCTCCTTGAGGGCAAAACCACGGGGTATGCCGGCGGGCCTTCCGCCCTGCGTGGGCGGTGGACCCCCGGCATACCCCGTGGTTGTGGTGGTGCGGACGCTCCTCAGCGGACCCGGTCGGTGTCGACGATGTCGACCCGCACGTTCTGTCCGCCCGCGAGGGCGCCCATCAC
>Ga0247822_10003505_pt1 | contig 10235 bp, 11 predicted proteins | sample 13C_Cellulose_Da_FD_192423 | JGI IMG/M metagenome (GOLD analysis project Ga0247822, IMG submission 192423) | Soil microbial communities from agricultural site in Penn Yan, New York, United States - 13C_Cellulose_Day30 | ecosystem: Environmental > Terrestrial > Soil > Agricultural land | place... | reverse complement strand
GGCGCCCGACGCGCCGCCGGGCGCGGCGCGCGAGCCGGCGCGCTACCGATCGATCGTCTCCGGCGCCGGCGGGGCCTTCCACCACCCGAGCTTCACCGTGGTCGGCGATCGCCGGCCCTCGGCGCTTTACCCCGACCCGGCGACGTCGCGGCGCGCGGTCGGCCGGCGGCTGTTCAACCCGCTGTGGCTGTTCCGCGGCGGTTTGATCCGCGTGGTGCCGCTGCTGTTCTGCCTGTGCATCGCGTGGGCGGCGCTGTCGTCGAGCGGCACCGGCTGGCTGTTCGATCGCCTGCTGGCGCTGGTCGGCATCCACCACGAGGCCGGGGTGTTCGACGGCGCCGCCACGCCGATCCCCGCGCGGGCCGGCGCCGAGATGCTCGACGACGCCCTCGGCTTCCTCGGCTGCCTGGCCGTCGCCGGCGTGCTGATCGCCCTGGCGCTGTGGTGGGGCGGCGAGGTGTCGCGCGCCCACGACCGCACCCCCGATCGCGAGCGCTCGCTGCTCGAGCTGCGCGGCTTGCGCGACCTGGTCGATCCCAAGCGCAGCTACTGGCTGGCGTGGGTGTTCGGGGTCGCCGGCGCGGCCCTACCGTTCGTCAGCCCGGGCCTGTTCGACTTCTCCGACCCGGGCGGCATCTGGTTCGACGTCCTCTGCTACGCGCTGGCGGTGCTCGCCCTCGGCGGCGGCGCGGTGCTCGCGCTCATGGGCGCCCGCCGCCAGCCCATGGCGCGCCAGATCGTCCTCGGCGGCGTCGGCCTGGTCCACGGCGCCGCCCAGCTGCTGGCGCCGTTCGTGATCGCCCGCATCGCGCTGGCCCGGTGGTGGTCGCTGCCCGGCATGCTGGCGATCACCGCGGTCGGCCTGGTCGCCGGCCACGCCGTGTTCGCGCGGACCCGCCGCCTGCACCCCATCCTGCTGGCGACCCTCGGCCTGGCCTCGCTGGCCGCGACCCTGGCCGTCGCGATCATCGCCGCCGACGGCGTCGCCGTCGCGCCGCGCGACACCACCGAGCGCATCTTCGTGTTCACCGCCGCGCCGCTGGCCGCCATGTTCTTCGGCTGCGCCCAGTTCGGCTGGTACCTGGCCATCGCCGGCGCCGCCGGCGGCCACAACAACGAACTCGGCGGCGCCGCCCTCGTCGACCGCTACCGCCAGTTCATCCGCTTCCGCCTCACCCCCGACAAGCTCACCGGCTACGTCATCGGCCTCGACGACGTCTCGATGGACGCCGGCAACCTGCGCCCCAGGCTGATCGACACGTTCGACGTCTCCCCCTGAAAGGGGACACGTTCCTGGATCGCATCAGCCCGGAATCCTGCGCATTTTCGGCCGTACCGCGACTGGATTTTCGGCGGGCCAGCTCCCCGCGGCCTCGCGAAATCCAGTCGCGGTACGCCCGAAAAGATGCGCAATTGCGCGCAATTGCGAAGGAGGAACGTGTCCCCTATATGCGGCGGACGGCGATCGCGGTCGGGACGACGATCAGCAGGGCGAACGCGGCGACGCCGTCGGCGGCGGTGGCCTCGAAGCCGGCGATGGCCAGGGCGGCGAAGGAGGCGGAGAGGTAGTGGACCTTGACGGGCAGGGTGCCGAGGGGGAGGTCGACGAAGAGGAGCCAGACGACGGAGACGGCGACGGCGTGGCGGGGCACGATGGTGGCCCACATGGCGGCGATGGTGGCGCCGGCCAGGGCGCCGGCGGCCATGCCGACGACGCCGCGGGCGAAGGTGTCGGCCGGGATGGCCGATGGGCCGCCGATGAGGGCCCACGCGCCGGTCAGGCCGAGGACGACGATGACCGCGGCGATCGGGGCCAGGCCGACCAGCTTGCCGGCGACGATCGACCAGCGGGGCAGGGCGCGCGACCACAGGTAGGCCGCGGTCTTCTCCTCGAGCTCGTCGGAGAGCGAGGCGCTGACCAGGATCGAGGGCACGACCGGCAGCACCAGCAGGGTGGTCCCGAACGCGGTCTCCCAGATCTCGTCGGCGGGGTGGCCGAGGCCGACCCGCACGCCGACGACGATCAGCGGCAGCAGCACCAGCGCGAGCGCGATCCACAGCGCCTTGCCGCGCACGGCGCGGGTCAGCGCCAGCCCGGCGAGGGCGCGGGTGGCGTGGCCGCCGGACAGGCCGCGGCCGCGGCTCACGACTCACCCCGCGCGCGGCTGCGGCCGCGATCGCCGGTCAGGTACTCGAACACCGCGCCGAGGTTGTTGTCGGGGGAGGTCATGCTGCGCAGCTCCAGCGCGCGCTCGATCACCGCCGCGGCCAGGTCGTCGTAGCAGCGGTCGGGATCGCGGGTCTCGACCACGACGGCGCCGCGCTCGATGGCCAGCCGCACCACGTGATCGGCGCCGGCGATCGCCGCCGCGACCTCGCGCGGGCGGTCGCACTCGACGCGGATGCGGTGCGGGTGGCGATCGATCAGCCGCCGGATCTCGTAGATGTTGCCCTCGGCCAGGACCTGGCCGCGGTAGAGGACGACGATGTCGGTGGTCAGCGCCTCGATCTCGTAGAGGACGTGCGACGACACCACCACGGTCTTGCCGGCCGCGGCCAGGGCCTTGATGCGGTCGATGATCTCGGCGCGGGCGACCGGGTCGACGCCGGTCAGCGGCTCGTCGAGGATCAGCAGGTCGGGATCGTGGGCGAGGGTGGCGGCCAGCTTGGTCCGCTGGCGCATGCCCTTCGAGAAGCCCTTGACCCGGCGGTCGAGCGCCGCGCCCATGCCCATCGCCTCGAGCGCGCGCACCGCGGCGCGCGGCGCCTCGTGGCGCGGCACGCCGGCGAGGTGGGCGAGCACGGTGACCAGCTCGCGCGCGGTCAGCTCGTCGTAGGTGCTCTCGTGCTCGGGGCTGTAGCCGATGCGCCGCCGGACCCCGGGATCGAGGAACGGCTGGCCGCCGAGCACCTCGACCGTGCCCCGGCTCGGCTGCATCAGCCCGGCCATCAGCTTCATCAGGGTCGACTTGCCGGCGCCGTTGGGCCCGAGCAGGCCGACCACGCCGCCGGGCAGGGTCCAGGTCACGTCGGACACGCCGAGCACGTGGCCGTACCACTTGGAGCACCCGGTGATCTTCACCGCCGCGGCGGTCACGACGCACCTCCCACCGAGCCGAGCGACTGGGCCCGGACGCGCTGGAACAGGATCACCACCGCGACCGCCGACTGCGCGACCAGGCTGGCGATCGCCGCCCACAGCGGCGGCATGTGGTTGCCACGCGCGACCTGGAGATCGAACAGCTCGACGACCAGCGTCTTCACCGCCTGCGCAGGATCGATCGCCATCAGCGGAGCCCACGCCGCGACGCCGATGGCGGCGACCATGCTGACACCGACGATGTAGTAGGCGGCCCACAACCCGAGCGCGAGCGTGCGCCGGTTGGCCAGCGACGAGATCGCCAGCGGCAGGGCGGTGTACGCGGCGGTGGCCAGGCCGCCGATCACCAGGCTGCGTGGCACCCACGGCCACAGCTCGCTCAGCTCGCCGAGGTCGCGGGCGAGGGCCATGCGGTACACCGCCAGCAGGAACGGCCCGGCGATGAAGATCGCGCCCATCAGGATCGCGACCGCAGCCAGCTTGCCGATCACGTAGTCGCGGGCGCGCACCGGCCGCGCGAAGTAGAAGGTGAACGCCCCGGTCTGCTCGTCGCGCGCGACCAGCGGCGCCGCGATCGTCATCGTGACCATGAACGCGCTGATCCGGTACACCTCGTAGCCGTAGACCACGATGCCGTCGAGCCACGACACCGGCGCGCCGGCGCGCTGGAACTCGCGCATGACGTCGGACTGCTTGAAGTACATGACCACGCCGCACACGATCGTGGTGACGATCGCCGCGAACAGCGGCAGCTTGAACCGCCACACCGTCTTCCAGCTGTGGGCGAGCTGCTGGCGCATGATCGCCCGCCACAACGTCGACGGCGGCCGCCGCTCGCCGGCGTAGCGGGCGTAGCCGAGGTCGTAGATCGCGCCCTTCTGCGGCGCCGCCGCCGGCGCGGTCACGCCGCGCCTCGCTCGCGGCGGCCGTCGGCCTCGTCGATCACCCGCAGGAACGCCTGCTCCATCGACTCGCGGTGCGGCTCGATGGTCCGCACCTGCAGGCCGGCGGCGCGCGCGAGCTCCAGCACGCCGCGCAGCGACAGTCCGGCCGGCAGGCTCGCCCGCACCGCCACCGGCGAGGTGACCTCGACCTTGGCGCCGCGCCCGACCAGCACCTCGCCGAGCCGGGCGGCGTCGGCGCGCACCTCGATCAGCAGGTCGCGATCCGACCGGCTGCGCTCGCGCAGCTGCTCGATCGTCCCGGCGAAGCGCACCGTGCCCTGGTGCATGATCACGGCCGTGTCGCACACCCGATCGACGTCGGTGAGCAGGTGGGTCGACATCACGATCGCGCAGCCGCGCTTGTCGGGCAGCTCGGCGATCAGCTCGAGCATCTCGTCGCGGGCGCGCGGGTCGAGGCCGTTGGTCGGCTCGTCGAGGAACAGCAGCTCGGGATCGTGGACCAGGGCCTGGGCCAGCTTGACCCGCTGCTTCATGCCGGTCGAGTAGCCGTCGACCTCCTGGTAGCGCTTGTCCTCGAGGCCGGCGTAGTACAGGGCGGCGTGGGCCCGCTGCATCGCCTCGGTGCGCGGCAGCCCCGACAGCTCGGCGGCGTAGGTACACAGCTCGACGGCGCTCATGCCGCCGAGGAAGACGTCGCTCTCCGGCATGTAGCCGACCCGGGCGCGGATGGCCGGGCCGTCGGTGCGCGGGTCGAGCCCGAGCACCCGCGCCTCGCCGTCGAACGCGATGATGCCGAGCAGGGCCTTGACCAGCGTCGACTTGCCGGCGCCGTTGGGGCCGAGCAGGCCGATCACCCGGGCGTTGCGGTCGACGTGAGCGACCACGCCGCGCAGCGCGTGGACCGCGCCGTAGCGCTTGTCGACCCCGCGCAGGTCGAAGATGGCGTCCGCGATCATCGGCGGCCCTTCTTGCGGCGCGCCTTGGGCGGCGGCCGCGACAGCACCTCGATCCGCACCGGCGCGACCCCTTCGTCGATGATGCCGAGCACCTCGGCGGCGGCCTTGCTGAGGTCGATGACCCGCCGCTTGCCGCCGAACGGCCCGCGATCGTTGATGCGCACCACCACGCTCTTGCCGGTCCGCTCGTGGGTGACGCGGACGCGGGTGCCGAACGGGTGCTTGCGGTGGGCCGCGGTGAGCTGGCGCGGATCGAACCGCTCGCCGCTCGCCGTCATCTGGCCGCGGCCGTACCAGGTCGCCATGCCGCGCTGGATCCCCGACGGCTGGCCCTGGTCGGTGCTGGTGCCGGTGCCCTTGCCCGTGCTCGATCGCTTCGACGACGAGAAGCAGCCCGCCAGCCCGAGGGCGAGCGCGGCGACGACCAGCCAGCGCATCACTTCGGGCACCCCGCGCCGATCGCCTTGCCGGCCTTTTCGAGCCCGGCGGCGCGCAGCTGGCGCCCGGTCGGCCCGTCGCCGATCGCCTGGCGGCGCGCCGCGCCGTGGCCGGGGCCGACGATGTCGCGCAGGTACGCGGTGTAGTCGAACGTGTCGGAGTGATCCTTGGTGTGGCACTGGCCGGCGCACAGCTCGGGCGCCGGGCTGCGGACGATCGTCCGCCGCGCGGTGGCGTCATCGGCGGCGTCGACGTGGAGCGAGCCCGGGCCGTGGCAGGTCTCGCACTGGACGTCGCGCAGCGGGGCGTTGGCCGCCATGGTCGCGCCGCCGGGCTGATCCCAGCCGGTGACGTGGCAGCTGGTGCAGTCGTAGTCGAACTGCTTGTCGACCTGCTCGAGGGTCTCCCACGCGCCGGCGTGGCGGGTCCGCTTCCAGAACTCGACCGCCTCGGTGTGGCAGTTGGCGCACTCGTCGACGCCGACGAAGGTCGCGGTCCCCGGCGGCACCGGCTTGACCGGCACCGCCTTGGCGGCCTCGACGTTGGCCTGGCCGGCGGCGCGCGCGTAGGCCTGCTTCTCGGCGACCACGTCGGTGTCGCAGGCGAGCGCCTTGGCGATCCGCACCTGGGCGAGCTGGAAGTAGCTGCCGGCCGCCGGGATGCGCAGCGGCTGGTCGGCCAGCGCGGCCTGCTCGGCGGCCAGCGCCGCCCGCTCGCGCTGCTGCTGGTCGACGAACGTCGGATCGGCGCTGGGGTCCTGGGCGAACCGGGCCAGCGCCTCGTCGAGCGTCGCGATGCGCGCGGCCAGCTCGGCGCGGCGATCGTCGGCGGCGGCCGGGCCGATCGCGTCGACGAGCGGACCGCCGCCTGGCCGCAACGTGATCTCGAACTTGCTCACCACCTGGCCGCGGTCGGTCGGGAACACCATCCAGGTGTCGCCGACCTGCTCGGCGCGCGCGCGCACCGCGTCCGGCGCGGGCGCCTGCAGGCCGAGCCCGACCACCATGATGTCGATGCCGGGGACCTCGCGGGCCAGGCTCACCGCCGCCTTGCGATCCATGGTGGCGACCGCGACGATGCGCGCCGCGCCCCGCCCGCGCAGGTCGGTCACCGCCGCCCTGGCCGCCGCGACCGGATCGGTCGCGCCGAGCCCGGGCAGGAGCGCGGGATCGGTCACGCCCAGCACGCCGATCGTCTCGTTGCCGACCGCGACCAGGCCGGGCGCAGCGACGGCGACCGGCCCGCCGGCCGGCAGGTTGGCGACCTGGCGGGGCAGGCGGACGTTGCCGGGACCGCTGGCGAGGTCGTTGGGCCCGAGCCCGAGCGCCGCGACCTGCAGGTCGTCCTTGTAGACCCGGGCGAGCAGGTCGGCCTTGAGCTCCTCCTGGGCCTTCATGTGGGCCGGGACCACCGCCTGCGTGTAGAGGAGGGAGCCGCTGTCGACCACGACCACCGGCCCGCGCCCCCGGGCCTCGGCGACCAGCTTGGCGGTGCGGGCGAGATCCCCGAGCGGATCGGTGGTGCAGCCACACGGCTCGATCTGACCCCGCAGCTCCCCGAGGGCGACCAGGGTGAACGTGGTCTCCTTGCCGGTCGCCGGACCGGACTTGCGGCCCGGCGAGCAGCACGCCACGATCGCGATCGCACCGGCACAAGCCAGCGCAAACCCGAGCGGATTGGCTCGCATGAGGCTTCCGTATAGCACGCTTGACACCCCCACCACCCGCCGGTAGATTGCGCCGCTCTCAGCTCCCCGAATCCGAGGAATCCATGGTCGTCCTCCGCATGTCTCGCCAGGGCTCGAAGAAGCGCCCGTTCTACCGCATCGTCGCCGCCGACAAGCGCTGTCCTCGCGACGGCCGGTTCATCGATCTGATCGGCACCTACGATCCGCGGACCAAGGCGTTCTCGCTCGACGCCGAGCGGTTCGAGCACTGGGTCAAGCACGGCGCCCAGCCGTCGCCGACCCTCGCGAGCCTGGTCCGCCGTCAGAAGCGCGCCGCCGCGGCTCCCGCCAAGGCCTGAGCAGGAGCCCGCCCGTGGCGACTCCCGTGGCGAACGTCGATATCGCCGAGCTGGTCCGCTTCATCGCGAAGAACCTCGTCGACAAGCAGGACGAGGTCCACGTCGCGCTGGTCGAGGAGCGCCAGGCCAGCGTCTACGAGCTCGAGGTCGCCGAGAGCGATCTCGGCAAGATCATCGGCCGCGGCGGCAAGACCGCCCGCGCGCTGCGCACCCTGGTCAGCCAGGTCGCGCCGCGCTCGCGCAAGCGCATCCTCGTCGAGATCCTCGAGTAACGGACGCGAGGCGGGCGATGCCCGAGCAGACCCGCGTCGAGGTCGCCGTCGTCTCCAAGGCGCACGGCATCAAGGGCGAGATCGTCGCGATCCCGCACGATCCCGACTCCACGTCGCTCGCCGACGTGGCGACGGTATGGATCGGCGATCGCAGCTACAAGGTCGTGCGCGCCCGGCCGCTGCCGCCGAGCGCGTTCCTGCTCCAGCTCGAGGGGCTCAGCGATCGCGACGTCGCCGCCGGCCTGCGCGGCCAGACGATCTCGGTCGATCGCGACGAGCTCGCGCTCGACGACGACGAGGTCCTGCTCGCCGACCTGGTCGGCTGCCAGACCCGGCTGCCCGACGGCACGCCGTGGGGCGAGGTCGTCGGGGTCGAGCTCGGCGGCATGCAGGACCGCCTGGTCATCCACCACGAGGGCATGGAGCGCCTGCTGCCGGTGGTCGACGCCTTCATCGCCGACATCGACCTCGACGCCGGCGTCGTGGTGATCACCCCGCCCGACGGCATGCCCGAAGAGCCGATCTCGTGACCCGGTTCTCGGTCGTCTCGATCCTCCCCGAGATCGTCGACGGGGCGCTCGCCCACGGCGTGGTCGGCCGCGCCCGCACCGCCGGCGCGCTGGCGATCGACTTCCACAACCCGCGCGACTTCACCACCGATCGCCACCGCACCACCGACGACACCCCGTACGGCGGCGGCCCCGGCATGGTGATGAAGTGCGAGCCGCTGGTCGCCGCGATCGAGGCCGCCGGCGCCGGCTCGGCCGCGCCGTATCGCGTGCTGCTCACGCCGTCGGGGGAGCCGCTGACCCAGGCGCGCGTCCGCGACCTGGCCGCCCGCGAGCACGTCGTGCTGGTGTGCGGCCGCTACGAGGGCATCGACGAGCGGGTGATCGCCACGTCGATCGATCTCGAGCTGTCGCTCGGCGACTTCGTGCTCACCGGCGGCGAGCTGGGCGCGGCCGCGGTCATCGACGCGTGCGCACGGCTCCTGCCCGGCGTGCTCGGCGACGCGGCGTCGGCCCACGACGAGTCGTTCTCGGCCGAGCTGCTCGAGTACCCGCAGTACACCCGGCCGGCGGTGTTCCGCGGCCTGCCGTATCCCGAGATCCTCGGAGGCGGCAACCACGAGGCGATCCGCAAGTGGCGCCGGCGCGAGGCGCTGCGGCGCACCGCCCGGCGGCGGCCCGATCTGTGGGCCCGCCACCGCATGACCCGCGAGGACGAGAAGCTCGCCGCCGGCGCGCCCGAGCTCGACGTCGCGGCCCGCACCTCGCTCGCCCTCGTCCATCACCCGGTGCTCGATCGCCAGGGCGCGATCGTGACCACCGCGCTCACCAACCTCGACGTCCACGACGTCGCCCGATCGTCGGCGACCTTCGGGCTCGCCCACTACTTCATCGTCACCCCCGTCGAGAGCCAGCGCGAGAAGGCGGCGCACATCGCTCGCCTCTGGCAGGAGGAGCAGGGCCGCGAGCATCGCGGCGCGGCGCTGGCGCTGTGCCGGCCGGTCGGCTCGGTGGCCGACGCCATCGCCGAGCTGACCTCGGCCCACGGGCAGGCGCCGATCGTCGCAGCGACGTCGGCCGCGCCCGGACGCTTCCCGCACGCCCGCGAGGTGACTCCCGCTCAGCTGATCTCCGAGCTGCAGGACCTACCGGGCGTCCCGCTGCTGGTCCTGTTCGGGACCGGCTGGGGTCTGGCCGACCCCCAGCTTCCCGAGGTTTCTCGAATTATCACGCCGATTTCCGGGCGACCAGCCTGGAACCACTTGTCGGTGCGCTCGGCGATCGCCGTGGTGCTCGATCGCCTTTTTGGCCTCCGCGACCGGTGATCCAGGCGACATCCCGAGCCCCGGCGCGAAAGCGCCGACTCAGGGGGGCACGTCTTGACGCCCGGTTGGCTTTCTGGCAGAAACACGCGTCCCAGCGACGGTTTCAGTACCGAGGCAAGCCCCATGAGCACGCACCGCATCCTCGCCAGCATCGAAAAGCAGAATCGCCGCCAGGCCGGCTTGCCCGAGTTCCGTCCCGGTGACTCCGTCAAGGTCTGGGCGAAGATTCGCGAGGGCGAGAAGACGCGCCTCCAGGCCTTCGAGGGCGTGTGCATCCGCCGGTCGCGCAAGGGCGCCCGGTCGACGTTCACGGTCCGCAAGATCTCGTACGGCGTCGGCGTCGAGCGCACGTTCCCGGACAACTCGCCGAACATCGATCGGCTCGAGGTCATGCAGCGCGGCCGCGTCCACCAGGCCCGCCTGTTCTACCTGCGTGACCTGTCGGGCAAGGCCGCCCGCATCAAGGAGCGCGGTCAGAACGTGACCGAGACGACCGCGGCCGAGCCCGAGGAGACCGCGGGTGAGACCGCGGCCGCCGCCGAGGGCGCGCCGGCCAAGGAGAAGCTCAAGGGCCGCGGCAAGCGCAAGAAGAAGAAGGAAGCCGCGGCGTCCGCGGCGACCGAGTAGTCGCCGGCCGTTCGGCCGACGGCGGGCAGGGCGGGGGGACGTCATGACACGCGAGCGACAGGAGCGCGGGGCACGGGG
>Ga0247822_10003504_pt1 | contig 10236 bp, 15 predicted proteins | sample 13C_Cellulose_Da_FD_192423 | JGI IMG/M metagenome (GOLD analysis project Ga0247822, IMG submission 192423) | Soil microbial communities from agricultural site in Penn Yan, New York, United States - 13C_Cellulose_Day30 | ecosystem: Environmental > Terrestrial > Soil > Agricultural land | place... | reverse complement strand
CTCGCCCAGACCCGACGCCGCCTGGGCCGTCGACTTGACCAGCTGCACAGCCCGCTGTGCGATCTGCTGGACCACGTCGGCAACGAGCACACCGCCGGCGACTTCACCGACCCGGCGCAGCGTTCCGCCGAGCCCAGCGGCCCGCCTGTCAGCCTCGTGGAACGCCCCGGCCGCCGAACCGGGCCCAGTCCCACCCACGGCCGCGGCGAGACCCTTGGCCCGACGCGTCGCCGCCTCGAAGCCGGCACCCGTCATATCGCGGGCGATCACCCGGATTTCGACGATGTTCCCGCCAGGACTTGTCACCCAATGCCCCCAGCTTCACCAGTCGGAGCAGTTCGGGTAACGCGGGGCAGGTGGGGCGCGGGATGTTACAGGCTGGGCGTGACGTCCATCGGCAGCTGCGACTCGTCCATGCCAGCACCTACCGCGGCCGGTCCGGCGACGGCGTCCATCCACGCCAGGACGATGGCCAGCACCAACTGCAGGTCCTGGTCCATCAGGCCCTTGAGCGTCGGCGGGACAGCCTTGCGGACCGGCTTGCCCTTGACCGTGACCTCTTCCTCGAGGTTCCACTCGACCAGCACCCCGGCGAACGCCTCACACAGCGCGTCGAACTCGACCAGATCCTCGTCGGAGGGTGGGTTGGTCCACTCCCGGTTGGCGAACCCGGAGATCCGCTTGTAGACGGTGGCCGAGGTCGACTTGGCGACAACCTCCAGTCCGGCCAGCACGCCCTCGAAGATGAGCCGGTATGTCGCGCGCTGATAGACGTAACCCATCAGGTCATCTCCTCGTGGGGGCATGTTCGGCCGAATCGGGTCATCGAATTGCAGTTCCAGCAGAGCAAGCGATAGCCGTCCTGGGGGAACCCCCGTCGGCGTAGGTCGGCATAGGTGTGACTACCGACTTTCAACCGGTGCGTCTTCCCGTCGCCATTGACATGGTCCAGGCACAGAAAGGCCGCTTTGGTCTCCGGGCAGTTCGAGCAAGCACACCGGCCACCGTAGGCCGCAACAAGTTCAGTACGGTTTCGCTCTCGAGTCAGGGCCTGAGACCGACGCACCTGCGCCCGAACAACCTCGGGGTCCCGGTCGTACTTCGCCTTGGCGTAGCAGCGAGAGCACAGCCCGTTTGCTAGGTGGATGCGGTCTGGATGGCAGGTGGCCTTAACGGAGTTCTTGTACTTTGCCCGATAGCACGAACCACAAAGCCCTCTTGCCTGGTGCGGTCGTTCCGGGTGGCAATCCGCAGTCCTTTTCGGTGGATGCGGGGGCTTCCGATAGTTCGGCGAATAGGTCGCCGGATCCCGCGGACTCTTACGTTTCGCGTCGTACTGCTTCAGGTAGCACTGTGCGCACATCCCGAGCGCCATATGCAGGCGCTCGGGATGGCAATCGGCCATTCTCATGGCCTGGAGTCTACCGGATGTTCTATGTGCTCCACGTCGGCACAACGCCGTTCGCCAGCACACCGGGCGCAGTGAAGGTGAGCGATCCGTCCTGGGCGCGGTTCAGCGAGTAGTCGGTGAACAGCAGCGTCGGCGTGCCGGACACGCCCATGATCTGACCGGACACGGTCAGGTTGAACTCCCGCGCCACCGACGTCGAGGGAACGGTCTTGAAGACGTTGTGCACGTCTGCCGACGCGTTGTCGTCGTTGAAGACGCCGTTGAGGGTGATGGAGAAGTCGGCGAGCAGGAGCAGCCGCTCCATGGCCGACTTGTCGACACCGGTCACGTCCTGCACGCCCCGCGGCGTGCTGAACGAGAAGTTGGTGACATCGTTTTTGATCGCTCGAAGGGTGCCACCGCTGTCATCGATAGACAACGTTGTCCACCCCATGCCTGACTCTTTTGCCACCGTTTATGCCCTTCTGTCCGTTTCGGCACGTACGCACCGAACTTCATCCGTTGACGACGCGCGCTACACGATCTTGGTGTTCGCCGAAGTCGTTTACCCAGGCGTCCGGGCCGGAGTGCCTGCGGACCTCGCCGCGGGCGCGCCAGTCGCCGCCGTGCACCACATACAGCTCCGGCCGGTCCAGCGGCACTTTGTGCTCGCGGAAGCACTTCTGCCCGGCCTCGAACTCGAACGCCGTCAACCCGAGCTCGGTCCGCCGTTCGATGAACTTCCGGCCGGACAGCTTGCGGATGTAGTGGGCCTGCCGCTGCCCCATGTCGGTTGCCTCGTCGACTGCGGTCTGCCAGCCGTGCCGGTAGGCCAGGCAGCCGGCCTCGTCGCAGGTGCCCGGGCGGAAGTGTGTCGAGAGTGGAGAGACGATCTGATAGGTCTTGTAGGCGTGGGCCGGGCCTGCCGGCTGGATCCGGTTCAGTGGCCGCATCAGAACACCGGAGCCGCGGCATTGCGCACGATCATTACGGCGAACGTCACAGACGTGAACCCGCCGGTAGTGACGGTGGTGACCTTCAGGTACTGCTCGACCGCCAGGTTCGTCGCCGTCGCGATCCGCTGCGTGAAGGGTGCCGCGGTCACCGACGTGAACGCGCCGCCGGTGACATCGGCGTACGCGTCTCCGGAGTTGTCCGACGACTCCTGCAACTTGATCGTCACGTCGGTTCCGTCGAACGCGGTCACCTGCAGGTATGCCTGCAGGCCGAAGTTCGTTGTCGCCGCCCCGGTGTACTGGTAGGCCGTGCCGGCGGTGGCGCCGGTGTCGGTGCGCAGCCCGGCGGTCAGCTGCTCGCCCCACTCCAGGCCGTACCCGTTGGCGACAGCGTTGAGGGAGAAGCTGAGCGATCCGTCTTCGCCGCGGGTCGGGTCGTAGTTGACCTGCTTCGCGATCATCGACGCGGCTGGCTTGCCGATGGTCGTGCCACGGAAGTAGGTCACCAGAACGTCGGTGGTGGGCCGCGGCGACAGGGCGACGTGCTGCTGCGCCGCCGACGGGTTGAACCAGGACGTCCAGTCGATCCCGCCGTCCCGCAGTCCGCCGATGCGCTCAAACGCCGACTTGTTGATGCCGGTCACCACGAGCGGGCTGTTACCGCCGCCGATGCGTTCGATGCTGCCGGTGTCACCGCTGAGGTCGTATCCAGCGACGTAGAGGTTGTCGCCCATGCCGCTTTGCTTCACGCATGCCTCCTAGGGCGATTGAGTCCACAAGTCGTTGCAGATCAATGGGATCGTGATGTCGACGGTGCGGTACTTCGTGCCGTCGATCGGCAGCCAGCCCGCCTGCGCGGCGAGCTGCAGCCCGGACTGGCCGAGCAGATCCACGTTGCGCACCAGCCCGCCAAGCTGGAAGTCGCCGGAGTAGGCGGCCATCAGCGCATCGGCGGCGGCCATCACCGTCGTGTCCTCAGCGCCGGCCGGCAACGGCTGGGCCCGGTAGATGCGGGCGGTGAACACCACCAGCCCCGACGTCGACGCCAGCCCGGAGCCGGCCGGGAACGGTGCGAGGCGGACGAACCACAGTTCGTACGTCAGGCCGTTGCCGGGTGGGTTCATCGACTCGTGCTCGTTGACCTGGTCGAACAGGCCCAGCGTCTGGGCGTGCGACGACAGGGCCGCGAACAGGCCGACTGTGTTGAGGCTCATCCGTTCATCCGCCTCAGGAACGGCCCGATCAGGTGCTGCACCAGCCGGCCGACCTGTGGCAGGACAGCGGCGGTGGCACGGCGGAACGAGTGGTAGCCACGGAACCGGGTCGGTCGCTGCGACGCGCCCGACTCGAGCCAAGGCCCGTATGCGATGCCGCGGTCGTGAACCACCATCTCGTCACCCCTCGGCTCGACGGTCACCTGGACCTCGTAGTAGGGGGTGGGGTTGCGGAACGAGGCGTCCATGATCTGGCGGGCTTCGCCGTGGGCCTGCCAAGCCACCGAGTACTCGATCGCGTCGCACAGGTCCGTCACCGCGTCGGCCGCGCGACCGTCAAACAGTGGGCCGGACACGTTGACGGTGACCATCTGCGGGCCGGTCAACTATCAGCCCCTACTCAGGGCCCACTCGGGGAACTCGCCGCCGTCAGGCTCCCACCGGATGCCGCTGTCCCCCTCATACGGCTGCCGATGGTCGACCTTGTTCCACCAGATCTCGACTGGGATCCCCCCGGGAAGGGGGTACGCCTTGCAGGTTTGCGTCGGCTCGGGATCCCTGGCGTTGGCGTCTGTTCGGTCAAGCGGTGAGATCCAGTGCACGCAGGTCAGGCATTGCGCTGGGCGGCGGCTGGTCATGGCTCAATCCTCCGCCGAATCTGTCGACCGGACTATCGAGTCAAACGTGTCAACGATCGACGTCGACATGCCAGACGCCCCGGGTCCATGCATGACAACGTCGGTAAACGCTTCTGCCGCCAGCTCGTGGTCATTCTCCGCCGCCCGGCGTGAGATCGCCCTCGAAGACGACGCCCTCAGATCGGTGCTGCCCATTTCGATCTCGGCGTACTCGCTGGCGCGGTTGTTGGCCCAGCCGTTCATCCGATAAGAGTTGGCGGCGGCGTGGCCGAACTCGTGAATAGCTACACCCGTGGGCGTCCCATCGGCCAGATCGCCGCCGTCGGCCGATTGCTTCAGGTCGGCGCGGTATGACGCGGCTCCGTACCGTTGGGCGTCGTGGGTGAAGGTGATCACCCGTCCGTCCAGCGACGTCGACGCCCACGCCTCCTGATCCTCGGCGTACTGGTCGCCGCCCTGCTGCACCCGGCGAAGCGGAGTCTTCGGGTACCGCTCCAACCCTCGCAGGATCCCCTCGGCATGCTCCGCGGCCAGTTGCGGATCGCTGCCAGCGAGGTCGAACTCGATGTCTCGGCCGGTAATCCGCTTCGCCTCGGCCATCGCGGCGGCCGACACCCCCTCGGCCGTACCGTGGCCCGCCAGCGCCTCACGCACGCCTGCGCCGCCGGTCTTGCCACTATCTCCGCCCTTACGACCATGGCTCTTCTGCGACGAGTGGCCCGGATGATTCACGATCGCGGTCGCCTCAGCGATCGGCCGCCAGGCCCCGGAGATCATGACCCTGGCGACCACGGTGCCTCCTAGCCGCCCATGGCGGGCTCCTTGTCCACCCAGAGCACATGTCCGTACGCGTCGTAGCCGAGGCGAACCACGGCATGCGGTCCCAAGTGGTCGGCGATCGTAACCGCGTCACCGATGGCGACTTCGATGCATTGGGCTTCGCCGGGTGGCTGCGCCAGCGCGCTCAGCGCCGCCCTCAGTTCTCGCGCCGTGATGGCCTGGCCATCGGCGGCGGCCATTTTGGCGATCCGGTCCACTTCGTTGTACAGGCGCCACAACCGGCCGCGCGTCTTACCGAAGTCGCGAAGTGAAGTGTTGAGGTCGGCCACTTCCTGACGGAGGCGGCGGATAACCCTCGCTGCTGCGACGGCGGGATCGTCGGTCAGTAATGGCTGGCCGTCCTCGTGCTCGTGCGTCAGTATCTCTGTCATCCCACACCTCCGGCTTGGCGGACGTAGCCCGTCGCCTTGAGCGCATCGAGGATCTGACGGCTCAACCGCTCGCAGCCAGCGGCCGTCGCCACCTCGACTTCATCGACGGATCGCCAACGCCCGCCGATGATGGTACCGGCCACCACGGCTATATCGCCCGCGTCCGCGCCTTCCGGCCGAACGCAGTACGCACCTGCTCCCGCAGGGCGTCCAGACCGCGGCCGAAGAACTCCTGCGTCCCCTCACCCTTGCCCGACTCGCGGCCGTAACCGGAACCCTCCTGCAGGAGGATGTTCATAGCTTCGGCGATGTTGAGCTCGCGCACCCCCGGCGGCGGTAGGAACTTCACCACCGTGGCGTTGTCGAGGTGGGTGGCTGCAGTGGTGCCGAGGAAGCCGCGGGTGACGGTGAGGGTGCGTAGCGCGTAGATGTCGGACGGGTTGGCGTGCGTCGCCAGCACTGTGCCGTCCCACGCGCGTTTCACTGTCAGGGTCGTCGACGCGACATCCACGACCAGCATGCGTTCGGAGTCGATCAGGATCACGTCGCCGACGGTGGGGGCATCGGTGGTAGTGGACATGGTGACCGCTACGTCGGCGTTGGAGGCAGTCAGAGCGCCGGCTGTGTTGACGCCGGTGTCACGCATCGCCCGCTCGGTGACCAGCATCCGCTCCGAGTCGACCTTGATGATGGTGCCGACCCCAACCAGGGACGAGTTTGAGATGACGACCGTGGTGCCGGTGGTGTCAGCGAGCGCTTCGGTGATCGTGCCGGCCGGACCCTCGTTGACGGGGCAGCCACAGAAGACACCCGTGATGGCGACCGACCGCTGGTGTGTGTCGCCTGCGCTGAACGCGGCGGACGAGTCCAGGTCGATCTCGATATGGGTGTACGGCGCTTCGTCGATGTTGTCGCTACGGAGCAGGAAGTAGTCGCTGGCCGAGATGGTCACGCCGCCGGAGGTCAGGGTGGTGACCGAGGCGACCTCGTTGGAGTCCAACCACAACCGGTACGAACGGGCGTATGAGTTGTTGGGCCAGTCGAGGTATCGGGTGCCGGTCCACGGATGGAAATCCCGATGGCAGAGACCTTTGATCAGCCGGTATCCGGCCTCGATCGCCCGGTCGACTTCCTCGTCGTTGCGGGCGGTCTGCTTGGAGTCCAGGGCTCGCTTGACGGACTCGCGGGTGCAGGCGACCGGTGACGTAATGGCCATCAGGGCCTCCCGTCACGGGGATATTGATAGCCGTCGAAGGTGCAGTGCAGTTCGCTGCTAGGGCCTTGGCGCAGAGGCTCGCCACAGTGCGGGCAGGCGGCAGGGGGGCGGGACTGTTCGTCCCGCGCCTCCTGCGCCGCCTCGGCCATGATGGCGAGCAACTGGTCCCACGACATCAGAGCGGAAGGTCGTCGCTGCCCGGTGCCGCAGCCTCATCGGCCGCGGTGAGACGTGCGATCAGCTCGGCCTTGCTGCCGTAGGTAGCCAGGCCGCGATCGCCACACAGGGACTGCAGGTCGGCGCGGAGCATGCCGGCGTACGGACCGTCTGGCGCGTCGTTGGGGCCTTCGTCCTCAGCCACGTACTCGGTGATGTCGACCGGGCCGTCGGGCAGTTCCAGCACGACCTCGCCGACCGCACCGCCAGCGGTAGACGTGGGCAGTTCCGGCCCGGCAACCTCGACGGTGATGGGGTACGTCGCCCCACCCTCGCGGCGGATCTTCGGCATGGACCCCTCCTCGTAGTAGTCGGCGTTGCCGCACTGCGGACAGTGCAAAGCGCCGATGGAGAACTTGGTGGTGCAGCGGGCGCAGACGTTGAGGGCCATCAGCAGATGCCCACCATCGGCGCCGTGATCCCGTAGAGGGTGGTCACCTCGGCCGCCGACAGCGCCTTGCCTGTGATGAACGGCAACGCCATCCGGCCGTGGAACTCGTTGGCCGGTGTCGCCGTCACCCCAGAACACCCGACGGTCAGCGGTGTGGCGGTGTCCTCCATCGCCACATAGGCGCCCGTCTCGGCGGTCGTGCCGTCGTTGGCGAGCGTCCCGTTGACATACAGGTTCACCACAGGCGCGGTTTCGGTGCCGTCATACGAGGCGACGACGAACTGCCACTGCCCCTGTGTGAGCGTCGAGGTGGAGGTGGCGATCTCCGTCGTGTCGGCCGACTCGTCATACAGCTCGAGGTCGAGCTTGCCGTCGCCGTCGATCCAGAAACGCCACTCCCGCACGGTGGCCGAATACTTGGCCATGATCGTGTTGGAGGCGATGGCGTTCGGGCGGATCCACGCACCCACCGAGAACGGGGTGTCGACGGTGCCGTTGCCGAACGTGTAGTTGGCCGAGTCGATCCCGGCCAGGTGGTGGTCGCCGGTCGGGTGGAAGTGGTACGAGTACAGCCCGCACGGCAGTTGCTGCGGGGCGAAACCCGTCGTCGTACCGGTTTCGGTGGGGGTCAGGTCGCCCACACCGATGCCGGTGACGGTGATGCCCGTCGCCTCCCAGAACGGCCACAGTGACGGCGTGGTGGAACCGAGGGTCGACATGATGTCATTCAGTCGACCCTCGGTTCCACGGTTGTAGCCGGCCATGACTAGGCAGCTACCAGCGTCGCGCCCGTGACCATCGGGATCCACGTCACGGCCCAGAGGATGACCCCGTCCGTGCCCGCCGACGTGTGCTGAATGTCGCCGGTCGGAACGACCACATCCAGGCGGGACGTGCCGTAGCCGATCGAGATCAGCTTCGGCGGTGCCGTGGTGGTGGCGAGGCCGAACTGCAGGACCGAACCGGCCAGCGTGTCGGTGGACCCGATGTCGGTGGCGGCGCACAGGTCCTGTGTGTCGCCGTCGGTCGGGTTCACGATCAGCTTGTACGAGTTGGCCACCGTGATCGACGTGGTCACCAGCCCGTACATGGACGTGACGAGCACCTCCCCGCCGGCGACCGTGAATAGCGAGATCGTGGTCGCCGCGAGTGTGCCGGTCGACTTCGTGACCCGGTTGCCGAGGTGGAGCGTGCGCAGCTCCTGGCCCTGAAGGAAGTTGGCCATGTCAGACTCCCCGCGCCGGCAGGTTCTCGGGCTTGCGCTGCACAGCCAGGTCGGTGAGGATCGCGCACACCGTACCGGTCGACGTCGAGGTCAGCTTCAGGTAGTCGAACCCAGCCGACAATGAGGTCGTGTCGATCTCGATGACAACCGCGTCCTGAGACGACGACGTCACCTCGGCCGCGGCGGCAGCCTGGGTCAGCTTGACCCACGTGTCCGCGCCGGTGCCAGTGGCCTGCACGTACGACTTGGTGATGACGGCCAGGTTCTGCTCGGTGCCGCCGCTTAACGCGGTGGCCTCCTGCAGGGTCCACGTGTCGCCGGCCGCGAGCACGCCGACGAAGCAGACGTTGCCGCAGCCCGACACGTTGAAGAACACGTCCTGGGCTACCGGGACGATATCGAAGAGACGCCCCAAGGCATCCATGGCTGATTCCTTCCTCTCCGCATGAGGGTGTTAATGCTCAGCGGTAGGGCCTACCGAGACACGGTTGTCTCTCGGCTTAGAGTGAAATTCCAGGTACGCGATGGCGGCCCGGAGTGTTTCGGGGTTGTCCTGGAAAGATCCCAGGCCGATGTTGCAGAGGTAACACAGCAGTCCCCGGGCTCTACCCGATTCGTGATCGTGGTCGAACGCGAATCGGGTAGAGATCTTTCGGCTTCCCGGGTTGTCGGATCCACAGATGGCACAACGGCCACCCTGCTCCATGAAGAGCCGGTCGTAGTCCTCCAGCGTTGCTCCGTACACGCCATACCTTTGTCGGCGATCCGCATTCCTGCCCCATTGGAGCCGACTGCACTTCTCGGAGCAGTACAGGCGTAGAAGATGAACCTCTTCGCCGATGAGCGTGCTGCAGTTCTCTGCCTTGCACTCTCTTGCGGATCGAATCTTTCGACGCGGCATTGGCTACTGCCTTACGCGCGCTCCGCCAGGGTCACGATCGGGGAAAGGGTGGCGCCGTTGTTCTTCGGCGTGATCGCGGACTGCAGCCAGGGCCGCCCGTCGCAGCGCTCGATAATCCGGTAGGCGGTCTCATCCTCGCCGAACTTGTAGTGCGGGCTGGACATGGCCGACATGACCTGACGGTCACCGAGCAGGTAGAAGCCGAAGTCCACGAAGGACACGTCCTTCGCGTCGCCGAGCTTCGGCACCTTCTCCGAGATGAGGACCGGACGGCCGAGGATCGTCGCCGGAGGGCCGGAGGCGCCGTTGTTGAGCCAGATCGCCGAACCGCCGGTGCCGACGGACAGCGACATGGTGGCGAGCTCGGGGAATGCGTCCGGCGGCACGACCCACACGGCGCGGGACAGCGAGCCGGGCAGCATCCGGGCGTACATCTTGATCAGGTTCTGCCAGACGATCGTGTCCGCGGGCTGACCCGACTCCTTCGCCACCGACACCGCGGCGGAGCCGTTGAGGTAGCCGAGAGGCTCCCCGACGCCGGTGCCGTTGATGAACGCGTCGTCCTCGTAGAAGCCCAGCGCCTCGGGGAAGATCTGGTCGAGGAACGCCTGGAACGAGATGATCGAGTCGGAGATCAGCTCGTTGGGGACCTCGGTGTAGGCGGTCAGCTTCTTCGCGTCGAGCACAACCCGGCCGAAGCTCGCCTGCGACGCGGTGAGCGCCGCGCCTTCCTGCGTCCAGTAGCCCACCACGCCGCCGTAGACCGACGACACGTTGGAGGTCGAGTCGATAGCCGGGAACGGCACCCGCAGCGAGTCCATCGGGATCACCCGCGCGCGGGTGATCCCGATGGACTCGCTGCGGGTGCCGTTCCCGGC
>Ga0247822_10003503_pt1 | contig 10237 bp, 9 predicted proteins | sample 13C_Cellulose_Da_FD_192423 | JGI IMG/M metagenome (GOLD analysis project Ga0247822, IMG submission 192423) | Soil microbial communities from agricultural site in Penn Yan, New York, United States - 13C_Cellulose_Day30 | ecosystem: Environmental > Terrestrial > Soil > Agricultural land | place... | reverse complement strand
TTGGCCCTCCGTCATCTCACAGGACGCTGTCCCGATCGAAAAGGAACCGATGCACCGGCTCAAGTTCGAGAACGAGTTTGTTCGGCTCTTCGACGTTCTCGTTCCGGCCGGTGAGACGACGAAGTTTCACGTCCATCTTTATGATGGCATCAGCGTCCGCGTGAGTACCGCAAAGATAGTCGACGAATCACAAACGGGCGAACAGAAGCCATTCGATATTAAGTACGGCGACGTCACCTTCGGCTCCCGGTCAAAACCCGAAACGCATCGCGTCATCAACACCGGCAATACCGACTTTCGTAATATCTTTATCGAGATATTGCCGAGCAAGACTACGGAAACTGCAAAGGCGTTTCCGATACTTTCCGACGGCCACACGATCCTGATCGACAACGAACGAGTGCGCGTAAATCGACTCGTCCTAAAGCCCGGCGAATCGTCAAAGCTGCACCGGCACAATATGCACGGCCTCGGGATAATTCTTTACGACTCGAAGATCGAGATGACCTTCGCGGATGGAACCAAGCGAGCCCTCGAACCAAAGGCCGGCGACTACGCCTGGCAAAATGCCGGAACGACACACATCATCAAGAACGTTGGCTCAACCGTATTCGAAGCGATCGATATCGAACTGAAACAATGAAACGATGCCCGCAATACGGCCCCGCGTCAGAACCGCCTGCGTCAGCGGACGGCCAGTCTGCCGATTGAACTCTATGAAAATCATTCCCCTATCACTGTTCCTCTGGTTGATCGTTGTTTCCGGATACTTTGGCGGCGCACAGCCCACATCCGCACAAAACGCGCCGATCCCGAAGACGGACAAGACAGGCCCGAGTCTTAAATTTGACTTCCCTGATATGCGCGTCGGCGTTGCTGAGTATGACGAGGGTCCGACCGGCACGACGGTTTTCTATTTTCCAAAAGGTGCGAAAGGCGCGGTCGATATGCGCGGCGGAGCTCCGGGCGAGGTAAACGCCGAGATCTTGCAGAACGCTTACGAACGGCCGATGGTGCAGGCGGTCGTACTTTCGGGAGGTTCGTGGTACGGGCTGTCGGCGGCGACTGGTGTTGCAAACGAACTCAAGCGAATGCGCTCCGCCGAGGTCGATTATATTCCCGGCGTCGTCGGGGCGATCATTTTCGATGTCGGCGGGCGACGGTTCAGCCGTGTTACACCGGACGACGCGCTCGGTGCGACCGCGGTCCGAAGCGCCGAGGCCGGGTGGTTTCCCCTCGGAGCACGCGGTGCCGGACGCTTCGCGATGCAGAGCGTCTATTTTCATCGCGGCGACGCCGCAGAAAACTACGCGAGCTGGCCGCATTCGGGACAAGGCGGAGCGTTTCGCACCGTCGGCCCGACAAAGATCGGTGTGTTCACGGTTGTAAATGCTCTCGGTTCGATCGTTGACCGAAATGGCATTACGGTTCGCTGCGGACGAAACGATGCGGGGCAAAACTGTCCATCCATCGCAGACAAGCTAAAGAATTTCCCGCCGATCAAACAGACAACTGCCGAGACTGGGGGACCGACGCCAAATACTACCATCACGCTCATTGTCACGAACCAAAAACTGCCTTTCTTTGCCCTACAGCGTCTGGCGACACAAGTTCATTCATCGATGAGCCGAGCGATCCAGCCGTTCGCGACAGCAATGGACGGAGATATTCTCTATGCGGTTACGACGGACGAAGTCGAGAACCCATCGCTCAACGCGACCGATCTGAGCGTGATCGCATCAGAAGTTGCCTGGGATGCGATCCTCGCCAGCGTGCCAACGCTCCCCGAGCGTCCAAAACAGTTGACCACGAAGCCGCGACCGGAAACCTTGCAAGAATTTGCAGGCAGTTATGAATTCTACGGCGGCGGAAAATTGGTCGTCAGTGCTCAGTCCGATTCACTAAGGGCCACATTCGAGGGAAACGGCCGGATGTATTTCGACAAGGATAAAACGTACACTATCACACCCGCCGAGAACGGCCTTTTCATTATCGAATCCCCGGGCCGCGAGGTTTTGCGGTTTGACGAAAGCGGCGGCAAGCTTTCCGGCCTAACCCTAAACCCGGGGCCGTGGGCGCTTAAGGCGGCCAAGAAATTATGAAACGCTGCCCACAGTGCGGTCGTGAGTACGACACCTCAATGATGTTCTGTCTCGACGACGGAGCCGAGTTACTGTATGGCCCCGCATCAGAACCGGGAGCGGTAGCGACCGGATTCCCGTCAGAACCGGGAGCGATAGCGACTGGGTTCCTGCCCGCGGATGATGAACCCGCAACCGCCATCCTGTCAGAACCACCTGCGTCAGCGGGCGGCCAGTTCGGTAACGCGGTCACCAAAACACAGATCAACACCACCGACCAAACCGCGATCCTCCCAAACATCCACCCACACACAGCCTCAAAAAAGAACACGCTCATCGCCGCGGCGATCGGCATCGTACTCATCACCGCACTCGGCGTCGGCAGCTATTTCCTCTACGGTCGACAAGGCACCTCGCAGATCAGATCGATCGCAGTGCTTCCGTTCGAGAACAGCGGCGACCTCGCCGACTCCGAATACATCTCAGACGGCCTCGCCGAGAGCATGATCTATCGCCTCACGCAGATCCCCGAACTCAAGGTCAGCCCGCGAAGCTCGGTCTTTCGCTACAAAGGAAAGGACGTGGATTCCGAAAAGATCGGCGCCGAACTCGGAGTCGACGCCGTTATGTCCGGCCGGCTCGTAAAACGCGGAGACAACATTACGATCAGCGTCGAACTCGTCGACGTTCGCGAAAAGAAGATGCTCTGGGGTGAACAGTTCGAGCGGAAGATGTCGGACCTGCTCACCACACAGCGAGAGATCGCCTCGACCATCGCGCAGAAACTTGAGTTGAAACTCACCGGCGAATCAGCAACCGGCATCACCAAAAACTACACCGACAGCAACGAGGCCTATCGCGACTACCTGCAGGGCCGCTTCTATTGGAACAAGCGGTCGCTCGACGCAATGGAGAAGTCTATCGAGCTTCTCGAAGGTGCCGTACAGAAGGATCCGAACTTCGCTCTTGCCTACGCGGGCCTCGCCGATTCGCAGCTGATCAAGCAATATCTCTCGCGAAAGTGGTCGGACGATTATCTGATCGCTAAGGCACAGGCGAACGCCGAGCGTTCGATCCAATTGGATCCGGCGTTGGCGGAACCACACGCGACACTCGGTCTCATTAGGACCTATCAGTGGGATTGGGACGCTTCCGAGAAAGAATTTAAGAAAGCGCTGGAACTCAATCCGAAATACGCGACCACCTATCACTGGTACTCGCGGATGCTTCGTGCCGAGGGCCGTCACGCCGAAGCCTTGGCGCAGATTAGAAAGGGGCAGGAAGCCGATCCTCTCTCGCTTCCCATCGCCGAAAATGTTGTTCAGAACCTGGTCGAGAACGGTGACGTCGACGGTGCCCTTGCGCAATGCAAACGAAATCTCGAGATCGATCCGAACCATTGGAGCACGTATTTCCGGATGGCTGCCGTCTATTTTGAGAAAGGCCAAAAGGAGGAAGGTTTCGCGGCCGCTTCAAAGTCGATCGAGTTGATCGGCCATGCACCGATCGCGATGGGCTTCTGGGGATACGCTCTGGCTACAGTCGGAAAACGTGACGAGGCACTCGCGGTCGTAAAAGAGCTTGAGCAAAAGTATGCGGCCAGGGAAATGGACGGCGTCCGCATCGCCTCGGTCTATGTCGGCCTGGGCGACAAGGACAAAGCCTTCGAATGGCTGGAAAAAGACCTCCAGGCCCGCCGCCCAACCCTCGCCGAAATGCGTATGGAACTCGAGTTCCGCTCCGTCCGCGACGACCCGCGCTACAAGGACATACTGCGGCGAATGGGGCTTCCCCAGTAACAGGTCTACTGGCTATCCGGGGATCCCGATTCGAGCCATCTGAACCGCATCGGCGCCTGAATGATAAAGGCGTGCGAGCTCTTCCGGGTCGAACTCGTAGCCGAACGGCGGCCGCCCGATCTCGGCCATGTCCTCGCTCTTCACAAACTCAAAGCACGCCTCCTTCGATGGCAGATTATCCACGCTGAACTCGACCTCGTTCCCGTCCGGGTCATGGTAATAGAGCGACGTCGTGAACCGGTGATTCACCTGCGTCGAAGGCTTCACACCCATGTCCCGCAGTCGTTCATAGATCTCGACAAGGTGTGCATGGTCGCGTACACCATAGCCGATGTGATCTACACCGCTCGCCGTCGCCGGCCGCTCGACCGTCTCCGGATCCTCAAAGATCACCATCCGATGATGCTCATCGTCAAACGTCATGAACGTCAGAAACTCGTTCTCATGCTGCACCGTCGCCCCCATCACATCCTGATACCACCGCAGCATCTCCCGATACTTCCTCGCCCGTATCCCAATATGCGAAATATACGCAGGCCCGTTTCCCATGGTACGGACGATATTATTCGCCTTCACGAGATCCGTCAACAATGGTCTTCGTCGTATGGCGGCCAAAGTGAATTTCGGCCTTTCGGAAGATCCAAAATAAAACTTGACAACAACACACTCAACCTTTATCATCTGTAAAGGCTCAAGTCATACGTGTCTTTTTTATCAGGTTTTGAGCAGCTATTTTATTGAAACGGGAGAATAAAGGATGAGCAAGATCATAGGTATTGACCTTGGTACGACCAATTCGGTAGTCGCCGTTATGGAAGGCGGCGAACCGGTCGTCATCACAAATTCCGAAGGCGGACGCACAACTCCTTCGGTTGTAGCATTTACAAAGGACGGTAACCGTCTTGTCGGCCAGGTCGCCAAGCGTCAGGCCGTCACCAATCCTGAGAACACCCTCTACTCGATCAAGCGGTTCATGGGCCGCAAGTTCGATGAGGTCCAGGACGAGATCAAACAAGTGCCCTATAAGGTCGAAAAGGCCTCAAACGGCGACGTTCGCGTGACCGCGGACGGCAAGCAGTACAGCCCGCCCGAGATCGCCGCAATGGTGCTCCAGAAGCTGAAACAGTCGGCTGAAGACTATCTCGGATCAAAGGTCGAAAAGGCCGTAATTACTGTCCCTGCTTACTTTAACGACGCTCAGCGTCAGGCCACGAAGGACGCCGGCAAGGTCGCGGGCCTCGACGTTCTGCGTATCGTCAACGAGCCGACCGCAGCCGCTCTGGCATACGGTCTGGACAAGAAAAAAGACGAGACCATAGCGGTATTCGACTTTGGCGGCGGTACGTTCGATATCTCGGTCCTCGAGGTTGGCGAAGGCGTGGTCGAGGTCAAATCGACCAATGGCGACACCCATCTCGGCGGAGACGATATCGACGAAGAGCTCGTCGGCTGGATCATCGATGAGTTCAAGAAAGATCAGGGCATCGACCTTCACAACGATAAAATGGCCCTTCAAAGGCTGAAGGAATCGGCTGAAAAAGCAAAGGTTGAGCTCTCGTCCGCGATGGAAACGGAGATCAACCTTCCCTTCATCACGGCCGACGCATCGGGTCCGAAGCACCTCGTGATGAAGCTCACGCGAGCGAAGTTCGAGGCTCTTATCGAACCCGTGCTCAAAAAGCTGATGCCGCCCGTCGAACAGGCGATCAAAGATGCCGGCCTGACGCCCAAGGATATCGAAGAGATCGTCCTTGTAGGCGGTTCGACCCGTATCCCGAAGGTCCAGGAAATGGTCAAGGACTTCTTCGGAAAAGAGCCGAATAAGTCAGTAAATCCCGACGAAGTCGTAGCCCTCGGCGCTGCCGTCCAGGCAGGCGTACTCGGCGGTGAAAAGACCGATATCCTGCTCCTCGACGTCACTCCGCTGACGCTCGGTATCGAGACCCTCGGCGGCGTTATGACCCAGATGATCCCCCGAAACACGACCATCCCGTCGCGTAAATCGGAGATCTTCTCGACCGCATCCGACAATCAAACGTCGGTCGAGGTCCACGTCCTGCAGGGCGAACGTCCAATGGCGGGCGACAATAAAACGCTCGGCAAGTTCCATCTCGTCGGCATCCCGCCCGCACCGCGTGGCGTCCCGCAGGTTGAGGTGACGTTCGACATCGATGCTAACGGCATCGTGAACGTCTCGGCCAAGGACGTCGGCACCGGCCGCGAACAGAAGATCACCATCACCGCGTCGAGCGGCCTCTCGAAGGACGAGATCGACAAGATGATGAAGGACGCTGAGTCGCACGCAGGCGAAGACGACAAGCGCAAGGCGACGATCGAAGCCCGAAACCGTTTAGATGGTTTGGTTTACAGCGTCGAAAAGAGCTTCAACGAGAACAAGGACAAGCTCGATTCAGCCGCTGCGGGCGAACTCGAAACCGCCATCGCCGAATCGAAGACCGCTCTCGCCGGTGAAGATACCGACGCGATGAACAGTGCCTTTGACCGGCTCCAGACCGCTTCACACAAGCTGGCCGAGGCTCTCTACAGCCAGGCCGGTGCGTCAGGCGGCGAGGAAGGTTCACAAGAACAGGCTTCGTCGGCATCAGCCTCGGGCGACAGCGGATCCGCTTCGTCCTCGGACGAAGGCGATGTGATTGATGCCGAGTATGTCGACGTCGAAGACGAAAAGAAATAGCCCTTGACGTGGTATAACGAATGAGCGGCGAATCAAGTAGCCGCTCATTTTTTCTGAGTTATGAATGTACAGATCAACATTCCGGACAGCCTCTTAAATCAGGTTCACAAGGCGATCGATGTACTTGAGGAGTCGAGAGAAGAGGCATATCTTGAGGCCTTTCGAGATCTTGCAGTAAAGAAGAAGCGTGAGGCAGAGGTAAGGCTTCAGTATGCTTCGGCTTACGGAAAGCATCCGATCCAGCCCGACGAATTCGAGATCGATGAGGCTCAGCTCGAAGTGGTCTGGAAAGAGGTATGAACCGAGGCGATATCGTCTGGCACAAGTTCAAGGAACCCGATAAGACGCGTCCAGTTCTCATCTTGACTCGTGAGGGAGCAATTCCTGAGTTAAATGCGGTCACGGTCGTACCGATCACGAGCACGATTCGCGAACTGCCATCGCAGGTGCTATTAACCGATGAGGATGGAATGAGGGAACCTTGTGTACTGAATGTCGACTGGATTCAACTGTACCGAAAAGCAAGCTGAGTAAAAATGTCATTGCACGTCTCCAAGACGAGCGAATGGAAGAGGTTTTTGAAGCGATCAAATTCGCGTTCGGATTCGACAAATAGTGGCGAAGAAAGACTATTACCAGATACTGGGCGTCAAACGAGATGCCAAGGCCGACGAAATAAAGAAGGCCTATCGCCGGCTCGCGCGGAAATTCCATCCGGACGTGAACCCCAACGATAAAGCGGCCGAGGACAAGTTTAAGGAGGTTCAGGAAGCTTACGACATTTTGTCGGACGAAAAGAAGCGTAAGACCTTCGATAAGTTTGGCTATTATAACGACAACCTCGATCCCGACTCGCCGTTTGGCGCTGGTGCGGCCGCCGGTGGAGCGGGTGCTCCGGGGTTTGATTTTTCAGGCTTTGATTTTTCCAGCGGCGCGTCGCAAGGCGGATCAAGTTTTCGCGATATCTTCTCGGATCTCTTCGGTGGAAGCGGCGGAGCAACGGGCGCTCGAACGGCCGCGGAACCTCCAAAGGCAATGCCGAAGAAGGGCCGGGACATTGAGATCCCGCTCGCCCTCAGCTTTGAGGAGTCTTTCACTGGTTTAACTACAAATTTAACCGTAAATCGCAGCGAGCAATGTTCACGATGCCAGGGAGCCGGTGACACCGGCGGACCGGTCGTCACATGCACGACATGCAAAGGCACCGGCCAGGTATCCCGAACCGGCGGCCGCCTGCAGTTCGCTCAGGAATGTCCTGATTGTGCAGGCACGGGACGACGGCGTACACCCTGTTCGCAGTGTAACGGCAAGGGCACAACGCCCAAGACCGAGCAGGTGAAAGTCCGTATTCCAGCCGGCGTCGACACAGGCTCCCGCGTGCGTATCCCGAAGAAGGGCCACGGAGGTCGGCTCGGCGCTGAGCCCGGCGATCTGTTCATCGTAACGAACGTCGGCAAGCATCCGTTCTTTACTCGCAAAGGCGACAACATCTATGTAACCGTGCCGGTTTCTGTCCCGGAAGCTGCGTTGGGAGCTAAGATCGAAGTGCCGACTGTCGAGGGCAAGGCGCAATTGAAGATCCCGGCGGGAACGGAATCGGGCCAGAAATTCAGGCTTCGGGAACGCGGATTTCCGAGCCTTCGAAATCAGAGCCTTAGAGGCGATCAGTTCGTCGAGGTAAAGATCACTCTCCCGAAGATATTGTCTGAGGAAACAAAAGAGGTCCTTCGGCAGTTCGAAAAACTTAATGCGGAAAATCCGCGTAAAGCGATGGGACTGGAGTAGTTTTCGAGAAGTTACAGAAGTTTTGAAAGGTTGCGAAGATAGATGGCTCGGTTCGAAGGATTTGAGGATATTCAAGCGTGGCAGAAGGCCTATCAGGTCACACTTGATATTTACCGGGTCGCTGATAATGGTAGGTTTGCCAGAGACTTCGGTTTGCGGGATCAGATCCGTCGGGCATCCGTCTCCGTGATGGCAAACATCGCGGAAGGGCACGGACGCAAAAGCAATCTGGAGTTTGCAAATTTCTTGAATGTCGCTCGGGGCTCCGCTCACGAGGTCCAAAGTCATTTGCACATCGCGCACGGACTCGGCGACGTCGATAGAGAGTTGTTCGATTCGATTTACAGATCGCTGTCGGAGGTTTCGAGAATGACTTTAGCCTTGGCCCGATACCTTCGCGAGAACAACAAATAATGCAACCGCGAAGAACCTTGAAACTTATCGTAACTATTTGCAACTTTCGCAACTTATGAAGAGACGCGTTAAAAGTTACACGATCAGTGCCGTTGCGGAGATGTTCGACATACATCCGCAGACGCTGCGAATGTATGAACGCGAAGGCCTCCTCAAGCCCTCCCGATCGGATGGCAATACCCGCTTATATTCCGACGAAGATCTCGAGCGACTTGAGGTAATCCTCTCGCTCACGCGCGACCTCGGCGTGAATCTCGCCGGCGTCGAGATCATCATCAATATGCGCGAGAAAATGGACTCGATGCAGCGGGAATTCGAACGTTTCTTCGAATATTTGCGTTCCCACGCGAGCGAATTTCAACGTCCATCATCCGGCGAAGCACCGACCGATGCTCTTATCCCGATCTCCCGATTCCGTCGCACGCATTACACGGAAGTTAAGATCGAAAACGAATAGTCGGCGCTTCGGACTCCCGCCTTTACATCCTCGCCGATTCACTTCAAAATACCTCTTACTCACAACGCCCCTTTTAGGTTTTTTGGAGATTTATGATCAAGACTTCGCTCAGACGATTTGTGTCTTTCCTTGTGCCCGCGGTCCTGCTGTTTACGGCCGCCAGCGTGTTCGCCCAGGATCTCGATGACGTGACAATCGCCGGCCGCATCAGCGATTCCAACGGCCTCGCCGTCGTCGGCGCTACCGTCACCGTTACCGACCAAGGCTCCGGCACGTCACGCACCGCCACCACCAACGAAGACGGCCGCTATCGCCTCATCGAGCTCAAACCCAGCATCTATAAGGTAATGGCATCCGCCAAAGGTTTCGGCGCGAAAGAACGCATCAACCTCGAAACCATCGCCGGCCAAAATCTCCAACTCGACTTCAACCTCTCCCCCGCCGACGTCCAAGCCGAAACCGTTATCACCGTCGGCGACGACGACGCTCCCGCTGTGGACACAACGAGAACAATCGTAGGCGGCACTATCACGGAGCGGGAGATTGAGGAATTGCCGAATAGCAGCCGAAATCCGCTGGATCTCGTTCTTACTCTTGGTGGCACGTCCGAGGAACAGCTTTCAACGAGCGGGCTTGCGGAAGACCGTGGTCAGAATCCAAGCGGAGCCCCTTTGGAGCAGGGCAACTTTTCGCTTTCGGGCGGGACTGCCTATTCGAACAACTTAACAATTGACGGTCTCGACAATAACGACGACCGATCCTCGCGCGACCGTTTTCAGCCTTCGATTGAATCGATAGCGGAGGTCCAAGTTATCACTAATCAGTTTTCGGCGGAATATGGTCGTGCGTCGGGCGGTCGAATCAACTTGCGCACTCGTGCAGGTACTAACCGGTTTCGAGGACGAGCGTTCTTCTTTTACCGCGATGACGCTTTGAATTCAAATAGTTGGTATAACAACTCGCGAGCGATTCCGCGCCCCGAGCTTCGCGAGCTTACCCCCGGATT
>Ga0247822_10003502_pt1 | contig 10238 bp, 10 predicted proteins | sample 13C_Cellulose_Da_FD_192423 | JGI IMG/M metagenome (GOLD analysis project Ga0247822, IMG submission 192423) | Soil microbial communities from agricultural site in Penn Yan, New York, United States - 13C_Cellulose_Day30 | ecosystem: Environmental > Terrestrial > Soil > Agricultural land | place... | reverse complement strand
GGCTCGGCGGGCACCGTCCTCAACGTCAACATGCCGGGCAACGGCAGCGATGCGTATCAATGGACCATGCTCGGCCGTCGGCTCTACGCCGACGATGTCGCCGAGCGCCAGGATCCGCGCGGGCGCCCGTACTACTGGGTCGGCGGCGGCCCGGCGGGGCACGACGAGGTCGAGGGCAGCGATTGCATGGCCATCGAGCGCGGCTGGAACAGCATCACGCCGATGCACCTCGACCTCACCGATCGCGGGCGCCTCGCGACGCCGCCGTGGGAGATCGACGGCTACCGCGTGATGATAGGCTCCGCGGGGGGATGACGATGAAGGCGATCCTGGTGGGCCTCGCGCTCGCGGCGTGCTCGGGCAAGCAAGGCTCGACGGGGACCGGCAGTGGCACCGGCAGCGGGCACACCACGCCGCCTCCGGGGGGCTGCGAGGGAATGCGGCCCAAGGTCGAGCAGCTGTATCGCGCCGAGGCGCAGGCGAAAGAACCCACGCGCGTCGACGACGCGGTCGCCGACAACACGCGCATTGTGATGCTCGAGTGCGCGACGGCGCCCGACAAGGTCAGCGCGTGCCTCGCCGGTGCGGCGACGGTGAAGGACCTCGAGACCACGTGCCTCGCGCCGCTCGATGACGAGGGGAGCGAGACCGAGAGCTTCCGCAACTGACCTCGCGAGGACGTGTCGCCATGCAGATGAAGAGCTTTGTCCTGATCGCGGTGCTCGCGGCGTGTGGCGGCAAGCCCACGCCACGCGAGCCCTCCGGGCCCGCCGATCCGCCGGGCCCCGTGACGGACACGCGCACGGAGTTCGAGAAGCGGCTCGACACCGCGTGCAAGGCGCTGGAGCCCAGGATCGTCGAGTGCACCGTCGCGGACGCGAAGGCCGCGCACGCCGCGGGCACGCTCAGCAAGGCGCAGCTCGACGACCTCACACGTCCCGCGATCCTCGAGAAGCTCGCGGACGAGTGGGAAGACAAGTGCGACCGCCGCGACCGCTCGTCGCGTCAGCTGCGCGTGTTCGAGGTGTGCTTCAAGGAAGAGCAGGAGTGCGGGCCGCTGCTCGACTGCCTCGAGTACGTCGACAACCCAAATCCGGGTCAATAACCGCTCGATGGAGCTATCCGCGGTCAAAAAACGCTCGACACGGCGGCAAAACCGTCTAAACATCGCTCCATGGCTCGCCCAACGGGTCAAGAAACGCTCCCTCCGATCCTGTTTCCCGGGGCGAACAGCACCGAGCGGAGGCGCCTCGCCGGGCTCAAGGCGGCGGGGAGGATCCGCTCCGCGGGGCCGCGCCTGTACGTCTCGGTACCGCGTGCCGAGACGGCCGCGACCCTGCGCCGGGCGTGGTCCACGATCGTCGCGCGTCTGTTTCCCGACGCGCTGATCACCCATCGGACCGCGCTCGAGTTCATGCCGAGCCCGCGGGGCGAGGTCTTCATCACCGGCGCCGCCCATCGCGAGGTGCGCTATCCGGGGCTCGTCCTGAAGTTCATCCGCGGCCCCGGGCCACTGCCGGACGATCCGAAGTTCTTGACCCTCCGCTCGTCCTCGTTGCCCCGCGCGCTCCTCGAGAACCTGACCACGCGCGCGTCCGCGCGGTCCCGGGTTCTTCCGATCGAGCAGCTGGAGGCTCGCCTCGAGCAGATCCTTCACACGAGCGGCGAGGCCGAGCTCGGCACGATCCGCGATCGCGCGCGAGAGATCGCCGAGGAGCTCGGGTGGGGTACGGCGTACCGAGCGCTGGACACGTTGATCGGTACGCTGCTCGGAACACGGCACGGCAAGGTCGCGAGCGCGATCGGGATCGCGCGCGCGGCCGGCGAACCGTTCGATCCTCCGTGCCTCGAGAGATGCCAGCTGCTGTTCGCCGAGCTGCGGAGGCCGCTGCCCGCCATTGTCGACACGTTCACCGCCGCCGATCACTTCCGCAACAAGGCCTTCTTCGAGGCCTACTTCTCGAACTACATCGAGGGGACGACGTTCGAGGTCGCCGAGGCGGAGGCCATCGTCTTCGACAAGCAGATCCCAGCGGCGCGGCCCAAGGATGCCCACGACGTCCTCGGGACGTTCGAGCTCGTGTCGGACCTCTCGGAGATGCGCCGCACGCCGCCGACGTTCGAGGCGTTCGTCGAGGTGCTGCGCGCTCGCCACGCGACGATGATGGCGCGGCGTCCCGAGGCGGTGCCCGGCGAATTCAAGACGATGCCGAACCGGGCAGGCGACACGGTGTTCCTCCATCCCGACTACGTGCGTGGGAGTCTGCGCAAGGGATGGGAGCTCAGTCGCGACCTGCCGCCCGGGCTCGCACGCGCGATCTTCCTGGCGTTCCTGGTCAGCGACGTCCACCCATTCGTCGACGGCAACGGGCGCATGTCGCGCATCGTGTCGAGCTCGGAGCTGCTCGCGGCGGGGCAGTCGACGATCATCATCCCGACCATCTTCCGCGACGACTATCTGCAAGCGCTCCGCGCGCTAACCCGCCGGCATCGCCCCGCGCCGTTCGTGCAGGCGATGATCCGCGCGCAGAAGTTCTCCCACCTCGAGTTCTCGCCGTACCCGCGCATCCTCGCCGAGCTCACGCGTCGGAACTGGTTCCGCGAGCCCGACGACGCGCGGATCGTCGAGTGAGCGTCAGTAACCGTCGCTGTCGCGGCCGCGCTTGCGCGGGTCCTGTTCCTCGACGCGGATCATCAGGTGGATCTCGGTGCCGGCGATCGGCAGCGGCGAGAACCACAGCGTGAGCTCGAGCGCGGGGCTGTCGTCGCCGCGGAACACGCGCGCGCGACGCTCGGCGGGCTTGCCGTCGTTGTGCGCGGTGCGCAGCGCGCGGATCAGGCCGGGCACGACGCTCGTCAGCGTGGTCTCGGTGATGTTGAGGCCCTCGATGCTCTCGTCCTCGTTGAGGCCGAGCAGGCGGCCGAACGCCTTGTTCGCGAACTCGATGCGCCCGTCGATCGAGAGCAGCGCCTGCGGCACGCGCGAGCGCTCGAACGCCGCGGTGATCGTCGCCTCGCGCGGCGTGTCGGGGGCCTTGATCGCACCGCTGCGCCGGCGGCGGCCCATGTCGAGCATGTCCATCACCGTGTTGAGCTCGTAGCGGAACGCGGCGGCGGAGCCGTGGCGATGCGCGGGATCCTTCGCCATCGCGCGCAAGATCAGCTTCTCGAGCGCCTCGTCGAGCTCGTCGCCGGTGCGGCGGCGCGACGGCGGCTCGGGCGCCTCGTTGATGTGCGCCATCAAGATCTCGACGACGTTGCCGTCGAACGGCAGCGTGCCGGTGACCATGAGGTACCCGAGGACGCCGAGGGCGTAGATGTCCGCCGACACGCTCGGTGGGCCGCCCGCGGCGCGCTCGGGCGCGAGGTAGTGCGGGCTGCCGCTGATCTCCTCCTCCTCATCGCCGCCGTGGCGCCGCGCGAGCCCGAAGTCCAGCAGGCGCGCGATCCGGCGCCGCCGCGCGCCGCTGTTCTCGGCGGTGAGCATGATGTTGTCGGCCTTCACGTCGCCGTGGACGATGCCGCGCCGGTGGATGTGATCGAGCGCGTCGGCGACCTGGCCGAGGATGTCGCACGCGCGGCGCACCGACATCGCGGACGCGCCCTCGTTGATCAGCGGCTCGCCCTCGACGAGCTCCATGACCATGTACGCCCCGTACTGCGCGTCCTCACCGTAGTCGACGACCGACACGATGTTCGGGTGCGTGATCTCGCTCGCGAGCTTCGCCTCCTGGTTGAACCGGGCGCGCGCCGCCTGATCGAGCGCGAACGCCGGGGAGATGATCTTCAGCGCGAACGCTTTCCCGAGCTGCAGATGCCGCGCCTTGTAGACCTGGCCCATCCCTCCTTCACCGAGGCGCCCATCCAACGAGTACCGTCCCCCAACGGTGACGCCAGGTTCCATGCCTCGATGGTGAAACAGTGCACCGCCATACGTGTAGGGGCTCGGCAGTAATTCTTAGAGGTCCAACCAATCCAGGGACCAGGCGGCGTATCCTGGCTTCATGGTGCGTGTGCTCGCGGTGCTGGTGGTCCTGCTCGCTCCCCTGGCCGCCCGCGCCGAGCCCGATCGTGCGCGCACGCAGGCCGCGATGCAGGACTACTTCGCGGGCGAGCAACGCGGCGGCTACGTGCTGCTCGGCATGGGCCTCGGCGGCATGGTCGCGGGCGGGCTGCTGTACCGCTCGAGCAGCGCGACCGCCAGGGGGGCCTCGTACCCGCTGCTCGGGGTCGGGCTCCTGCACGTCGCCGCCGGCGTCTACATCAAGCTCGCGTCCGCCAGCCGCGCCGACGACTTCACCGACCAGATCGCCAAGGACCCGCAGGTCTTCGTCACCGCCGAGCGCACGCGGATGGCGGGCGTCTCCACCCAGCTCACCGCGCTCAAGGTCGTCGAGGTCGTCCTGATCGCGGGCGGCCTCACGATGGCGGGCATCGGCCACCGCACCGATCGGCCGCGGCTCAAGGGCGTCGGCCTCGCGCTCGCGTTCGAGGCGAGCCTCACCCTTGGCTTCGATATCTTCGCCGCGCGGCGAGCGCACACGTATCGCGACGAGCTGGCGGCCGTCGACGTGCAAGCCAGCCTCGGCCCAGCAGATCACCCAACCCTGCTGGTCATCCACACGGGGACGTTCTAGATTCTCCCCAGGATCCCTTAGCTCAGTTGGATCAGAGCGGCGCTTTCCTAAAGCGCAGGCCGCAGGTTCGAGACCTGCAGGGATCACGAAACGCAGGCTGGCAGGCATGTCGGATGCTCCCGACTCGGGCAGAGGTCTTGCCATGAAGCTCGGGGTCGTCGCGTTTCTCTTGTGCGGTCTGATGTGGCCTGCGGTTGCGTTCTCGCAGGAAGCACGGAGACCACAACAAACCATCGACAACCTGAATGCGGCGATCGAGGGCGAAGCGAACGCCTCGCACCGCTACACGCTGTTCGCGCAGCGCGCCGATCAGGAGGGCTATGGGCAGGTCGCGAAGCTGTTTCGAGCTGCCGCGCTGGCCGAGTCGATCCATCAGAGGAATCACGAAAAGGTGCTGCGCGGGCTCGGCGTCGAGCCGAGCTCCCCGACGGTGAAGGACGTCGAGGTCGGGACGACGCGACAGAACCTCGAAGGGCCGATCAAGGGCGAGAGCAAGGAACAAGAGGAGATGTATCCCGCGATGGTGAAGCAGGCGCGCGGCGAGAACGTTCCCGCCGCCGTCCAGAGCTTCACGTACGCGCAGAACACCGAGGCCAAGCATGCTCGCCTGTTCCGCGACGCGCTGGCAAAGCTAGGGCACAACCCGCGCGTCGACTACTACGTCGGCGAGACCAGCGGCGACACGGTGACGAAGCCGACTCGCAAGGAGGCGTACCGGAAGGTCGAGTAGCTCACTCGTGTTCACTCGTGTTCGCTCGAGCGCGCCGGTCCGAGGGTGGCGTCGAGCCCCGCCGCGAGTTGCTGGCGCTCTGCGTCGCTGAGTCTCGCCTCGGGGTGCAGCAGGAGGTAGCTCCGCGGCGGCATCTCCTGCTCTCGCACCGTCTCTCCCGACTCCGGCGCCTCCTCGTACGCGCGCGTCCATTCGGAGAAGTTGAGCACCCGGCGGCCTTCGTCGACGTCGGCCTGGACCAGCCAGGAGACCGGCGCGACGTGCGAGTACCACGGCCAGCGGGTCTCGTTGCTGTGGCAGTCGAAGCAGGCGCGCTGTGCGAGCGCCCGGGTCCCAGGTGCGTTCCAGCTCGGCTCCGCCGTCATGGGCGGGTTCGAGTGGCTGCGGCCGTACGGGACCAGTTGCACCGCCAGCAGAAGGCCGGCAAAGACGAGGCCAGTCAGGACCAGCACCTTCTTCCAGCCGGCGCGAGCCATGGAGAGGGGGCGTGCATGGGGTGCACCACGTTCGACCATGCGGGATCACGAAAAAGTCGGAACCTGGGCGCGCGGGCGCTGTCCTAGGCTCGTGCTCCGACGCCATGTCCTCGCCGCGATTGCTGCTGGGGTCGAGGCCGGAGATGACGATGCGTCGCGCCGGGCGCTGGCCGGGATCGATTGGGTGCTGCGCGGGCAGGCGAGGCGGCAGCTCGAGAAGGCCCTGCTCGAGGCCGCGGTCGCCACGGGGGTGACGTCGTACGACGACCCCGAAGCGGTGCGGCACGTGCTGCGCGCGGCCGCCTTGATCGTGCGCGATCAGCGCGAGGACCTGGCGGACCGCGCGCGGGTGGCGGCGGCGTATGGCGCGGCGGCGATCGCCGCACCGTTGAAGCTCCCACTCGCGACGATGGTGGTGGGCGTGCTCGCCGCGGCAACGGCGACCACGTTCGGCGCGGCGACCGTGATGGCGATCCGCGGGCCGGCGTCGGACGTGTACACGCGGCCCGCGCCGCCGCCGGCGGTCGGCGTGTTCCGCGACGGCGGTGCGCCGAAGCGCGATGCGGAGATCGAGCAGGTGATCGCGCACGAGCTGCCCGCGATGCTGACGAGCCGGCTCGCGCCGACGCCGCACGAGACGGCGTGGCTGCGCGATCACGCCGCGTTCACGCGGCACGGGGCAGGACTCGCGCTCTCCTGGCGCGACATGGTGATGAGCCTCGAGCGGTGGGCGGTGGCGACGCCATACGATCGCGAGACGCAGGCACACGAGCTGCGCGAGCGGATGCGCGCGGTGTCCGATCAGCTCGCGGCCGTCGAGCTCGGGTACTACCTCGATCCCCTTCAAGTAAACGACGACGGGCGGCCACGGCCGTTCGCGTACCGCATCGAGGACGTCGGGTTCGTGCGCGCGAATGACGCGCGCGTGCGCGTGCTCGGGGTGCGCCAGCTCGACGAGACGGCGCGCGGTGTGCCCAAGCTCGGGCAGACCGTCGACGAGGTCGACGATCCGCTGGTGCTGCTCGACACCGTCGAGCAGAAGGTCGCGTGGCAGATCTTGCCGGTGCTGGGAGGGCGCGCGTTCCCGCTCGCCGATGACGGCTGGGCGTACTCGTTCGAAGGCCGGCAGGCGGCGGGCGCGGCGGGCGAGGCGATCCGGCGCGAGCTGCTCGCCGCGCTGTACATGGACGCGACGGACGCCGAGAAGGCGGCCGCGACGTGCAAGCAGCTGCTCGTGACCTCGGTGCGTCACCACGAGGCGCAGCACGTGCTCGACAAGGAGCGCGGGCTCGCGCATCCCGCGGCGCTCTCGCAGGTGCTGCCGGAGAAGAAGAACGAGCCATTCGCGCTGCGCACGCGGTACGAGCTGAGCGCGTGGACGAGCCAGATCGCGAGTGACACGTGGTTGCCGCAGCTCACCCTGTGGAACCTCGCGCGCCATGGGTTCGTGCACGGGCGCGCGCGGCGCGCGGAGACCTACGTCGCGGTGCTCGTGATCGAGGGGCTCGCGCGCCAGCTCGAGATCCCGTCGCGCGGGCCGGTCATGCGGGGCGGCGCGGTCGATCGCGATCGGCTCGCGGCGCTGGTGGTGCCGCTCTCGCAGCGGACCACCGTCGAGCTGCGGTCGGCGGCCGCCGCGCTGTGGAAAGATCTGTTCGGCGCGCCGCTCGTTCGCCTGTACGAGTGACGCAGCGCCGGCCGCACGCGGAGTAGGATCGCCTCCGTGGCAGGTAAGCGGCTATCCCCGAGTGACGCGATGTTCCTGTATGGAGAGTCGCGCGAGACGATGATGCACGTCGCGGGGCTGCTCGAGTTCGCGCCCGCGCCCGACACGCCGCCGGATCACCTGCGGCAGCTGATGGACGAGGTGCGCGAGGCGCCGGTGCACCGGCCGTGGAACCTGCGCCTCAAGTCGCCCGATGCGCTGAAGAGCCCGCTGCACAGCTGGGTCGAGGCGGAGGTCGATCGCGAGTACCACGTGCGGCGCTCGGCGCTGCCCACACCCGGCGACGAGCGCGAGCTCGGCATCCTCGTGTCGCGGCTGCACAGCTATCCCGTCGACTTCCATCGCCCGCCGTGGGAGCTGCACCTGATCGAAGGGCTCGAGGGTGGGCGGTTCGCGATGTACATCAAGGTGCACCACGCCCTCGTCGACGGCTTCACTGCGATGCGCATCATGTCCAGCGCGCTCTCGGCGGATCCGGCGGAGCGGGATTCGCCGTTGTTCTTCTCGCTGCCGCCGCGCCCGCGGATGCCGAAGGAGGAGCACGAGGGCATGCACGTGCAGCAGTTCCTCGACGTGCTCCGCGAGCAGTACGGGGTGAGCAAGACGGTCGCGCGCGCGGTGATGAACGTCGTGCGCTCGTCGCGCGCCAAGGACCACGAGCTGGTGTCGCCGCGGCAGGCGCCGAAGTGCATCTACAACGCGCGGATCAGCCGCGCCCGCCGGTTCGCGACGCAGCGGATCGCGCTGTCGCGGATCAAGGCGGTCGCGCGGGCGGCGTGCGGCACGGTCAACGACACGATCCTCGCAGTGTGCGCGGGCAGCTTGCGGCGCTACCTCGTCGAGCTCGACGCGCTGCCTTCCTCACCGCTGGTCGCGATGGTGCCGGTCGCCGTGCGCGCCAAGGACGACGACAGCGGCGGCAACTCGATCGGAGCGATCCTCGCGTCGCTCGCGACCGACGTGCAGGATGCCGGCGAGCGGCTGCGCGCGATCATCGCGTCGACGACGAATGCCAAGAGGCAGCTCCAGGGCATGACCAAGGCGGCGATCCTGCAGTACAGCGCGCTGCTCGCCGCGCCGGCGCTGATGCAGATGATCCCGTCGACCGCGGGTCACGTGAAGCCGACGTTCAACGTGGTCATCTCGAACGTGCCGGGTCCCGACGAGACACGCTACTTCCGCGGCGCGCGCCTCGAGGCCGCGTATCCGATGTCGATTCCGGTGCACGGGCAGGCGCTCAACATCACGTGCAACAGCTATGCAGGGCAGGTGGGGTTCGGCTTCACCGGCTGTCGCGACACGGTCCCGCACCTGCAACGCATGGCCGTGCATTGCGGCGAGGCGATGGCCGACCTCGAGCGCGCCGTCTTGTAGGTCGATCGTCGCGTCGGCGCTCTCCGCGCATCTCGTATGGTGCTCGGGTTGCAGTACCCGACCTCATGCGCGCCATGAGTCGAATGGGCATCGCCGCCCTCGTCGTCGCCGCCGCGGTCCTGTTGTTCGGGGGCACCTGCGTGGCGAAGTACAACAGCCTGGTCAAGCTCGACCAGGCCGTAGATGCCCAGTGGGCGCAGGTCGAGAACGTGTATCAGCGACGCGCGGATCTCGTGCCGAACCTCGTCGAGACCGTGAAGGGCGCGGCCAAGTTCGAGCGCGAGACCATCACGGCGGTGACCGAGGCCCGCAGCCGCGTCGGGCAGGTCGCGGCGCGCGGCGCCCCCGACGATGCCGCGAAGATGGCCGAGTACCAGGAAGCACAAGACTCACTCGGTGGCGCGCTGTCGCGCTTGCTCGTGGTCGCGGAGGCCTATCCGAACCTGACCGCGACCCAGGGCTTCCGCGATCTCCAGGCCCAGCTCGAGGGCACGGAGAACCGGATCGCCGTCGAGCGCATGCGCTTCAACGACGCGGCGCGCGAGTTCAACACGGTGCGCGCCACGTTCCCGAACAACATCGTCGCCTCCATCTTCGGTGGCAAGTTCGCCGAGAAGCACTACTTCAGCGCGAAGGCCGGCGCCGAGACACCGCCGAAGGTGCAGTTTTAGGGAGCGGGGGCTCGCGTGCACGCCCTCGCGATCGCGGCCGTGGTGGCGCTCGCCGCCGCGGCGCCGATTCCGCCCGCACCCACGCGCTGGGTCGAGGACACCGCCGGCTTCATGTCGGCCGGCGCGCGTGAAGCCCTCGACGCGAGGCTCGCCGCGTACGAGCGCGCGACCGGACATCAGGTCGTGGTCTGGATCGGGAGCTCGATCGGGGACGCTGCCCTCGACGACTGGGCGGTGCGCACGTTCGCCGCCTGGAGGGTCGGCCGCGCGGGCTTCGACGACGGCATCGTCATGTTCGTCCTCGCCGAGGATCGCAAGATCGACATCGAGGTCGGTTACGGGCTCGAGGGCCAGGTCCCCGACGCGGTCGCGTCGCGCATCATCCGCGAGACCATGGCGCCCAAGCTCCGCGCGGGCGATCGCGACGCCGCGATCACCGACGGCGCCAATGCCATCCTCACCGCGATCGAGGGCACGCCGTGGCTCGGCGTCGGCGCCCCCCAGCCGCCGCCCGCGCCCGCGCAGGCCACGCCGCTACTCACGTACATCCTCGGCGGGCTCGCGCTGATCGCGTTCCTCATCCTCCTGGTCACGCATCCACAGGCCGCGCTGCTGCTGCTGTGG
>Ga0247822_10003501_pt1 | contig 10239 bp, 9 predicted proteins | sample 13C_Cellulose_Da_FD_192423 | JGI IMG/M metagenome (GOLD analysis project Ga0247822, IMG submission 192423) | Soil microbial communities from agricultural site in Penn Yan, New York, United States - 13C_Cellulose_Day30 | ecosystem: Environmental > Terrestrial > Soil > Agricultural land | place... | reverse complement strand
ATCCGTTCTTCCCGATCTAACGGCGGAAGACAGGAGCCAGAACTTATGCATCTTCCTTTGTTATTTATGCGCATTGCCCTTTCACCCATACGCATTGCCGCCATCCTGTTACTGCTGGTTGCGCTCTTGATCCAGCCAGTAAAAGCGGCGCAACTGATGGATTTGGTGGATATCGAAGGTATCCGCACCAACCAGCTGGTGGGCTATGGTCTGGTCGTAGGGTTGGACGGCACCGGCGATAAAAACCAGGTGAAATTTACCGGCCAATCGGCGGTAAACCTGGTCAAGCAATTCGGCATCAACCTACCGCCCGGTGTTGACCCTAAACTCAAAAACGCAGCGGCGGTGATGGTGACGGCAACGATTCCGCCGTCCTATGGCCCCGGTCAGACGATCGATGTGACTGTCGCCTCGCTCGGCGATGCCAAAAGCCTTAGAGGTGGCCAACTGCTGATGACCCCGCTTTTGGGGGTGGATGGTGAAACCTATGCGCTGGCGCAGGGCGCGCTGGTCGTGGGTGGCTTGAACGCCCAGGGCGCGAGCGGTTCGAGCGTGGCGATCAACACCGCCAACAGCGGCCTGATCCCCAATGGCGCCACCGTTGAGCGTTCGATTGTGAGCGACTTTAACGACCGCAAAGACATCATGCTCAATATCCGCGAACCCAGTTTCCAAACCGCGACCAAAATCGTGAATGCGATCAATGCCAAATTTGGCAGCACGGTTGCCACTGCACTGAACGGCACCCAGGTGTCCTTGCAGGCGCCGCTTTCCGCCAACCAGCGCACTAGCTTTGTTGCCATGCTCGAAGGTATGGAAGTCGAAGCCGGCCGCACCCGTCCGAAAGTGGTGTTTAACAGCCGCACCGGCACCGTCGTTGTAGGCGAGGGTGTGCGTGTGAAAGCGGCGGCGGTGAGCCACGGCAGCCTGACCGTGACCATCACCGAAACCCCGCAAGTCAGCCAACCCAACGAATTTGCCCGCGGCCAAACCGTGGTGACGCCGCAATCGGATATCTCGGTGGATCAGGAAGCCAACGCCATGTTCAAGTGGCCGGAAGGCGCCAATCTGGACAGCATCATCAGCACCGTCAACAGCCTTGGCGCTACGCCCGATGATGTGATGAGTATTCTGCAAGCGCTGGAAAAAGCCGGTGCGCTCAATGCTGAATTGATCGTTATTTAAGGACGCCTGAGATGAGTATTGTCGCCCTCAACAATTCCAACAACCCCAATGCCACAGGTGCGAATGGCCAGATTGCCGGCCAAAAGCCCGCGCTGGAAATCGCCGCCGAACAGTTTGAAGCCATGTTCCTGCAACAAGTGCTGAAACAAATGCGCAAAGCGAGCGATGTATTGGCTGCCGACAGCCCCATGCGCAGCCGCGAAATGGACACCATGCGCGATTTTTACGATGGCGTCCTCGCCGATACCCTGGCTAGCAAACGCCAGACCGGTATTGCCGACATGATGGTAAAACAGCTGGGGGGCAACGCCGCGCAGACCTCAACGCAAACCCTGACCAGCGCAGAAGCGACGGAGCAGGCGCAGGCCGCACCTGTGCCCGAGCGTCGCTCAGCGGCGATGGATTCAGGCTTCAGCCTCAACAGCCTGCGCAGCAATTTGCAACGCGGGGTGGCAGCGGGGATCGATGGTTTGGAAAACATCTGGGACAAGGGCTCAACCAGCTTCAAGGCGTTGGTGGATTCAGTGATTAGCCAGGAATCCGGTGGGCGGGTAGATGCGGTATCCAACAAGGGCGCGCTCGGCATTATGCAGTTAATGCCTGAGACCGCACGGCAGATGGCGCGGGAGTTGGGGGTGCAGTTCAACCTCCATCGCCTAACGCGCGACGCTGACTACAACAAGCAATTGGGCAGCGCCTTTTTAGGCAAGATGCTGGAGCGCTACGACGGCGAGCAAGCCCTCGCCTTGGCAGCCTACAACGCCGGCCCGGCACGGGTGGATGAGTGGCTGGAGCGCAATGGCGATCCGCGTATCGGCGACCTCAGTATGTCTGCGTGGGTGCGCCAGATCCCCTTTAAAGAGACGCGCGAATACACCAGCCGCATCCTTGCCGAGCTGGCGCAAAACCCTGCTGCTGCAGCGGTAAAAATCCTAGCGGCGGCAGAAAAATCATTTAATCCGGAGCCGAATCCGGTCGCTTTAACTGAAGTAACCGAGGCATACAACCGTGCGCCGCAAACCCTCGCCCAGCCATTCCACGATGCGCGCCTATGGCGTTATCCAGTACAGGATAAATAGCGATCGCCGTGAGTAGATTTGGGCAGAAACAATCGCGCTGGCGCTACAGAGCAGGATGAGACACCTATGAGTTCACTCAACAATATCGCCCTGAGCGGTGTGCGCGCTGCGCAAGTCGCCATCGCCACCACCGGGCAAAACATCGCCAATGTAAACACCCCCGGCTTCAGCCGTTTGAACACCGTTACCCAATCCCTGTCTGGCCCCGGTGGTTTGAATGTGGGTGGCGGGGTAGAGGTGAGCAGCATCCGCCGCATGGCGAGTGAGTTTAAAAACCAGCAACTCTGGCGCGCGACTACCGAGCAGAACTACTACGGCGCCCGTCAGGAATATCTGACCGCGCTGGAAGGGCTGATGGCCGGTGAGGGCTCCAGCATCAGCATCGGCTTGGATCAATTTTTTGCCGCCCTGAGCGAAACCAGCGCTACTCCCAATTCCATCGCCCTGCGCCAGCAAGTGCTGGCCGAAGCGGGCAATCTCGCCCAGCGCTTTAACGGCCTGAGCAGCAACATCAATGCCCAGGTTATGGCCGTGCAGGAGCAGCGCTCGGCCATGGCGACTGAAATCAACGGCCTGACCGATAACCTCGCCATGCTCAACAAGAAGATTGTCGAGACCGAAGCAGTCAAGGGCGATACCACTGCGTTGCGTGATCATCGCGACAGTTTGGTTGGCAATCTCAGCAAGTTTGCCTCTATTCGCGTCAATGAAACGCCCGATGGCGCACTCAATGTCTCCCTGTCTAATGGCCAGCCGTTGGTGTCGGGTATCTCGGCGGGGCAATTGCAAATTGCGGTCTTGCCCACGGGTGAGCAGCAGGTGTCGCTGGCCTTCCTCGGTACCACTTTCCCCCTGAAACAAGACGGTTTTGGCGGTGCCTTTGGCGGTTTGTACGATGTGGAATACGGCGATTTGCGCCCCAACATGGCGGCGCTGCATGAAATGGCCGACCAGCTGGCCGATAAGGTCAACACGATTTTGACGAGCGGTTTTGACTTGGCGGGTAACCCCGGTGTGCCGCTGTTGAGCTATGACCCCACCAGTGCGACCAAGCTGTTGCAAGTGAATAGCCTGACTCCGGAACAGCTGGCGTTTTCCGATACTGCCGGCGAAACCGGCAACAACGAGGTGTTGCTGGATTTGCTGGCGATCAAAAACCAGAACATCACTGTGAATGGCAGCTCGGTCAGCTTGAGCGATGCCTACACCGGCCTGCTTGGGCAGGTGGCGAGCAACAGCCGCCAAAACCAGGCGGATCTCAGTTCTACCACTACTGTCACCCAGCAAGCCCAAGCCCAGCGCGACAGTGTCAGCGCCGTGAGCCTGGATGAAGAAGCGGTAAACCTGATGACCTACCAGCAGGCGTATCAAGCCAATATGAAAGTCATCGCCACCGCCAACCAATTATTTGATGACATGCTCGCGGCCTTCTAACCAGCGGGCAAATTTCGGTCAGTACCATTTTAGATTTGCTTAAACAGACTTGATTAAAAAGAGGCAGCCCATGCGGATTACCAATGCACAAATCACCGCCACCATGCACAACTCCATGAATGGTAACTCCGCGCAGTTGGGCAAGATCATGCAACAGCTGGCGACCAATAAACGCCTGCTGCTGCCGTCGGACGATCCTATCTCCAGCGTGCGTGTCATGCGCGTGCAGCGCGAAGAGGCGAGCCTCGACCAATACCGCAAGAATATCGACAACGTCTCCAGCAGCCTGTCTACACAAGAGGCGAACCTGAAATCCATTTCTGACGCTATGCTCAATGTGCGCGACCGCTTGCTGTGGGCCGCCAATGGTTCCAATACCAGCGAAGATCTGGCGGCGATTGCGGGCGAGTTGGAGAACATCGAAAAAACCTTGTTTGCCGCGACCAATGTGCGCGACGAGGAAGGCCGTTATTTATTCTCCGGCACCCTGAGCGATACCCCCGCAGTGAATTACGACACCGCCACCGAAACCTATTCCGTGACCGGCAATGACAAGTACCGCCAGGCGGCCGTGGCCAATGGCGTGCTGGTGGAAGAAAACGTGACCGCGATGAATATATTCGGCGCGGGCATGGGCATGCTCAATGGGTTGCACGATCTGGTTGCCATGCTCAAAGACCCGGCGCTCGATGCGTCTGATCCGGCTGTAGGTGCGCAGATCACCGCTACCATTAATCAGTTGGACGATACCCACAACAGCCTGCTCGGCAATATCACTGAATTGGGCGGCCGCCAGAACACTCTGACACTGCTGAGCAACAGCAATGACGAAGTGTCGCTGGTCAACCAGAAGATTGAAGGGGAGCTATCGCAACTGGATTATGCCGGCGCGACTATCGACCTCAACAATTACCAGTTGGCGTTGCAGGCAACGCAGAAGACCTATTTGAAGATTAACGAATTGTCGCTTTTTAGCCTGCTCTAAGCGGGGAGCCTGATCGATGAAAATTGAAAAGCAGACCGGGATTTCCAACACGCTTGACGCCAATACCCAGGCCGAAACCAAGGCCAAGGCACAGGCGCAGAGCCGCTCCCGTTTGCAATCCACGCCGGGTAGCGGCAGCCAGCCAGTACCGGCGGCTACTGCAGCAGAAGCACGTGCCAATGCACGCGCTAGCAGTACCAATGGCGGGTTCAATCTGCAGCTCAACCAACAGCTGTCATCCATGCAGGCCACCGACCGCTATCTGGGCGATCTGGCGGAGCAGTTAGCGTCGGTCAAACTCAGTATCAGCCGTCAAATCAGTTCGGCGAGCAGCACTGAACGCGAGGCAATCGCGCGCGGTTTGCAGCAGGTCAACACGCTGCTGGATGAACGCAGAAAACGCACCGGCCAAAGCCTGGATGCGAATTTTAATTTGCGCCTGAATGAGCCCCTGCGCAGCCGTTTCAGCCTGCCGGGATTGGAATCCATAGACGCCATTAAGCGCTCGGGCAAAGAGACGCTGGTGTTTACCGCCGGTCGCGCTCTGGCGGAACCGCTCGCCGTGGTATTCGATGAAGCCATGAGCGACGAGCAGGTGCTGCGCAACCTCAATGCCGGCTTGGGCAGCGCGGGTATTCGCGCGGAGTTGGATCCGCAGGGCGCACTGAAATTTTCCATGCCGGAAAACGATTGGCAGGCAATAAAAGACCAGCTCAGAGTTAAAGGTGAGGGCAAACTTTTCGCCGCTGCCAATATCCAGATCAAGCCGCAGGAAGAGGGTTTACTGGGCTTTAATCCCGCCCAACCCCAGGAGAGCGTGCGCGAATTGCGCGAGCTGCTGGATTCCGTTATCGCTGCGCTTGACCGCATCGGCACCCTGCGCCAGCAGCTTAGCCAGCGCCAGGAAGATGTGCGCGAGTTTCTCGCCCGCCAGGAGAGCCAGGATGAAAAACAATGGGCGCTCAACTTTGCGAGCGCGGTGTTTAACATCAACGGACGCAAGGCTTCCAGTTATTCGGCAGTGACACAGACGGTTATCGCCCAAGCGCAATTGACGCGCTTTGCGGTAGTCAGCCTGCTGTCCTGATGATTGAACTCCTGATGTCTGAACAACAGAGGTTACTACCATGAGCGGCCTGCAATCGCGCTCCCATCACGCAAGCGCTGACAACCTCCACAGTGACGCTATGCCCGCCGGCAACGGTGGTGTTCAGCGCATGGGAAACCTTGTAACATCCTTGGGAATGTTAATAACAAGGTGCTGGAGGAAGAGAGCAATGGTGTATGTAGAGCGCGATGCACAAGGGCATTTGTTGCGGGTAGAACAGCAGCCTTTCGAAGGAAGTGAACACATTGCAGTGGAAAGTGACGAGCTGCAAACCTGGTTGAAAATGCGCGAAGAAGTCAAAGCACGTTTGGATAGCCTCAACTCCACCGACCTTGAACTTGTTCGCGTACTCGAAGATGTGGTGAATGTGCTGGTGGATCGCGGTGTTATCCAATACACCGATTTGCCCCAGGCTGCACGCGAAAAACTGGATCAACGCGCTGTCGCCCGCGCCGATCTGGAAGGGTTAAACACCATGCTGCGCGACGCAAGCGAGTAACGCCATTCGCCTGATTGCACCTTACAAACCTCGCCTCAGGCGGGGTTTGTTGTTTTTATCGGAGGCATTTAAGTTTTTCGTTTTTGTTGTCGCCCTTTTCCTCTAAATAAAGAGTATCTAAATAAAGACGCATCTAATAAATCGGCATCTAAAGATAATAGGTTTTTCGTTCAGCAAGTTTCTGTACAACAGCTCCTTTCGTCCAATCTCAATCGGGTTTGATTATTATGCGCTACCAAAGCCGCCTGCAATTTCGCTCTATTTTTCGTGTGAAAGTCATCGACCCTAAATCCGGGGCGCTGATTGGCTATGTGGGCGATGTATCGGAAACCGGCCTGAAACTGCTCAGTGATGCGGCGATAGAGGTAGGGACGCTGATGCCTTTGCGCCTGCGCATGCGGGTGAAGGAAGATGAAACCCTGCAGTTTGATCTGATGGTGACTTGCCGCTGGTCGGGGGTTAACGCCAAAACCGGTTATTTTGAGGCCGGCTTTATTCTGGAGCAGCCATCGGCGGAATTTACGCTGATGGTGGAAAAAATGCGTATCCAACGCGGCGAAACCGACAATGGTGACTAGCCATCGCACTCACTATTGGAGCCATCGCACTCACTTTTACAGCCACCGCAACCATAGTCCGGGTTTAGACGACCACATCTGACGGGCTATTTCCATTTGGTGTTATCCAGCGTTTTGCTAATGAAAATTCTGTCGTTGACATAACCATTGAAACTGGGAGTATATTTTTTGTACTAAACCAGTCAGGGCATTCATAAGGTTAACTTGCCCGGTTCTTATGATATCTGTCAGGCATCTTGCCGTTCCGGCACCCTGCCATGGAGGTGATCGTTATGCGTCTACAAAGTCGTCAGCAATTCTGCCCAATATCCCACACGCTGGTGCTTAATTCCCACAATGGTGAATTTGTCGGCCATCTGGTGGATATCTCTGAATCTGGCCTCAAAATGCTCCATTACTCCCCTTTTGTTAAAGACGAATACCTGCAGTTGCTGCTCAAAATACACAAGGATGACACTGTACAGTTTGCGGTAGATGCGACTTGCAGATGGTCTGGCAGGAGCGATGATGACAGCTATTTTATGGGCGGCTTCTATTTGCCCCAGCCATCGATTGAATTCGTTTCGATGGTCGGTGAGTTGAATCGCCAGCGTGTTGGTGTGAGCCCGGCAGACTCTGCACTGGCCTTTATGTCGGCGTAATCTGGTCGAAGAGGTTAAACCGGGTTAAGCGGCTCCAGCCGGGTGCCTGCCGGTTGGAGTTGGGCGTGCTGCGCTTGCCGAAGTTGGGTGGTTGCTTGCAACAACGCAGAACCATTCCATGGCTGTTGATTGTGCTTGGTCTGGTTGTGCGCGTGGACGTTATTACCCGAGCTGGCGCTGCCAAAAAGTACAGTGCGCAAGGCGTTAAGTTGCGCGGCCAATTCCGGGCTGCTTTTACAGAGCCCATCCAAATGTTGGGGGTTCTGCGGGTGTTCAGCCCAGTTCAATAATGCCGCATAAATGTGGGCGGCATCGCCGGTGCTAATCGCATGTTCGAGCTGTTTAAATGCGGCTAATTCCGAGGCGGCATAGCGCTCTTGTTGTTCAGCTTTCCACTCGTTCCAGTGGACGAGTCCGCGCGGTACATATTGCATCAGCAGATAAATAACAAACCCTAACAAGAGCGCAACGCCGATGAGCAGGCCGATTAAATGCCAATTAATAAATTGGTTTATTGTGCTTTTGGCATCTTTCGGTAAGGAAAACTCGGTTTTGTAATCAGGGTTGGGTTTTGCGGTGAATTCCACCGCCGGTGCGCGCGCTTTTTCCGCTTTACCAGTAGCAGGATTCCACCAGTTCACCACCACCTCGGGCAGGGTGTATTTCCCTTTTTTCTGGATAACATAAGTCGCTGCATCGATCCGGCTACCACTGACAAAACCATTTCGGTTTTTGATGGTGTTATCCACCGTTGCCGCTTTGGGATAGATCGCAAGTCCGTCGATGTTGGTGAAGGTCGTGGGTGGAATCAACATTCCCTGCGTGCCTGCCGTTTGGATTTCGATGGTGCGGGTTAACGCATCGCCCACTTTTAATTCTTCGATTTTTTTATCCAGTGTCTGGATAATTTTTACCTCGTTCGATACCAACAAATTGCCGGCACCCGCAGGGCGTTCCATTGGCTTGAGCGCGAGTGTTAGCGCTGTGGATTTCGCTGTGAGTGGAGTTTCACTTTGCCCCGCGTGCATGACAACTTCAAAGGCGGGGATGGTCACATCGCCTCCGCCAGTGGGCGTAATTACATAGGTGCGCGATACGCCAAACCATTTCTCCTGACCAATGGTTTCGTTGAAGTTTTGCGCGTGCTGATCCAATAGCACTATATCGGCATTGGGCGTTTTAATATCAGGATAGATCGGTGCCTGGGTAAACCAGGTTGTGGTCATTGCATCAACCGTTAAATGAACCTGTTGGCCTGCAACAACCGGTTTTGTATTGTCCAACACGGCGCGCACCATTACTTTGGGTGATGCCTCTGCATCCGGTGCTTGGGCAAATCCCGGCATGGCTCCACACAATCCGAGCGTCAAGAGCGCAATCCAGCGCAATAAAAAACCGGCCTGTTTGTTCACGGTTTCGGTTCCTCCTGTTCTTGTGCCTGTTGTTCAGATGGCACCTGTTCAGTTGGTAAAGCGGTGAGGCCAGCTTCGGCCTGCAAGCTGAACTTCATGCGCAAAAAATCGGACGGCGAGGTTTTGAGGTTGCGCATCCACATGTCTGCATTTTGCTTGCGTAATTGCTGCTCAGTGACTTGCTTTTCCTGGCCTTTATTTTCTTTGTTGTCGAATTTGATTTCGTCGGGATCAAGGTCGGGGGCTTCTTCGCTGTCTTCATCATTTTTCTTTTTTTGTGCGAGCAAGGCTTGGACGAGTGTGCGATTGGCTTCGGCTTCAGGAAATTCCGGTTGTGTTTTTAACGCGAGGGTAAAGGCTTTGATTGCTTCGGGATAATGTTGCAGGTGCGCATAGCAATTGCCCATTTCAAAATAGCCCTGTGCGGAATTGAGCCGCGCAAATTCCCCGAGTGCTTCCTGGTATTTGCCGCCCTTGCTATAGGCCAGGCCTTTCCAGCGCGGATCGGTAAAGTGTTCCGCAGCTTTGAGGTAATCGCCGTGAGCAAAATGCCATCGTCCCTGCTGGTCGGGGGTGAGGAATAAATCGACGAGGCTTTGCCTGGAAAAGGTTGCCGCTTGGGCGGGAGCTGGGGCTGCGAGGCTGGCAACCAACACGAATCCTACACACCAGTGCATCACACACCAATGGACTACCCAACCGCGCCGGAACCAGATTACCGCTAGCAGCGCAATCGGGATGCTCAGCCAATAGCCGGACTCTTTCCAGCGCAGGTCATTATTTTTCGCTTCGACTTGTTGCATGTGCGTCTGCGCGCGGTTTTGCACCCAGTCCATGTCGTCGTCATCCAGGGTCAGGCTGGCCAGCGGGATATCGGCTTCGCTCGCTAATTGTTTGAGGCTTTTGCTATCGAAACTGCCGGTGACAGGTCGGCCATCGCTATCGACTGCCACCTCGCCATTGGGGCTGCGCAGTGGCCCTCCTTGGGCAGTACCTGCGGCGAGCACCAAAATCTGGTGTGCTCCTTGTTTGGCAACCGCGCGGAAGGCGGGAATCTGGCTGGTATCAAAACCGTCGGTGAAAAACAGCAGCGTGCCCGGCGCATCTTCCTTGCCTAACAATTTTTCGGCTTCAGTCAGTGCAGCGGCGGCGTTTTTACCGGCAACGGGCATCAGGTCGGTCGAGAGTGCATCCAGAAAAATCTGCAAAATGGCAGGGTCTTCCGAGGGCGGCACCACCATGTGCGCGGTTCCGGCATACACCACCAAGCCGGTACGCGCGCCGGGGCGCAGTTTGGCAAGGTCGCTCACTTTTTGTT
>Ga0247822_10003497_pt1 | contig 10243 bp, 7 predicted proteins | sample 13C_Cellulose_Da_FD_192423 | JGI IMG/M metagenome (GOLD analysis project Ga0247822, IMG submission 192423) | Soil microbial communities from agricultural site in Penn Yan, New York, United States - 13C_Cellulose_Day30 | ecosystem: Environmental > Terrestrial > Soil > Agricultural land | place... | reverse complement strand
GCGACCTGGGCTCGCTCTCCGGGGAATCCGTGGAGGGCTGGGTTCGCGTCGGGGTGGCTGACACGCGATTCAATGACATCGGCCTTTATGTGGGCGGCGGGGTGACCATCGGTCCCGAGGAGCGCCTCTTGGGCCTGGCGGTCGCACATGCCCGACTGGGTTCGCCGACGCGTGAAGACTTGCTGCGGTATCCGGAGGACTCGGAGACGATCGTCGAGGCGACGTACGCCCATGCGGTCGGCGATCGCCTTATCGTGCAGCCGGCCGTCATGTACGTAGTCAATCCTGGGTTTGAACGGAGCCTTCAGGACTCGCTGGTTGCTGGCGTGCGGCTCCACCTGCGGATTTTTTAGCCGCTGATCGACGCTTCGCCCACAATGGCACACCGAGAGCGATCAGCGTGAGCAAGCAGAGTCCGATCGCAAGGACGATGATCCGGCCGATCGCGCCACCCGCCTGTCCGGTGTGGATGGCATACATAGAATCGGTCACTGCGCGCCCAGGTTTTGGCGACGCAGCGTTGTAGGTGCCGAGCACTTGGCCATCGTTCGAGGAAACCCACACAATCGTGGTTCCCCACTTGCGTGGAACTTCTCCGGAATTGCGAAGGCGGACCCGGTACCAGGGTTCTTCCTCATCTGGCAGCGAAACGCCCGAAAAGCTTCCTCCGGGGTAAGTGGCCAGCGCTGTCTGGAGCGCCGCGGCGAGCCCGATTGCCCGGTCATCGCCCGGCTTTACTGAGGAAGTGGGTTCGGCCACTTCGGCGCTCAGCCCACGCTCAAGAGCGTCCGCGAAGACCATTGAGACGCCCGCAGTCACCGTCAGGAGCGCTGGAAACGCGAACCACAGTCCAACTTTGCGGTGCCACCCGTAGAGCTGCGCCACCGGCCCACCCGCAGGCTTTGCCAGCAGTGTCTTCCGCCACGTTCCCCGTTTCGGCCAAGCAAGCTTGAGACCAAGGATGATGTTGCTGATCAGGAGAAGTCCACTCAACCCGATCAGCCACTCGCCCGCATCGCCGAGCTTCAGCGACGTGTGCACGCTGGTTATGGTGTCCCAGATCGCGCCTTGCGCCGCTACTTGTTCTCCGCTGCGGTCGCGAAGCGTTCGACCCTGCCCGTCGATACGCATGACGCGGTATTGATCCGCGGTGGTGTAGTGAACATCGAACCGGCCGGCTGCCGTCCCGGAAGTCCAGACGGAGGATACGTCCGTGTTGGGGGATGCGGTCAGCGCATCAACCTTTGCCCCGACCGCCGCTAGGTCTACGGGCACATGTTCGCCTGCCACGGTCCAGTCGTCGATCTCCCAACGGAAAACGCTCAGTGTTCCGGTAATGGCCTGGATCAGCCAGATTGCTGCGACCGAAAGACTGACCCACCGATGCACTTGCCTGAACGTCACGCGTCTCTCCTCATGAACGGTCTAGCGAAGCGGCAGCGCTTTTGCCGACGGTTCCGGGTCTAGGAATGCTGCCGTCGGGCAGCGTCTGGCCTGCTAGGGCCGGAAAGCTGCCCGACCGGAAAGGCTTGATCGGGCCGCTGGCTCCATAGCCGCTCATCTGGAGGATCCATGGCATTTGACTTACCGCCGCCCGACCCGTCGATCGAATTCAGCATTGCAAGCCGTGGCTATTCCAAAGGGGTTGCCCAGACGGACGGCGCTCAGGTGGTCGTGCGTCCCGAGGTCTCGTTTGGCTCTCTGCGCATCGGCACCTATGCGAAGAACGTCACGTCGCCGAGCTTCGACGGCGAATTCGGCGCATCCATCGGATACCGCAAGAGTTTCGGCAAAACCGAACTCAGCGGCAGTGCGGCCATCAAGCATCTCATCAATCCGGTTCAGGGCGTCGATAAGGCGGCATTGGAGCTCGTTTTCGCGGCCACTCACGCAATCGGCGACTTCAAGCCGCGAGTGAGCGTGACCTATAGCCCTGACGATCTCAGTACGACTGGCAAGACCGTTTATTGGGAAGGCGGCGTATCCTATCAGTTCGACAAGAAAACAAGCGCCTCGGCCGGTGTCGGTATACGCAGGCGCGATGGAGGTCCGGACTATACGAGCTTCAACGCCGGACTCACCCGCACCCTGGTTGGTCCTCTGACCGCAGAACTTCGATATTATGACACGAACAAGAATAGCCTCGGGGACTATTTTCACCGTCGCGTGGTCGCATCCCTAAAGGCGCGCTTCTGAGGGTGGCTCTTCGTCGGCCGGAGCTCCGACCAGCGCCGTCGCTGCGACGTCCGCTGTGACGTTGCCGACCGTACGGAAGATGTCGGGTATGGTCTCCACGGCCAACAGAAGCGCCAGCGGTTCGAGCGGTGCGCCGACCACGATACAAACCGGTGCCACCACCGAGAAAAACGACACTTGGCTCGGTAGGCCAACCGACGCGAGGCTGACGACGGCAGCGACGACCACCCCAGCCGCAATCTGAAAGATGGAAGGCTCGATGCCGTTCATGTGCGCAAGGTAAAGTGCGACGCCCAGATTGGCGGCAGGGCTCGTAATCCGGAATAGGGACACGGCCAGCGGAAGCACGAGGTCCGAGACGTGCGTCGGGACCCGTAATTGCTCGCGACTGCCCTCGACCATCGCCGGGAGCGATGCGAGCGACGACTGAGTACTAAACGCAATGGCCTGGGCGGGCCACGCGGCCTTGGCGAACGAGCGGACAGGCACTCTGCTGAACCAGGCAATGATGCCGTACATCAGGATGATCGTTCCGATGCATAGCAGCGAGACGATTACGACATAGTGGGCAAGGCCCCCGACCACGCTCGCCCCTGCTCGAGCGGTTACCAGTAGAGCAAGTGCGAAGACTCCGATCGGCGCCACCAGCAGCACCCAGTGTACGATAATGAGCATGACCTGGACGATGGCGTCGAACAGGCCGCAAATGCGCGTGCGAGCTTCACCTGTGATCCGTGTCGCTCCGAACCCGAAAACCACCGCGAAGATGACGAGCGGAAGCATCGCCCCCTCGGCGGCAGACGCGATGGGGTTGGCCGGAATAATCTGGCGAACCCACTCGCTCGCGGGGGGGATTGTTTGAGGGACGGCAGCGGGGGCGGCGGATGCGAAAGTCGCAGTCGTGTCGGCGCTCACCGGCCATAAAGCCAATAGCGCGGGTATGCCAACAGCGCTCAACAAGCCGGCGAGCAATAGCAAGATCGTAAACAGAACCAGCGCCTTGCGTGCCACCGTTCCAGCTGAAGCCGCATCGCTTGCGGACGCGATTCCGTTGACGACCAGACCGAAAACCAATGGGATGATCGTCATCCGCAGCGCATCGACCCAGATGCCGCCGACAGGCTCCGCGATGCTGGTGATGACCGAAAGTAACTGCGGATCGAGCTTGGCCGCAATCAATCCGGCGCCAAGGCCGAGAACGAGTGCAAGCAATATTCGCCAGGTGAGCGGCACATGGTCCCCGTGATCAGCCCAAGCCAGCTTCGGTTCCCGTTTTCGCGCAGTCCTGCTGGTTCGGACCCATTGCCGTCGCAGATGGGCAGGTTCAGGTCGTGCTGCGGGGCTCGCTCGCGCGTTTGGTTCGAAGAGTGGGGGCTGCCGATGCGGGGTCATCTGGCCAGGGGTGCTTCGGGTAACGGCCGCGCATGTCCTTGGCGACGTCGCGCCAGCTGCCGCGCCAGAAGCCGGGCAAGTCCTTCGTCGTCTGGATCGGTCGACCGCCTGGTGAAGTGACCGCGATGGTCAGCGGGACTTGGCCGTTGCCAACGCTCGGGTGCGCGGCCAGCCCGAAGAGAGCCTGCGCGCGGACCTCGACCGTCGGTCCACCGGTCGCGGAATAATCGATCGGATGATGACTGCCCGCCGGGCTTACGAATGTGGATGGCGCAAGCCGGTCGAGCTTCCGTTTGCCCTCATAACCAAGAAGCCCTTCGAGCGCGCTCGTCAAATTGCCACCACCAATGTCGCCAAGCTTGCGCTTGCCGATCAGCAGCGGCGCGAGCCATTCGCCCAAGCGACCCTTGAGGGCATCGTCGTCGAGAGAGGGCAGGTCCCTGTCTAACTGTCGCGCGAATTCGGCGCGAGCGCGCAGATGCAGACCAGCTTCCTCCCAGGGCAGCAGTTGCAGCCCATGATCACGCACCCCCTCCAGCAATGCTTGCTCGATGGCGTCCTGATCCGGCGATGTATCCGGGCCCGAGGTCAAGCGAATGGCTCCGAGACGACGACTTCGTGTCGGCGTCACTCCGCCGGTAGCCGGATCGAAGCGCGCGTCATGCCTCGTTTCGATCCTGTCTCCGAACAAGCTCAGCACCGCTTGCTCATCGATCGCCGCGGCGGACAGGATCCGGGCGCCGGACGCTCGACCGGCGACTTCACCGACTGCGATCCATTGGTGGCGGGCCAGAGGTGACGTTGGGTCGAGCCGGAAGCCGCGCCCCCCGGTCGACTGCCAGGTCTCGCCAGTGCCATCGCGCCGGCGGGACAGCCGGTCTGGAAAGGCCAGCGCGAGAGCCTTGCCGAAATCTTCTGCCCGAACGCTCGTGTCCTGAACCCCAAGTCGTCGACGCCACCCGGCGGCAAGCTGGCGCGCGGCAGTCGCCCGCGCAGACTTGTCGGACTTCCAGCGGCGCCAGCGCGCTTCGACGTCAGCATCATTTCCGCCGAGCCCCCGTTCGGTCAGCAGCACCGCCACGTCGGCTGCGGCGGCGGCGAACCCGCGCTCCCGGGCATCCAGCAACATGTGTGCCAGCCTTGGCTCGAGCGGCAAGGCAGCGATGGCGCGGCCGTGCTCGGTGACGCGGCCCTCTTCGATGGCGCCGATCGTCTCCAGGCGGCGGCGGGCCTGCACGATCGCGGCAGCCGGTGGTGCGTCGAGAAACGGCAGTCGTTCAGGATGTGCCTCGCCCCAAAGGAGGATCGTCAGAAGCAGGCTCGACAGATCGGCTTCGAGAATTTCGGGCGGGTCATGGGCTGCCAAAGACGCATTGGCAGCATCCTCCCAAAGACGGATGGCGACTCCCGGGGCTTGGCGGGCTGCGCGGCCTGCTCGCTGCACGGTTGCAGCGCGGCTGGCTCGCTCCGTCACCAGGCGGGTCAGGCCCGCACCGCGATCGTACCGCGGCCGGCGCGCCAGCCCGCCGTCGACGACGATCCGGACGTCCTCCAGCGTGACACTGGTTTCCGCGATGCTGGTGGCGAGGACGACTTTCCGCTTCCCCGGCGATGGGGCCGCGAGAGCCTTGCGTTGCATCGCCGGCTCGATCGCCCCGTGGAGTCTGTGCAATTCGATCGCCTCAGGGAGCGACCCCAGCGCCGAAGCCGTTCGCTCGATCTCGGCCACGCCCGGCAGGAAAGCCAGCAGCGATCCTTCATGATCGGCCAGTGCGGCGCGAATTGCCGATGCCATCTGCGGCTCGATCGGCTTGCTCGGATCCCGGCCGATGTGAAGTATCTGGAGCGGGTGACTCTTGCCCTCGCTGACGAAGGTGGACGCATCGCGCAGCAACCTTTGAAACCGCTCGACGTCTAAAGTTGCCGACATGGCAATCAGTCGCAGATCAGGCCGCAACGCCTCGGCCGCATCCAGCGCGAGGGCGAGCGCTAGATCGTTGTCGAGGCTCCGCTCGTGGACCTCATCGAATAGCACCGCCGATATGCCGCTTAGCTCCGGGTCGGCTTGGATCCGAGAGAGGAAAACGCCGTGCGTCATCACGGCGACGCGCGTGTCCTTGCCGATCTTGCTGTCCAGGCGCGTTGCATAGCCGACGGTCTGTCCGGTCGTTTCGCCGAGAGCAGTCGCCATGAATTCGGCTGCGGCACGTGCGGCGAGCCGGCGCGGGACAAGCAAGACCACCTGGCCGGTGCACCAGGGCTCGTTCAGTAGCCGCGGGGCAACGCGGGTCGTCTTGCCGGCGCCCGGCGGGGCAATCAGCAGCGCTCGACAGTGACCGCCAAGCGAGGCGACGAGGTCAGGAAGTACGGCGTCGATCGGCAGAATCATCGTCGGGACGCCGCTTGTTCCGTCTTACGCCGCCAGGCTTTCGAGGTCTTCGCTGGCCTTCAGCCAACGCGCTTCGGCGATCGCCAATTCGGCAGCGACCTTAGCGCGTTGACGGGAAAGCTCGCTCATCGGCAATGCCGCCAGTTTCGGATCGGCACCGCTCGGATCGAACATCGCCCGGTCGAGTGCGGTGCATTCCGCAGCAAGCCTTGCACTTTCCGCTTCGGCGTCGGAGGCGGCCTGCTTCAGCGCGCGTGCTTCGTCCCGCGCATTTGCAGCGGCCTTGCGGTCCGCCTTGACCTTCTTGGGCTTGGCCTCCGCCTTTGGCTGGTTCCGTCCGAGCACGAAGTCGATGTAATCGTCGATGCTGCCGGGGTAATCGACGGCGGCGCCGTTCTCGACCAGTACGAGCCGGTCGGCCGTCAGTTCGACCATGTGGCGGTCGTGGCTGATGAGGATGACGGCGCCGTCATAGTCGTTCATCGCCTGGACCAAAGCTTCGCGCGCGTCGACGTCGAGGTGGTTGGTCGGCTCGTCGAGGATCAGCAGGTGCGGCGCGTCGCGGGTGATCAGCGCAAGCGCCAGCCGCGCGCGCTCTCCGCCCGAAAGCTTGCTTGCCGCGGTCGTCGCCTTGTCGCCCGAGAACCCGAAGCGCCCAAGCTGTGCGCGAACGGCGCCTGGAGTGTGGCCCTCCATCGCACGGTTCATGTGCTGCAGCGGCGTCTCGTCCCCGTGCAACTCTTCAACCTGATACTGCGTGAAATAGCCGACGCGCATCTTGCCCGATGCGTTGATGGCGCCCTCCATCGGCGTGAGCTGTGCGGCGAGCAGTCGAGCCAGCGTCGTCTTGCCGTTACCGTTGCGGCCCAGCAGCGCGATCCTGTCGTCCGGATCGATCCGCAGGTTCAGCGAGCGCAGTACCGGATTCTCTGAATAACCGACGGCCGCCATCTCCAATGTGATCAACGGCGGCTTCAGCTCGGTCGGGCTCGGGAAGGCGAAGCTGAGACTGGGATCCTCGGCCATCGACGCGATCGGCTGCATCTTGGCCAGCATCTTCGCGCGGGACTGCGCCTGCTTGGCCGTCGACGCGCGTGCACTGTTGCGGGCGATATAGTCCTGAAGGCGCGCGCGTTGGGCGTCCTGCGATGCCTTGGCGGCGGCAATCTGTGCGGCCCGCTCGGCCCGCTGCCGTTCGAAGTCGTCGTAGCCGCCCGCGTAAAGCGTGATCTTCCCGCGATCGAGATGGAGGATCGTGTCGACGACGTTGTTGAGCAGGTCGCGCTCGTGGCTGATCACGACCAAGGTGCCGGCATAGGCCTTGAGGAAATTCTCGAGCCAGAGGGTGGCTTCCAGATCGAGGTGGTTAGACGGCTCGTCGAGAAGCAGCACGTCCGGCTCCGAGAATAGCAGCGCGGCAAGGGCCACGCGCATCTTCCAGCCACCGGAGTAGGAATCGAGCGGCCGAGCCTGCATCTCCTCATCGAATCCAAGCCCAAGCAGGATGCGCGATGCTCGCGCGGGCGCGCCGTAGGCGTCGATCGCCAGCAGACGATCATGGACGTCGCCGAGCCGATGCATGTCGGAGCATGTCTCCGCCTCGGCCATCAATTCCGCGCGTTCGACGTCAGCCGCAAGAACCGTCTCGAATGGCGTGGAATCGCCGCTCGGCGCTTCCTGCGCGATATAGCCGAGCCGGGTGCGGCGCGGCATCTCGACCTCGCCCTCGTCGGCTTCGAGCTGACCGATGATGACCTTCATCAACGTCGACTTGCCGGCGCCGTTACGGCCGATCAGTCCGACGCTGCTGCCAGGCCGGATGGCCGCACTGGCGCGGTCGAGGATCGTGCGTCCGCCGAGGCGCACCGTGATTCCGTTGATGTTGAGCATGGCGGCCGCTTAACAGCCGATTGCGGCGAACCCAAGACGCTGTTCGCGTGCGCAAAACTTAGTCGAGTGGAGGTGCGGCCAGTCGCAGGTCGACAAGTCTCTGGTGCCCATTTCCCTGCACACCGGGAATTTACAGGAAATTTCGCGAAATCCGGCACTCTGAGGAGCCCAATCACCCTCAATTTTCGGCAGTTCTGCGCCGATCGGCTGCTGAAATTCCCTACGCGCGTCAGCAGGGATTTCATGTCGCAAGCCGGGAATTCGTCAACCCGTTTCAGGGAACGACCGCCCCTTGACAACCTCATGGCTGGCTACCTGGGAGCGGCCGTCGCTATGAGAAATTCAGGTGTCCAACGTCGTCCTCCGCGATAAACAGGAAGTTCGAATTGCCCCGACCCTTGAACCGTGGATCGGCTGCCCAGGTTTCGATCATATATCGCGGGTAACGGCGGTCAGCCGTCCGTTGGCCAGGAACACGGAATATGCGTCCATCGCTTCGAACACCTCAAGGAAGGCGGACGTCTTCTCTTTCGTACCGACAACGTTGGGCAGTGTCTTTACAAGCCAAAATGGACGTGGGTTGCGAGCGAGCATCGCCGATGCGCCCGCGAGCACTCGGGCCTCGGCACCTTCGACACCGATCTTGTACCCGTTCGCCGGGCCAGCGAGCGGCGAGGAGTTTGTCGAGCGTGTTGGCGGGAACAAGCCGATGAGATGTTCGAGTGTTACCCGCCCAGCCTTGCACCACCGACGCAGTACTGCCGTCGCCGAAGAGATTGAGGACTCCGCTAGCATCGGAAATCGCGACAGGCAGGATCTCGGTAGGAAAACCGTTGGCGGCGATCGTGGCCTTCAAGCAGCGAAGATTTCCGTCTTCCGGCTCGATTGCGACCGTCTGGATGCCGGCATGGGCAGCAAGAGCGGTGTAGATGCCGTGATTGGCGCCGACGTCCACGAATGCCGCCACCTTGGGTAGCAGCGCCGTGATGATTCGCCGTTGGTTCGGCTCCCAACCGGGGCTCAGGAATGCGGGGTTGCCAGCGAAGCGGAAACCGTAGGCGGTCTCGACGGGGTCGGACGCAAGCTTAGCGGTCCGAAAGTCCCTGTACAGGCGCATTACCGGTAGGCCGGCGAGGCGGCGCCTCAAAGACATGCCCTTGGTCCTAGCCAAGGCCGGGCGCTTTGCAAACCGTCTGGTGCAATTGTCCTCGCGATGCTCCGCCTTGCGCACATATTGTGGGGTGGATGACGGGGGTCTATTCGCGGCCGGCCGGGGACAGCTTCGCGAAGGAGCAGCCGAATGTCCCGAGCTTCAAACCAGGTTCGCGGCGGCGAACAACGTTGCGCGATCTACACTCGCAAGAGCATCGATCTCGGCCTCGAGCGGGACTTCAACTCGTTGGAGGGACAACGGGCAATCTGCTCGGCATACGTGACCAGTCAGCGTCACAAAGGATGGGTCGAAGCCAGCGATCATTATGACGATGGGGGCTATTCGGGGGCATCCCTCAACCGCCCGCAACTCCAGCAGCTCCTAGGGGATATCGAGCGCGGCATCGTTGAAGTCGTTGTCGTCTATAAGCTCGATCGGATGACCCGGACATTGCTGGACTTTGTCCGGCTGATGGATTTCTTCGAGCGCTACGGCGTGACCTTTGTTTCGATTACACAGAATTTCGATACGGCGGACAGCATGGGACGGCTCGTCCTCAACATCCTGCTGACCTTCGCTCAGTTCGAACGCGAGATGTGCGCCGATCGCATCCGCGACAAGATTCTCGTCACCAAGCAATCCGGACGCTGGGCGGGGGGACCCGCGCCGATCGGATATGATCTGATCCGCCGGCGGCTGCATGTGAACGCCGACGAGGCCTCAACCGTCCGAAGAATCTTCGAGCGGTATATCAAGCTTGAGAACCTCACTGCCGTTTTCAAGGAATGCCGAGCGGACGACGTGCGTTGCAAGAGATGGCGAACCCGTGCCGGACGGCTGGTGGGCGGGGGTCCGATCAGCAAGGCCCTGGTGTACCACGTGCTCGGGAATCCAGTCTATTTAGGACAGATCCGGCATCGCGACCAATCCTACCCCGGTCTGCACGATGCGATCATTGACCAGGCAACCTGGGATGCTGTTCAGACGATCCGAGCCAAACAGGCCAACAAGAAAGCCGGCAGGAACAAGGACCATATTCTTACGGACCTCCTCTGGGACTGCTTTGGCCGGCCTATGAGCGTCAAGCAGAACTTCGTCGAAGGCCGTTCGAAGCATCCTTCGCGATATTACACGTCGTCACCGGCTGCGCGAATGAGACGGTGATGTTGCCGCTATTGTCTCCTACATTGTCGGCGCTGCCCGTACCGCGCGCTTCGCATCCC
>Ga0247822_10003494_pt1 | contig 10246 bp, 9 predicted proteins | sample 13C_Cellulose_Da_FD_192423 | JGI IMG/M metagenome (GOLD analysis project Ga0247822, IMG submission 192423) | Soil microbial communities from agricultural site in Penn Yan, New York, United States - 13C_Cellulose_Day30 | ecosystem: Environmental > Terrestrial > Soil > Agricultural land | place... | reverse complement strand
CAGGGCGAACGGGAACAAGGCGGGCCCGTGCATGCGCAAGCGCCGCGCGCAGGAGGAGGAGCAGGCGCAGGAGGAGGAGCAGGCGCAGGAGGAGGGAGCAGGCGCAGGAGGAGGAGCAGGCGCAGGAGGAGGAGCAGGCGCAGGAGGAGGAGCAGGCGCAGGAGGAGGAGCAGGCGCAGGAGGAGGAGCAGGCGCAGGAGGAGGAGCAGGAGGAGGAGCAGGAGGAGGAGCAGGAGGAGGAGCAGGAGGAGGAGCAGGCGCAGGAGCTGGAACGCCGGAGCAGGTGCTGGAGCCGGAGCTGGCGCTGGACGCCGGAGCAGGTGCTGGAGCCGGAGCTGGCGCTGGACGCCGGAGCAGGTGCTGGAGCCGGAGCTGGCGCTGGAGCTGGAGCAGGGGCTGGAGCCGGAGCCGAAGCCGGAGCCGGAGCCGGAGCTGGATCAGGGCGGGGCGTCGCGCAGCCGGTAGCCGACGCCGGGCTCGGTGAGCAGCCAGGCGGGGCGCGCGGTGTCGGCCTCGACCTTGCGGCGCAGCGACGCCATGTGCACGCGCAGGTAGTGGACGTGCTCGACGGCGTTGGGGCCCCAGATCTCCCTGAGCAGCTGGCGATGCGTGAGCACCTTGCCGGCGTTGCGTGCGAGCAACGCCAGCAGCTTGAACTCGATCGGGGTCAGGTGCACCGCCGCGCCGTCCACGGTCACCTCGTGGCGCGCGCCGTCGACGCGGATCGGGCCGACCTCGAGCACTGGATCGCCCGCCGGACCGGCGGCGCGGCCGTGGCGCAGCGCGACCCGGATGCGGGCGAACAGCTCGCGCACCCCGAACGGCTTGGTCAGGTAGTCGTCGGCGCCGGCGTCGAGGGCGGCGACCTTGTCGTCCTCGCGGCCGCGCGCCGACAGCACGATGATCGGCACCGTCGTCCACTCGCGCAGGCGGCCGACCAGGTCGAGGCCGTCGCCGTCGGGCAAGCCGAGATCGAGCAGGACCAGCTCGGGGGGATCCTGGGCGGCCAGGCGGGCGCCCTCGGCCAGGGTGGCGGCCTCGGCGACCTTGAACTCGTGGCCGGACAGGGTCGCGCGCAGGAACCGGCGCATCTGGGCGTCGTCCTCGACCACCAGCACGCGGGTGCCGTTCATGGCGCGGCCTCCTCGGCCAGCATCGCCGGCAGCGGGGGTGAGGCCGGTGGTGGTGGCGCCGGCAGGGTCACCCGGAAGCTGGCGCCGCCGCCGGGGTTGGCGCCGGCGGTGATGGTGCCGCCGTGGGCCTCGACGATGCCGCGGCACACCGCGAGGCCGAGGCCGACCCCGGTGGCGCGCGTCCCGGGCGCGCGAAAGAACTTGTCGAACAGGCGGCCCTCGCTGCCGGGCGGGACGCCGGGGCCGTGATCGGCGACCTCGACCTCGACGTCACCGCCGCGCTGCCGGGCGGAGATCCGGATCGGCGGCGCGCCGTGCTTGATCGCGTTCTCGAGCAGGTTGATCAGCACCTGCTCGAACAGGACCGGATCGACCGGCAGCATCAGATCGAGCGAGAGGTCGACCTCGACCGCGCGATCGCCCAGCGCGTCGTCGACGCGGGCCAGGGCCGAGCCGATCAGCTCGTCGACCGGGACCCACTCGCGCGCCGGCGCCAGCCCGGTCTCGACCCGGGTGATGCCGAGCAGGTTCTGCAGCACCCGCTCGAGGCGGCGGGCCTCGGCGACGATGGTGTCGAGCAGCTCGGCGTGCGTCGCCGGGGCCAGGTGGGTGGCGTCGTCGCGCAGCGAGGTGGCCGCGCCGGTGATCACCGCCAGCGGCGTGCGCAGGTCGTGCGACACCGCCGACAAGAGCGAGCTGCGCAGCTCCTCGGTGCGTGCCTTCACCGTGGCCTCGCGGGCCTCGGTCGCCAGCTGGGCCCGGCCGATGGCCACGCCGGCCTGGCGGGCGAGCGCGTCGACGAGGTGGCGCTGCTCGAGATCGACGGCGCGGGCTCCGCGCGGGCCGGCGACGACCAGCACGCCGAGGGTCTCGTCGCCGGGGCGCAGCGGGATGGCGGTGATCGCGGCGCCGGGCAGCGTCGCGGTGCCGTGGCCGGCCGGCTGGCCGTGCTCGAAGCTCCACGACGCCACGGTCAGCTCCTGCCGGGCGAGCGGCATCAACCCGGCCGCCGCGCCGAGGCCGTCGGCCTCGGGCACCAGCACCGCCGCGGCCACGCCCATGATGTCCTCGACGTGCCGCACGGTGGCAGCGGCGACGTCCTCGACGCCACCGGCGGCGGCGACGTCGCGGGTGAACGCCAGCAGCGCGGCGGTGCGCCGCTCGCGCACGGTGGCGTCGCGCTCCTGGCGGCGCAGGCGGGTGGTCAGCTCGCTCACCGCCAGGCCGGCGGCGAACATCACCGCGAAGGTGAGCAGGTGGCGCAGGTCCTTGACCGCCAGCGTGAAGCGCGGCGCGACGAAGCAGAAGTCGAGCGCGACCACGGCGACGCTGGCCGCGACCAGCGACGGGCCGCGGCCGGCCAGCGCCGCGAGCATGATCGCGACCAGGTAGACCATGGCCAGGTCCGCGAGGGTCAGGTACTCGTACGCGACCAGGCCGAAGATCGTGATCGCGGCGACGCCGGCGGTGGCGGACACGTAGGCCCATGGCCGGGCCGGCGGTCCATGATCGAACCGCCCCGGCGCCGACGCCGGCGCGGCGAGCTCGATCGGCGCGACCACCTGGATCTCGATCTCGCCCGACCGCCGGATCAGCGTGTCGAGCAGGCTGCCGCGCAGGAGATCGCGCCAGCGCGAGTGGGTCGGCTTGCCGGTGAGGATGCGGGTGACGTTGCGGTCGCGGGCGTGGGCGAGCAGGGTGTCGGCCACGCTGGCGCCGCGCAGCCGGACGACCTCGGCGCCGAGCGACTCGGCCAGCCGGAGGTGGGCCTCGACGCGATCGCGGTCGCGGTCGCCGAGCGGCCGGCCGGGCACGTCGACGAACGCGACCTCGAGGTCGGCATCGAGGCGCTCGGCGGCGCGCTTGCCGGCGCGGATCAGGCGGTCGCTGCTCGGGCTGGCGCCGACCGCGACCAGGATCCGCTCGCTCGATGCCCACGGCCGCTCGATGCCGTGCTGGCGGCGATAGGCCACGACGTCGGCGTCGACCCGCTCGGCGGTGCGCCGCAGCGCCAGCTCGCGCAGCGCGGCCAGGTTGCCCTTCTTGAAGAAGTGCTGGGCGGCGCGCGCGGCCTGGTCGCCGAGGTAGACCTTGCCCTCGGCGAGGCGCTCGAGCAGCCCCTCGGGAGCGAGGTCGATCAGCTCGAGCTCGTCGGCGCGATCGAGCAGGTGATCGGGCACGGTCTCGCGGACCTTGATCCCGGTGATCTGCTGGACGACGTCGGCCAGGCTCTCGACGTGCTGGACGTTGAGGGTCGCGTACACGTCGATGCCGGCGTCGAGCAGCTCCAGCACGTCCTGCCACCGCTTGAGGTGGCGGCCGCCCGGGGCGTTGGTGTGGGCCAGCTCGTCGACCAGGATCACGTCGGGGTGGCGGGCGAGGGCGCGGTCGAGATCGAGCTCGTCGAGCGTGATCCCGCGGTGCTCGACCCGGCGGCGGGGCAGGACCTCGAGGCCGTCGAGCAGGGCGCGGGTCTCGGCGCGGCCGTGGGTCTCGACCACCCCGACCACCACGTCGGTGCCGTCGGCCGCCAGCCGGCGGGCGGCCTCGAGCATGGCGAAGGTCTTGCCGACCCCGGGTGCGGCACCGAAGAAGATCTTGAGGTGAGCGCGCGGCGTCGGCGCCTCGGCGTCCACGCGCTCGAGGAGGCGATCGGGGTCCGGCCGCTGATCCTCGTCGGTCACGTTCGCAATCTAGCGCACGGTCCGGGACGGCGCCGCCAGCCGGTCGAGCGCGAGGTTGAGCGCGACGACGTTGATGCGCGGCTCGCCGAGGAGGCCGAGGGTCCGACCCTCGACGTGGCGATCGACCAGGGCGGCGACCGTCGCCGCCGGCAGGTCGCGCGCGCGTGCGACCCGGCGGACCTGGTAGCGCGCCGCCGCCGGCGAGATGTGGGGATCGAGGCCCGAGCCCGACGCGGTGACCAGGTCGACCGGGACCGGCGCCGGGTTGCCCGGATCGGCGGCGCGCAGCGCCTCGACGCGCCGGGTCACCGCCTGGACCAGCGCCGGGTTGGTCGGGCCGAGGTTGGTGCCCATCGAGGTCGTGGCGTCGTAGGCGATCGCCGACGGCCGGCCCCAGAAGTACCCCGGGCTGGTGAAGCCCTGGCCGATCAGCGCGGAGCCGACCGCCTGGCCGCCCGCGGTCATCAGCGACCCCTCGGCCTGGCGCGGCCAGGCGAGCCGGGCGGCGACGGTCAGCACCGCCGGGTAGAGCAGGCCGCACAGGGCGGTGAACACGATCACGAGGAGCAGCGCGGGACGGAGGAGGTCCTTCATGGGGGCACCTAGGCCAGGCCCAGCGCCGTGACGATCACGTCGATGAGCTTGATGAACGGGAACGGCGTGATCACGCCGCCGAGGCCGTAGATCAGGAGGTTGCGGCGCAGGCGGCGGGGCGCGGGCTCGGGCCGGATCTTGATGCCGCGCAGCGCCAGCGGGATGAGCGCGACGATGATGAGGGCGTTGAAGACGACCGCCGACAGCACCGCGCTGCGCCAGCTGGTCAGGTGCATGACGTCGAGCGCCTCGAGCTGCGGATAGACGCCGACGAACGCGGCCGGGATGATCGCGAAGTACTTGGCGACGTCGTTGGCGATGCTGAACGTCGTCAGCGCGCCGCGGGTGGCCAGCATCTGCTTGCCGATCTCGACGATCTCCAGCAGCTTGGTCGGGTTGGAGTCGAGGTCGACCATGTTGCCGGCTTCCTTGGCCGCCTGGGTGCCCGAGCTCATGGACACCGCGACGTCGGCCTGGGCGAGCGCCGGCGCGTCGTTGGTGCCGTCGCCGGTCATCGCGACCAGGTGCCCCCTGGCCTGGTAGTCACGGATCATGGCGAGCTTGGCGGCGGGGGTGGCCTCGGCGAGGAAGTCGTCGACGCCGGCCTCGGCGGCGATCGCCGCCGCGGTCAGCGGGTTGTCGCCGGTGATCATCACCGTCTTGATGCCGAGCGTGCGCATCTCGGCGAATCGCTCGCGGATGCCGGTCTTGACCACGTCGGACAGGGCGATCACGCCGAGCACCTTGGGGCCGTCGGCGACCACCAGCGGGGTCGCGCCCCTCTTGGCCACGGCATCGACGGTGGTGCGGACCTCGGGGGGCATCGCGCCGCCGGCGAGGCGGGCGATGGCGTCGGACGCGCCCTTGCGGATCGAGCGGCCGGCCACGTCGACGCCGCTCATCCGGGTGTGAGCGCTGAACGGCACGAAGTCGGCGCCCTGCGGGATCGACCGCACGTCGTCGCCGAGCCTGGTCACGCCGAGGGCGACGATGCTCTTGCCCTCGGGCGTCTCGTCGGACAGCGACGCCAGCACCGCGGCGCGGGCCAGGTCGGCCTCGGGCACCCCGCGGGCCGGGTGGAACGCGGTCGCCTGGCGGTTGCCGTGGGTGATCGTGCCGGTCTTGTCGAGCAGCAGCACGTCGACGTCGCCGGCGGCCTCGACCGCGCGCCCCGAGGTCGCGATCACGTTGGCCTGGATCATCCGGTCCATGCCGGCGATGCCGATGGCCGACAGCAGGCCGCCGATCGTGGTCGGGATCAGGCACACCAGCAGCGCGACCAGCACGGTCATCGCCACCGGGGTGCCGGCGCCGGCCGCCTTGACCGCGTAGACCGAGAACGGCAGCAGGGTGACGGTGACGACCAGGAAGACGATGGTCAGGCCGGCGAGCAGGATGTCGAGGGCGATCTCGTTGGGCGTCTTCTTGCGCTTGGCGCCCTCGACCATGGCGATCATCCGGTCGAGGAAGGTCTGGCCGGGCGCCGAGGTGACCCTCACGACGATCCAGTCCGACAGCACGCGCGTGCCGCCGGTGACCGAGCTGCGATCGCCGCCGCTCTCGCGGATCACCGGCGCGCTCTCGCCGGTGATCGCGCTCTCGTCGACCGAGGCGACGCCGTGGACGATCTCGCCGTCGACCGGGATGACCTCGCCGGCCTCGACCAGGACGTGGTCGCCGACCGCCAGGGTCGACGACGCGACGGCGCGGGTCGCGGCGTCGCGGCGTGGCTGGTCGAGCCGGCGCGCGGTGACGTCCTTGCGGGCCCGGCGCAGGGTCTCGGCCTGGGCCTTGCCGCGGCCCTCGGCCATCGCCTCGGCGAAGTTGGCGAACAGCACCGTGAACCACAGCCAGACCGTGACGCCGAGGATGAACCCGGGCGGCGCCTCGCCGGCGCCGGTCACCGCGGCGTGGACGAACAGGAGCGTCGTCAACACGCTGCCGACCTCGACCACGAACATGACCGGGTTCTCGAGCATGCGGCGCGGGTCGAGCTTGGCGAAGGCGTCGACGATCGCGCGCTTGACGATGGTCGGCTCGAACAGCGGACGGGAGGCGATGGCGGCGCGACGCTCGGCGGCGCGCGCGTGGGTCTCCGTGGTCGGCGCCGCCGCGACCGGGCTGTTGTAGGTGGTGGTCACGTGCTTCCTCACGGGTGGAGCTGGAGGTGCTCGACGATGGGGCCCAGCGCCAGGGCCGGGACCAGGGTCAGGGCGCCCACCAGCAGCACGGTGCCGGCGAGCAGGAACACGAACAGCGGGCCCTCGGTCGGCAGCGTGCCCGACGAGACCGGGACGAGCTTCTTGCGGGCCAGCGACCCGGCCAGGGCCACGACGGCGACGATGATCCAGTAGCGGCCGAGCCACATGCAGACGCCGCCGGCGGTGGCCCAGAAGCTGCCGCTCGCGGTCAGGCCGGCGAACGCCGAGCCGTTGTTGTTGGCCTGCGAGGTGAACGCATACAGCATCTCGGAGAAGCCGTGCGCGCCCGGGTTGGGCACGGTCGTGGCCTGGCTGGTCAGGCACGCCGCCGCGGTGGCGAGCAGCAGCGTGACGCAGGGCACCAGGATGCCCCACGACGCCAGCTTCATCTCGTGGGCCTCGATCTTCTTGCCCAGGAGCTCGGGCGTGCGGCCGACCATGAGGCCGGCGATGAACACGCCGACCACGGCGAACAGGAGCAGGCCGTACAGGCCGGAGCCGACGCCGCCGAACACGACCTCGCCGAGGCCCATCATGAAGATGGCCACGGCGCCGCCGAGCGGCGTGTAGCTGTCGTGCATGGCGTTGACCGACCCGTTCGACGCCGCGGTGGTCGCCACCGTCCACAGCGCCGACGCCGACGCGCCGTGGCGGACCTCCTTGCCCTCCATGTTGCCGCCGCCCTGATCGACCGACGCGGTCTGGTCGATCTCGGCCGGGAAGTCCGGGTTGCCGGCCTGCTCGGTCCACAGCGCGAACCCGACGAACGGGATGAACAGCAGCCACATCGTCGCCAGCAGCGCGAGGCCCTGGCGCCGCCGGTGCACCATCCGACCGAACGTGAAGCACAGCGCCGCCGGGATGAGCAGGATCGCCAGGCACTCGACGAAGTTCGCCAGCGGCGTCGGGTTCTCGAGCGGATGGGCCGAGTTAACGCTGTAGTAGCCGCCGCCGTTGGTGCCGAGCTGCTTGATCGCGATCTGCGACGCGACCGGGCCGACCGCGATGGCCTGGGTGGTGACCGCGGCGCCGTCGGCGCTGGTGGTCGGCTCGACCAGCGCGGCGGTGACCCGGCCGTCCTCGGTCTGGGGCACGCCCTGGTGGACCAGGAACAGCGCCAGGACGATCGAGAGCGGGATCAGGATGTAGAGCGTCGAGCGGGTCAGGTCGACCCAGAAGTTGCCGACGCCCTCGGCGTGCTTGCGCGTGAAGCCGCGCACCAGCGCGACCAGGACCGCCATGCCGGTGGCGGCCGACACGAAGTTCTGCGTGGTCAAGGCCAGGGCTTGGACCAGGTGGCTCATCGTCGTCTCGCCGCCGTAGCTCTGCCAGTTGGTGTTGCTGGCGAAGCTGATGGCGGTGTTCCACGCCACCTGCGGCGTCACCGCCGGCAGGTCGTTGGGGTTGCCGGGCAGCACGCCCTGCAGGCGCTGCAGCAGGTAGACGACGACGATGCCGGCGACGTTGAACAGCAGCACCGCGATCGCGTAGCGGGTCCATCGCATGTCGTCGTCGGGGCGGACGCCGCCGAGGCGGTAGATCAGCCGCTCGATCGGCCCGAGGAGGCGCTGGGCGCGATGGGCGCGGCCGTCGTAGACCGCGGCCATGTACGCGCCGAGCGGCCAGGCCAGGAGCATCAGCACGACGCCGTAGCCGACGAGCTGGGCGGCGCCGACGGCGGTCATTGCAGCTTCTCCGGGACGAGCAGCGCGATCAGCAGGTAGACGAGCAGCGCGGCGGCGACGAGGCCGCCCAGCCACAGCAGCGCGGTCATGGCTTGTTCTCCAGGCGAGCGAACAGGGCCACGATCCCGAAGGTGGACGCGGCCAGACACACGGTGAGCAGCAGGTAGACGAGGTCCCACGCGTTCATGACGTTCTCCGGTGACGAAGCGGCCACAGCTCGATCACGAGGGCGAGCAGGCCGAAGGTCATCACGATGGCGGCGACGGTCGGCTCGGCGGTCCACGGGCCGCCTTCGACGAGCTGGGGGACGACGCGGACGGCGCCGCCGACGAGCAGCACGAGGGCGACGATGATTCCTTCGCGCATGCGTCCTCCGATCAGAACCAGGCGACCACGCCGACGGTGACGGTGTCCTGCTGGTCGCTGTCGGGCACGAACGGCACGAGCACGCCGTCGCCCACGACGCTGTCGGCGAAGTAGACGTCCTCGCCCGCGCTGTCGTGGCGGTACTCGGCCATCACCATCACGTGGTCGCCCGGCCGGTAGATCAAGGTGAACGTGCCCTCGGCGACCCAGCTGGTCGGGAAGAAGATCGGGGTCGCGGCGAAGCCGTCATCGGCTCCGAACCACTCCTTCAGGAAATCGCCGCGGACCGCGACGTCGACCTCGGGCGTGATCGTGTACTTGAGATACGCGGCCGCCCCGATCCACCCGCTGGTGCCGATGCCGCCGGTCTCGAAGCCGCCGTCGATCCAGCCGATCACCGCGACGCGATCGTTGATGGTGTACGTCGCGTTGGCGTCGAACAGATGGCGCCAGGCGTCCTCCTCGAGCGTCCCCTCGGCGCGCTCGCGGCCGGTGTTGTAGACGAAGTTCGCGGCCAGCGCGTCGGTCGTGTAGCTGGCGCCGACGATGCCGCTCTTCCAGTCGTTGCGATCGACGGCGTCGTTCCAGCCGTTGATCAGCCAGCCCTGGACGCTCCAGCCGTCGGCGATCGGCCGGGTGACGCGCACGCCGGCGTGATAGAAGGGCAGCGCGAAGAACAGGTTCGAGCGCGACCAGTTCCAGTCGTTCTTGACGATCAGGCTCTCGGGGCCGATCGGGGACAGGAACAGGCCACCATCGACGACCAGGTCGCCGGGCAAGGTGAGCCCGGCCCACGCCTGCTGCAGGTGCTGCCACAGATCGGGATCGCTGAGCGGCACCGAGCCGGCCGGCGGCACGATCGGCTCGCCGGCGTACTGCACGGCCGTGGCCGAGCCGACCTGGAACGTGAGGTGGGCGTGGGCCGGCCCCTGCTCGCCGGCGAGGTCGAGCGCCGCGTTCTGGACGGTGAAGCTGTCGTGCTCGTGATCGAGACGGAGGTTCGACGCCTCGTTCGACGGCTTGCGCAGGTTGTACTGGAAGTAGGTCTCGACCCAGCCGGCGATGGTGACGGTCGGCTCTTCGGGCGTGGGTGTGACGGGCGGTGGTGGCGCAGGTGGCTCCGCGGCGCTCGGCGGCGCGGGCGCCTTCGCCGGGGGCTCACCGGGCTCGACCGGCGGGTCGGCGGAGGCCGGCTGAGCTTGGGCGCGGCCGGCGAGGGTGACCAGGGCGACGAGCCCGAGGCCGATTCTGCTTGCGAGCTTCACGTGACGGCGTCCTTCCTGCGTGACGCGTCCTGATGTACCGGGTGGGTCGTCCAGAAGGCCTCAAGGCCGAGACGGCCACCATCAAGATCGCGTCAACGCCCCATCGCGCTCGCCGCGTTTGCACGAGGCAGACCACGATTCCGGACGTTTCCAGCGTGAGTCCGGCAGTCGAACAAGCGCTGGAGCTGGTGCTGGAGGAGGAGCTGGTGCTGGAGGAGGAGCTGGTGCTGGAGGAGGAGCTGGTGCTGGAGGAGGAGCTGGTGCTGGAGGAGGAGCTGGTGCTGGAGGAGGAGCTGGTGCTGGAGAGGAGCTGGTGCT
>Ga0247822_10003492_pt1 | contig 10250 bp, 8 predicted proteins | sample 13C_Cellulose_Da_FD_192423 | JGI IMG/M metagenome (GOLD analysis project Ga0247822, IMG submission 192423) | Soil microbial communities from agricultural site in Penn Yan, New York, United States - 13C_Cellulose_Day30 | ecosystem: Environmental > Terrestrial > Soil > Agricultural land | place... | reverse complement strand
GTCACCCCTCGCCGGCGGTGCTCGCTCCGCCGGCGAGGGGTGACGGCGCGACGGTGTGATCGAGCGGCAGCGCGGCGAGTGCGGTGCGCTCGGCGGCGAGCAGCGGGGGCGTCGCCATCCGCCACGCGCGTAGCCCTCGCGGCTCGGCATCTCGCAACACGCGCGGGATGCGGTCGAGCGGCGCGGCGGAGGGCAGGGCGAGGAGGTGCGGCGGCAGCTCGCGCTGGAGGACGCGGCGAAACGCGGCGGCGGTGGGATACGCGCGGTCGGTCGCACGCAGCGGCAGCAGCCCGTTGCCATCGACCTGCTCGAGCCGCACGTCGAGCTTGCCGCCTGCGGCGGCCACCATGTGTGGCAAGAAGAACCCCGGCTGCTCGTCGGTGACGACCAGGCACGCGCGCCTGGCGAGCGCCGCGAGCAGACCGCGCCCGGCGCCCGGCTCGGGCTCGACGTAGGGCAGGTAGGTGATGCCGGCGGCGGCGAACGCGCGCGCGTTGTCTGCCATCCCCTGCAGCACGAACGCATGGAGGCGGTCGCTCGCCCACCGATAGCCGGCACGCAGCGGCTCGAACACGAGCAGCGGGCGACCGAGCTCGGCGGCGCGCGCGATCGCGTGATCGAGCGCGAAGCTCCACGTCGAGCGGCGCGCCGCGATCATCCAGTACAGGACGTACGCGCGACGCGGCGCGACCGGTGCATCGTTGACCGCGGTGATCCGCAGGCTACGGCTCGGCCGGCGCGGGCGCGGCGAGGACAGGCGCGACGTCGGCCTTCGCCGGCTCTGGCTTCGCGGGTGCCGCCTCGGCGGTGATCGGCGCGACGATCGGGCCCGAGTCGAGCTGCGTGCTCGCGAGCGGCAGCGACAGCTGCTCCGCCGTACCGAGCTGCTCCTCGAGCAGCTTGGACGCGATGTCCATGAAGTCTTCCTCGGTCACGATGCCCACGAGCTTGTCGTTGTGCACGACCGGCAAGCAGCCCACCTTGAGCCGGCGCATGAGGCGCAGCGCCTCGATCGTCGGCGTCTCCGGCGTGACGGTCGCGACGTCGCGCTTCATCACCTCGGACACCGGCGTGCGCCGGGTCGAGCCACCGCCCATCACGAAGCGCAGCACCGCGCGGTGCGTGATCACGCCGACGAGCTTGTGCTCGTGGTCCTCGACGGGGACGTGACGAATGCGCTCCCAGATCATGAGGTTCGCGACGATCTCGACGGCGTCCTCCTCGTGCACCGTGAAGAGATCCGTCGTCATGTAGTTCTCGACGCGCAGGTAGTTGCGCGAGGAGACCTTGGCCTCGTCGAGGCGCGCACGCTCCCACTCGGACACCGGGCGCCCGCTGAGCTGGCGCTGCACCGTCGCCGCGACGATCGCGTTCGCGCGCTCCCCCGGCGTCGAGCGGTCGCGCAGCGAGTTCCACGAGGCGAGCGCCCATCGCGCGCCGGTGCGAGCCGTGCGCACGCGCTCCTCGATGACGCCGAGGTACTTGGTGACGTCCGCATCGTCCACGTGCTGGCGGCGGAGCCCGGCTTGCGCGAGCGGCAGCAGGCGCTCGAGGATGAGCGCGCGCGCGCCGATGTCCTCACCGTCGAGCCAGGTGAACGTCGAGCCGATGCCTTCGCGCGCCGCCGTGTAGAAGTTCGCGCCGGCCTGATCGAAGTCCATGCGGTGCGAGAGATCATCCTCGCGCGCCCCGATCTCGACCATCAGGCCGCTCCAGAACGCCGCGTTCGCGATCTCGTCGATCGTCGACGGGCCGGCGGGCATGATGCGGTTCTCGATGCGCAGGTGCGGCTTGCCGTCGGTGATGCCGTAGCAGGCGCGGTTCCAGCGATAGATGGTGCCATTGTGCAGGCGCAGCGCCCTGAGCTGCGGCGTCTCACCGCGATCGAGCACCGCCATGGGCGACTCGTCGAGGTCGGTGCCGACGAGCGCGCGGAACCGCGCGATGTCTTCCTTGTAGATCTCGACGACGCTCTTGCGCACCCAGCGCGTGCCGAAGCTGACGCGCGCCTCGGTCTCGCGGTGGAACAGGCGCGTCCGATCGTCGACCGCCTGGCGGAACAGCGCGATCCGCGTCTCGGCCCACAGCCGCCGGCCGAACAACAGCGGCGAGTTGCTCGAGATCGCCATGAGCGGCGCCGCGAGGATCTGGGCGAGGTTGTACATCCGCGCGAACTCGTCGGGCGCCACCTGCAGGTGCACCTGGAAGCTCGAGTTGCACGCCTCGAGCATCACGGAGTCGTGATCGATGGCGAGCTCGTCGAGGCCCTTGATCGAGACCTCGAACTTCCCGTGCTTGAGGGCCGCGATGATCTTGTTGAGCTGCACGTAGCGCGCGCTCGGCACCATGTTGTCGAGGCCGAGGTCCGCCTTGCGCATCGTCGGCAGGATGCCCGCGAGCACCACGCCCATGCCGATCTCGCCCGCGGCGCGCCGCGCGCGATCGACGAGGTCGTCGAGCTGCGCGTGCATCTTCGAGAGGCCGTCGGCGCTCAGCGTCTGCGGCGCGCAGTTGGCCTCGAGCTGGAACATGCCGAGCTCGGTCGTGAAGTGCGGGTCGTGCCCGAGCTTGTCGAGCAGCGCGAGCACGCCGCGCGCGGGACGCCACTCCTCGTCGATCAGGAACATCTCCTGCTCGGCCCCGATGCGGCGGACGCCCGTCTCGAACCGGCCCTCCGCGATCATTCGCTCGACGGCGCGCACGTCGTCGAGCAGGGCGCTCATGAACTCGCGCTGTCGCTCGCCCTCGAGCCGCCCATCGATGTCCTTATGCTCTCGCGTCGTGGTCATGTCGCCGTCCACTCACCCAAGACCTGCGGAAGCATCTTCCGCCAGGTCACCCAGTCATGGTGCCAGTCCGGGCCCCACGAGTCGACGCGGTTGGGGATGCCCTGGCGTCCGAGCGTGTTGGCCAGGTTCCACGACTCGCCGATGTCCTCGGCGCGCCCTTCGCCCGACACGATCCGGATGTAGCGCGTGCGCAGCACGTCGAGGTGGCGCCCCGCGAGCGTCGGCACGAAGTGCACCGGCGAGGACACGTAGAAGTCGTCGGAGAACTCGTGCAGCTTGGCGTCGTAGAACCGGCGCAGGTCGTAGGTGCCGCTCATCGCGATCGCGCGCGTGAACACGTCGGGGAACCGGCACACGGCTGCGACCGCATGGAATGCGCCGATCGACGCTCCCGCCGCCCACATGTCGATGTCGTCGGCCTTGCAGTCCATGCGGATCGCCGGCACCACCTCGTGCCGCAGGTACTGATGGAACTGGTTCTGCACCCACATCTGGTGGCGTGCGTTCTTCTCGCGCGCGAGCAGCGCCTTGCCGGCGACCGAGTCGCACGAGTAGACCTTGATCCTGCCGGCATCGAGCAGCGGCCCGAGCACGCCGATCAGGTGGAACCGCTCGACCTCCTCGGCGTCTCCGCCGGCGGTCGGGAACAGCACCACCGGGCGCCCGAACGAGCCCCAGCGCACGAGCGTCACCTCGCGCTCCACGCGCTCGCTGTACCAGCGCGTGACGACCTTGTCTCCGCGCGTCATCACGCCCTCGCTTCGCCGCGCCACGCCTGGACGCGGTTGTAGAACAGCTCGGTGAACGCCTCGACCTCGTGCGCCGGATACAGCGCCGCGACCTTCTGGCGGAACGCCTGCTTCGCCGCGTCGGTGCCGAAGAACTCCCACGCGACCTCGTCGAGGTGGGGCAGGTGCTTCGCGCAGAACTCCTCGAAGCGGTCGGCCTCGTAGCGCTCGAGCGCGATCTTCGCGTACGCGCGCAGCTTGTCGCGGTACGGCATGTCCTGTTCGGCGGCGACCTCGTAGAACGGCTCCCAGTCGAGCGTCTTGGCGAACTTGCGCTTGGTGACCGCGCAGTAGATCGACCACCGCAGCTTCGCCTTCACGAGCCACGGGAAGTGGCGGTGCAGCGACGTGATCTGCGAGTCCGGACAGGGGTTCGCGAAGTCGATCGGGTGCCACACGCCGTCCTTGCGGAGCGACTCGCAGGAGTTGAAGTCCCAGCCGAAGAACGAGTTGATGGTCAGCGTCGTCTCGCGCAGGATCGCCGCATCCTCGTCGGAGATGAAGCCGTTCGTCTCCTGGGAGTAGCGATCGTGCAGCGGCGCATCGGGGAGGTACTTCACGAGGTACGTCTGCGGCCCGAGGCCGATGCAGCGCACGAAGTTGTCGAACGGGTGCACCGCGGCCTGCAGGTGCATCACGCCCTTGCCACTCTCGTCGTAGGTCTTGCGCAGCGCCGCCTCGTCCTTGATCCGGCTCACCGCGCGCCAGCCGCCGCCGTCATACGGCTTCATGAACATCGGGTAGCCGATGCGGTTGCCGATCGCGGCGAGGTCGAACAGCTTCGCGTAGCTCTTCAGCGTGCGCGGCAGGTCGGGCAGGGGTTCGTACGACTTCGGCGGGATCATCCACGTGTCGGGGATGGGCATCCCGAGCTTCATCATCGCGCAGTAGGAGGTGTGCTTCTCCATCGACTGCACGGCCCACGGGTTGTTGAGGACGTAGAGGCCGTCCATCAGGATCGCCTTTTTGATCCACTCGCGGCTCGTGTGATACCAGTGCGTCAGCCGGTCGAGCACGACGTCGTAGGTGCAGGGCTGGCGGAGATCGAACGGCTCGATCGTGACGCGCTCGACCGCGAGGTCGACGGTGTCGCCCTCGTGCGGGATCGCGAGATCGAGCTTGCCGAGGATCTGCTCGTAGCAGAGCGGCCAGCAGATATCCGCGCCGAGTGACAGACCGATCTTGCGAGTGACGCGTGCCATCTTGTGTCTTTCCTCCTGGCCTCTTACTCGTACACGTGAAGAAACGGTCCGGGCATCAGCCACGATAGCCCTTCGCGCAGTCGATCGCGCCAGTTTTCCCAGTTGTGACCGTCGCGCGCCTCGACGTAGCGGACGTCCATCCCGGTTGACAACAGCAGCGGCACGAGCGAGCGGTTCTCGTAGATCAGCGACTCGTACATGCCGCAGCTGACGAACACCTTCTCGGACACGGGCAACGGCTCGGCGCGGAACCGATTCATGAACGCGACCACCGGATCGAACAGCGGGCCGCGATGGTTGCGGTCGCCGATGTCGGTGAACGCGAACGAGCCCGACTGGAGCAGCAGCCGCCCGAAGAACCCGGGGTAGCGCACCGCCGTGGAGAACGCCGCGACCGCGCCGAAGCTCGCGCCCATCAGGCACCGGCTCTGTGGCTGGTGGTCGATCGGGAACAGGCGCTCGACGTACGGCACCAGCTCCTCGGTGATGAACCGCGCGTGGCGCTCGTCGTCGGCGTACTCTTTCAGGCGGTCCGGCGAGCTGGTGAGCACGACGATCGCGTCGGCGACCTCGAGGCGATCGATCAGGTTGTCGAGCACGATGTCGAGCGACGCGTAGCGCTGGTAGTCGTGACCGTCGTGCACGACGAGGAGCGGATAGCTGCGCGCGCGCTGGAACCGCGCGGGCACGTACAGCCCGAAGCCGCGGCGGCCGAACGTCTTGGACTCGATCCAGATCTCGTCGCGGTGCCCGCGCGCCGCGCTCGGATCGTGGTGGCTCCACGCCGGGCGCTCGTAGCCGGCGCCGTGCGCCACGGAGTTGGCGCCGAAGGGATCGCGCGCGGTGTTCTGGTTGAGCGGATCCCGGATCCACTCGCCCTTGCCGTTGCGGACGACCTCGAGCTTGTACTCGACGCGCGAGCCGTGCGGGATCTGGAGCGTGAGGTGCCAGACGTCGGTGCCGTCGATGCGCGCGAGCTGCTGCGACGACGGCAGGCCGAACACCCAGTGCTTGAGGTGCACGGCCTCCGCCTCGCCGCGCCACACGAACGTGATGGACGAGTCCTCGACGATCGGGAAGCTGCGGCCCGCGAAGAACGTGTTGACGGCCTCGGGCGTGCGCGGCCCGTTCGCGAGCTGGTTGATGGCGAGACCCATCATACGTGGATCCCGAACCGGTGCGGCGTCGAGAACCGCGTCGGGCTGCCGTCCCAGTTGTGCTCGACGTCCCCGGTGGTCGACAGCCGCGTCGCCGCGGCGAGCACGAGCTTGCCGTGCTCGAACACGAGGCGCGAGCCGGCATCCATCGCGACGGCGGTCGCCGGGGCCATCCGCCGTGCGAACCGCTGGATGCCGGCGTGCGCGTCGAAGTTCACGCGCCGCTTCGGATCGGGCAGCACGACGACGCCCTGCGCGATGCCGAAGCCGGCGTCGAGCACCTGGGCGATGTCGGAGCCGTACGGCGGGAAGTCATGGAAGATCACGATGCGGTCCGTCAGCACCATCGCGCCGGCGGACCACGCGATCACCGGCTTGTCGCCGAGCTGGCCAAGTACGTCGAACAGCGCGAGCCGGTTGTACAGCGACGCGACGTGGCCGCCCGAGATCACGAGCGCCTCGACCGACGCGAGCGTGTCGCGCAGCTCGTCGATGTGGCGTGCGATCGCGGGCCGCTCGCTCGCCTTCCACTTCTTGTCGAACGCGGTGCGCACGGCGGCGCAGCGCTCGAGGTGCTCGCTGTCCAGCCCGCGGAACTGATCGACGGAGACCTTCTCCTCCTGCGATAGCAGCTCGGGCTCGACGTAGCGCAGCGAGATGGTCTTCGCCGCGTCCTCGGTCTTGTCGAGCCGCACGCGGTAGAAGCTCTGCATGTGGCGCAGCCGCTGCTGGCGCGCCTGATACGCCTCGGTGAACGGCTTGTCCTCGCGGAACACCTCGACGCCGCGCCGGTGCAGCCCGAGGTTGACCGCGGGCACGCCGAACGTGGCGATCAGCGCGGCATCGTCGCTCTCGCGCTCCTGATACCCCGCGTGGACCAGCGCCACCTGCTTGCGGATCCCGAGCTCGGCGAGCACGCCGCCGATGGTCGGCTGCGCGAGCTGAGGTCCGAGAAGGATGACGGTGCGTTGCATCAATTCGCTCGCACGCGCACCGTGCGCCCGACGACGTCCAGCATGTGGCGGAGGTGATCGTAGTTGTCGTGCTTCATGCGGATCCAGGCGTTCGCCATGTAACCCGCCTCCACGCCCTGCGTCGGCGTGCCCTCCGGCGGAAGGTGCCAATCGATGAGGTACGGCCCGAACGCCTCGCGGACCTTGTCGAGCCCCTCGTAGCGCGCGATCCGTCCGTCGCGATCGGGGCGCAGCGCGATGATGCCCGCGGACAACCGGCGCGACGGATACTGCCCCGGCTTGCCGTACGCGATCAGCGTCGCCCACTCGCGGTAGAGGTCCATGTCGTTGCCGACGTTGTAGAGGTCCCACGCGCGCACCCCCGGCGGCCGGCAGGCGACCTCGGAGAACCTCAGGCCCTTGGGCCCGAAGAACCACTCCATGTGGGTCGCCGACGTCTCGATGCCGAGCAGTGTGATGACCTTCTGCGCCATCGCCCGCACCTCGGTGTAGCCCTCGGCGTCGATGCGATTGGTGGTCACGAACTGCGGCGAGATCCAGCGCGTGCGCATCGCCTCGAGCACGTTCGGGTAGTAGTGCGTCGCGAAGTCGTGCACGACGCGCCCGCGCACCGACAGCGTGTCGAGGAAGCCCTCGTGCCCCTCGATGAACTCCTCGACGGCGATCGAGCGGCCGCCGAACTCGCGCAGCGCGGCCTCGAGCTCGCGGTCGTCGTCGACGCGCGTCGCGCCCGAGGCGCCGGCGCCGTCACGCGGCTTGAGGATCACGGGATAGCCGACGCGCTCGACGAACGCGCGCACCTCCTCGGGCGAGGCGGCCGCGGTCGACGCGGCGCACGGCACGCCGCCGGCGCGCAGCACTTCCTTCATCGCCGGCTTGTCGCGGCACAGGAACGCGGTCTGCACCGACGTGCCGGGGATGCCCGCGGCCTCGCGCGCGTGCGCGGCGGCCATGATGTGGGCCTCGACGGTCGCCTCGAGACGATCGACGTGCTTGAAGCGCTGGATGAACCGCACCGCGTCGAGGAGCGCCTGCGCGTTGGTGACGTTGCGGACCTCTTCGTAGTGCGTGAGCCAACGCCGCAGCTCGTCGTCGAGGGACTGCTTGGAGCCCTCGCCGATGGCGCTGATCGTCACGCCGCTCTCGGCGAGGGCGCGGATGAACTGCTTCTGGTTCGCGGGGAACCGCGGCTCGATGAACACGACGTGCGGCATCAGTGCCTCCCAGTCAGTCGATCGTAGACGAGCTCGTAGCGCTTGCCTTGCGCCGTCCACGAGAAGTCCTTCGCCATGCCGTTCTGCACGAGCCGCGCCCACTGCGCGCGGTCGCGATACGTCCCGAGCGCCGCTTCGATCGCCCAGCGCAGGCCGGCCTCGTCGTGGCGCTCGAACGCGAACCCGGTGCCGCTGCCGGTGCGCGGCGACCACGGCTCGACGGTGTCGGCGAGCCCGCCCGTGCGATGCACGATCGGCACGGTGCCGTAGCGCAGGCTGTAGAGCTGGTTGAGCCCGCACGGCTCGTACAGCGAAGGCATCAGGAACATGTCCGCACCGGCCTCGATGAGGTGCGCGAGGCCGTTCTGGAAACCGTTGTAGAAGCAGACCTGACGCGGAAACGCGCGCTGCAGGCGCGTGAACAAGTCCTCGAGCGCGGGCTCGCCGGAGCCGAGCACGACGAGCTGGAAGCCGTGCTTGCGGAGCAGATCGAACATCGCGGGATCGAGGAGCTTGAACCCCTTCTGTCCGACGAGCCGCGACACGATGCCGACGACCGGCACGCCGGCGCGATAGGGCAGGCCGAGGCTGGTCACCAGGGCTTCCTTGTTGCGCTCCTTGCCGCCGAGGTCGTCGGCGCTGTAGCGATGCGGGATGTGCTTGTCGCGCTCGGGCGACCACTCGGCGTAGTCGACGCCGTTGAGGATGCCGATCACCGTCGAGCTGCGCTTGCGGAGCAGGCCGTCGAGCCCGCCGCCGAGCGCCTCGGTCTGGATCTCCTTCGCGTACGTCGGGCTGACCGTGCTGACGCCGTCGGCGTAGAGGATGCCCTGGGTCAGGAAGTTCATCCGCCCGGCCTTCAGCAGATCCTGATGGAACAGCTGCGCGAACCGGCCGAGGTTCGTGTCGCCGCCGAGGTCGGCCGAGAAGCTGCCCTGGTACATCAGGTTGTGGATCGTGAGCAGCGTGCGCGCGCGGCCGAGCCGCGGATCCGCCGCGAACAGGGTCTTGATCAGCATCGGCAGCAGCGCCGCCTGCCAGTCATGTGCGTGGATCACGTCGGGCGCGAAGTCGAGCTTCTGACACAGCTGCAGCGCCGCGAAGCACAGCGCGAGGAAGCGGCGATGCTCGTCGGGGTCGCGCGTGTACAGCGAGCCGCGCTGGTAGAGCGCCGGGCAGTGCACGAGGTAGATGACCGCGCCGCCTGCGTTGGTGCGGAAGATCTTGGTCGCGTAGCGGTGCGTCCCGAGCTGGATCGGCAGCTCGACGACCGCCTCGAACGTGGCCTTGCTGGTGTCGATGCGATCGTAGAGCGGCATCACGACGCGCACGTCGTGGCCCGCGGACGCGAGGTACGCGGGGAGCGCGCCCATGACATCCGCCAGCCCGCCGGTCTTGGCGAACGGGGCCATCTCCGACGCGACGAACAACAGCTTCACGAGTGCACCGGCGCCAGTCTCTACCACCAAGCGCGGAGCGCGGTCGAGAGGGCAGCTGCGAGGGGCGCGACCTTGGCCGCGCTGATCTCCGCCTGCGCGAACGGGCGGAACGGGTCGGACAGGAGGTCGCGCCGGAGCTCGACGCATAAGGTCCTGCCGGGCCTATCGATCACGTGCTGGTACGCCAGCGTGCTCGGGTGCAGGGGGTAGGTCGCGCTATCGCCGAGCCCGTGGCCGAGGGCGGCAAGCTCGCGGCGGAGCACGTCGACGACGCCGGCCGGCGCATGGTGGGACCCGTCGGGTGCCTTGCCGATGACGTCGACCGCAGGGCGCAGCGGCCAGGTCGGTTCGACCTCCGGCCGGTAGGCGGCGTGCAAGCTCGTCACGATGTCGAGGTCGACCTCGACGTCCACCGTGCGCGGCGCGTACGTATGCAGCATCACCATCGCGCCGTCTTCGGCGAGCTGCGCGACACCGGCGTGGACCGCGCTGACGTAGCCATCGTACGCCGCGCGCAGCAGCGCCCGGTCCTCGGCGGTGGTCACCCACGGCATCAGCCCCGGGCCGACCTTGCCGGCCTTGAACTCGTCCGGGCTGGCGTCGAGGCGGCGGTTGCAGTCGATGAACGTGCGCGGGGTCCGGCACCGCACGATGGCCACCGACCGCGTCGGTTCGGTGGCGACGGCG
>Ga0247822_10003491_pt1 | contig 10254 bp, 4 predicted proteins | sample 13C_Cellulose_Da_FD_192423 | JGI IMG/M metagenome (GOLD analysis project Ga0247822, IMG submission 192423) | Soil microbial communities from agricultural site in Penn Yan, New York, United States - 13C_Cellulose_Day30 | ecosystem: Environmental > Terrestrial > Soil > Agricultural land | place... | reverse complement strand
GAGTCTCCCGCCCCGAGGTGCGCGCTCGCCTCCTTGAGGGCCTGCACGCCCAGGTGGCCGCCTGAGAGCCCGCGTCCCCCTCCCCGGTGCGCGGTAGAGCCGCCCGACGCCTGACCCGCGCGACTCCGGAGCCCTGGCCCTGCCTTAGAGGGGCCGGGGCTTTGTCTTTGCTGGCTTCCCCTCATATACAAGCTTGCTCGACTCCACTAGCAGGTGCGCGGCTTCACTCATGGAGCTGATCCACCTTCACTTGGAGTCACCATGAAACGCCTGAGTTTTCCCACTCTGGTTCTGTCCCTCATCCTCGCCCAGAGCGCCGCGGCCCAGTCCGTGTCGTCAGAGATGGTCGCCACAATGCAGCGCGACTTTGGACTCTCCCGAGAGCAAGTCCTGCGCCGACTGGCGTTCGAGGCAAAGGCCCCTCAAATGGAGAGCACTCTGAAGGATAGACTCTCCAGTGGCTTTGCAGGCGCATGGCTCAACAAGGAGGGCACCCAGCTCATCGTCGGCGTCACGAATGAGGCAGACGCAGCCACTGTCCGCGCTGCCGGAGCTGCGCCTCGGATGGTCACCTGGACACTGGAGCAACTCGACCAAGTGAAGGAAGCGTTGGACCGCCATGCGCGTGACGCAGGCTCCGCCATCCATGGCTGGTACGTCGATATCCCCACCAACCGGGTTGTAGTGCTTGCCGACGAAGCGAGCATGTCGCAGTCGAGCGTTGAGGACTTCGTCGCCCTGGCCGGAAGAAACAGGGACATGATTCAGGTGGTCCCATCGCCCGGAACTCCCCGACTACTCCATGACATCGTAGGGGGAGATATCTACGGCATGGAGCATGGGACCTGCTCGATTGGGTTCTCCGTCATCCATTTGGGCCCCGCCGCCTACAAGGGATACATCACCGCAGGACACTGCGGCCCGGCTGGCACCCTGACCTGGGGATCGAATGGACACCCTCTGGGTACCGTCGTGCATTCGCACTTCCCCGTCTATGATTATGGCTGGGTGTGGACCGACCCCTCATGGACTCCTACTTCTATGATCATGGGCACCAACACTCGAGTTGCCGGTTCAACGGAAGCTGTGTTGTTAAGCTCCGTCTGCCGCTCTGGCTACAGAACCGGTTGGCGCTGCGGCATCATTGAGGCCAAAAATCAGACCGTGCTCGTCAACGGCTCCTATGACATTCAGGTTCTGGGCCTCACCCGAACCAGCGCTTGCGCCGAGCCCGGCGACTCAGGTGGGCCGTTCATCTCAGGAGACCAAGCCCAGGGTATGACATCAATGGGCTCGGGTAACTGCACCTCGGGTGGTACCAGCTACTTTCAGCCGGTCAAGCGCGTCCTCAGAGACCTCGGCGTTGCTCTTGTGACTGGCCCGTGAGGAACTGATACGGTTTCGCAGGTTTTGCCGTTTGCGTCCTGATGAGCGAGGCGAGCGAAGTGGGGCACGGTCTGCCCCAGTTATACACACAGCTTTGTCGACTCGTCGGTGAATGGCTGACGGCCGTGTGCCTGTGTATCATTCGCGAAGATGATCCCGTGCCCCGATCTGACAGGTACCTGGAGGAAATAGGCACTCCCCGGCTGCGCCAACCCTCGCATGGCGCGGACCGCCTCCTCGAGCCTGGGTACCCGGCTGAATCCGTAGTTCCAGTCGGATGTTTGATCGTCCGTAAAGCGGGTGATGATTTCGCCCTGTGAATAGACAAAAGCAGGGCCAATCAGTTCGTCGTTCGTTCCGATGCTTGAGGCGCGCCGCAGCGCTGACCCATCAAGCAACGCCTGCGCCAGCTCAGGAATTGACGGTGCGCGTGATGCAGGCCCCACCCCTACTGCCCCTGCGCGGAAGCCCGGGTGCCCTGCAGCCGCGGGATGACCTTCTCTCCGAAGAGCTGAATCGACTCCAGCATGCGGTGGTGCTCGGTGATGCCGCCGTACATGATGAAGATGATGTACTCGACGCCCAGCTCGTCGCGGAGCCGCTCGATCTGCTCGCCCACCGCATCCGGTGTGCCTACGAGCTGGAACCGGCTGTCGAGCATCTGCTCGAACGTCTTGGGCACCGGCCCCTCCTGGCCCGCCATGCGCAGGGCCTCGAAGAAGCCGAACTCGCCCAGCCAGTGGGTCCAGAAGGCCGAGCCCTGCCGCGCCGTCTCCATCGCCTCCTCATGGGTGCGAGCGACAGCAACGTTGCGGCACAGCACCACGCCGCCCTCGGGCCGGTACTCTCCAGAGCGCAGGGTGCGCCCGTGCTTCGCGGCCTCCTGGGCATAGGTGTCGAAGATCCAGCGCACCCGGTTGGGCTCCGCGGCGACCGTCACCACCGAGCTGCCCACGCGCGCGGCCCACTCCAGCGTCTCCATGCTCTGCGTCAGCGTGGTGAACAGTGGGGGATGCGGGAGCTGCCGCGGCTTGGGCACCACGGCCACGCGCTTGAGCTGCCCGTCCTCGACGCCCGCGCCGAGGCGCGCTGAGATGGGGTGAGGCCACGAGAGCCCCGAGGGAGGCACTGAGATCAGCTCACCTTGGTGGGAGAAGAGATCCTCGGTCCACGCGCGGCGCATCACCTGGAACCATTCCTCGAAGACCTGCCGGTTGCGCGTCTCCGTCTGCGCGCGGCCCGAGCCAGCGGCATCGGTGTGGTAGTGCTGGCCCATGACGCCCACCGAGCGCGACTGGTATCCACGGCTCAGGCCCACGTCGAGGCGGCCCCCCGTGAGGTGATCCGCCAGGGCGATGTCCTCGGCCAGCCGCAGCGGGTTCCAGTTTGGCAGCACGAGCCCCATCTGCCCCTGTCGCAAGCGCTGGGTGTGCTGCGCCAGGTAGATGTTGAGCATCAGCGGGTTGGGCGTGACGTGGTAGCCCTCGACCTCGAAGTGATGCTCGGCCAGCATCATCGAGGTCCAGCCCGTCTGGTCCGCGCAGATGGCCTGCTCGCGCAGCTCCTCAACGGCCTTGCCGTAGAGCCCCCGATCCAGCCCCCACAGCCCCTTGCCCAGGTTGGCCTCGCGCGCGACAGCCACCGGATAAAACATTCCGAATTTCATGCTCCCCCATGACTCAAGAGTGCAGGGAGCATAGGCGAACTAGAGGACTCCTTGAAATCCTCACGGGCGCTGGGCCACGGTCAGATCTCGCATGCCGCGCTCTCCATTGAAGAAGAAGCGGATGTCCACCAGGCCTGCCGCGAGGAGCATTTCCTTCATCTCCTCCGGAGTGAAGTTGTCACCCCCAGTGCTGAGCAGCATGAACAGTGAGAGGAGCGCGGGCAGCAACGGCCCCCTGCGCTCGGAACGAAACAGCGTCTCGCTGAGGAGCAGCCGGCCCCCCGGGCGCAGCAACTGGGCGACCCGCGCGAGGATGCGCGCTCGCTCCGCTGGCACGAAGTCACTCAGCACCCCCGACATGAGGATGACATCGGCCGGCTCCAGGGAGCCCGCCAGCTCCGAGCGCAGATCCCCCGTCGTGCAGCGAATGCGCCCGGCCAGCCCGGCTCGAGCCACGCGCTCGGAGGCATAGGCCTGCGCGGGTGGGGTGTCGACAAGCTCGATGGACAGGTGTGGCACCGCCTGCGCCAGCTCCAGGGCCACCTGGCCTCCCCCTCCGCCCAGGTCCACGAGCCGACGGGCCTGGGTGAAGTCGACCTGCTCGGCGATGAGCCCGCCCACGCCACGACTGGCGATGTTCATGGCCCGCATGAGGAGCGCATACTCTTCGGGGTGCCGGGCCAGCTCCGTGTAGGGGTCCCCGACGGGGCGCGAGGAGTCGACGAAGGGCCAGTGCTCCAGCTGCGTCTTGCCCGTCCGCACCGCCTGGCCCAGATGCGCAAAGAGCGAGTCAACGTGGCGGCGCTGGTGGAGGAGGAGTGGCACGAGCGAGTCCTCTCCCTCTCGGGTAAGCGCCGCCGCAGCCAGGGCACCGTTGCGGAAACGCGAGCCCTCCAGCTGTTCGACCAGTCCGAGCCCCACGAGCGCCGTGAGGAGACGCCGCGTGCCCTCCACGGAGAGGCCCGCTCGGGTGGCCAGCTCCCTGGCATCGAGCGGCCCCGCCACCAGATGGTCGAAGAGCTGAACGTCTAGCGCCACACCGAGCACCGACCCCAGCAGCGGCGCGCAGGCCAGGAGCTGGAGGGTGGCCGGCGTGCACGGCACCGGCTGGCCTCGAAGGTCAATCACTGAAAGCACTGCCGGTACATCATGTCGAAGAAGGTACGTGATGCGGTGGCGATGGCCTTTGCCCCTCTCCAGGCCTCCTCGCTGGCCGAGCCGTCGGGGATGAGGCGCGCGACGTCCATGGACTCACCCGCGTGCTCCACCTCCAAAGTCTCGTGAAGGTGCAGCCAGGTGAGCTTCGAGGGGGGAATCTGGTTCTGGCGGCGGAACTGATCCGCGATGGATGTGTCCACCTGCTTACCGTAGACCTCGACCACCAGGCTGGCGCCCACACCTTCATAGGGCTCTGCTGTCACGTAGCATCGCTCCAGCTCCTTGCCGAGCGCGCGGCCCGGCGAGAGCACCTCTTCCGTCTCCTGCGGAGCCCAGGGGGTGAGCACCTCGAGCATCCGCTCGAACAGCCCGCGGTGGGCGCGCTTGAAGTCGCCATCCCCCAGCTCATCATTGAGCTGCTTGGCCAGCACGCAGCGGATGGCGTCATCCATGACTCGGGCGGTGAGCCAGGCCAGCCGACGCGGGAACTCCCGGGTGATGCCGACGCGGAAGTTGGCCAGGAGGCGCGCCAACACCTCGAGGCGCACCGGTTCACGGCGCATCCGCGCGAAGAAGGGGTGGTCCGCGATGGAGTGCTCCTCGAAGTACTCGACGATGTCCGTCGCCGGGCGCGACACCTTGGCCACGGGAGCCTCGAGCCGCAGCTGCGGCCTGTAGACCTCGGGTGAGAAGTAGACAGTCACCCGGGGCTTCTCCTTCCACCGCACCGCGACATAGGTGTGAATGCCCGTGCCGGCCTCCAGGGGACGACGGGCATATGCCTCGAGCGTGCTCAGATAGGGCGCGGTGTCCAGACCTTGAGCCTGAAGGTAGCGGGTGATCTGCCCACGAATCTCCTCATCGTCACGTGCATGGTGGGTCACGGGGATGTAGGACGTCGCGGTCGTGGGACGCGCATCGGACGGATCCGTGAAGCTGAAGCATGTCACGGCCCCCTTGCCGCCGTAGGGCCCCTCTTTGCCACCGGTGAACTGACGGCAGAAATCGGCGACGAGCCCGGGCTGGTGGTAGCGCGCCACCGCGGACACCTCTTCAAGGAAGGCCGCGGTGGGGGCGTGGTGACGGAAGTAGAGCTTCGCCCGCGCACCCTCGACAGGAGACAAGTCGAGCGCGAAGTAGACGACCTCCTCCGCTCCCACCTCTCGGCGCCCCAGGATCTCGGCCATCGGAAGCCAGGCCTTGTGGAAGCCGAGCCGGTGCAGCACCTCCTCGGCGATCTGAGGCGCGCGCGCTGGGCCTTGCACCGCGAGGTTGAAGTACCCCTTGAGGATCGGCGCCCGCTCCCGGTCGAACCCCACCGCGTACCAGGCCGAGAACCGGCCTCCCTTGAGCTCCTGCGGCAGCAGCAAGCCCTCCAGTGCGCGCAGCCGGCTGAAGTCGACACCGAGGCTCGGGACGAGGTTCTGCTCGAGCCTCTTGCGCAGGCGCAGGCCCGCCGCGAGGCTGGCGGAGTGCGAGGGCGGCGAGTCCATGGGCTCTACCAGCACGCGCAGCTGAGGCCCTCGATCGTCGATCGCCAGGGAGAGCTCGAAGGGCGAGTGGTCATCACACACGTCCGAGGGCCACGATGGAGTGCCACCCGTTGGGAGGCGGCTCCAGCTCTCGGATAGCGCCAGGAAGACCTCTTTCATTGACCGGGTAGCAGCCTCATCGAACCCCAGCAGGCGTGAGACCTCTGCCAAACGTTCGACTTCCCGGTCCCTGAGCGTTTCCACGGATCTGCGTTCCTTCTCCATGTGCGTCATCTGTGCAGAGGCGAGCATCCGTTCCAGCTCCAGCCGAAAAAGGTGACAAAAACGAGTAACCCAGTGGGTAGTGTATAAATGCATCGAATTTTTCCAGATGTCAACCGCTCCCCTTTCCTGCTGACCAGTCGACACAGGGTCGATACATGTTTCGCGATACTCGACACCAGCAGCACCAAACCCAGTGGGTTCACCTGACCGTGATGGGCGGGCGGCTTGGGCAGGCGCTGGAGCTGCTCCCGGAGGTAGGCCTGGAGCGCATCGGGGCCCACATCCGCGAGACGGGTGGCAAGAGTCCGTTCTGGTTGCCGCGCTCTCCAGCTTTGTCGTTGGGGGGAGCCCCCGGGAAGGCATACCGCAGCGCCTTGCACTCCATGTCTGCTGGCACCCTCCGGCTACTGGACCGTCACGACGACCGGAGCGGAGATCGTGACATTGCCCAAGGCGTCGGTGGCCCGGGCTGTCAGCGTGTGCGGCCCCCGGGGCGCGAGCAGAATGTTCCAGTTCATGCTGTAGGGCGCAGTCGTGTCCGTGCCGATGACGGCGGCACCATCGTAGAACACCACCTGAGTCACCGAGGAGCTGTCGCTCGCGCTCACCTGGATCGTCGCGCTCAAGAACACCGCTGCTCCGTTCGCCGGAGAGGTGATCGCAACGGTCGGGCCGGCGTTGTCCACGGTGACAGAGCGGTTCGAGGACTGCCTCACGTTCCCAGCCGCGTCATAGGCCTTCACATAGAGCGTGCGGCTCCCGTTGGCCGAGGCTGTCGTGTCCCAGCTCATGGCATACGGCGCGGTCGTATCGGTACCGAGCAACGTCGAGCCCTCGTAGAACTCGACCCTCGAGACGCCATGGTTGTCGCTGGACGTGGCTTCCACCTGGACCGTCCCCCGGATGAGCGCCCCCGCTGCGGGAGAGCTTATCGACGCAGTGGGAGCGGTGGCGTCGACGAACACCGAGACCTCCGCGGAGGTGCCCACCAGGTCCGCGGTATCGTAGGCCTTCACCGTGAGCGTGTGGACGCCATCCGGTACGCTCGCGGGATTCCAGCTGAGGCTGTAGGGCGCCGAGGTGTCCGTCCCCAGCAGCGTCTGGCCCACATAGAACTCGACCTTGGTCACCGAAAAGTCGTCGTTCGCCGTGGCGCTCACCGTGAGCGTGCTGCTCACAAGGGCATCGCTGACCGGCGAGGTGATGACCACCGTGGGCGGCGTCGTGTCCACCTGCGGACCCACCGCGAAGACCAGATCGTCATGATCGTCGTACGCGCCAGTGCTGCACGGTGAGGGACTGCTACCGCCATACCGGAGGTTGGCTCGCACCGCCTGCAGGCTCCCGGCGGGGAGGACATACTCCGTCGAGAGGACTTGCGGGCCACTCCCGCTCCCAGTGAGCGTGGTCAGGTACGTCCACGAGGGGGCGGCGGCATTGCTCGCGGTGTAGAGATCAAGCCTGTCAGAGGAGGCCGTCTCGATCTCGACCCCGACCTCAATCCGGACGCGCCGGCCAGTCGCGAAGAGGGCGCCATCCGCGCGTGATACCTTGATCCACCGAATCTCCTCGTCCTGGAAAGCGGACTGGCCCGTGCCATCGGCACAGCCATCGAGCGTGTTCGGCGCATGCAGCTCGGGCCCCTCGGATCCGCGCCCCAGCAGGAGCGCCGTCGAGTCACAGTCGCTGGAGACCTCGGCGCACACCGGGACGCCCAGCACAGGGTCGTACACAGCGGTCCCGGGCTGGGCCACGGTCACTGTGGTCGCGGCGCTCGTGGCGAGGTTGCCCACTGTATCGTACGCCTTCGCGGTCAGGGCATGGCTGCCGTTCATCACCGAGTGGCTGTCCCAGCTCGCGACGTAGGGTGGAGAGTAGACGGTCGCGACGCGCACGCCGTCGACCAGGAACTCCACCCGGCTCATGCTTCGATCGTCGCTCGCAGTGGCCTGCAAGGATACCATCCCGGAGACGGTCGCTCCCTGCGCGGGCGCGGTGAGGGCCACCTCGGGAGGCGTGAGATCGTTGTTCGTGGTGACGGAGACCGAGGCCGAGGTCCCCATGTTCCCGGCATCGTCATAGGCCTCGGCGGTCAGCACGTGCACACCATTGGGAACACTCCGGCTGAGCCAAGTGGTGTTGAATGGCGCCGAGGAGTCCATCCCTGCGTAGTGCCCATCGACATAGAAGCGCACCCTGTCCACGGCTCGATCATCGAGGGCGCTCGCCGTGATGGTGACATTCCCGCTCACGGTGGCACCCTCCGCGGGTGACGTCACCGAGACCGTGGGCGCGGTGATGTCGTTGTTCACCGTCACGACCACTCCAGCGGAGATGCCCACGTTGCCGTAGGTGTCATGCGCCTCGACCCTCAGCGTGTGGCTTCCATTCCCGAAGGGTTGGGTATTCCAGGAGGCGGAGTAAGGCGAGGAGGTGTCGGTGCTGAGCAAGGTGCCATTCACGTAGAACTCGACCTTGGTGACCCGCGTGTTGTCCGTGGCGGTTGCCGAGATCGTCCTCGTCCCTTCGACCGTGGCGCCCGCCGCGGGAGCTGTGACAGCCGCCACGGGTGGAGTGGTATCGCGTTCAATGCTGACGACCACCGGCACCGAGGTTCCGACGTTGCCCTTCGCGTCGTAGGCTCGAGTGGTCAGGGTGTACTCACCCGTCGGCTCAGCCAGGGTGTTCCAGACATAGGTGTAGGGAGACACCGTGTCAGTGCTGAGCAGGCGCGTCCCTGCGTAGAACTCGACCTTTGTTACTCCCTTTGCATCGGTGGCCGTGGCGGAGAGCGTCACCGTCCCGATCAGGATCGCTCCCGCAGCAGGCTGGGTGATGGACGTATCGGGCGGAGTGTGATCGTTCTCTACCGTCACGATGACAGGGGGTGAGGTGCCCGCGTTCCCGGCCACGTCACGGGCCACTGCCGTCAGGGAGCGGCTGCCATTGGGTGAGTTCCAGGTGTCCCAGCTCACGCTGTACGGCGCCGTGGCATCGGTCCCGATCAAGGTCGTCCCGTCGTAGAAATCCACGGAGGTCACCGCGAAATCATCGCTCGCGGTGGCTGTCATCGTGGTGAGCCCGGTCAGCAGCGCTCCAGCGGAGGGAGCGGTGAGCACCGCGACCGGCGCCGTCGTGTCCGCATCCTGTCCGACCGCGAAGACCAGGTCATCGTGATCATCATAGGCACCAGGGCTGCACGGGGAAGCGCTCGAGGACGAAGAGTATCGGTGGTTGGCGCGCACGGCCTGCAGGCTTCCCTCAGGGAGGATGTACTCCGCGGAGAGGGTCCGCGCTCCGATGGCCGTCGGCTTGAGCGTGGTCAGGTACGTCCAGGAGGGCTGGGTCGCGTCACCCGTGTAGTACAGGTCCAGTGACTCGGGGGTCGTGCTGTAGACCCAGAGGTCGACGTCGATCCGCACCTTCTTCCCAACAGCCAGGTTCGTCCCGTCCGCCCGTACCACCGCGAGCCGCTCGATGGACGGCGAGTAGCGGTAGGAGCCGCTCGATCCGTCGACGCACCCATCCAAGGTGTTCGGCGCGTTCAGCTCAGGACCGGCGCCTCCCCTTCCTCGCAGAAGGCTCGTCGTGTGGCAGTGGTCCGTCACCGTGGCACAGATCGGAGCCCCCAGGAGCGAATCGTAGTCCGCGGTCCCAGCGTTGCTCACCGTGACAGTGATGGGGGTGCTCGTCGTCGAGTAGCCCGCACCGTCATAGGCCTTGCTCGTCAGCGTGTGGCCACCGTTCGTCCCGATCGCCGTGTTCCACGTCATCCCGTAGGGGGCCGAGGTGTCCGTCCCGAACAGGACGTTGTCGACATAGAACTCCACCCGCACGAGCTGACGGTTGTCACTCGCAGAGGCCTCGAGGACTATCTCCCCGCTCACGGTCGCTCCGTCGGCCGGCGAGGTGAGGTCCGTCGTTGGTGGGAAGAGATCGTTGTCCACCACCACGGTCAACGCGCCCGACGTGGTGGAGTTCCCAGCCTCGTCATAGGCCCTCGCGAAGAGCTGGTGGGAGCCGTTGGGCACCTGACGGGTGTTCCAGTTCTGGGTGTAGGGCGGCGTATTGTTGCTGCCAACCATGCTCTCGCCGACGAAGTAGTCGATGCGAACGACTCCCCTGTCGTCACTGGCGCTGGCCGCCAGGGCTATCGTCTCGCTGACGGTCGCCCCTTCCGCGGGCGAGATGAAGGCCACCTGCGGCCGGTCAATGTCGTTGTTGACGATGACCTCCACTGGGGCAGACGTGGTGCTGAAGCCCACGGCATCGTAAGCGCGCACAGTC
>Ga0247822_10003489_pt1 | contig 10256 bp, 12 predicted proteins | sample 13C_Cellulose_Da_FD_192423 | JGI IMG/M metagenome (GOLD analysis project Ga0247822, IMG submission 192423) | Soil microbial communities from agricultural site in Penn Yan, New York, United States - 13C_Cellulose_Day30 | ecosystem: Environmental > Terrestrial > Soil > Agricultural land | place... | reverse complement strand
TCACGGGGGAGGAGCAAGGCCGCGATAGTGGTCACCCTAGTGCGCCGGCGCCGGCGCCGGCTGGGACGGGGCGGCTGGCGCGGCCGGGGCGTCGAAGCTGACGGTCGGGGCGGTCTGGGCCGCGGCCGAGGCCTCGAACAGCTGGGCCGGTTTCTGGCCGCCATAGACGGTCTTGGCCCACAGGATGGTCGGGAAGGTTCGCAAGGATGTGTTGTAGACCCGCGCGGTCTCGTTGTAGTCGCGCCGCGCGATGGTGATGCGGTTCTCGGTGCCTTCCAGCTGGCTCTGCAGGGCCAGGAAGTTCTGGTTCGACTTCAGGTCCGGATACTGCTCCTGGATCACCATCAGCCGGCCGAGCACCCCGGTCAGCTGGTCCTGGGCGGCGGCGTACTTCTGGAAGGCGGCCGGGTCGGTGATGGTCGAGGCGTCGACCTTGACCTGGGTGGCGCTGGCGCGGGCCTGGGTCACCGAGGTCAGGACGTCCTTTTCCTGGGCGGCGTAGCCCTTCACGGTGGCCACCAGGTTGGGGATCAGGTCCGAGCGGCGCTGGTACTGGTTCTGCACCTCGGCCCAGGCGGCCTTGGTCTTCTCGTCCTGGGTGGGGATGGTGTTGATCCCGCAGCCGGACAGGCCGACGGCGATCACGACGGAGGCAAGGGCCAGGCGGGCCGGCGAACGCAGCTGCGACATGAAGGCTCCCTCTGAAGGCGACTGGCGGCCGCCGATCGCATTTATATGGCCCGGTCTCCGGCTCTCGTCATCCGCGTATCGGATTAACTCGCGTCCATCAGGGGCTTAACTTCCTTTTGAGGAGACGGGCGCAGGATCGCCGCCATGGTCCTGATGATCGCCTTCGCCCTGGTCGGAGCCCTGCTCGGGCTCTTCTGGCGCCCCCGCTTCGTGGGGGTGGTCATCGCCGTGGTCGCGGCCGGCGTCGTGCAGGGCGTGGCCGCCTGGTCGCTGCAGATCCTGTCGCAGCAGGTCAATCGCGAGCACCTGCTGGTCCAGCTGCACGCCATCTTCGGCGAGAGCGCCATCGACTTCGCCGGACCGGTGCTGGCCGCCGCGGTCGGGGCGGTGTTCGCCGCCCTGCTGGGCGGCCTGACCGATGCGCGCCGCCCGCCGGTGGTGGTCACCGCCGACGGCCTGCGCCGCAAGGCCGGCAAGGACGGCCGCTACGCCCGCATGGAGGGCATGGTCCAGGACCGCGCCATCCACGCCAAGGCCGAGAGCCGGATCGACTCCATCCTGGGGCTCTGAGGGCGCGGGAGCTCTCTTTCTCTTCATTCTTCCCGTCATTCCCGCCCTTGTGGCGGGAACCCCTCTATCAGCCGCAAGGGCGGGAGGGGCGGCGTGCTCGGCACGCCGCTGGCGCTTTCACGTGCGAGCGGAACCAGAGGTTCCCGCCACAAGGGCGGGAATGACGGGAGTGGGAGAGCGCAGTCACCCCCAACCCGAAAATCTCAGTTTCGATAAAATATGCGCACGCGAACAAAAACCGGCTTGCGCGATTTCTGAACGCTGATATCTAAGCAGTGCTTAGTTCGGTCGCGCGACGCTGGTGGGGATACCGGCGCCATGTCCATGAAGGACAGCATCCCACGGGACCGAGCGGCCAGTACAGCTTACGCCGCGATCATCGATCTTTCCATCATCCCCGAAGCTGGAGGGCTTTTCCCCATGAAGCTCCGCGCCCTGGCGGCCGTCGCCGCCCTGTCCGTTTCCGCGCTCGTCGCGGCCCCCGCCCTGGCCGATGGCCGCCTGGCGGTCACTCTTGAAAAGCCCGTCTCGGCCAAGACCAAGATCGTCGCCGGCGGCGCCGTCTTCGTCTGCGAGGACGCGTCTTGCGTCGCCACCTCGGCTCCGTCGCGGGCCCTCAGCGTCGCCTCGTGCAAGGCGCTGGCGAAAGAGGCCGGCCGTGTCTCGGCCTTCGGCGGCGACGCCAAGGCTCTGGCCGCCGAAGAGCTGGAGCGCTGCAACGCTTCGGCCAAGGCCGCCTGATCCCTCTTTCTTAAGTAGGCGTACCAGGGAGCTTTTCTTTCTCTGGCTGTTTCCTCGACCATTCGCCTGACAGGGCGGCGGATCGCTTCCGCCGCCCTTTTTCTTTGCCCTGCCTTTCGTCTTCGTCCGCGCAAGGATTAGATGTCGCCATGACCCAGCCCCTGACCGTTCAGCTCGAAGAGGCCTTGCGATCGGCCGCCGGCGCCGACGCCGCGCCCGTGTCGGTCACGATCGACTACGCGGGGCAAGGCCAAGCCGGGGAAAGCGCCCGCGGCTGGGTCGAACGGGCCACCCGCAGCCTGGTGTTCGCCCAGGCCGAGGCGCGGACCGCCGACGGGATCCTGGCCGGCGCGGCCTCGGGCGTATTCCGCCGCGTCAACGTCTGACGGATAAACACATTTTTTCGCGAACTTGGCCGAACACGATCACCTCGGCTTGGTTGCGACTGCGAACACCCCGTGTTATCAGGCGCCGGGCTTCGGGAAGGGCAGCGTGAAAGCGCGGGCCGCCCGTGCGCTTTTCTCAAGCGCTAACAAGTCTTTAAGCCGGGGAGAGGGGGGAGCTTCTCTTCCGCGGCGATTGCAACGCACACCGGGCGGAACAAGTGGCGGAAGAAACCAAGGCGACGGATGCGGGTCAGCGTTACGCGCAGTCCCTGTTCGAACTGACGATCGAAGGCGGCAACCTGGCGAAGGTCGAGAGCGACCTGAAAACCCTGAAGGGTCTGGTCGCCGAAAGCGCCGACCTGCGCCGTCTGATCGACTCGCCCGCGTTCTCGGCCGAGGACAAGGCCAAGGGCCTGACCGCCGTCGCCGTGAAGGCCGGTTTCGACATCCTGACCGCCAAGTTCCTGGGCCTGATCGCCACCAACGGCCGTTCGGCCGAACTGGTCGGCGCGATCAACGCCTTCGTCGCCCTGTCGGCCAAGCACCGCGGCGTGGTCGCCGCCGAGGTCACCTCGGCCGTTCCGCTGAGCGCCGCCCAGCTGAAGGCCGTCACCGCCGCCGTGTCGAGCGCGCTCGGCCAGACCCCCGAAATCTCGACCCGCGTCGATCCGTCCATCCTGGGCGGCGTCAAGGTGCGCGTCGGTTCCCGACTGTTCGATGCTTCGGTTCGTTCGAAGCTCGACTCCCTGAAATTCGCCCTCAAGCGCGCCTAAGCGTATAACCGCGCAAAAACGTACGTACGCAGAGAGCCTCAAGAAAGAGCCCGACCCAGCCATGGATATCCGCGCCGCCGAAATCTCGGCCATCCTCAAGTCGCAGATCGCCAACTTCGGCGAGGAAGCCGCCGTTTCGGACGTCGGCCAGGTCCTGTCGGTCGGCGACGGTATCGCCCGCATCTACGGCCTGGATAACGTCCAGGCCGGTGAAATGGTCGAGTTCCCGAAGGCCGGCGTGAAGGGCATGGCCCTGAACCTCGAGCGCGACAACGTCGGCGCCGTGATCTTCGGCGCTGACGCCGAGATCAAGGAAGGCGACGAAGTCCGCCGCCTCGGCGAAATCGTCGACGTGCCGGTCGGCAAGGGCCTGCTGGGCCGCGTCGTCAACCCGCTGGGCGAGCCGATCGACGGCAAGGGCCCGATCCAATACACCGAGCGTCGCCGCGTCGACGTGAAGGCCCCGGGCATCATCCCGCGCAAGTCGGTGCACGAGCCCGTGCAGACCGGCCTGAAGTCGATCGACACCCTGATCCCCGTCGGCCGCGGCCAGCGCGAGCTGATCATCGGCGACCGTCAGACCGGCAAGACCGCCGTCGCCATCGACACCATCCTGAACCAGAAGGCCGCCAACGCCGGCAAGGACGAGAGCGCCAAGCTCTACTGCGTCTACGTCGCCATCGGCCAGAAGCGCTCGACCGTCGCCCAGATCGTCAAGACCCTGGAAGAGCACGGCGCCCTGGAATACACGATCGTCGTCGTGGCCTCGGCCTCGGAGCCGGCCCCGCTGCAATACCTGGCCCCGTTCGCCGGCTGCGCCATGGGCGAGTGGTTCCGCGACAACGGCCTGCACGGCCTGATCATCTATGACGATCTGTCCAAGCAAGCCGTCGCCTACCGCCAGATGTCGCTGCTGCTGCGCCGCCCGCCGGGCCGCGAAGCCTATCCGGGCGACGTGTTCTACCTGCACTCGCGCCTGCTGGAACGCGCTGCGAAGCTGAACGAAGACAACGGTTCGGGCTCGCTGACGGCTCTGCCGATCATCGAAACCCAGGCCAACGACGTGTCGGCCTACATCCCGACCAACGTGATCTCGATCACCGACGGCCAGATCTTCCTGGAAACCGACCTGTTCTACCAGGGCATCCGTCCGGCCGTGAACGTCGGCATCTCGGTGTCGCGCGTCGGTTCGTCGGCCCAGATCAAGGCCATGAAGCAGGTCGCCGGCCCGATTAAGGGCGAGCTGGCCCAGTATCGTGAAATGGCCGCCTTCGCGAAGTTCGGTTCGGACCTCGACGCCTCGACCCAGAAGATGCTGGCTCGCGGCGAACGCCTGACCGAGCTGCTGAAGCAGCCGCAATACGCGCCGCTGTCGGTCGAAGAGCAGGTCTGCGTGATCTACGCCGGCACCCGCGGCTATCTCGACAAGATCCCGACCTCGTCGGTGCGTCGCTTCGAGACCGAGTTCCTGGCCCGCCTGCATAGCGCCCACCAGGACCTCCTGACCGGCATCGCCACCAAGAAGGCCCTCGACAAGGACCTGGAAGCGTCGCTGAAGAGCGCGCTCGACAGCTTCTCGTCGACCTTCGCCTAAGCCCCCTCGGAACCGCTCGGAGAGAGTAGCGCCGAATGGCCAGCTTGAAGGAAATGCGCAATCGGATCTCGAGCGTCAAAGCGACGCAAAAGATCACGAAGGCGATGCAGATGGTGGCGGCTGCCAAGCTGCGCCGGAGCCAGGACGCGGCGGAAGCCGCCCGTCCGTACGCTCGGCGTCTGGCCAGCGTCATCGCCAACCTCGCGACCGGCGTGTCGGGCGACGGCGCTCCGGCGCTGCTGGCCGGCACCGGCCGCGACGACCGTCACCTGGTGGTGGTGGCCGCCGCGGACCGTGGTCTCGCCGGCGGCTTCACCTCGTCGATCGTGCGCGCGGCCCGCGCCCACATCGACGGGCTGATCGCCCAGGGCAAGGACGTGAAGATCGTCTGCGTCGGCAAGAAGGTGACCACCCAGCTGAAGCGCCCCTACGGCGACAAGGTGGTGGATAACTTCGACCTGTCGGCCTATCGCCAGATCACCCTGTCGGTCGCCCAGCCGATCGCCGACGTCGTCACCAAGCTCTACGAAGCCGGCGACATCGACGTGGTGACCCTGTTCTACAGCCGCTTCCGGTCGGTGGTGCAGCAGGTTCCGACCGCGCTGCAGCTGATCCCGGCGGTCGTCGAGGGCGGCGCCGAAGTCGCGTCCGGTCCGGCCGCGGTCTACGAGTACGAGCCCTCGGAAGAGGCCATCCTCGAGACCCTGCTGCCGCGCAACCTGACGGTCCAGATCCTGTCGGCCCTGCTCGACAACATGGCCGGCTTCTACGCCAGCCAGATGACGGCGATGGACAACGCCACGCGGAACGCGGGCGACATGATCAAGCGCTACACCCTCGAGTACAACCGTTCCCGCCAGGCTCAGATCACCAAGGAGCTGATCGAGATCATCTCCGGCGCCGAAGCCGTCTGATCTAGCCTAACGCCAAAAACGCACGCAGAGACGCACGAAAGACCCGCACGCCATGGCCAAGACCCCTGCTAAGGCTCCCGAAGCCGCCGCCGAAAAGCCGGCCGCCGCCAAGAAGCCCGCCGCCACGAAGGCCGCCGCCGCTCCGGCCGCTGCTGCTGCTCCCAAGGCTCCGGCCGCCAAGAAGGCCGCTGCTCCGAAGGCCGCCGCCCCCGTCGCCGGTGAAGCCACCGGCAAGCTGGTGCAGATCATCGGCGCCGTCGTCGACATCGAGTTCACCGGCCCGCTGCCGGCGATCCTGAACGCCGTCGAGACCACCAACACCGCCACCGGCCAGCGCCTGGTGTTCGAAGTCGCCCAGCACCTGGGCCAGAACACCGTCCGCGCCATCGCCATGGACGCCACCGAAGGTCTCGTCCGCGGCCAGCCCGTGCGCGACACCGGCGAAGCCATCCGCGTTCCGGTCGGTCCGGGCACGCTGGGCCGCATCATGAACGTCATCGGCGAGCCGATCGACGAGCAGGGCCCGATCCAGTCGGACCTGTCGCGCCCGATCCACCGCGACGCCCCGACCTTCGCCGAGCAGACCAACACGGCTGAAGTGCTGGTCACGGGCATCAAGGTCATCGACCTGATGTGCCCCTACACCAAGGGCGGCAAGATCGGCCTGTTCGGCGGCGCCGGCGTCGGCAAGACCGTGACGATGCAGGAACTGATCAACAACATCGCCAAGGCTTACGGCGGTTACTCGGTTCTGGCCGGCGTGGGCGAACGCACCCGCGAAGGCAACGACCTCTATCACGAGATGATCGAGTCGAACGTCAACGTCGACCCGAAGGCCAACAACGGCTCGACCGAAGGCTCGCGCTGCGCCCTGGTCTACGGCCAGATGAACGAACCGCCGGGCGCCCGCGCCCGCGTCGCCCTGACCGGCCTGTCGATCGCGGAATACTTCCGTGACGAAGAAGGCAAGGACGTGCTGCTGTTCGTCGACAACATCTTCCGCTTCACCCAAGCCGGCGCCGAAGTGTCGGCTCTGCTGGGCCGCATCCCGTCGGCCGTGGGCTACCAGCCCACCCTGGCCACCGAGATGGGCAACCTGCAGGAGCGCATCACCTCGACCAACAAGGGTTCGATCACCTCGGTCCAGGCCATCTACGTTCCCGCCGACGACCTGACCGACCCGGCCCCGGCCGCTTCGTTCGCCCACTTGGACGCCACCACCGTTCTGTCGCGCGACATCGCCGCCCAGGCCATCTTCCCGGCCGTCGACCCGCTGGACTCGACCTCGCGGATCATGGACCCGCTGGTCATCGGCGAAGAGCACTACACCGTGGCTCGCCGCGTCCAGGAAGTGCTCCAGCAGTACAAGGCCCTGAAGGACATCATCGCCATCCTGGGCATGGACGAGCTGTCGGAAGAGGACAAGCTGACCGTGGCGCGCGCTCGCAAGATCTCGCGCTTCCTGTCGCAGCCGTTCCACGTCGCCGAGCAGTTCACCAACACGCCGGGCGCCTTCGTCCAGCTGAAGGACACCATCCGCTCGTTCAAGGGCATCGTGGACGGCGAGTACGACCACCTGCCGGAAGGCGCCTTCTACATGGTGGGCCCGATCGAGGAAGCCGTGGCCAAGGCCGAGAAGATGGCGGCGGACGTCTGATGCACGAGGAAGACGGCGATCTGGCCCACTTCTGCTGCGAGGAGCTGGAGGACGCGGTGTCTTCGGACGCCGAGGCCTCCCTCATCGAGCACGACAGCGGCCTGATCCTGTTGAACCTGGGTCAACGGGAAGCCGATGGTGAGACGGGCACGGTCCTGACCACCATCCGCTTCTGTCCGTTCTGCGGCACCGAGATCCAGACCGACGAAGACATCGAAGCGGCCCTGGGCGCCGTGGAGACCTACGACTGATGGCCAAGCTGCACTTCTCTCTCGTCGCGCCCGAGCGCGAACTGTTCTCGGCGGACGTCGACCAGGTCGACGCGCCGGGCACGGAAGGCGATTTCGGCGTGCTGCCGAACCACGCCCCGTTCATGACCACGCTGCGCGAGGGTCGGGTGACGGTGCGCGACGGCTCGACCGTCAAGCTGTTCGACATCCAGGGCGGTTTCGCCGATGTCGGTCCCGACGGCTTCACGATCCTGGCCGAGCACGCGGTGGAAGTGGCCTCGTAAGAGCCGTCTTCCTTCCGAGACTTCGAAAGCGCCTCCATCCGCAAGGGTGGGGGCGTTTTTGTTTTCGGCGATCCTCCCCCTCCGGGGGAGGTGGCACGAAGGGCCGGAGGGGGCGTTCTCAGCTGTCGATGAGGCTGCCGATATCGCAGTCACTCCCCCTTCCGTCGGCTTCGCCGACACCTCCCCCAGAGGGGGAGGATCGAAAAAATTACGTTTGTGACCCCATCCCCGCCGTAATCGGCCACCATAAGGGTTGCGAGGGAACGCTTGTCGGTTTTAATGCCGACCTCCAAGTCTCTAGGGGATATCCGACCTATGCGCCTTGCGCTCGCCAGCCTGATCGCCCTCGGCGTCGTTTCGACCGCCGTCGCCCAGGAGCAGCCCGCTCCCGCCGCCGCCCCGGCTCCCGCCCCGGCCGCCGCGCCCGCTGATCAGGCCGCGCCTGCCGATCAAGCCACGCCCGTCGTCCCGGCGCCCGCCGCAGGCACCCCGGAAGCCGCCGCCGCCGCGGCCGCCCCGGAAGCGGTGCGTCCGCCCCCGCCGACCGATCCGGTCTCGGTGAAGATCCTCAGCGTCCTCGACACCATCTGCAAGCCGGCCGTGGTCGGCGGCGACTTCAACGCCCTGGCCAAGGCCGCGGGCTTCAAGAAGAAGCGCGACCTGTGGACGCTGGACCTGGGCAAGCCCTACCAGATCGTCCTCGACAACCCGGGTTCGAACAAGAACGTCTGCACCCTGAACGTCCAGCACGCCCAGGGTCCTGACCAGGCCCAGCACTTGGCCACCGCCCTGCACGACTGGGCGACCTGGGAAAACAGCCCGCAGCTGAAGCTGATCCGCAACGACCAGCTGGTCACCGACGTCAAGCGCCTGACCGTGACCTGGGACAACAACGCCGCCGGCGGCAAGGCCGGCCTCGTCTACGTCCGCATCAAGAAGCTGGACGACAGCTCGATCGGCAAGAACTTCGAACAGGCCCAGATCCTCTACACCACCCAGTGATGGTGCGAGGCTCTCGGAGCTGAAACGCGAAAGGCGCGGAGGGTGACCTCCGCGCCTTTTTCGTTGTCCGGGGAGACCCCCTCCGGCCCTCCGGGCCACCTCCCCCGGAGCGGGAGGATCGTTCTTCTCCTCTCCCGTTTCTCGGGAGAGGAGCAGGGACAGCGACTGAGGGGCTACGCCGCCGCCCGGTCCTCGGCGGCGATGAAGTCCAGGCACCGCTCGGCCACCGCTTCCCAGCCCGGCTCGCCGGGCAGCCAGTGGCTCATCTCGGGGAACTCGTGGAACACCCCGCCCAGGCGGGCGGCGGTCTGGCGGACGGTGGCGGGCGGGTGGACGACGTCCTGGCCGCCGGCGATGGCCAGCACCGGGGCCTTCACCGGGCCGGGGCTGGTGGTCATGAACGGATCAAGCCACCAGTTCAGCGTCTCCCACAGCGCCCGGCCGCTTTCGGCCGTCATGCGGGCATAGAGAGCGCGGCGCCGCTCGCGCGGCAGGCGGTCGAGGCTGTAGCGGCGCACGACGCCGTAGTCGGGCGCGATGGCCTGTAGCCAGTAGGGGCCGAGGGCATAGAGGCTGACGGCCGACACCGCCTCCTCCAGGCTCGCCCCGTGCACGCCCCAGGGCGGGGAGGGGGCCAGCAGGATCAGGCGCTCCACCGGCGCGCGGCCGGCGGCAAGTTGGGCCACCAGGCCGCCCATGGAGTGACCGATCAGGATCGGCGGCCGCTCGCACGACCGGATCAGGCGGGCGATGTCGCGGGCATAGTCGCTCATCGACAGGCCGACGACCGAACCGCCGGGACCGCGTCCCGGCAGGTCGGGGGTGAGCACCTTGTGGCCGGCGGCCTCGAACGGCTCTCGAAAACTGTCGAACGTCCAGCCGCCGCAGAAGGCGCCGTGGACCATGATCACCGGAGCCTTCACGCCCGCCTCTTAGGTCAACCCCGCCCGTGTGACTGATACGGGCGTTTCAATGGAGCCTACACGCTCTTCTTGCCGCGTGGCGAAGTTTTGGCGGGCGTCGTTGTCGCAGCCTTCGGCTTGGACGCGGTCTTGGCGGCCGCCTTTGGCTTGGCCGCGGCCTTGGCCGGCTTGGCGGCGGGGGCCTCGGTCGCCTTCGTCAGCTCCGGATTGACGTTGTTGCGGATCTTGGTCGCCGCCGGCTTGGCGGGCGCGGTCTTGGCCTTGGGAGTCGGCTTCGCGGCCTCGGGTTTGGTCGTTTCCGCCGCCACGGCCGCCTTCGGCTTGGCCGGAGCCTTCGCGGACTTGGCCGCGGGGGCGGCCTTGGGAGCCGCCGTGACCTTTGCCGAGGGCTTCGCGGCGGGCTTGGCCGTTTCCGGCGCGACCGGCGGCTTGGCGGTCGTCCTGGCCTTGGGAGCGGCCTTGGCCTTGGCGGGCGTCTTGGACGCGGCCTTC
>Ga0247822_10003488_pt1 | contig 10257 bp, 11 predicted proteins | sample 13C_Cellulose_Da_FD_192423 | JGI IMG/M metagenome (GOLD analysis project Ga0247822, IMG submission 192423) | Soil microbial communities from agricultural site in Penn Yan, New York, United States - 13C_Cellulose_Day30 | ecosystem: Environmental > Terrestrial > Soil > Agricultural land | place... | reverse complement strand
GTCGTAGCGGCCGGCGGCATTGGCCTGCCAGACCTCCAGCGTCGCGCCGGGAAGCGGATTGCCCTTCACGTCGTAGACCCGGCCCGAAATTTCGATGACCTGGCCGGCCGCGCGGGCGCTGCGGCCCTTCACCCAGGTCAGATCGACGTCGGAATCGGTCGGGTGGGCCATCGGGTAGAATGGACCCATCGGCGATTCCGCGGTGGGCACTTTCGCCGCGAAGGCGCGCGCGCCTGAGGTCAGGAACAGTCCGGCCGAAGCGAGACCCGCCCCGGCGAATGCGCGCCTGGTGAAGTGATGTTTGATCATGGCCGCCCCCTGCAGCCCCTCAACCCGTGCAGACCTTACGCTTTATCCGCCTTTCGCGGAAGCTTAGTCGACGGTCTCGCCGTCGCTGACGCCCCAGATGTCGGCGATGCGGATGTAGCCTTCGCGCTTGCCGATGCTGATGTGGCACCAGCCGTCCCGGCACTTTTCAATCCGGCCGACGACGCCCGGTTCGGCGTGATAGCGGACACGGCTTTCGCTTTCGGGTTTGGCCTGAATCGCCCGGGGCTCGCCTTCCTTGACGATGGCCGTTCGGCGGTCGCTGAGCAGCGAGACGAGCATCCAGCCGCGCGCGCCCTCGCTATCCTCGATCATCCGCCAGTTGGGGAAAGTCTTCACCACGCGGATCGGCAAATCGCGGCGCTTGTAGAGCCAAACGCCGGGATAATTACGGCCTGGCCCTGCCCGCATCATCGCTTCGCCCGAGGCGATCGACGCCCAATATGGTGGCTTCTTGTCCTGCGCGGCGGCCGGAGCGGCCAGCGCGAGAATGACTGCGGCGAGAACCCCCTTACGCAACAACCTCAAGCCCCCGTCAGGATCCGATCGACAAGCTGCTTCACCGTCGGGACGAAGCCGTTCGAATAAAAGGGATCCGTCTTGAACCGGAACGCCGCATGGCCGGCGAACATGAGGTTCTGCTCGACGGGTCCGCCATGGGCGATGTCCTGCAGCGTCTTCTGGATGCAGAAGCTGCGCGGGTCGGCGAGGCGTCCGGTCGAATTCTTCTCATTGTCCGCCCAGGACGAGAAAGCGCACTGGCTGAGACAGCCCATGCATTCCGCCTGGTCGTGACGGATGACGTTCTTCTCTTCGGTGTCGACGTAAATGAGCGTTTCGTCGGGCGTCTTCAGCGCTTCGGTGTAGCCTGCCGCAAACCATTCTCGCGCATGCTGGAGGTCGCCCTTGGTAACCCAATAGCCGCGCTTCTTCCCGACGCCGACGTCGAGCTCGAAATGATGGTCGCCCAGCGGCTCCTTGGTGAACGCGATCTGGCGGTGCGAGCGCGCTTCCAGATTGCGCAGGAAGGGGTTGCGGACGGCGGACGAATAGAAGCCCGTCGGCGAGAAGCGGTGCAGCAGCACGTCGCCCTCTTCGAGCGTCATCAGTCGCGCCTTCCACTCCGGCGGGATCGGGCTTTCCTGTGTCAGCAGCGGACGCGTTCCGAACTGGAAGACGATCTGCCCAAGCTCGGGATTGTCGATCCAATTCTCCCACTCGTCGAGCCGCCACACGCCGCCGGCCATGACGATCGGGACGGTGTCGGGAATGCCGTTCTCGCGCATCGTCGCACGAAGCGCGGCAACGCGCGGATACGGATCCTGCGGCGCGCGCGGATCTTCCGCATTACTGAGACCGTTGTGCCCACCCGCAAGCCACGGATCTTCATAGACCACGGCGGCAAGCCATTCGGCGGCCTTCGAATAAGCACGCTTCCATAGCGCACTGAACGCGCGTGCAGAGCTGATGATCGGCAGATAGTGAACGCCGTAGGACGCCGCGATTTCGCTCAACTTGTACGGCATGCCCGCGCCGCAGGTGACGCCGGTGACGAGACCCTTGGTGCGCTCGAGGACACCGTGCAGCACGCGCTGCGCACCGCCCATTTCCCACAGGACGTTGATGTTGATGGCGCCTTTGCCGCCCGCCATCTCGTAAGCGCGCTCGACCTGCGCGACGGCGCCGTCGATGGCGTACTGGATCAATTCTTCGTGGCGCTCACGGCGAGTCATGCCGCTGTAGATTTGCGGGACGATCCGGCCCTCGGGATCGTAGCTGTCGGCATTGACCGCGGATACGGTACCGATACCGCCTGCGGCCGCCCAGGCGCCCGAGCTTGCATGATTGGTGGCGGAAACGCCCTTGCCGCCTTCGACCAGCGGCCAGACTTCGCGGCCGCCGTAGTTGATGGGCTGCAGCCCCTTGAACAAATCCAGTCTCCTGTTTCGCGGCGCTATATACGGACTGTTGCTGACAATGCTGCAAAAATCCGCAGCCCAGATCCCATAGCGAAGCGGGCCGGGAATCGCTCCCCGACCCGCACGCTAGTGCCGATTCTCGCCGCAGTGGCTCAGCAGTTACCCTTGGCCACCTGGCTGCCGAGAACCACGCCGAGAGCGCCGCCAATCAGGGCGCCGGTGGTGCCATTGCCGGTGCGGTAGCCGTAGCGGTCACGGCCGGTGGCGACCTGTGAGCCGACGACCGCGCCCAGCGCTCCGCCGACGACAGCGCCCGCCGTCGAGTTGCCATTGCAGCGATAAGAACGGCCGCCGTAATAGCTATTCCCGTAATAGGGCTGGCCATAGCCGTACGAATTGTACCCGCCATAGTAAGGCGAACCGTAGCGATTGCCGTAATAGCCGCCGTTGTAACGGCTGCCGTAGTAGCCGCCGTTATAGCCGCCGCCGTAATAGGTCGAACCATAGCTACGCGCTTCGGCCGCAGCCGGGACTGCGATCATCGCGGCTGCGCCGGAAATCAGCAGAAGGCTCTTCTTCAACATCTCGATACTCCTCGAACACTCCGGCCGTACGGCCAGTCGAGGTGTTAGGTACGCTTTTGCAACTGACATCGCGCTGAATGCGCCGTTCATCCCCCGGCTTGCTTGATGGAATAGTCGAGGCCGATGTCCACCGCGGGCGCAGACTGAGTGATCCGCCCGACGGAGATGTAGTTCACGCCCGTTTCCGCAATGGCGCGGATGGTGTCGAGATTGACGCCGCCGGACGCTTCCAGCGGCACTCGCCCGGCGACGAGTGCCACCGCCTCGCGAAGCACCGGTGGCGGCATGTTGTCGAGAAGCAGGCGATCCGCTCCCGCTTCCAGCGCTGGCTCGATCTGGTCGACACGGTCGACTTCGACCTGCACCTTCAGGCCCGAGTTCGCCGCCTTCCCTGCTCGCACCGCCTGAGCAACTCCGCCTGCAACGGCGACATGATTGTCCTTGATCAGCAGTCCGTCATCGAGCCGCATGCGGTGGTTCTCCGCGCCGCCCATGCGTGCCGCATATTTGTCGAGAACACGGAGGCCCGGGATGGTCTTGCGCGTGTCGAGCAGGATCGCGCCGGTCCCGTCGATCAGGTCGACATATTGGCGCGTCAGCGTAGCAATGCCCGACAGATGCTGCAGCGTATTGAGCGCCGACCGCTCGGCGGAAAGCATCGCCCGTGCATTGCCCTCGAGGCGCATCAGGGCGCTGCCGGCGTCGACCCGGTCACCGTCGCGCGTGAGGAAGTTGATATGAACGTCCGGATCGAGCGCGCGGAAGAAAGCCGCCGCAACATCCATGCCTGCAACGACGATCGCCTGACGGCACGCCATGTCAGCGGTGAAGTGCGCGTCCGCCGAAATGGTCGCGTTCGAAGTGACATCGCCGCCCGTGCCGAGGTCTTCCGCCAGCACTCGCTGAACGAAATCCTGGAGGTCGAAATTGTCGAGGTGAAGAGCCATGCAGCGCGTCTAAGCGAGCCGCTGCGAAGCCGCTAGTGCGCAGGCTCCTCGACGTCCTTCTCCGCACCCGCCACGCGCCAGTGATCGCCGAGCAACGTATAGGTCTGCGCGGTGCTCGATTCATATTTGTCGCCGGACCAGGTCTGCAGCGTCAGCGTCACCGTTTCACCCTCGACGTCGATGCGATTGAAGCTCTGCTTCTCGTCGCGCAGTCGGATGGACGTCGCAGTCCCGGCCTGCACCACCAGCGCCGGCCCAGCACGGGTGACGAGGTCGCGCGCGCTATGCGTCGACGCGGTGTGGTGATGTCCGGCCAGCAGCATGTCCACGCCCGCTTCCGCTGCCGCATCCAGTGCCAGTTCGCTGCGACCCGCGGCGCGCTTCACCTCGCCGGTTTCGCCGACGGGCAACGCGAACAAGGGATGGTGCGTCACCAGCACGCGTAGCCCCTTTTCATCGGAGCGCTTGAAGCTCTCCCGAATGAACTTCAGTTGCTCCTCGTTCACCCGTCCATCCTTGATGGTCAGCGAGCGCGCGGTGTTGATCCCGACCACCGTAACGCCGGGCAGTTCGTGCACCGGGCAGAGCGTGTCGTCGATGTATCGCTTGTAGCGCGTCAGGGGCGACAGGAAGCGGCGCAGGACGTCGTACAGCGGAACGTCGTGATTGCCCGGAACCGCGAGGACTTCGTGACCGGCATCGCGCAAGCGCTCCAGGAACGCGCAGGCCTCCTGAAACTGCTCGGTCCGCGCGCGCTGGGTGAAGTCGCCGCTGATCACGACGAGATCGGGCTTCTCCTCGTCGATCCGCGCCTCGACCGCCTCCACGAGACGCGGGTCGTGCGCACCGAAGTGCAAGTCGGAAAGATGGATCAGCCTGGCCATGGAATGGCAACGCGCTGGCGGCGCCACGGTTCACCGCTTACACGGTTGGCATGGACCGAACCGAGGCGAACAGCGGCACACGCGAGGTCAGTGAACGGCTGCGCTTCGACGAAGCCGCGCTGACCGAGTGGATGACGGCAAACGTCGAAGGCTTCGCCGGGCCGATCGCGGTCAGCCAATTCAAAGGCGGGCAGTCCAATCCGACTTACCGCATCGACAGCGCGGACGCCTCCTACGTCCTGCGCCGCAAGCCACCGGGAAAATTGCTGCCCGGAGCGCATGCGGTGGACCGCGAATATCGCGTCCTCGCCGCTTTGGGCGCGCAAGGTTTCCCCATCCCGCGCGTCTATGCCTTGTGCGAGGACGAGAGCGTTATCGGAACGCCCTTTTACGTCATGGACATGGTGCCCGGCCGCATCATCTGGGAGGCCACCTTCCCCGGGCTCACCCGCGATGAACGCGCCGCGCACTTCGACGCGATGAACGCGACGATTGCCCAACTGCACAGCTACGATCCGGAAGCCATCGGCCTCGGCGATTATGGAAAGGCCAGTGGCTTCGTCGAACGCCAGGTCGCGCGATGGTCGAAGCAATATCTCGGCGACACGGATGCCGGGCGTGTGCCGTCGATGGACAAGCTCGTCGACTGGCTCGGCAAGAACCTGCCGCCCGATAGCGGCCGCTCGAGCGTCGTCCATGGCGACTACCGCTGCGACAACATGATTTTCGATGCCGCGAGGCCCGAGGTCCGAGCGGTGCTCGACTGGGAGTTGTCGACCATCGGCGATCCGGCCGCCGACTTCACTTACCACCTGATGATGTACCGCATGCCCGCCGGAATGTTCACCGGCCTCCAGGGCCTGGACTTCGCGGCGCTCGGCATTCCGACCGAGGAGGAATATGTCGCGGCCTACTGCCGGCGCACCGGCCGCGATCATTTGCCCAACCTCGATTATCTGATCGTCTTCGTCATGTTCCGTATCGCCGGCATCCTGCACGGCATCCGCGGGCGTCTGGCGCGCGGCAATGCCTCCTCGGCCCATGCCGAAGCGACCGCCGCCCTCACCGAGCCCCTGGCCGACCTGGCATGGGAACAGGCGCAAAAAGCGCGGCTTTGAGCCTTTTCAGAAGGTCCTCAGATCTCGCTCAGGACTTTCCGGCGAATGAAGGCGACTCCGGGCCCATCGAAACGATGGAGCATTGGGCATGATTGGAACACCGTTGAACGCCAGGCAACGCATCCCGTGGCGGCTGATTGGATGGGGCGGTGCGATCGCGCTTCTGCTCGTCCCGCTGGTCGCCGGTTTCCCCTGGACGCTGTCCGACTACGTAGTGATGGGCGCGATGTTCCTGATCGCTGGCGGCAGCATCGAAGTCGCGATGCGATCCTCCGACGACTGGGCCCACCGTCTCGGAGCCGTGGTCGACGTCGCCACCGCTTTTCTGACCGTATGGGTCAATCTCGCGGTCGGAATGATCGGGTCGGAGGACAATCCCTACAACCTTTGGTTCGGAGGCGTGCTCGCGTTTGCCATCGCGGGATCGCTTCTCTCGCGGTCGTCGTCGTCCATGGCACTCGTTATGGCGATCACGGCGATCGCGCAGGGCCTTGTCAGCCTCGCTGGGCTGGCAGCCGATCCTCGGGGCGGCACCTTCAGCATGGGCTTTGCCGCTCTGTGGCTGATCTCGGCGGGCCTGTTCTGGCTGGCCTCCCGGCAAGGCGCGGCGCTCCGTTCGTAGCCGATCCAGAGCACCTCGCCGGAAGCTAACTTTTGGTAAGGTCACCCACCACAGCCATCCGCCTATCGACAATGCGGGACTCGTTCGCGGGAGAGCGACGCCAGGGAACGAGTCCCGCTTGTTCAGAAGGGGGAGCGACAGGGCCGGACAGCCCCATCTGTCCGGCCCTTGACCGCTCCGGATGGAAGGTTGTGATGAAGGCCCTGTTTTCGATCATCGTCGCTTGGGCGCTTTGCGGCGCAATCGCCGCCTTTTTCAGCTTCGGACCGGCATTGCTGAGGATCGTCGCCTTCGGCCCGATCAGCCTCGCCCAGGCAGTCCTAGCCTAAGCAAAAGAAAAGCCCCTCCCGATCGCTCGGGAAGGGCCTCTCATTTCAGCGTCGATCCTTACTTGGTCGGGAAACCGCGCTTCGCGAGCAAGGCGTTCACGTCCGGGTCGCGGCCGCGGAACTGGCGGTAGGCCGCCGCCCGGTCGGTCTCGTTGCCGGTCGAGAGCAGATACTTTTTGAAGTTGCCGGAGACGGTCTTGTCCCACGGGCTGCCCGCTTCCTCGAACGCCGCCCACGTGTCGGCGTCCATCGTTTCCGACCAGAGGTAGGAATAATAGCCGGCCGAATAGGCGTCGGACGAGAAGAGGTGACCGAACTGCGGCAGGCGGTGCCGCATCACGATCTCCTTCGGCATGCCGATTTCCGCCAGCGTCTTCTTCTCGAACGCGTCCGGATCGACCACGCCCTTGGGGTCGGTATGCAGCTTCATGTCGACGATCGCCGAGCCCAGATATTCGACCGTGGCAAAGCCCTGGTTGAACGTCTTCGCCTTCTGGATCTTGTCGACGAGGGCCTGCGGCATCGGGGCACCGGTCTGGTAATGCTTGGCGAAGCGCGACAGCACTTCGGGCGTCAGCAGCCAGTTCTCATTCACCTGGCTCGGATACTCGACGAAGTCGCGCTGAAGTCCGCCCAGCGACGGATACTTCACGTTGATCAGCAGATAGTTGATGGCGTGGCCGAACTCGTGGAACAGAGTCTCCGCGTCATCGAGGCTGATCAGCACCGGCTTGCCGGCCTCGCCCTTGGTGAAATTGTTGTTGTTCGACGCCAGGACGATGTTGTCGTTCAGCAGGCCCGAGCGGCTGCGGTACGTCGTCATCCACGCGCCCGAACGCTTTCCTTCGCGAGCGAAATTGTCGAGGTAGAACAGGCCGACGGTCTTGCCGCTCGCCTGATCCGTGACCTCGAACGTGCGGACGTCCGGATGGAAGACCGGAACGGTGCCGGTGTTTTCCTTGAAGCCGAGGCCGTAGAGCTGACCGGCCGACCAAAACATGCCCTGCACCAGATTATCCAGCGCGAAATAGGGCTTAATCTCGTCCTGGCTAAGGTCGTACTTCTGCTTGCGGACCTTCTCCTGGAAATAACGATAGTCCCAGGGCTCGATGGTAATCTTCTGGCCCAGCTTGTTGGCAAGCGCCTGCTGATCGGCGACCTCTTCCTTCACGCGAGCGACCGCCGGGGTCCACACGCGCATCATCAGGTCCATCGCCTTGGCCGGGTCCTTGGCCATCGTGTCCTGCATCCGCCAGTCGGCATGATGCTTGAAGCCGAGCAGCTTTGCGCGGTCGGCACGTAGCTTCACGATCTTGGCGATCAGCTGGTTCGTGTCGTTGGCATTGCCGTTGTCGCCGCGATTAACGAAAGCGCGCCACACCTTCTCGCGAAGCGCGCGATTGTCCGCGAAGGTCAGGATCGGATCGGCCACCGACCGCGTGTTCTTCAGCGCATAAGTGCCGGCCGCCTGCTTCCGCTCCTTGGCCGCCGCAGCAAGCGACGCCTTCACGTCGGCCGGAACGCCCTTCATCTCGGCTTCGGTCGCGGAGATGTAGGTCCCCTCGTCGGCGAGCAGCCGCTCGTTGAACGTTGAAAAGAGCGTCGCCAGCTCCTGGTTCATCGTGGCCAGCTGCGCCTTCTGCGCAGCGTTGAGATTGGCGCCGCTGCGGACAAAGCCGTCGTACGTCCGGGTCAGCAGACGGTCCTGAACCGGATCGAGACCGAGGCTCGCCTTGCGGTCGTACAGCGACTTCACGCGCTGGAAGAGCTTCTCGTTGAAATTGATCTCGTCGAAGGCGGCCGACATCTTCGGCTGCCATTCCTTGTCGAGCGCCTGATATTCGGGCGTCGACACATTGTCGGTCATCACCGCAAAGACGTTCTCGACGCGCGAAAAACGCTGCCCGACCTTTTCCATCGCTTCGATGGTGTTCTCGAAGGTCGGCGCGGCAGGATTGTTGGCGATCGCCGCAATCTCACGCCTTTGCTCTTCAATCCCGAAGGCGAAGGCGGGCGAGAAGAGCTTGGGGTCGACCTTATCCCAGGGCGGAACGCCGTCGTACGGGCCCGACCAGTCGGCGAGCAGCACATTGTTCGGGACGGCGGTGGCGGCCTGCGGTGCAGCCGTCTGCGCGTTCGCAACGGTGCCGAGCGCGGCCATGGACAGGATGGCCGTGGTGGCCAGCAACATCTTCATACTTCCCCTCGATCAGATTTTTTCCGCCACGGCGCATCGCGGACGACCCGCACGGCGGCAAGCAAGACTTCGACGAACGGCCCCTATGGAACCGCAAGTGAACCGTCACTGACTTGGACGGATTTCAAAAGTTCATGAAAATCAGAAGCTTGACGTCGATGGCTACGCCGGCCGCCCGTCGCTCGGCAACAAAGGCCGGAATATCTTCGCGGGCGACGAGGTGGACTTCGATGTCCTCATGCTCGGTGCCCCCACCCTCGCCCGCCTTCCAAACGCCGTGCGCGCGGACGAGCGTGAAGCTCTCGGCCACCATGCCGGGCGAGCTATGGAAGTCGCCTAGCCGCTCGACGCGATCGCAGCTGTAGCCGGTCTCTTCCTCCAGCTCCTTGATCGCCGTCTCTTCGACAGTTGCATGCTCGTCCTCGTCGCCGACGAGACCGGCGGGAAGCTCGAGGCAACGCGCGCCGACCGGCACGCGATATTGCTCGACCAGGATCACCTTGCCCTGATGCTCGGCGAGGATGACGGCGGCGTTGATGGCATTGGTGCGGGAGACATATTCCCACCGCCCACGCTTCATCGCGCGCAGGTATTTTCCCTCCCACATCGTATCGAGAGGAGCGTTCGCGTCTTCGGTCATAGTTCGATGAGCTTGTCCGGGATTTCGTTCGTGTCGGTTGAGGAGCGCGGAAAGTGCTCGGCAAGCACCTTGCCGACCTGCTCCACTGCGGCGACGATGCCGTCGCCGGGACGTCCGGCCTTCACTTCGACAAGCAAGGCGGCCATCGCGTCGCCCCAGGTCTCGGGCGTCGTCACCTTGGTGATCGCCTCATCGGCGACGATCTCCGCTCGATGCTCGCCCATCGAGAGATAGATGAGCACGCCGGTGCGGCCCACGGTGCGGCGCTCGGCGCCGGCCTTGAAGATTGAGATGGCTCGCCGCCGGACACGCCGCGTCTTGGTCGCGCCGGGCGTCAGAAGCAGCCGCAGCGGCATGTACTTCAGGATCAGAAGCACAACGGTGAATTTGAGCAAGGCGAGGACCATGACGAAGGTCAGGACCTCACGGATTGTCGGCTCCGAGCGCCACCCGCCGAAGACCAGATCGAGCCACCAATTCAGGCAGGCCGGACAGGCCGCCGCAAACGCCAGCACGGCAAACAGCGCCAGCACCGCCCAGTGCAGCGCCACGTCATGATAGGAATCGCTCAGCGGCGTCGCCACCGCGATGATCTCGCCGTCGCTATGCAGTTCCGCTGCAGCGATCGCCGCACTGACCTTGCTGTGGTCGTCCTCGCTCAGCTGGAGCATCACCAGCTTCCTCCAGCAC
>Ga0247822_10003486_pt1 | contig 10260 bp, 7 predicted proteins | sample 13C_Cellulose_Da_FD_192423 | JGI IMG/M metagenome (GOLD analysis project Ga0247822, IMG submission 192423) | Soil microbial communities from agricultural site in Penn Yan, New York, United States - 13C_Cellulose_Day30 | ecosystem: Environmental > Terrestrial > Soil > Agricultural land | place... | reverse complement strand
GCTCGCTGCCGCCGCCGGCGAGGACGAAGGGCCCCAGCGAGCGAAGCGAGCGATCAACAATGACTCTGGGTGTCCGGGGTCACTGGTGGGGCACGGGTCGCTCGGGCAGCCGGACGATCAGGTGAGCAGGCCGGGCAGCGGGCCGTTCGAGGCGTCACCGAAGCTGCCGAGGTCATCGCCCATCGCGCGGGCGATCGCGAGCAGCAGGTCGGCGTGGCGGCGGTAGCCGAACGACAGCAGCCGGCCGGTGCGGACGCGGCCGCTGCCGCCGCCGGCGAGGACGAAGGGCATGTCGTCGTGGGCGTGGGTGTTGCCGTCGCAGACCTCGCTGCACAGCAGCACCAGCGAGTGGTCGAGCATGGTCGCACCGTCCTCGGGGCGGGCGGCGAGCTGGTCGAGCAGGTAGGCGAACTGCTCGACCCACCACCGGCGCTGGGCGAGGTAGTCGCGGAACTCGCGGCGGCTGGGGTCGTGGCGCGCGCCGTAGTGCGAGGCCTGGTGGCTGCGCATGTCGAAGCCGGGGTCGTACATCGGCGTGGCCGGGAACCGGCTCATGATCAGCTCGCTGGTGTGGTGCGAGCCCTGGATCACGCCGACCTTGGTCAGCCCGCACGCCATCGCCTGCACCATCAGATCGGTCTGGGCGCGGAGGATCTGCGGGAAGCGGTCGGGCGCGTAGAGCGTCGACGGACCGAGGCCGCTGGTGTCGACCGCGGGGTCGCTGCACGTGCCGCCGCCGCCACCGCCGTCGCCCGCGGTCGCCTGGATCCGCGCCTCGACCTCGCGCAGGGCCTCGAGGTGCAGGTCGAGGCGGGTCTGCTCGGTGGTGCCGAGCCGTCCCCGCAGGGCGTCGAGCTCCTGCTTGGCGTGGTCGATCACGCTCAGGCGCCGGGCCGTGCGCGGGTCGCCGCCAGCGCCGCCACTGCCGCCGCCGCCGCCGCCGGGGAACAGCCGGGCGAACGCCGCGACCGGATCGTCCTCGGGCGGCGTGGTGATGCCGGGCGCGACGTACGACACGTGCTTGTCGCCCGACGCGCCGTTCTGGTTGGCCTGGGCGCCGAGGTACAGGTGGCGGAACGGCGCCCCGGCGCCGACGGTGGCGGCCAGCCGCTGGTCGATCGACGGGCCGTTGCCGCCGTCGACGGCGGTGAGCAGCTTCTTGGCGCCGCCGGGGTGGCTGCCCTGATCGGCGGGGCCCATCGACAGCCCGCGGAAGAACACGCAGCGGCCGCGGTGGCGCTCGAGCGGCATCAGCGTCGGCGGCAGCGTGAAGCTGGTCTCGGTGCCGGTCGGGTGCCACTGGCTGGGCTCGCCGTCCTGCGACGGGCCGACCACGCCGTCGGGGAAGTAGAAGATGATCAGCCGCCTCGCCGGATCGCCGGCGTGGGCGCCGACCCGGCCGGGGCGGAGGAACGGCGCGGCGATCGCCGCCGCGCCACCGAGCTGCAACAACCGTCGTCGGGTGAGGGTCATCGGCGCACCACGAAGTCGGGAGAGAGGACGCTCGCGATCATCAGCTCGCGCACGTCGAAGCCGCTGGCGGCGAACCGATGCTCGATGGCCAGGCGGGCGCACCGCTCGGCCAGGGTCTCGCGCACGCCGCGGGCGAACCGGTAGTACTGGCGGGCGAAGCACGCCGGCGCCGCCTGGCTGTCGGCGAGCAAGCGGCCGAGCTCGGGCAGCGACTGGTAGGCGACCGAGGTGCCGGTGCCGAGGTGCTCGAGGTCGGTGATCGTGCCCGACGCGTCGATCGCCAGGCCGTGCTCGGTCTCGCGCCAGCGCCCGACCGCGTCGAGCCGCTCGAAGCCGAAGCCGAGGCCGTCGATGTAGCGGTGGCAGCCGGCGCACACCGGGTTGGCGGTGTGGGCGGCGAACCGCTCGCGGGTGGTCGCGGCCGGATCGACGTCGGGCACGCCGCCGGCGAACGGCGGCGGCGGCGGCAGCTCCTGACACAGCAGGTTGCGGCGGACGAACAGGCCGCGGCGGATCGGCGAGGTCTGATCGCTGTGGGCGTGGCTGGCGAGCACGCTGGCGTGGCCGAGCACGCCGGCGCGGCGACCGTCGTAGGTGACCTTGCCGCCGCCGCCGGGTGGCGGCACGCCGTAGAAGCGCGCCGCGTCGGCGTCGAGGATCGTGTAGTCGGCGGTGAGCAGCTCGTCGAAGCGGCCGCTGCCGTCGAACACGACGTGGGCGGCGAACGCGCGGGTCTCGCGGGCGAGCGCGGCGCGGGCGGCGGCGTCGAGGCCGGGGAACAGATCGGGGCGCTTGTCGGCGGTGAGCACCGGCTCGGCGCCCAGCCACTGCAGGGCCAGCTCGCCGAGCTGATCGCGGGCGCGCGGCGACGCCAGCAGCCGGCGGGCCTCGCGCTCGAGCCCGGCCGGGTCGTCGAGGTCGCCGCGCTCGGCCGCCGCCAGCAGGGCGTCGTCGGGCGTGGTGCCGATCAGCTGGTACGACAGCGCGGTGGCCAGCTCCCAGCCGGTCAGCCGGTAGGTGCCGTCGCCGCGCGGCTCGCCGAGCTCCGACCGGTACAGGAAGTGCGGCGACACCAGGAGCGCGTGGATCGCGGTGGCCAGCGCCTCGTCGGGCTCGCCGCCGGCGGTCGCCAGCGCCTGGTAGCGATCGAGCTCGGCGTCGGTCAGCGGCCGCCGGAACGCGCGCCGGCCGAGCGCCGCGACCAGCGCCCCGGCGCAGCCGGCGCGATCGCCGGTCCAGTCGCACGGGTGGAGCGTGGCCACGCGGTCGGCGGCGTCGTCGGCCAGCGCCTCGGCCGCGGCCAGGTAGGCGTCGACGTGGGTGGCGGTGACCACCTGCGACGCGGCGTGATCGTCGAACGGGAACCCGGCCGGGCGCGGCTCGATCGGGAAGCCGGTCGTCGGATCGGCGAGCCCGCCGCCGGCGCAGGTCGTGCGCAGGAGCGAGTTGCGGCCGCCGAACCCGTCGTCGGTGGTCGCCGGCGCCCGCGTGTCCTCGATCCAGTCGCGCTCGTCGAGGACCAGCTTGTAGGCGCTCTCGCCGTCGGGGACGGTGAAGGTGCCGGTCCACAGGCCGGTCGCGCTGCTGTAGGTCAGCGCCCAGCCGCCGTCGGCGCGGGTCGCGGCCCAGCCGTTGAACGCGCCGGCGACGTGCACCGAGCCCAGCGTCCGGCCCTGCGGGTCGTAGACGAAGGTGTGGCGATCGCACGGGCTGGGCGCGCACGCGCCGGCGGTGCAGGCGTCGCGGTAGGCGCACTCGGTGGCGCGCGTGCAGGTCATCACCGGCGCCGCCTCGCCGAGCAGGTCGCGCACGGTGGCGCGGTACTCGCGGCGGGTCAGCAGCCGCAGCCGCCGGCCCGACGGCGGCACCGCGTCGCAGCGCAGCGCGGTCGAGGTCAGGCCGTCCTTGAGGAAGCGCGCGATCTCGCTGGCGCACTCGCCCTGGCACCGGCCGGGATCGTTGGCCGGCATGCGCCGCGCGATCGTCTCGCGCAGCTCGTCCTCGCCGCGCGGGGTGTCGACCAGCGGCGGCCCGAGCCCGCCCTCGCCGGCCTCGCCATGACAGACCTGACAGAGGTCGGCGTACAGGGCCGCGCCGCGACTGCCGGCGTAGTCGTAGCCCCGGTCGCCGTCGTCCCGGCCGCCGCACCCGACCATGGTTGCGACGACCACGAGTCCCCACGTGCATCGCATGCCCGCGGTCGGCTGCAACGGCCGGGCCCGCGCGCGCGAGCGACCGTGCAGCAAACGTCCTGCAGGCTTGGCGACGGACCGCGCCCGGCCGGCGTTGCCGATCGCAACGCGCGGGAGGCAGCCTGGCGCGCCCGGGCGGTCAGCCCTCGCGGACGAACAGGAGGTACTGGTCCTCGAGGTCGTCGACCTCCATCGGACGTCCGCACCTCGGACAGGGCGTCTTGGGCAGCTTGCCGCCGTTGGCGCGGCAGGCCGCGGTCTCGAACAGCTGATCGATCTGCTCGTCGCACTCGGTGCAGGTCATCGGCGCGTAGAACGACACCAGCCGGCCGTGGCCGAGGAACCCCGCCACCATGTTGCACTGGTCGACCACCGGCGGCGGACAGTGGACGAAGCTGAGCCGGGCGGTGACCGGCAGCTGGCGGATCACGTCGAGCCAGGCGCGGACGCCGTACGAGTTGATGCGGCGGACCCCGCGCATGTTGACCTGGATCGGCCGTGGGCCGAGCCGGGCCAGCGGCGACAGGTCGGAGCTCTCGTCGATGACGCCCTGGATGGTGACGACGTCGGCGTCGCCGCTGCTGGTGACCTCGAGCGAGAAGACGTTACGGCCGGCCATGGGTCACGCTCCTCCAGCCTCGCGACGCTCGTTGCCGTCGGAGATGAAGATATGGAACGACTTGGCGGCCTGGCGGAAGCGCTTCATCGTGAGGCGAAGATCGAGCAGGCAGATGACCTCGGTCCGGTGGCCGGGATCGATGTTGATGATGAACTTGCTCAGCGACTGGAACACGCGATAGAGGCCGATGCCGGCGCCGCCCGACGCGTCGGAGATCTGCTCGGGGCCCTTCACCAGGCACCGGTTGAGATAGCTGACCACCGTGTCGCGGGTCAGCGCGCCGAACGGATCGATCTGGGCGATCGCGATGTAGTCGCCGTCGCAGGCGAACTCGAGGTGCCCGACCTCGGCGTCGGCCAGGGTCACCGGCTCGCGGCGCGACAGCTGCTTGTACTTGGGCTCGCCGCCGGCGGTGCGCGGCGCGTTGTAGATCGCGTTGGTCACCAGCTCGTCGACCACGGTCTCGACCAGCTCGACGACGCGCTCGTTGCAGCCGAGGGTGAGCGCGTAGCTGGCGACCTCCTGGATGTAGTCCTGCTTGAGGCGGGAGTCGCGGATCTCGACCCGGTAGGGCTCGACGCCCCACAGCAGGTACTTCTGCAGGCCGAACAGCTCGCCGCGCAGCAGCTTCTCGGCGGTGATGATCAGCTCGTCGGGCTCGAGCGGGTCGTCGTTCTTGGCGATGATGTTGCGCAGGAACGGCCGCGACGCCATGAGCGGCAGGTAGTCCTCGGTGGGCGCGGTCGAGTGCAGCACCAGCTTGGTCCGCGGCCAGCGCTGCTCGAAGTCGCCCAGCCGCTCGACCCAGCGCGGATCGTCGCGCAGCGGTGGATCGTACGACAGCATGATCAAGTCCCAGCCCTGATCGTCGAGCAGGGTGGAGAGCTCGTCGAGATCGACCGCCGATCGGACCTGTGAGCCCGTGGCCGCGAGCGAACGCTCGGCAACCCGTCGAGCCCGCGGATCGGGATCGAAGAACAAGATGCGTTTGCCGCGCATGCCCCTCGGATTCACGAGAGTACCAGAATCCGCTTTCCGCCAACACACCGGCCTGCCTATAATCGAGTCGAAATTGGCCGTCACCGACGACAACCGGGGAGCGCCCGACGAGGGAGCACCGGAGCGAGCGGCTGACTCCGGGGCCGTCGCCCGCGAGCCAACCCACGCGGTCCGGCCGGTGGTCGTCTGCGTCGACGACGAGCCCCACAACCTCGACCTCCTCGATCGGGCGCTGCGCCGCCGCTTCGACGTGATCACCGAGGCGATGCCCGAGGCGGCGCTGACCGCGATCATGGCCAACGACGAGGTGTCGGTGGTGGTCGCCGACTTCCGGATGCCGTCGATGAACGGCGTCGAGATGCTCGCGAAGGTCGCCAGCGCACGCCCCGAGATCCGCCGCGTGCTGGTCACCGGCTACGCCGACGCCGACGTGGTCCAGGCCGCGGTCGCCGCCGGCGAGGTCCACTACGTGGTGCGCAAGCCCTGGCGGCCGCCCGAGCTGGTCACCCTGCTGACCGAGCTGGCCCGCGCCCGCGACCTCGAGCTCGACAACAGCCGGCTGCTCGGCGAGCTGCACGACGCCCAGGTGCGGCTGCTCGAGCGCGAGCGCCAGCTCGAGCGCGCCCGCCTCGTCGCCGGCGACGACGCCAACGAAGCGTCCGACGAGCTCGAGCGGATCACCCGCGAGCTGGCGATCGGCTCGTTCCGCGACGCGCTCACCGGCCTGTACACCCACGGCGTGTTCCAGGAGCGCCTGCGTGAGGAGGTCGCCCGCGCCCAGCGCGCCGGCCAGCCGCTCGCGCTGCTGCTGCTCGACGTCGACGGCTTCGCCGCGGTCAACAAGGCGGTCGGCTACCAGGCCGGCGATCAGATCCTGCGCCGGATCGCCGAGCTGATCGGCGGCACCGACTCCGGCCGCACCCGCACCTCGGACATCGCCGCCCGGCTCGGCGGCGAGGAGTTCGCCCTGCTCCTGCCCGAGACCACCAAGGCCGGCGCGATCGCCAAGGCCAACCGGGTGCGCGAGACCATCGCCGGCGCCGACCTGCCCGGCGGCCAGCACCTGACCGTGACGGTCGGCATGGCGGCGTTGCCCGACGACGCCGGCCAGGCCGACGGCCTGCTCGGCGCCGCCGAGGGCGCGCTGCGCGCGGCCAAGCAGGCCGGCAAGAGCCAGGTCCACTTCCTCACCGGCGACGGCCAGGCCAAGCCGACGCCGCTGGTGGTCGCGCCGCCGCCGCCGCCGGCCGATCGCTTCCGCCCGTACGCCGAGCGCATGGGCGAGGTCGTCGCCATCCTGCAGCGCGACCGCGCGGTCAGCTGCCTGTACCTCGATCTCAGCCAGCTCGCCCGCATCCAGCTCGAGCAGGGCGTGGCGCCCCACGCCGAGCTGTTCGAGCGGGCCGGCAGCGTGCTCGACGGCCTGCGCGGCCAGCTGCTGCGCACCGGCGACCTGATCTGCCGCAGCAACGACGAGGACGCCTACGTGTGCCTGCTGTCGCCGCGCGACGCCAGCCAGGTCGATCTCGAGCGGCTGGCCGCCGCGGTCGGCGAGGCGGTCGCCGGCGCGCTGGCCCCGGCGGTGCGCGAGCTCCTGCGCGACGAGCCGCGGGTCAACGTCGGCTCGGCCCGCGTGCTGTCGAACCCGATGGTGCGGCCCGAGCGCCTGGTCGCACGGCTGGTGTCCGAGGCCACCGAGGCGGCCCGGCTGTCGCGCCAGCGCGCCGCGGTCCGCGACAAGTCGGTGCTACAGGACATCATCCTCGGTGACGCGCTGGTCCCGGTCTACCAGCCGATCGTCCACCTCGAGCACGGCGAGACCTTCGGCTTCGAGGCCCTGACCCGCGGCCCGCGCGGCACCCGCATGGAGTCGCCGGCGACCTTGTTCGCGGTCGCCGACGAGGTCGACCTGACCTACGAGCTCGACCGCGCCTGCTTCCGCGGTGCGCTCCGCCGCGCGGTCGGCCTCGAGCCGGTCCACCGCCTGTTCGTCAACCTGCTGCCGATGTCGTTCTACGACTCGAGCTTCATCGAGATCGAGGTGTCGAACCTGCTGTCGGCCGCCGACCTGACCCCGGCCAACATCGTCTTCGAGATCACCGAGCGGCTCGCGATCGAGAACTTCGCCGCGTTCCGGCGCGCGCTGCAGACCTACACCAGCATGGGCTTCGGGGTCGCCATCGACGACGTCGGCACCCGCCACTCGAACCTCGAGACGGTGATGGCGCTGCGGCCGCACTTCATCAAGGTGTCGGACGTGCTGACCCGCGGCGTGGCGCGGTCGACGGTGAAGCGGGAGATGCTGCGCTCGCTCGGCCACATCGCCGAGACCATCGACGCGGTCATGGTCGCCGAGGGCATCGAGACCGTCGACGATCTGGTCGCGCTGCGCGAGCTCGGCATCCGCTACGGTCAGGGCTTCTTCCTGGCCCGGCCCGGCCCGCCGTTCCCGCGGGTGCGGTCGAGCGTGCGCCGCACCATCGTCGCCATCGGCGCGGGCCAGCTCAACCCGCTGCCCGGGCCGCCGGCCGATCTCGACGACGACGGCGACGACGCCGAGCGGTCGCGGCCGATCCCCATCGTGCCCGGGCTCGGCGAGCTCGACCCGGTGCCGCGCGGCTCGGGCGACTTCGCGCTGCCGCCGCGCCTGCTCGGTCCGACCGGCCTGCTCGGCGATCTACCGATGCCGGGCGCGCGACCGCTGGCCGAGGAGCTGGCGCCGCTGGCCGAGAGCCTCGAGGAGCAGGCCGAGCGCGACGGCCACGACGGCGCGGTGCTCGGCGAGATCGCCGAGCCGGGCGAGGACACCCAGCCGCACGGCCCGTCGCGCTGGCGCGCGCCCCGGCCGACGCCGCCGACCGCCGATCCGCGCAGCCGGCCGCTGCTCGAGAGCCTGCGCCGCCGCGAACCCGTCGTCCCCGCCGCGCCGCCGTTGCCGCTGCCGAGCGGCCCGGCCCACGCCGGTTCCCCCGGCCACCCGGCCCATCCCGGTCATGAAGATGCCCCGCCCCTACCCGATACGCCGGACAAGCCTGGGCTAAATTAGCGCCACGCGCATGGCGATGGACAAGGCGACCTTCCAGAAGCTCCTGGCGTTCGGGATCGATCGCGGCGTGTCGGACATCCACTTCGAGGTCGGCTACCCGCCGCACTACCGCCTGCACGGCGAGCTGCTCGGCGCGATCAAGGTCCCGCCGCTGACCGCCGGCGACACCGAGGCGATCGCCCGCATGATCCTCGAGGAGCGCGGCACCACGGTCGACTTCACCCGGCCGTTCGGCGAGATCGACGTGTCGTACGCGATGGCGCAGCGCGGCCGGTTCCGCGCCTCGATCTTCCGCCAGCGCGGCACGGTCGGCATCGTGATGCGCCTGATCCCGGTCAACGTCACGAGCCTCGAGGCGCTCAACCTGCCGCCGGTGCTCGCCGAGATCGCCGACACCCGCCGCGGCCTGATCCTCGTCACCGGCGCGACCGGCAACGGCAAGTCGACGACGATCGCGGCGATGCTGCGCTACATCAACGACACCCGCCACGCGCACATCATCACGATCGAGGACCCGATCGAGTACCTGCACGAGCCCGGCAAGTGCATGATCATCCAGCGCGAGGTCGGCGCCGACACCGAGAGCTTCAAGGACGCGCTGGTCGCGGCCATGCGCCAGGACCCCGACGTGATCATGGTCGGCGAGATCCGCGATCGCGACACCGCGGCGACCTGCCTCAAGGCGGCCGAGACCGGCCACGTGGTGATCTCGGCGATCCACACGCCCGACGCGGTGTCGACCATCCAGCGCTACGTCGGCCTGTTCGAGCCCGACGCCCAGGACGTCATCCGCGAGCGGCTGGGCGACTGCCTGCAGGCGGTGGTGTCGCTGCGTCTGCTGGTCGCCAAGGAAGGCCGGCGCCGGCTGCCCGCGGTCGAGATCCTGCGGGTCACCCGCACCATCCGCGAGTGCCTGCGCACCCCGGGCCGGCTCGGCGACATCCCCGACCTGATCCGCAAGGGCCGCGACCTGTACTCGATGCAGCTGTTCGACCAGCACCTGCTCGATCTGGTCAACACCGGGCTGATCTCGATGGAGACGGCGATCTACGCGTCGTCGAACCCCGAGGAGCTCGAGCGGTCGCTGCGCATCGAGTAGCCGCGCCGCGGCTCAGCGCGCCGCCAGCACGAAGCGACCCGCGAGCGCGCTCGACTTGAACTCGATCGACTGCTCGCCGCGGGCGAGGACGACCAGGGCGTTGCCCTCGCGGTCCCACTGCACCACGCGCGCGCCGCCGGTCAGCGTGGTCTCGAGCTCGTACTCGGTCCAGCCGAGCAGCGGCGCGTCGCCGATGCGCGGATCGACGCTGATCAGCGCCAACGCGGCGGCGGGCACCGGCTCCGGCTGCTCGGGGACCACGCGATCGAGCAGGGTCATGTTGCCGCCCTGGTTCAGCGTGATGCTCGCCTCGAGGTGGTCGGGCGCGACGATGGTGACGTCGCGGGTGCCGACGACGTCGCCGGCGTCGTCGAGGAGCTCGATGGTCACGGTGCCGGCCTTGATCGCGGTCAGGGTGAACGCGTCGGTCGCGCTGTTGTAGCCGGGGGCGATGGTCGCGATCGTCGGATCGGTCGTGCGCGCCGACGTCGCGACGCCGGCCGGGGTCGACACGTACGCGATCTTGGCGCCGGAGGCGACCGGGAGATCGAGGGCGCAGCCGATGCGACCACAGGCGATCCGCTCGAGCTCGGCCGACGGCTCGTCGGTGCAGGCGATCAGGGGCAGGGACAGGCAGGCGAAGGCGAGGAGGGAGATGGTGGGCTTCATGGCCCAGGCACATCAGCAAGCGGCGCGCCGGGCGCCGATCGTGAACGGAGGGTCGCGATCGGCCGGCAGCGCCCTGCAGCGGCTGGCAAGGCCCGGCGCGATCGGCGACCCGGCGTGTCAGGCCCTGTTGACACCGTGACGGGGCCCGTCACGGTGTCAACAG
>Ga0247822_10003485_pt1 | contig 10261 bp, 8 predicted proteins | sample 13C_Cellulose_Da_FD_192423 | JGI IMG/M metagenome (GOLD analysis project Ga0247822, IMG submission 192423) | Soil microbial communities from agricultural site in Penn Yan, New York, United States - 13C_Cellulose_Day30 | ecosystem: Environmental > Terrestrial > Soil > Agricultural land | place... | reverse complement strand
GATCACAGGTGGACGCACCGGTTGCCATATTGCGCGTGTACTGCTCATGGCCGGGTGTATCCGCAATAATAAATTTGCGTTTTGCTGTAGAAAAATAGCGATAAGCCACATCGATAGTAATACCCTGCTCACGCTCGGCCTGCAGACCATCGACCAAAAGGGCCAAATCAATTTTTTCACCCGTTGTGCCGTGCTTGACGCTGTCGGAACGTATTGCATCCAATTGATCTTCATAAATCATTTTGGAATCATGCAACAAACGGCCAATCAGCGTGCTCTTTCCATCATCTACACTACCGCAAGTTAAAAACCGCAGTAGCTCTTTTTGTTCATGTTGGGCGAGATATGCATTGATATCCTGCGCAATTAATTCGGACTGATGACTCATAAGGGTCTCTTTGCAATCAGTAAGGTGTAAAAGCATTTATCTCAGGAAAAATTAGAAATAGCCTTCTTGCTTTTTCTTCTCCATCGAGCCGGAACTGTCATGGTCAATCACCCTGCCCTGACGCTCTGAAGTGGTAGTCAACAACATTTCCTGAATAATTTCCGGTAATGTGGTTGCTTCCGATTCGACCGCACCTGTTAACGGATAACAGCCGAGGGTGCGGAAGCGCACCATTTTTTCCTGGATTTTATCGTCGGGTCCAATAGGCATGCGGTCATCATCGACCATAATCAGGGTGCCATCACGCTCAACCACCGGACGTTTTGCAGCAAAATAAAGCGGAACAATCGGGATGTTTTCCAAATGGATATATTGCCAAATATCCAACTCAGTCCAGTTTGATAAAGGGAACACGCGGATACTTTCACCCTTATCTACACGACCATTGTAAATATTCCATAACTCCGGGCGTTGGTTTTTAGGATCCCAGCGATGATTTTTATCGCGGAAAGAATAGACCCGCTCTTTCGCGCGCGATTTTTCTTCGTCGCGACGGGCACCGCCAAATGCGGCATCAAAACCGTATTTATTCAGTGCTTGTTTCAATCCCTGGGTTTTCATAATGTCGGTGTGTTTGGCACTGCCGTGAACAAACGGGCTAATGCCCATATCCACACCTTCCTGGTTGATATGCACAATTAAATCCCAGCCCAGCTCTTTGATACGCTGATCGCGAAACTCAATCATTTCACGGAATTTCCAGGTTGTATCGACATGCATCATGGGAAATGGTGGCTTACCGGGAAAAAAGGCTTTCATAGTGAGGTGCATCATCACAGCAGAATCCTTGCCTACAGAGTAGAGCATGACCGGCTTATCAAATTCAGCCGCTACCTCGCGGATGATATGAATACTTTCAGCTTCTAGCTGCTTGAGATGAGTCAAGTTGTAGTTTGACATTCAATGGTTACCAGATTGTGTACGGCATTAGTGATTAAATTCGAGTGTTGGAAAAACAGCAGCGATTATATAGAACCAAAGCGCAAGGTTTAATGATTAAATGTTTCTAAGTTTATTCCAGTAAGTTTGGACGCTTACAATCAATCTTCTTTGGGCACTGCATGGCGCCTGGCTAGCATAAGCGTGAACTCATCACGCGTTTCCTTGGCGCGGCTAAATACTTTGAGTAAATAGTCACTGTCCTCGTGCTCGATACTGCTACGCAAGCGCGAGAGATTGTCGATAAATAAATCCATGGATTGCAAAATCGCCGCTTTATTAGCCCGCATGATATCGTGCCACATCACCGGATCACTGGATGCGATGCGGGTAAAGTCGCGAAACCCTCCTGCCGCGTACCGGAAAATGTTGGGGTTCTTGATATCCTGGGCCAGGGTATCTACCAGCGAGTAAGCTATAACGTGGGGTAAATGGCTGGTTGCACCAAGCACTTCATCATGCTCCACCACTGACATTCTCAGTACTTCTGCACCGACGGCTTGCCACATACGGACAACCAGATCCAAATGTTGCGCCGAGGTATTTTCCTGGGGGGTAAGAATGACACGATGGTTTTCATACAGATTCGGATTGGCCGCGGTAACACCACTTTTTTCTGAACCAGCGATGGGATGCCCGAGCACAAATTGTGGTGGCACCGCACCAAAAACGGCTTCCGCAGCACGTTGCACACTACCTTTTACGCTGGCACCATCGGTGATAGTGACAGTATCAGGGACACAACTTTTAATTTCTTCCAGAACTGCATTAACCGAAAGTGTCGGTACTGCAATAAAAATAACATCCCCCGCCCCTAATTCACCCGCAACTTCCTGCAGGGAGGTATAAGCGCGATCGACCACCGCGTGAGTAACTGCCTCCGCGCAAGTATCAGGTTTCCGCGCAACGCCAATCACTTCAGCGCAAGCGCCGCGCTGTTTCAAACCGGTAGCAAGACTGCCACCAATTAAACCTATACCAACAACAACAAATTTATTGATCAGGGGTTGGGACATAGGGAATCAGAGCACCGCTTTGGGATAAGAACCGAGCAATTTTAAATCGGCGCAACGGTTGGCAACTTCTTTCATCACATCGCTGATTAATGGTTCATCGACATGCCCGGAAAAATCGATAAAAAATACGTAAGTCCACGCACCCGTGCGCGATGGACGGGTTTCCACCCGGGTTAAATCTATATTATGGCGATGAAAGGGTTCCAATAATTTATGCAGTGCGCCCGGTTCATTGCGCATCGCTACCACGATAGATGTTTTGTCAACGCCACTTTGCGGAACTGCTTGTTTGCCGATAATCAAAAAGCGCGTGGAGTTGTCCGGTTGATCCTCAATTTTTTCCGCGATCATTTTCAAACCGTACAGCTCTGCCGCCATTGAACCAGCAATAGCGGCAGCATTCCATTCGCCTTTCAGGCGTTTAGCTGCTTCAGCATTACTGCTAACCGCTATGCGTTCTGCATTCGGATAATGCGCATCCAACCATTTGCGGCATTGCGCCAGGGATTGGGAGTGGGAATAAATTCGCGAAATACTATTAGTATTGGTGACGTCCGAGACCATCAAATTATGATGGATGCGCAATTCAACTTCGCCACAAATTTTCAGATTGGAACCCATAAAATTATCAAGCGTATGGTTCACTACACCTTCAGTAGAGTTTTCTACCGGAACCACACCGTAATTGACCGCGCCGGCTTCTACTTCGCGAAACACTTCATCGATAGCGGAAAAAGGCAGCACTACCGCCGAGTGGCCAAAATGTTTTAGCGAGGCCTGTTGGGTAAATGTACCTTCGGGACCAAGGTAAGCTACTTTAATTGGATTTTCGAGCGCGAGGCAAGCCGACATGATTTCACGGAACAAGCGCGCCATTTCTTCATTACTGAGTGGACCACTGTTGCGCTCCATCGCCTTGCGCAGCACTTGGGCTTCGCGTTCCGGGCGATAAAACAGTATTTTGGCATCCTCAGGCAGATTTGCTTTTTTCACATCCGCAACTTCTTGCGCGCATTCGGCGCGCGCCGAAATCAAGCGACCGATCTGCTCATCGATCGCATCAATTTTGTTGCGCAATGCGAGTAGTTTTTCTGCTTCAGTCTGGGCGTTGCTCATTTACTTACTCATCGGTTGCTTCGTCAGCGGCGTCATCGACAATATCGTCTGCCGCATCATCTGCGGTTGCACTATCGTCGAGCACTTCTTCACCTTCGGCAGCTTCGGCCCGCGCCAATTCGCGCTTGGCATTTTCATCAACATTTTCTTCGATGCGCTCCAGGCCCTGCATGCGCTCGCCTTCTTTCAATTTAATCAGGCGCACACCTTGTGTATTCCGGCTCAGTACAGACACTTCATCAACACGGGTGCGAACCATTGTGCCCTGGTCGGAAATCAACATGATTTCTTCACCGTCAAATACTTGTACTGCACCCACCAGTTGGCCATTACGCTCGGTCGTTTGCATACCAATAACACCTTGCGAACCGCGCCCTTTAGCCGGGAATTCGCCAACCTCAGTGCGCTTGCCGTAACCATTTTCGCTAACGGTAAGCACTTGGCCGTTTTCCATCGGAATGACCATACCGACCACGCGCTGACCTTCAGCCAAACGAATACCGCGTACGCCACGCGAAGTACGCCCCATAGCACGAACTTGTGATTCGCGGAAGCGTGCCGCCTTGCCCGAACTTGAGAACAGGATTACATCACATGAACCATTGGTGATGGCGGTACCCACCAATGTATCGCCTTCATCCAATTCAATCGCACGCAAACCAACGCTACGTTGACGCGAGAATTGAGTAAGGGCTGTTTTCTTCACTGTGCCATTTGCAGTGGTCATGAAGATAAATTTATCGTCGTCGTACGATTTCACCGGCAAAATCGATGTAATGCGTTCCCCTTCTTCCAATGGCAACAAGTTTACTACCGGGCGACCGCGTGATTGTCTACCGGCGACAGGAATCATATAAACCTTTAACCAATACACCTTACCGGCATTGGTGAACAATAAAATCGTATCGTGAGTACTGGCGATCAAAAGATGCTGAACATAATCTTCATCTTTTACTGCGGTTGCAGATTTACCCATGCCGCCACGACGCTGCGCCTGGTAATCATCAAGCGGTTGGCTCTTCGCATAACCGCCATGAGAAATTGTCACTACACGATCTTCAACGTTGATCAAATCTTCCGTGGTTAAATCAAGAGTTGAAGCAACAATTTCAGTACGACGTTTATCGCCGTAGTCATTAATAACTTGCGTTAATTCTTCACGGATAACTTCCATCAAACGCAAGGCATTGCCAAGAATTTCGAGGAACTCGGCAATTTGAATCAATTTTTCGTCGTATTCAGCGAGCAGCTTGTCGTGCTCCATCCCGGTCAAGCGATGCAAACGCAGTTCAAGAATGGCTTGAGCTTGTGCTGCCGACAAGTAGTAATGCCCATCACGCATACCAAACTCGGGACCCAAATCTTCGGGGCGACATGCATCTTCACCAGCGCGCTCAAGGTAAGGAGCCATTTCAGCAGCATTCCAACCACGCCCCATCAAACCGTCTTTTGCTTCAGCAGGAGATGCAGAGTTTTTAATAAGCGCAATGACTTCATCAATATTGGAAATGGCAACCGCCAAACCTTCCAGGATATGGCCGCGTTCACGCGCTTTGCGCAGTAAATAAACGGTACGACGCGTGACTACTTCGCGACGATGTTTAACAAATGCCTCAAGTAACTGCTTGAGGTTGAGAATTTTCGGTTGACCATCGTCCAGAGCAACAATGTTTACGCCGAAGGTAGTTTGCAGCTGGGTTTGCGAATACAGATTGTTGAGCAATACGTCTGCTGCTTCGCTCTTTTTCACTTCAATAACGATGCGCATACCGTCTTTATCAGACTCATCACGCAGCTCGCTGATGCCTTCAATTTTCTTTTCTTTTACCAGCTCGGCGATGCGCTCAATCAAGCGCGCCTTGTTCAGTTGGTACGGAATTTCGTGGATCAGGATAGTTTCGCGGCCGGTTTTTTCATCGCGTTCGATTTCCGCTTTGGCACGCACGATAATACTGCCACGGCCGGTGCGATACGCCTGCACAATGCCCGCGCGGCCATTGATGATAGCGCCAGTGGGGAAATCCGGTCCCGGAATAAATTCCATCAGTTCGTCGATGGTGATATCCGGGTTATTAATCAGTTCAAGGCACCCCTGCACTACTTCTTTCAGGTTATGCGGTGGGATGTTAGTCGCCATACCTACGGCGATACCAGAAGATCCATTGACCAACAAGTTGGGTATACGGGTCGGCATTACAGCAGGAATTTGTTCGGTGCCGTCGTAGTTAGGCACAAAATCGACGGTTTCTTTATCCAGATCGGCCAGCAAATCGTGGGCGATTTTTGCCATGCGGATTTCGGTATAACGCATTGCCGCCGCACGGTCACCATCGACCGACCCGAAGTTGCCTTGGCCGTCCACCAACATATAACGCAAGGAGAAAGGCTGGGCCATCCGCACAATCGTGTCGTATACCGCGGTATCGCCATGCGGGTGGTATTTACCGATTACGTCACCCACCACACGGGCAGATTTTTTGTAAGGCTTATTCCAATCGTTGTTGAGTTCGCTCATCGCAAACAGCACGCGACGATGTACGGGCTTCAAACCATCGCGCACATCGGGCAAGGCGCGGCCTACAATTACACTCATGGCGTAATCAAGGTAGGACTGTTTGAGTTCGTCTTCGATACTTACCGGTGATATTTCTTTGGCGAATTCGACCATGGGAATACAGCTTTCCTTTCTTATCAAGCTATGGGCTTTATTAAAGCTTTGGTTATGGACTGCGATTACAAGCGATTAGACAGATAGCGTCTGATGTGCGCACCATTCAAATACAGGTAAAAACCGCTACCCTACTACTTGCCGTGCAACAGGCTGGCTAAAAATGCATCTAACGCTTTATTCAGGGGCGCGATGGTAGCATAAAAACTTTTGGATAGGCAGTTTGCCACTCTGTATCACTATGAAAATACGGATGAATTTCGCTATACAAGGAAAACACCAGCGCGCCGGGCAAGCCTGCAAATCTGCCATGGCCGCGCGGTAGCTTTGCAGTATACTGGGCGCCCCTTTTTGCGACCCAAGTTCCCGGTTTCACTATGTTGACACCCGCTCCTGACCAACTTTTGATCGACCTGATTGTAAAAGCCCGCTGGATCATTCCAGTAGTACCCGAAAATCGGGTATTGGAAAACTGTGCACTGGCAATCGACAAGGGGCGAATTATCGCCTTGCTACCCAGCGACGAAGCCGACCGCCGTTTTATCGCCAGCGAGATAATCAGCCTCGGCAGCCATGTATTAATTCCAGGGCTGGTGAATGCCCATGGTCATGCGGCGATGAGTTTGTTGCGCGGCTATGCAGACGATCAACCGCTGCACACCTGGCTTAACGATCATATCTGGCCAACCGAGAGCCGCTGGGTAGGTGAGGAATTTGTGCGCGACGGAACCCAGCTAGCCATGGCGGAGATGATCAAAACCGGCACTACCTGTTTCGCCGATATGTATTTTTTCCCCGAACAAGCGGCGCAGGTTTGCCTGGATGCAAAAATGCGTAGCCAAATCAGTTTTCCGATTTTCGATTTCGCAACCTCCTGGGGGTTGGGCGCAGATGATTACTTCAATAAGGGCCTCACCCTGCATGACAGCCTGCGTGCTAACGATCTGGTAAGCATCGCATTTGGCCCCCACGCACCCTATACCGTCTCGGATGAGCCGCTGCATAAAATCGCCGTGCTCGCGCAGGAAATGGATATGCCGGTGCAGATCCACCTGCACGAAACTGCTTACGAGGTGGAAGAGTCGCTCAAGCTTTACAGCAAGCGGCCCAGCCAGCGCCTGATGGAACTGGGTCTGTTATCGCCCCTGACCCAATGCGTCCATATGACCCAAATTATTGCTGAGGATATTGTACTGCTACAGCAAACCGGCGCGCATGTTGTGCACTGTCCTGAATCCAACTTGAAGTTGGCGAGTGGCTTTTGCCCGGTCGATAAATTAATGAAGGCCGGGATCAATGTGGCACTCGGCACCGACGGTGCAGCGAGCAATAATGACCTGGATTTATTTAGCGAATTAAAAACCGCCGCCCTGTTAGCAAAAGCCGTTGCCGGTGATGCCGCCGCACTGGATGCGCACACTGCGCTGCGCATGGCTACGCTTAATGGTGCCAAAGCGTTAGGCATGGACGAAAAAATCGGCAGCCTTGAAGCTGGAAAATTTGCCGATGTGACTGCGATCGATTTAAGTGGACTGGGAACACAACCGTTATATAACCCTGCGTCGCAATTGGTTTATACCCATTCGGGGCAAGGCGTAACCCATGTCTGGATACAAGGCAAAGCAGTATTATTGAATCGCCAATTACAGACACTTGATGAACGCGAAATTTTAGGTAAAGCCAATTGGTGGCGAAAACAAATCGCCACTCACTAAATTTACGAGATGGAAAAAATCATGGCCAATGTCGACACCGCCGAAATTGCAAAATTTGAAGCTCTCGCCAGCCGCTGGTGGGACAAGAATAGCGAATTCAAACCACTGCATGATATCAACCCGCTACGCGCCAATTTTATTGATGAGCGATCACCTGTTGCACAGAAAAAAATCATCGATGTAGGTTGCGGCGGCGGTATTCTTGCCGAATCGCTCGCGCAGCGCGGCGCTATTGTTACCGGTATCGATATGGGTGAAGCCCCGCTTTCGGTCGCGCGCTTGCACGCCCTGGAAAGCGGCGTTGAATTGACTTATGAACAAATCACTGCAGAAGATAAAGCACTACAAATGCCCGGCGCATTTGATGTAGTCACCTGCATGGAAATGCTGGAACATGTCCCCGATCCATCATCCGTCGTTCGCGCATGTTCACACTTGGTTAAGGATGGTGGCGATGTATATTTCTCAACCATTAACCGCAGCCCGAAAGCCTATGCGTTTGCAATTCTGGGAGCGGAATATATTTTAAAATTGCTACCCAAAGGCACACACGATTACGGCAAATTTATTCGCCCATCCGAGTTGGCTCAATGGTTGCGTGCCGCGGGACTGGAATTACAAACCATTACCGGTATGACTTACAACCCGCTCACCAGGCACTACAAGCTTAACCCTGATGATGTCAGTGTGAATTATCTGCTGCATGCAAAAAAGGTCAGTGAATAATGGCCAAACCTATTCGTGCGGTGATGTTTGATCTGGACGGGACCTTATTGGATACCGCCCCCGATTTTATTGTCGTCGTCAATCAATTGCTCATTGAACAACAGCGCCCGGCGCTCGCGGCGGAGATCATTCGCGCCGGCGTATCCAATGGCTCCAGGGCGCTGATTAAACTCGCCTTTGCTATTGAGGAAAGCGATGAACAATTTGAACCCTTGCGCCAGCGCTTATTGGAATTGTACCTGGCACATATCGCAGTCTTTACCACTCCCTTTCCAGGCATTAGCGAATTGCTTGATAAACTTGCCGACCACAATATCGCCTGGGGCATAGCCACTAACAAACCGGCAACTTACACCCTGCCACTGATGGCCGCATTGAGCATACAACCCGCCCCACTCAGTGTTATTTGTCCCGACCATGTAGCACGCAGCAAACCTGATCCTGAATCGTTATTGCTCGCAAGTAAACAATTGGGCTGTGCTCCTGATGAAATCATTTATATCGGCGACCATAAGCGCGATATCGACTGCGGCAAAGGCGCTGGCAGTATTACTATTGCAGCAGCTTATGGCTATGTGGATGAAGGCGATGATCCGGCCAACTGGAATGCAGATTATTGCGTAAACCACGCGAATGAAATTTGGCCGATTATTGAAAAATATTTGTAAAACCTCTCGGGCTACCGCCCCGCTTGCTCAATGAAGGCACCGCTATGAAAATCCCAAGTGATTACCACATCAAACCTGATGCGCTGAATGGAAAAATAATTCTCATTACCGGTGCAGGTGCCGGCATCGGCAGCACTGCCGCCAAAACATTTGCCGCTTGCGGTGCAACGGTCATTCTTTGTGGTCGCACCATGGCCAAGCTGGAACTGGTTTACGACGAAATTGAAGCTGCTGGCCATCCACAACCAGCTATTTATCCAATCAATTTTGAAAGCGCCGTTGAAAAAGATTACGACGATATGTGCAACGCACTTGAAGATACCTTCGGGCGACTGGATGGAATCCTGTTTAACGCGGCTGATCTGGGTGAGCGCACGCCCATAACTAATTACTCGGTCAGCGCCTGGCTGCGGTGCATGCAAGTTAATGTAAATTCACCCTTTATGATGACCCAGGCATTATTGCCACTACTCGAGCGCGCAGAGCACGCGAGCATTTTGTTTACCAGCTCCAGCGTGGCATTCAAGGGACGTGCCTTTTGGGGGGCTTATGCTGCCTCCAAAGCAGCGACAGAAAATTTTATGCAAACACTGCATGATGAATTGGAGGGAGCTACACGCATTCGCACCAACAGCATCAACCCGGGCGCAACCCGAACCGCCATGCGTGCATCAGCTTATCCCGCAGAAGATCCGCAAACGGTAAAAGTATCCGAAGCACTAATGCCCTCTTATGTGTATTTATTAAGTGACGACTCTGTCGGGATTAGTGGGCAAGCGTTTCATTATTCGGAATAAACTCCAGTATTTATATTCAAACTGGAGGCCTATCTGGCCTCCTTCCCTCAGTTTTAATCAGCAATCATTATTAAATTGTTATACACATGATAGAAAATGTTAGCAATGACAATAATGATGCAGCCGAAGCTCCTCAATCATTTCTAAAAAATACTTTCGATTTATAAT
>Ga0247822_10003484_pt1 | contig 10262 bp, 10 predicted proteins | sample 13C_Cellulose_Da_FD_192423 | JGI IMG/M metagenome (GOLD analysis project Ga0247822, IMG submission 192423) | Soil microbial communities from agricultural site in Penn Yan, New York, United States - 13C_Cellulose_Day30 | ecosystem: Environmental > Terrestrial > Soil > Agricultural land | place... | reverse complement strand
CCGGTCGAAGCCCGCGAGCGCGAGGCCGATGCCGAGCAGTGGAATGCCCAGGGCGCCCGCGCCGAGCAGCTGCCAGAGCGCGTATCCGATATAGCCGCCGACCGGTCCGGTGATCTTCACCGGCAGCAGTGTGAGGCCGAGGAAGAGCCCCGCCACCAGCGCGGTCAGCGCGGCCAGCCGGCGCCGCCGGCCGCCGGCGCCGGTCGAGAGCATCGGTGCGCCCGGCGCGGTCATACCGGCACCGCGGCGAGGGTGACCCGCCGGTCGTGGAAGGTGGGGAGCACGGGATAGGCGTCGAGTCGTGCCGCGTCCGCCACGTCATCGGCGAAGCCGAGTCGGATGAGCTCGCGTCCGGCGCGGCTGCGGCGCAGCGGTCGCTCCCACCGCTCGCCGTAGCGGCGCACGAGGTCCAGGCTGGCGAGCGCGGCATCGTTGAGACCGCGTCGCTTCACCGATCCGCCGAGCACCGCCGCGACGAGGCGGCCGGCGGCGTAGCCGTCGTCCAGCGAGAACGCGTTGTCGCGGCCGGCGCACACCACCAGGACCGCGCCGTCCTGCTCCAGTGTCTCCCGCGCCCGCTCCGCCGCGAGGCTCAGGTTTCCGGCGCAGGTGGGATGCACCGCGGACGCCCCCTGGCAGACGAGCAATGCCCTGGTGCCGTTGGTGGTGTTGACGACGAGGGTGCGACCGCGCACGGCGGCCTCGGTCATCTCCAGCGGGCTGTTGCCCAGGTGGAACCCCTCGATGCGCACGCAGTTCTTCTCGCCCGCGAGGCGCACGTCGTCGCTGGCGAGCGTCTGCGCCAGCTTGAGCGCTTCCTCGGTGGAGGCCACCGGCAGGATCGCCCGCGCCCCGTTGTTCAGCGCGGCGCACATGGAGGTGGTGGCCCGGAGGATGTCGATCACGAACACCGTCCGGCCCTGGACCTCCGCGAGCGTCAGGCCGGCCGGGGTGAACACGACGTCGAGCCTCATACCTCTGGAGGACGAAGCAGGTGCGACTCCCGCTCCAGAAAGCGGGTGTCCACCTTCCCGGCGACGAAGTCCGGGTGGCGGATCACCCGGGCGAGGAACGGGATCGTGGTGGTGATGCCTTCCAGGATGAAGCTGTCCAGCGCCTGGCCCATCCGGGTCAGGGCTTCCTCCCGGTCGTTCCCATGGACGATGACCTTGGCGAGCAGCGAGTCATAGTAGGGCGGCACCGTGTAGCCGGCGTACACGTGGGTGTCAACCCGGACGCCGGGCCCGCCCGGCGGGTGATACGCGGTGATGATTCCCGGTGACGGCTGGAACCCGCGATAGGGATCCTCCGCGTTGATCCGGCACTCGATCGCGTGGCCCCGCAGCCGGCGGCCGTCCCCCTGGAAGCTGATGTGCTCCCCCGCCGCCACCCGGATCTGCTCCTTCACCAGGTCGAAGCTGGTGACCATCTCGGTCACCGGATGCTCCACCTGGATCCGGGTGTTCATCTCCATGAAGTAGAAGCTGCCGTCGGTATCGAGCAGGAACTCGATCGTGCCCGCGCCGATGTACCCGATGTTCGACGCCAGGGCGACCGCGGCCAGGCCCATCCGCTCGCGCAGATCGCTATCGAGTGCGGGGCTCGGACTCTCCTCGATCAGCTTCTGGTGCCGTCGCTGCACCGAGCAGTCTCGCTCGCCGAGGTGGACGACCTTCCCGAAGCAGTCGCCCATGACCTGGATCTCGACATGCCGCGGCTGCTGCAGGTACTTCTCCACGTACACCGAGCCGTCGCCGAAGGCGGCCAGCGCCTCGTTCTGCGCCAGCCCGAACGACTGGGCGAACTGCTCGGCATCCAGCGCGATCCGCATTCCCTTCCCGCCCCCGCCGGCCGTGGCCTTGATGATCACCGGAAAGCCGAGGCTCTCCGCGAAGGCGAGGGCCTCGTCCGGGTCCTCGATCGTGCCGGGCGAGCCGGGCACCGTGGGGACGCCGACTTCCTGGGCCAGCCGGCGGGCGGTCGCCTTGTCGCCCATCTGGCGGATCTGGTCGCCGGTGGGGCCGATGAAGGTGATGTTCGAGGCGCGGCAGGTGTCGGCGAACTCCGCGTTTTCCGCCAGGAAGCCGTATCCCGGATGGATCGCGTCGGCGCCGGTGATCTCCGCGGCGGCGATGATGCTGGGGATCCGCAGGTAGGACAGCCGGCCGGGGGCGGGGCCGATGCAGACGTCGTCGTCGGCGAAGCGGACGTGGAGCGACTCCCGGTCCGCCTCGCTGTACACCGCCACCGTCTCGATGCCCAGCTCACGGCACGCCCGTATCACCCGGAGGGCGATCTCGCCGCGATTGGCGATCAGGACCTTCTTGAACATCAGGGCGTCAGGTCCATCGACTGCGCGACGCCCGGGTCACCGGTGATCCCGGCGAACTTCCGGTCGGACGCGGAGTCGACACCCGACACCCGGAGCGCGAACTCGTTCGGGTTGGACGAATAGAACAGCGCGCTCTCGTAGGAGATCATGCCGTCCTTGAACCACTTCATCAGGGACTGGTCGAACGACTGCATGCCGTACGAGACCCCGCCCTCGGCGATCAGGTCGGGAATGCTCAGCGCCTTCTCGATGTCCCGCATGTTGTCGGCCACCGCCGCGCTGTTGATCAGCACCTCCGCGGCCGGCACCCTTCCCCGGCCGTCCGCGCGTGGCACCAGCCGGAGCGAGACCACCGCCTGGAGCGCGGTGGCGAGCAGCATCCGGATCTCCTGGTGCTGGTACGGCGGATAGAAGGAAATGACGCGGTTGAGCGTCTGGGTCGCGTCGGTGGTATGCAGCGTGGAGAAGACCAGGTGGCCCGTGTCGGCCGCCTTGAGCGCGGTGTCCAGGGTCTCCAAGTCGCGGATCTCGCCGATCAGGATCACGTCCGGGTCCTGTCGGAGCACGTGCCGGAGCGCCGAGCCGAACGACAGAGTGTCACTCCCCACTTCGCGCTGGGAGATGTTCGAGTGCACGTCCCGGTGGAGGAACTCGATCGGGTCCTCGATCGTGATGATGTTCACCCGCCGGTGCTGGTTCACGTGGTTGATCATCGAAGCGAGGGCGGTGGACTTGCCCGAGCCTGTGATGCCGGTGACCAGCACCAGGCCCCGCGGCTTGAGCGAGATCTCCTCCAGCACCGCGGGGAGGTATAGCTCGCGGACGGTCTTCACCTCGTAGGGGATGGCGCGGAAGGCGAAGGCGAGGGTACCCCGCTGCTGGTAGACGTTGGTCCGGAACCGACCCACCCCGGGCACGCCGATGGCGAAGTCCGCCTCCTTCTTCTCGGCGAACTCCTTGACCTGACGCGGGGTCATGACCTGCTCGGCCAGGGCCTTGAGGTCCTCGGGCTTGAGCGGCGGCATCTCCAGGCCGAGCAGCTCGCCGTTCACCCGCACCGTGGGCGGGCGGCCCACCTTGAGCAGCAGGTCCGAGGCGTTGCGCTGCACCATCTGGCCGATGGTGTTCTTGAAATTGAAGGTCGAGGCCGAGGAGGCGCTCGACGCGGTCGGCTCAGCCATTGGGATCCACCCGGAAGAGGACCTGACCGAACTCCACCGGCTGGGCGTCCTCCACGCAGATCTCGCGGATCACACCGGCGATCTCGGCCTCGATCTCGTTCATGATCTTCATCGCTTCGATAATGCACACGGTCTGCCCGGAGGTGACGCGGCTGCCGACCTTCACATAGGGATCCGCCCCCGGCTCCGGCGCCTTGTAGTAGGTCCCCACCATCGGCGACTTGATCTCCTTGAGCGCCGGCGCCGCCGGGGGTCGCGGCGCCTCGCGCGGCTCGGCCTCCGGGACGCCGACCACGGCCGGGACCGCGACCGCCTGCGGGTACGTGGCCATGGCCGAGGTCCGGGTGATCACGACCCCGGTGCCGAACCAGCCCTTGATCTCGATCGACCCGATCTCGGGCGACTCCCGCAGCAGCTGCGCCAGCCCCTTGACGTCCTTGAGCTCGATCGAGCGGATGCCGGGCACGTTCTGGAGCAGCTCCGCGAGCTGCTTCATCTCCTGTGGTGTCATAGCCCCGTTCGCCTCACGGCGCCGCGTCGGGCGGTCCGGATCACGTGAGCCTCCTCGAGTGGCCGGCGTCATTGGCTCCGTCGCGGCACCGTGACCGGCGCCTGGGATGATGTGAGCGTGAGAAGCAGAGACATGTCCGGGCTATACCAGCTCGACCAGCTCAGTGCGCCCGTCGGAAAGCAGCTCCGGTCCCTCGTCGCCGAGATACAGGTCGTCCTCCAGCCGGACGCCGCCCCACCCGGGAAAATAGACACCCGGCTCGACCGTGACCACCGTATGCGGCGGCACCGCCGCCTCGGAGGTCGCCGCCAGCCGCGGCGCCTCGTGCACTTCGAGGCCCAATCCGTGACCCAGCGAATGGCCGAACGCCTCGCCGAAGCCGCGGCCGGCGATGATCTCGCGCGCGAGCGCGTCAGCCTCCCGACCGGTCATGCCGGGGCGAAGGTGCGCCAGCGCGCGGCCCTGGGCGCAGCGCACCAGATCGTACATCGTGCGCTGCCGCTCGTCGGCACGTGCCCCCACCACCACCGTACGGGTGAGGTCGGCGCAGTACCCCGCGACCTGGGCGCCGAAGTCGAGCAGGAGCCACTCCCCCCGCTGGACGGCGCGGGGGCTGGTGCGGGCGTGCGGGAGCGCGGAGCGAGGGCCTGAGGCGACGATCGTAGGGAACGGGTGCCACTCGCTGCCACGCCTTCGGAGCGCGGCCTCGAGCGCAGCGCCGATCTCCTGCTCGGTCTGGCCCACCCGCACCGTCGGGAGCACCTCCGCCAGCGCACCCTGCGCCAGCTCCGCGGCGGAGCGGATCGCATCGACCTCCTCCGGCGACTTCATCGCCCTCAGTCGCTCCACCAGGTCGCTCGTCGGCACCACCCGGCTCCGGGTAAGCCCCGCGATCCGCTCCGCATCCTTTACCGTCACCGACTGCGCCTCGATGCCGATGGAGCCCTGTGGCAGCCCGGCCAGGATACGGGAGAGCCGGTTCCAGACGCTGGTCTGGTCCACCTCCACTCTCGCCGAGTCGCCCGCCTCCGCCGGCGCCTGCACCTCGTAGCGGAAGTCGGTCACCAGCACCGTCGCCTTGGCGTGCACCAGCAGCAGGGCGGCGGATCCGGTGAAGCCCGTCAGGTAGCGGATGTTGGGAAGATGGGTGACCAGCAGTCCATCCAGGCTCTCCGCCGCGATCGCCGCGCGGAGGGCCGCCTGCCGCTCCTCCCTTCGGTCAGCCGCCACGGAGACGCCCCACCAGTCCCTGGAGCGCGAGGAGATAGCTCTGGGCCCCGAAGCCGGCGACGAGACCGATCGCCAGGTCGGCGATGACCGAGTGCCGCCGCTCGGGCTCCCGGGCGAAGATGTTGGACAGGTGGAGCTCGACGAACGGAATCCGTACCGCCAGGACGGCATCGCGCAGCGCGAGGCTGGAATGGGTGAGCGCCGCCGCATTGATGAGCGCGCCATCTACGCGCCCGCGCAGCCCCTGTACCGCGTCCACCAGCGCACCCTCGTGGTTGGTCTGGAGCCACTCCAGATCCGCGCCCTGCGCCCGGGCCGCGTCGCGCACCATGCCCTCGATCTCCGGGAGCGTGGTGCGACCGTAGACCTCCGGCTCCCGCTGCCCCAGCAGGTTGAGGTTGGGGCCGTTGAGCACGGCGATCAGCATTCAGCGCTTCAGGTTCTGAAGCCAGGTGTGGAACTGGTCGAGGTCGTCGTTCTTGGGGTCCGGAGCCCTGGTGCCGCGCTGGGGGGGAGTGGCGCCGGGGGCGCCGAAGAAATCATCGAAGGAGACGCCGGTTCCGGCGCCCGAGGCCGGGACGGCGGGCGGCGTCCCGGAAGCTTCCTCCTCGCCGAACACGGAGCTCAATGAGAGTGCGTCGGCGGCGGGACGTGTCGGCGCGCCGCCGCCGCTCGGGGCCGGCGCCTGTCGCACCGTCGGCGGCGGCGACTGCACGGGCGGGCGCGCCGTCAGGATGTCCTTGAAGAATTGGGCCACTGGGCGGCCGCCGGTCTCGGTCGCGGCATAGGCGCGCTTCGGTGCCGCCGCCGGTGCGGCTGCCGGCGTAGGTGCGGGTTCCGGCTCCGCCAGTACGAGAGCCGGTTCCGGCTCAGGCTCCTGGGTCGTCAGGGCCGAGGCGAGCTCGGGCTCCCCGGCCGGCCCCTCGTTCCGACCCTCCCAGCCCACGATTTCCGGCTCCGGCAGGCTCTCGGGAACGGCCGAGGCATCGGGCTCCGCTATCGCCGAGTGGCTCTCCGCGGACAGTGGCGCTTCCTCCTCGAAGGGAGCCCGCTCGCCGCGCGGCTCCCTGGGGGAAAGCTCCAGCGACGCATCCGGGACCTGGAACTCGCTCCCACCCGAGCTCCGCAGGACGATGTCCTCGCTGGTCTCGACCCGGAACTCGGCGGGCAGCTCTTCAGGCACCTCCAGGTCGCGGCCAACGAGTCCGTCCAGCGGCTCGACCTCATCGTCGTAGCGCGCCGGCGGCTGGAACTGGATACCGGGGGGCTCCTCGAACGAGTCCAACAACGCGGAGGGCTCGAGATCGTCGACCCGAGACGGCGGGAGGTTGCTGATCTCGCTCGATTGCGAGACCCAGCCCACCGCGGGCTCGGCGACCGGCGGCTCGAAGCCCGGGCTCGGCTCGGCCGCGAGATCCCCGGCTCCGCCGTCGGACTCCTGCCCGGCGGGTGTGGTGATTTCCTCCCCCAGGACCGATTCCTCGCGGCTATCCGGCTTCGCCGAAGAGGCGACGTCCGCCTGGCGGCGCGAGGTTTCCACCCGTTGCAGCTGCTCCCGCGCCTCGTCGTTGCTCCGGTCGAGGGAGAGCAGGGTCTGCAGCCAGCGCTCGGCATCCTCGAACTTGAACAGACGCTCGCTGATGTCCGCGAGTGCCTTGAGCGCGATCACGTTCTCGCCGTCGAGGGCCAGCACGTGGAGGAAGGCGCGCTCCGCGGCGTGAGCGTCACCCAGGTCCAGGTGACAGCGGCCGAGGACGATGCTCGCGGGGATGTAGTCGGGGTGAAGCGCCAGGCCCGGGCCGAGCAGGTCGAGTGCCCGTTGAACCTCGCCATTCTTCCGATGGACTTCGGCGAGCGGGGCGAAGGTGAGTCCCTGAGGGTTCTCGGCGTATCGGCGCTCGAGCTTCTCGATCTCGCTAAGTGCCATCCGGGTCCCGGGTTGTCACGGTGTGAATCGGTAGTCGGGGGACGACGGCCGCGTCGTTGTGGGGAGTCTGGGTGAGAGTAGCGAGCCGCTCCCTTGCTGTCAACTGGGTAAGCCCCGTAGCGCCTTGAGGTTCGGTCGCCTGGGACTTAAACTTCACGCCCTTGTTCCCATACCGGTCCGGAGCCGCGAGCAACCTCCCATGATGCAAACATTTCGCAACAGCGCGAAGGTGGCGGGCGCCATCTTCGCACTCCTGATGCTGATCTTCGTTCTCACCAGCGTGGACTGGTCGGGGCTCACCAAGAGCACCTCGGTCGGCAAGATCAACGGCCAAAGCGTCGACACCCGCACCTTCCAGGGGTTCGTGCAGCAGAGCATCGACAACCGCCAGCGCGATCTTCCCACCTCGCTCACGCTGGAGGAGCGCCACCAGATCGAAGATCAGGTCTGGGAGGAGCTTATCCAGAACCGGGTGCTGGAGACCGAGTACGAGCGGCGGGGCATCTCCGTCTCCACCGACGAGATCGTCCAGGCCATCCGGAACTCGCCGCCGGCGGACTTCCGCAACGTTCCCGAGTTCCAGACCGACAGCCAGTTCGACATGAACAAGTACCAGCGCTGGCTCACCTCCAGCGTGGGCGCGCAGTATCTCCCGGCGCTGGAGGCGCAGTACCGCGACCAGCTGCGCCGCTCCAAGCTCCTCCGCGTGGTGGCGGCCGACATCTACCTGTCGGACGCTGCGCTCTGGGAGCAGTACCGTGACGAGAACGAACAGGTGAAGGTCGCGGTCACCGCGATCATCCCGCGCAACGCCGTCCCCGACTCCGCCGTCAAGCTGACGGACGAGGAGGTCACGGCGTACTACCGCTCGCACCAGGACGACTTCAAGCGGTCGCGCACGGCCTTCTTGAGCTTCGTGGCCCTTCCGCGGCTCACCAACGCCTCCGATACGGCGTTCGCGAAGGCGCGCGCCGACTCGGCGAAGGCCGCGATCCTGTCCGGGGAGCCGTTCGCGGACGTGGCGCGACGCGAGTCGTCCGACAGCGTGTCGGCTGCGGCGGGCGGGGACCTGGGCGAATGGACCAAGGGAAGCATGGATCCCGCGTTCGATTCGGCGGCGTTCGCGATGCCGCTCAAGAAGGTCTCCCAGCCGGTGCTCTCCCAGTTCGGCTTCCACATCATCGAGATCACCAGCCGGAAGGGGAACAAGGCGAAGGGCCGCCACATCCTCATCCCCATCGAGGTCGCCGGGGAGCATCGGGACCATCTCGACGCGGAGGCCGATTCGCTGGAGCGCCTCGCCGCCGAGCGGGAAGATCCGGCCGCGCTGGACACGGTATCGAAGGCGCTCTCGCTCCCCATCGGAGGAACCGGCGGCGTGCAGGAAGGCACCCGAGTGCAGGTCGGCAACCTGGTGGTGCCCGACGCCGGCGCCTGGGCCTTCGGCGGATCCAAGCCGGGCCACACCAGTCCGGTGATCGAGACCTCGTTCGCCTTCTACATCTTCCGGATCGACAGCGTCCAGGCCGCAGGAGTGCCGCCCCTGGCCCAGGTCCGGCCGGCCGTGGAGTTCGCGCTCCGGAACGACAAGAAGAAGCAGCTCGTCAAGCCGAAGGCGGAGGAGTACCTCAAGCGGCTCGCCAACGGCGAATCCATGGCCGCGGCGGCCAAGGCGATGAACCTGCCGAACCGGGAATTCGGCCCGTTCAGCCGGGTGAACCCGCCCCTCACCGACCCCATGGTGGTGGGCACCGCGTTCGGACTGGAGAAGGGTCAGCGCAGCGGCCTGCTGGACACGCCCGACGGGATGTACGTGATGGAGTCGCTGGAGCGGGTGCCGGCGGATTCAGCGAAGTTCGTGAAGGAGCTGGACGAGTATCGCACCAAGATGATCGACATGGCCCGCCAGGCGCGGGTGCGTGGCTACCTGGCCGCGCTCCGGCAGTCCGCCAAGATCGTGGACAACCGGGCCCGGCTCCGGCAGCAACAGCAGGAAGCCGCCGAGACCCAGCAGCCGCCGGTCACCTGACCGGCGCTACTGCTGTGAGAGCCGCTTCGGCTCGCCGGAGGGCTTCGTCTCCTGGACGGGGTCTTCCGGCTGGCGGGGCGGCAGCGGGCGAGACTCTTCCTTACCCATGATCGCATCCTGGGTGTCCGAAAGGCTCCGCTTGAACTCGCGGATGCCCTTCCCGAGGGACGCGCCCACCTCCGGCAGCCGCTTGGCGCCGAACAGCAGTAGGACCACCAGCAGGATGATCAGGATCTCGGTGAAGCCGAGGTTGCCCACGGGAACCCCCTAGAAAAGCGACCGCGCGATCAGATAGGCCACGACCACGGCGATCAGGCTGAGCAGCGACACGTGCAGGGCGATGGGGCCCAACGTGAAGCTTATCACCAGGAGGTCGGCCGAGACAGGGCCGAACTGGGCATCCCAGCTCGTGGTGAAGAAGGTTCGGGCCGCGCTCTCGGGCATGGTCTGGCGCAGCAGCGCGGTCAGCGCCCCGCCGGTGATGAAGCCGGCGATCAGGACGCCGAGATAGAAGCCGGGCCGATGTGGTCCGCTCGCCATCAGCGCCTGCGGTCCACGACGTATGCGATACTGGCGCGGAGCGCATCACGCGCGGGCGAGCCCGGCAACCGGTCCAGCTCCTGGTCCGCCTGCTCGGCCAGCCGGAGCGCCCGCTCCCGCGCGTAGTCCAGCCCCCCCGCATCCGACACCGTCTCGACCACCGCGTGGATCTGCGCATCCGTGGGCTCGGGCGTGAGCAGGAGGTCCGCCACCCGGCGCCGGTCGGCGTCCCCCATCTTCGGCAGCGCTGCGATGAGCGGGAGGGTGACCTTGTGCTCGCGGAGGTCGGAGCCGGTGGGTTTCCCGGTGACGCTGGGATCCCCCACGTAGTCGAGGAGATCGTCCACGATCTGGAACGCCATCCCCAGCGCCTCACCGAAGCGGCGGAGCGCCAGCCGCTCCTCGGCGGCCGCTTGCAACGCGCCGACCTCGCACGCCCCGGAGACCAGCGAGGCGGTCTTGGACTGGATCAGGAGATCGTAGTCCTCCTCCGAGTACTGCAGCGGATCATG
>Ga0247822_10003482_pt1 | contig 10266 bp, 7 predicted proteins | sample 13C_Cellulose_Da_FD_192423 | JGI IMG/M metagenome (GOLD analysis project Ga0247822, IMG submission 192423) | Soil microbial communities from agricultural site in Penn Yan, New York, United States - 13C_Cellulose_Day30 | ecosystem: Environmental > Terrestrial > Soil > Agricultural land | place... | reverse complement strand
GATCAGCCGTGCCTGCACATGGATCATGCGGGACTTGGCGGTGTTCGCGTAGGTGACATAGCCCCCATAGACCGCGGCCGACGCGCCGGGAATGTCGGTGAGCGCCGAAGCGATCATGCCGCCGGTGCAGCTTTCTGCCGTTACAATGGTCTGGTTGCGTTCGGTAAGGATATCGATGATCCGCTTACCCGGATCGACTGCTGCCTTTGGCGCCATTCAGTCGACCCTCGGAAGTTCTACACTTGCGCTGGCCATAGCAACCATTCCTTCCTCTCGCCCAATAAAACCAAGCGTCTCGTTGGTCGTCGCCTTGACGGCCACGCGAGACACCGAGATCCCCAACGTCTCAGCGATGACTTGGCGCATCGCCGGCACGTGCGGACCGATCTTCGGCGCTTCGCAGACCATTGTCACGTCGAGATTGACGATACGCCCCTTGGCGCGCGCAACCAGTTCTCCGGCATGCTTGAGGAAGACCGTAGAGGCGGCACCGCGCCACTGCATGTCAGATGGCGGGAAGTGGTATCCAATGTCGCCTTCACCGATCGCGCCCAGAATCGCGTCGGTCAGCGCATGCAGGCCAACGTCGGCATCGGAATGCCCCTTGAGCTTGGCGTGGTGGGGAATTCGCACGCCGCAGAGCCAGACGGCATCACCAGGCTCAAACTCGTGGACGTCGTAACCAGTCCCGATACGGGTTTCCATGGCGTAGTCTCCGGCAATAAGGCGCTCAGCGAGCGCAAAGTCTTCAGGATGCGTGATTTTGAAGTTGTCGCGGTCGCCCTGAACCATCGCGACGCGCAGGCCAGCCCACTCGGCGATCTCGGAATCGTCGGTAAACTGACGTTTGGTGGTCGGAGCGCGCATATGGGCCGAAAAGATCTGCCCAAAACGGAAACCCTGCGGCGTCTGCGCGGCAAAGAGCTGATTACGATCTTCGGTGGTAGCGACCTGCCGTCCGTCGAGCGACCGTTTGATAGTGTCGGTAACAGGCAGAACGGGCAGGGCGCCTTCGAACTGCTCCAGCGCCGCATCCACCCTGCCATCCAGCTCGGGAGTCGCAAAGGGACGTGCGGCATCATGGATCAGCACAATATCGGGGCGTTGCGGCGCCAGCGCCTTGAGGCCCTCAAGAACCGACGCCTGACGCGTCGCTCCACCGTTCACGGGAGCTTGCAGCCGGACATCTGAAAGCCCCAGCGCCGCATAGCGTTCGGCATGATCGGCATGCAGCACCGGTAGCACTGAGGTTACATATGGAATGTCCAGAAATGCCCGGATTGTTCGGGCGAGAACCGCTGTCCCGGCGACTGGACGATACTGCTTTGGATCAGTGGAACCATCTGCGCTGGCGCGCTCGCCTCGTCCAGCGGCGACTATGATAACGGCGATGGTTTTCTGACGCATGGACGACGGGAACTCGGTACGAAAAAGCGGACTGTCCCAGAGGTCTAGCGTCCGTGGTGACATGCGGCAAGTGCAGGGCAGACGTCCTGTCATACACACCATTTAAGGTGTTGCGCCGCCGGACATTTTGATTATTGTGCAGGCAGTAGTTTTAATGTGACCATTTCTGGGGCAAATCGTGTCTGAAGATGCCTGTAACTTGAGCATCGGCGGCCACGAGGTTCGCAATCGGGCTTTCCTCGCGCCGATGGCCGGAATCACCGATCGCCCGTTCCGCAAACTGGCCGAGCGTTATGGCGCGGGTATGGTCGTGTCCGAAATGATCGCGAGCAATGCTCTTGCGGTTGGTAACCAGGACATGGCGCGAAAGCTGGGCAAGCCCAACTCCCTGCCGCACATGGTACAATTGGCCGGCTGCGAAGCCGAGTGGATGACCCGTGGCGCCAAGATTGCCCACGATGCCGGCGCCGATATCATCGATATCAATTTTGGCTGCCCTGCAAAGCGCGTGACGAACGGCTATGCCGGCTCTGCACTCATGCGGGTGCCCGATCATGCCATGACGTTGATCGACGCCGTGGTATCGGCAACGCCGCTGCCGGTAACCGTCAAGATGCGGCTTGGATGGGACGAGGACAGCCTCAACGCCCCGGACATGGCCCGTCGTGCTGTCGATGCCGGCGCGCAGATGATCACCATTCATGGCCGCACAAGGCAGCAGTTCTACAAGGGCACGGCCCGCTGGGACCTGGTGCGCGCTGTTGTCAAGGCCGTTGACGTGCCGGTCGTGGTCAATGGCGACATCATCAATCTCGATACCGCTCGCGAAGCGCTGGCCCAATCAGGTGCGGCGGCGGTCATGCTTGGCCGCGGCGCACAGGGGCAGCCCTGGACGGTGGCCCAGATTGGGGCAGGGCTGGCCGACCAGCAAGCTCCGCAGGCCCCGAAAGGCACGGAACTCGCCGCACTGGTTGCCGAGCACTATGAGGATATGTTGGTCGAGTACGGCACTGCGGTGGGCCTGCGTGCCGCGCGCAAGCACCTCGACTGGTATCTCGGCGCTGCCGGAATCACGCTGGAGAAACCAGCGCGCAATGACTTCCTCAATAATGAAGAGCCAGCGGACGTCCTGCGTCAGATCAGCATCATTTTCTCCGGCGAGCAGAGGGCCGCAGCATGAGTGCTTTGGAAGCCTCACCCCAGGACGAGACTGACTTGCAGTCCACGGCCGTGCTGCAGGCGCTTCCGCAGCCCATCCTGATCTGTGGCGACGAGCGCCAGATCACGTTCGTCAATTATGCTGCCGAGGCGTTTTTTGGTGCCTCGTCGAGCGTGCTGACCCGGCAGAGCCTCGATGACCTGATCGCTTTCGGGTCGCCGATCATCGCCTTGGTAGAAACCGTCGCGCTGCGCCGTGCGCCAATGACCGAGTATCGCGTGCGGGTGGGCTCGTCCCGGTTCGGCGAAGAGCGCGTCGCCGACGTCTTCGCGAGCCCGCTATCCGACAATGACGGACGGGTGGCCCTGCTCATCCAGGAACGCACCATGGCCGACAAGATCGACCGGCAGATGGTCTCGCGCGGCGCGGCGCGCTCGGTGACAGGCCTTGCGTCGATGCTGGCGCACGAGATCAAGAACCCGCTGTCAGGCATCCGCGGCGCCGCCCAACTGCTTGAGCAGACCGTCAGCCTCGACGAAGTGCCGCTCGCCCGGCTGATCCGCGAGGAAACCGATCGAATCGTTGGCTTGATGGACCGCGTGGAAGTGTTCGGCGACGAGCGCCCGATGGAGCGCGAACCGATCAACATTCACGTCGTTCTGGACCGGGTGAAGCTGCTGGCGCGCAATGGCGTGGCGCGCGGCATCGCCTTTTTCGAAGAATACGATCCGTCGCTGCCACCCGTCTTCGGCAATCGCGACCAGTTGATCCAGATATTCCTGAACCTGGTGAAGAACGCCTCCGAAGCGCTTGAACGCACGCAGAAGCCGGAAATCCGCTTTTCGACAGCGTTCCGCCCCGGCATTCGCGTCAGCGTCACCGGCATCAATGAGCGCATCTCGCTGCCGCTCGAGATTATCATCGAGGACAACGGTCCAGGCGTCCCACCGGACATCCTACCGTTTCTGTTCGATCCCTTCGTCACCACAAAGACCAATGGCTCGGGTCTGGGCCTGGCCCTGGTCGCCAAGATCGTTGGCGACCATGGCGGAGTGATCGACTGCGAAAGCCGCCCGGGCCGTACCCGGTTCAGAATATTGCTACCCGTTGCGAGCGGGGCATTCCTGTCACCAATTGAAGAGGAACTGGCATGAGCCATGTAGTCCTGCTCGCCGACGACGACGCCGCCATCCGCATGGTGCTCAACCAGGCACTCACCCGCGCTGGCTACGAAGTCCGTCCTACCGGCAATATCTCCACCATGTGGAACTGGATTACCCGGGGCGAGGGTGACGTGTTGATCACCGACGTGGCCATGCCGGATGGCAATGCCTTCGAGGTAATGCCCAAGATCAAGAAGCTCCGTCCAGAGCTGCCGATGATCGTGATGTCGGCGCAGAACACGTTCATGACGGCCATTCGCGCCTCCGAAGTGGGCGCCTACGAATACCTGCCCAAGCCGTTCGACATCACCGAGGTGCTCTCGGTGGTGGCGCGCGCGCTGGCCGACGCGAAGAAGCCCGCCACTGGCGATCGACGGACCGAAGAGCCAGGCGAGACCATGCCGTTGGTTGGTCGCTCGACCGCCATGCAGGACATCTACCGCGCCCTGGCGCGCCTGATGCAGACCGACCTGACGGTTACGATTACCGGCGAGAGCGGCACGGGTAAGGAATTGGTCGCCAGGGCTCTCCACGACTTCGGCAAGCGCCGCAATGGCCCATTCGTCGCCATCAACATGGCCGCCATCCCGCGCGACCTGATCGAGGCGGAACTGTTCGGCCACGAGAAGGGGGCGTTCACCGGCGCCAACACCCGTTCGTCGGGCCGCTTCGAGCAGGCCGAGGGCGGCACACTGTTCCTCGACGAAATCGGCGATATGCCGATGGATGCCCAGACCCGCCTGCTGCGCGTGTTGCAGGAGGGCGAATATACGATGGTTGGGGGCCGCTCCTCGATCAAGACCAATGTGCGTATCGTTGCCGCCACGCACCGCGACCTCAGCCAGATGATCCGGCAGGGCCTGTTCCGCGAGGATTTGTACTACCGCCTCAACGTGGTGCCGCTGCGTCTGCCGCCGCTGCGCGAGCGTATCGACGATGTGGGCGATCTGGCGGCGCACTTCCTCAAGGAAGCCCAGCGCGATGGCGAGCCGATCAAGTCGATCTCGCCCGAGGCCATCAAGCTGATGCAGAACTATTCCTGGCCGGGCAACGTGCGCGAACTGGAGAACCTGGTCCGCCGCCTGTCGGCTCTCTATGCCGACGAATCCATTTCGGCCGAGATCGTGCAGAACGAGCTCAACATCGCCGACCGCCCTTCGACGCCGGGCACCGCCGCGCCGATGGACGTAGCCATGTCGGTCGAAACCCATGTCGGGCAGTTACTGCGCGAATATGAGCCGAACCTGCCACCAGCGGGGCTGTATCAGCGGGTCATCGACAAGGTCGAGGCGCCCCTGATCGCCATGGCGCTCAACGCCTGCGGTGGCAACCAGATCAAGGCTGCTGATTTGCTTGGTCTGAACCGCAATACGCTGCGCAAGAAGATCCGCACCCACAGCATCGAGATCGTCAAGCACAGTCGCCGCCACGGCTAGGGCGTGTCGACGATCTCGCGACGATTGCGATGCTCGCTGAAGGCGAGCGTCAAGCCCGCGGCGACCACGAGAAGGGCGCCGGCATAGACGTTGGTCGCCGGCATCTCGGCCCAGAACAGGTAGCCGAACACAAAGCTCCAGATCAGAGCGCCGTACTCCACGGTACCCAGCACGCTTGCGGGGACTTCCCGCGCTGCCTCGACCAGGATGAACTGGGCAAGGCCGCCAATCAGCCCAGCGGCCACGCAGAGCGTGATTTCCCAGATGCCCATGCCCTGCCAGAGCGGCAGCGCTATCGCGCCCATTATGGTGACGTGAATCAGGTTCTGCGCGAAGACCTGAACCAGCGTGCGATCGCTCTTGGAGATGGTTCGCATGAGGATCATCGCCACGGCCCAGAACAATGCGGCTCCAAGCACCATGATGACCGGCCAGGTGAAACTGAAGCCGCTGGGATTGGCAGCAACGACGATGCCAAAAAAACCGATGGAAGCGCCACCGACGCGGGCCAATGTCAGCTGTTCCTTCAGGAATATTACCGCCAGGACCGTCGTCAGGATCGGCGCCACATAATAGAGCGTCGTCATTTCCGCGAGTTGCAGCTCGCGGCCCGAGCTGTAGTACATGACCCAGGCGGCAAGCGTCATCAAACCACGGCCGAAGATCATTGTGCGGTTTTTGGACCGCCACAGATCGACCACCAGACTCCTACGGCCGATGGCCAGGCAAAGCACCACAATGACAATCCCGCGCACGAACAGAATCTGCGGTGCGGGCAGGGCGGTGATCACGCCCTTGATCATCGCATCATGCACGGAAAACAACGTATAGGCGCCGATGCCGAGGGCCATGCCAGTAAGACTGGCGGCTTCGACGCGTGCGGGTGCTGGGGCGGACACTGTGGGGCTCTGGGAGGGAGTGCGATACGATGTGTGTGCCCGGTGTCATTGCGGTTGTCTAGTGAGGCAAAGTGCCCAAAACAGGGGGCTTTCGGGGTCTCAGGCACGCGGTGTCACATTTTGGCAACAATTGTCTTGAAGGGTCAGGCGAATTGGGCCAGACTCTGTCTGCGCGGCGGAGATGGAGTGCCTTTCGGCATCAATGAGTGAAGTAGCGGCTAGCGGTGAGATGCCACCACGCGGTGGTGTCAGCGACAATGCCAAACCGGCACGTTCGCTGTTTGCGACTGCGCGTGGCAATTTTCCGCTGCGCGTGCTCGGTTTCATCGTCGTCTTCGCGTCAGTGCTGATGTCGTCGCTGTCGTTCCTGATCCTCTCAGGCACGACCAATATCGAACCCTCGACCACCGTTTGGACTATCATCTGGATCGCCACTGGCGTTCTGGTTCTGCTGGTTATCGCGCTGATCGTCACCGAGGCCGTGCTGCTGATTCAGGCGCGGGTGCAGGGGCAGGCCGGCGCGGCGATGCAGATCCGCATGGTGACGATGTTCGCGCTCGTCGCCGCCATTCCAGCCGCGCTGGTGGCTGTAGTTGCCACCATCTCCCTGAACCAGGGGCTGGACCAGTGGTTCTCCGAGCGCACGCGTGCCATGGTGGAAAGCTCGCGCCTCGTTGCTCGGTCCTACATGCTCGAACACGCTCAGGTGCTGCGTGACGACGTCATCTGGGTCGCGACCGAGCTGGAGCAGGCGCACAACACCTATGTGGAAGACAAGGAGCGGTTCCAGCGCATCCTGACGGCGCTTGCCGTCACGCGGTCGCTGCCTTTCACCTCGCTTGTTACCTCCACAGGCGAAACCTTGATGCGCGCACAAATTGCGGTGCAGGGGGCATATCCACGCCTGCCAGACGGCATCACCGAAGGACTGGTCGAAGGCATTCCCGCCGCCATCGCGCCGGGACGCGTCAACCTCGTCGGCTCGGTGATCAAGCTGCGCGGCTATGACGACACGTACTTGTTCGTCGCGCGCCCGGTTGAGGCCGAGGTGCTGGAATACATGCAGCTCACCGACGAAAACATCACCGAATACCGCCAGTACGCGTCGAACCGGCTGGTGTTCCAGATCACCTTCACCATCATGTATGTCGGCCTGGCGGTGGTGCTGCTGCTGGCCGCGCTATGGATCGGTATCGCGCTGGCCAATCGCTTCGTCGATCCCATTCGAAACCTGATGATCGCGTCGAACCGCGTCAGCCGGGGTGACCTCGACGTGCAGGTTCCTGTGCGAGATGGAAGCGGTGACCTGCGCGACCTGTCAAACGGCTTCAACCGTATGACAGAGCAGCTCAAGAGCCAGCGGCTGGCCCTGCTGGCGGCAAACGAGATGAATGAAAAGCGCCGCCAATTCACCGAGGCGGTGGTGGAAGGCGTGTCTGCCGGCATCATCGGGCTCGATCCGTTTGGCGCAGTGACACTGGTCAATGCACGCGCCTGCGAGATGCTCAACCGTCGCGAAATCGACCTGATGGGCGAGCCCATAGAAAAGGTTATGCCGCAACTAGCCCCCACGCTTGAGCGCGCCCGCTCGGCACGGCGCGGACAAGTACGTGACCAGATCCAGCTCGGCAACGAAACCGACCGGCGCACCTATCAGGTGCAGCTGACGCGTGAAGGCTCGATCACCGAATCCAAGGGCTATGTGCTGACTTTCGACGACATCACCGAACTCGAGTCCGCACAGCGCACCAGCGCCTGGGCGGACGTGGCGCGCCGTATCGCCCATGAAATCAAGAACCCGCTCACGCCGATCCAGCTCTCCGCCGAGCGGCTGCGCCGCCGTTATGGCAGCAAGCTCGAAGATGACCGCGAGATCTTCGACAAGTGCATCAACACCATCGTCCGGCAGGTCGGCGACATCGGGAGAATGGTCGATGAGTTCTCGGCTTTTGCCCGCATGCCTGAAGCCGCACCCGAAATGGCCGACCTCTCCGACACCATTCGCCAAGCAGTGTTCCTGGAAAGCGTCCGGCTGCCGCAGATCATCATTGATACCAAGCTGCCCGACGAAGCTATCTATGCCTGGTTCGATAACCGTCTGATCGCCCAGTCACTGACCAATCTTATCAAGAACGCCGTGGAAGCGTTTGAATCCGTTGATATGTCCAGTTCGTGGCAGCCCACCATTACCGTTGAGGCCCAGATCGAGGGCAACCACGCCCGGGTCGCCATTTCCGACAACGGCAAGGGCTGGCCGAAGGACAATCGCCAGCGTCTCCTCGAACCCTATATGACGACGCGCGAGAAGGGCACTGGCCTCGGCCTCGCAATCGTCGCCAAAATCATCGAACAGCATGGTGGCATAGTGGAACTGATCGACGCGGAACCTGACCCGGAAGGCCGGGTCGGCGCCTGCGTGACATTCACGCTGCCCCTGCAGTCTCCAAGCAAATCTTCAGCGGCGGATCCTTCGACCCAGTCGGAGCCCGCGTCCGCCCAACAGGAGGAACCGCTCATCACTGCGGTGGTTCATAAGTAATGGCACTCGACATCCTCATTATTGACGACGAAGACGATATCCGCGACCTGATCGCGGGCATTCTGGAAGACGAGGGCTTCGAGGCCCGGCAGGCCCACGATGCCGATAGCGGGCTCAACGAAATCGCTAGGCGCCGGCCAAGCCTGGTGTTTCTCGACATCTGGATGCAGGGCTCGCGCCTCGACGGGCTGCAGCTGCTCGACGTTTTCCAGAGCCAGCACCCCGATATGCCGGTGGTGATGATCTCGGGCCACGGCAACGTGGAAACCGCCGTTTCGGCCATTCGCCGCGGCGCTTACGACTATATCGAAAAGCCGTTCAAGATTGACCGGCTGCTGCACATCACCCAGCGTGCGATGGAAGCCACGCGGCTGCGAAACGAGGTTGCCGAGCTCAAGGAGCGTTCTGCCACCAAGAGCGCCGACATGATGGGCACTTCGCCTGCTCTGCAGCAGGTTCGCGCCACCATTGAAAAGTCCGCGCCGACCAATTCGCGCATCTTTATCTCGGGGCCGTCGGGCGCGGGGAAGGGCCTCGTGGCCCGCATGATCCACCATCGCAGCCCGCGCGCGGATTCCCCATTCATCGAGATCAACGCCTCCCTCTACGCCCCCGAGGAAGTGCCGGTGGTACTGTTCGGCCGTGAGGCTCGCGAAAAGTCGGGCATCCTCAAGGTCGAGGTCGGCGCGCTGGAAAAGGCCCACGGCGGCACGCTCTATCTCTCCGAGGTCACGTCGCTGCCGGCGCAAACGCAGGCTGCCTTGCTGCGCACCCTGGTCGAAAACCGCTTCAACCGCGTTGGCGGCACGCAGGCCGTCCCCATTGACGTGCGCATCATTTCGTCGAGCTCGCAGAACGTCGCGGCGCAGATCGAAACGGGTGAATTCAGGTCCGACCTGTTCCATCGCCTTTCCATCGTTCCGCTGCCACTGACCCCGCTCAAGGAGCGCCGCGAAGACGTGCCGCCGCTGGTGGCAACGTTCATCGAGCAGGTCGCGCGCATGCATAACCTGCAGCGTCTCACCGTGGGCGACGACGCCATGGCGGTGTTGCAGGCCCAGGAATGGCCGGGCAATGCCCGCCAGCTGCGCAACTCGATCGAGCGCCTGCTGATCCTGATGAAGGATCAGCAACCCGAGGACGGTGTCATTACCGCAGCCATGCTGCCGTCGGATATTGGCGAAGTCCTGCCCACCGTCGGTGACACCGACGCTTCGGCCCATCTCATGAGCCTGCCACTGCGCGACGCCCGCGAAGTGTTCGAACGCCAGTATCTGCTGGCGCAGATCGAGCGCTTTGGCGGCAATATCTCCAAGACCGCGGAATTTGTCGGGATGGAGCGCAGCGCACTGCACCGAAAGATCAAGTCACTGGGGTTGTGAATTAAGTAGCCTGCCACCCGGCTGGTGCGGTAGGCATCAAAAACGTTCTGTGCCATAGTGATGGGCAATGTGTTGATCTGAGGATGGCGGGAACGACGCGGCAGTTCTGGTGCCATCCGAGCAAGCGTAGCAACGACAACAGCGAAAACAAAAGCCGCGAAAAGAGGCCCGAATGCCCAGCGAAAAGCAACAAAATCTCCAGGATTCCTTCCTCAATCACGTTCGCAAGCAGAAGGTCCCTGTAACGATCTTTCTCGTGAACGGCGTAAAGCTGCAGGGCG
>Ga0247822_10003481_pt1 | contig 10266 bp, 13 predicted proteins | sample 13C_Cellulose_Da_FD_192423 | JGI IMG/M metagenome (GOLD analysis project Ga0247822, IMG submission 192423) | Soil microbial communities from agricultural site in Penn Yan, New York, United States - 13C_Cellulose_Day30 | ecosystem: Environmental > Terrestrial > Soil > Agricultural land | place... | reverse complement strand
ACCCAGAGCTCGCTCGACGCGACGCGCCGCGACGAGCGAGCTCTGGGTCAGGAACAGCAGGATCCAGCCGGTGGATACCGCGGCGTGCAGGTGCACCAGAGGAGAGAGCGGCGGTCTGTCGCTGAAGCTTCGGAGATAGTACGTCGGCGCGAACCCGACGAAGACCACCGTGGCGCACACCGCGGCCATCGCGGTGAAGAAGCGGTGGTCCCGGGCGCGCTCGTCGGCGGTGAGGCGAAAGCGGACGATGGTCTCGCGAACCGGGTGGGCCTCGATCCCCATCTCCCACTCCTCGGGTAAGGTGCGCCAAGTATGCAGTCCGGTCAGGCAAAGCGCGAGCCGGACGGGCTGGTCACCCCGGCGGCTCGTTCCGGCGGAGCCGGCGGAACACCAGCAGGTGGCTCCCCAGCGCCACCTGCACCAGGAAGCTCGGCAGCCACACCCAGGGGAAGGTGCTCGGCAGGAGATTGGGCGGTCCCTCCGGGAAGCGGTGCAGCGCCGGCGTCGCGAGCACGGCGGTCACCACGATGTTGGCGAGGAGCGCGAGCCCCAGCACGTTCCAGCCCAGCACCACCGCGCGAGGTACCCGCACGCCGCGCAGTAGCACCAGGCCGAGGATGAGCCCGGTGACGCCCGAGACGATGTCGAAGTTACGCCCCGACCAGGTCATCTGCACCGGGACGCCGCCCTCGAGATACAGCCGGTGGAGCAGCCACTCCACCGCGATTCGGAAGCTCTGCAGCAGGACGATCGCCGCGAGCGGAATGCCGTCGGCCAGGCGCGCGCCGACCGCCGAGAACACGATCAGCCCGGTGAGCACGCTGAGCCCGGCGACGAGAAGGAGCGCAGGCGGCGGGGTCGCGTCCCAGCCGCCGAGCGCGCCGGTGCGGGCCAGGTGTCCCGGAATCGCGATGTAGGCGAAGAGGATCGCGAGCAGCGGCCGGACCCCTGCGCCGGCCCACCGCAGCCCCACCGCCACCGCCAGCGCGACGGCGAGCACGACGAGGCAGAACAGGATGGCGGTGGATGAGGAGAGCATCACCCCTCGTATTCCCGCGCGGTCCGCGGCGCGCCCGGCAGCTCGCGGTCGAGCGACTGCCGGTACCGGATGCAGCCGCGCAGGAACGCGGGCCACTCCGGCACGGCCGGGAGCGGGTCCTGTCGCTCGGGCAGCAGACCCCAGAGCTCGGGATGGTGCCAGCAGAGCTCGTGCTCGGTGCTGTCGCGGTGCGCGCGGATCCCCTGTCGCAGCCGGCGCACCTCGGCGATCAGCTCTGCGCGCGACATCCGCTCCAGATCGTCGTCCATCGGGTCACCGCGTGTCGGCCGTGGGGCCGTACAGCGAGGGAAGCGGCACGTCGCGGAGCCGGAGGTACACCGAGAGCTGCCCCCGGTGGTGAATCAGGTGGCTCATCACGAAGCTGCGGTAGACCACCGCCTTCGGCAGCGCGAAGATGACCGCGCCCGCGTTCTTGAGCGTCCAGATGGCCCCCATGTCCGCGTCGGACGCCTTGGCCAGCGACCCTCGTCCCTCCGCCACGTGCCGGTCGAACCGCTCCAGCAGGTCGGCGGTCGTGCTGAACTCGGCCCGGGCGATCGAGGCGTTCTCCGGCAGCCCCAGATCGAGCTCGGTCTGGGCAAAGACATAGCGGCCCCAGAGTGGGAGCCGCGTAATGTGCACGGCGAGGTCGCCGAGCGTGTACGACTTGGGATGCGGCCGCCACCGGGCTTCGGCCTCGGGCACCCGCTCGAGCAGGTTGCGCGTCGCCTCCATCTCCATGTCGTATTCGGGCACCAGAACATCGGCAATGGACATGACATCTCCGGAAGAAAGGACCACCCGGTGAAAATGCACCTCCCGCCCCAGTGAGGGAACGCCCGTGTGCGTTCCGACTGAGGCCGGGCGTCCTCGGGGAAGACCCTTCCGGAGCCTCCGATCGCCCGTCTTCGCTGGTCCACCGCCATGGCCCTCGCGCTCTCGGGCACCACCGCCACCTGCGCCACCGGCCTGGCCGACGATGCCCCCGCGGGCGCCATCCTCTTCGTCGGCAACAGCCTGACCTATACGAACGACCTCCCGCGCATGGTCCGCCGGGTGGCGGAGGCCGCCGGCGGCGGGCTCAAGGTGGACATGGCTGCGGGCCCCAACCTCGCCGTCATCGATCACACCAACGGCGCCACCGACGCGCCGCGCAGGATCTCGGGGAGTCGCTGGGACGTCGTCGTGCTGCAGCAGGGACCGACCCCGGCCGGCATCTGCCGGGACACGCTGGTGATCGCGGCGATGCGGCTCGCGCCGGCGATTCGCGAGGCCGGCGGCCGCCCCGCGCTCTTCCTGCCATGGACCCGCCAGAGCTACGGCGGTCCCATCGACGAGATCGCCGCGTCGGCCACAGCGGCGGCGCGGGCGGTGGGCGGGCTGGTGATCCCGATCGGCGTGGCCTGGCGGAAGGCACTGCAGGCGGACGCCACGCTCCCGCTCTACGGCGGAGACGGCTACCACCCCGCCCCCGCCGGCACCCTCCTCTCCGCGCTCACCACCTACGATCGCATCGTCGGCCACGACGTGAGCACCATCGCCCCCGAGTCGTTGCGGCCGATCGCCAGGGGCCTCACGACGGCGCAGCTCCGGACGCTGGCGGCCGCGGCCCATGCGGCGAGTCGGGAATGGCCGGCCGATCCGGTCCGGTCCGAGCCGCCCGACACCACCAGGGTGTCGCCAAGCGGCGGCCGCTGCTGACGGCCACGCCGGCCGAGCAACTCCCGGCAACATCGTGGCTTGCGGGGCCTGTCGATCGCGACAGGCCCCGTTCGACTATCTCCCGGACACTCAACTCGGGAGGTCGTTGTGCAGCTCGTTCCGTATCTCAATTTCAACGGCAACTGTGCCGAAGCGTTCCGGTTCTACGAGCGGGTGCTGGGCGGGAAGATCGAGGTGCTCCTCACCCACGCCGACTCGCCCGTCGCGGCGCAGGTGCCGCCGGAGTGGAAGGATCGCGTCCTGCACGCCCGGCTCGTGGTGGGCGACCAGGTGCTCCTCGCCTCCGACGCCCCGCCGGAGAAGTACGCGCCGACGCGCGGGATCTACGCCTTCGCCGGCCTGGACACTCCGGAGGAGGCCGAGCGGATCTTCGCCGCGCTCGCCGGCGGTGGCACCATCACCATGCCGTTCGGCCCCACCTTCTGGGCCAGCGCGTTCGGGATGTGTGTGGACCGGTTCGGGATCGGCTGGATGGTCAACTGCTCGCTGCCGGCCGAGGTGCCCGCGGGGGCAGCCTGAGGATCGCGGGGGGCCGGGCTATCCCGGCCCCTTCGTTCCCCATCGCACGTCGGGCGGGGGAGGAATGGAGTCGCGCAGCGGCGGGATCCGGTTGCTGAACGGCAGCCCCGTGATCCGGTCGGTGTTGTCGTCCCGCACCCGCCAGGCGGCGGGGAAGTCGTCGGTCCGCTCCATCCACTCCTGCAGCACCTCGGCCATCTGCCTCACCCGCGCCGCCTGCGCAGGGTCGCCGGCGAGGTTGTGCACCTCCCACGGATCCCGCTCCAGGTCGTAGAGCTCGAGCCGCGCCCTCGGGACCTCGAACAGCCGCCGCTGCGCGGCCGTGAGCCGCGCCGGCGCCGACGCGGCCCGCTGCCTGAGCGCCTGGAACGACGGACTCGTCCCGATGTCCGCCGCGGTGCAGAGGGGGAGATCGGTGTAGGCGTCGGTGCGGATGAGCTTCCACCGGCCGTCCCGCACCGCGCGCTGGTGCTCGTCGCAGTCGTGCCAGTTCCGCTCGGTGAAGACGTACTCCTGCGGCGTGTACGATTCCGGCGCCGCGAGGAGAGACCGGAAGCTCCGGCCCTGCACCAGCGAGTCGGGGGCGACCCCCGCTACCTCCAGCAGCGTCGGCATCAGGTCCACCAGGCCCACCGGCGCGCGGTCGTACACGGCGGCGGGCTGGACTACTCCGGGCCAGGAGAAGAGCAGCGGCTCCCGGGTTCCGCTGTCGTAGAGCGTCCCCTTCTCCCGGGGAAACGGCGCGCCGTTGTCGCTGAGGAAGACCACCAGCGTCTTCCCGGCGAGCCCGCGCCGCTCCAGCTCCGCGGTCATCTCGCCGATCTTGCGGTCCATCGCCGCGACGGCGTCGTAGTACCGGGCGATGTCGGTCCGCGTCGCGCGCGTGTCCACCAGGTACGGCGTCACCACGCTCCGCTCCGGCGCGTGGCTCGGCGCCGCGGTCGTGTCGTAGGGCCGATGCGGCTCGTGGAACGCCACCCACAGGAAGAACGGCCGGGTCCCCGCCGAGTCGAGAAACGCCGGCAGCGCGGCCACGGTCTCCGGCGAGTACCACTGGAACTGCCGCTCGGCGTTGGGCCCGAGGTGGGTCTTCGCCATCATCCCGGTGAAGTACCCGGCCGATTGCAGGTACGACGGCAGGATCCGAACGCCGGTCGGCGTCGGCGTGTGCAGGTCCTCGGTGCGGGTGGTATGGGGATAGCGTCCGCTCAGGATGCTGATGCGTGACGGGCTGCACTGGGGTGAGGTGACGAAGGCATATCGAACCGTGAGGCCCGATCGGGCGATGCGATCGATGTTCGGCGTCCGCACCGCCGCGTTGCCGTACACCCCGGTGTCGCGCCAGCCCAGGTCGTCGGCGACGTAGACCACGATGTTGGGACGATCGGGCGGACGCTGGAGCGCGCCGAGCGTTGAAGCCCCGGCGGTCAGGGCCAGCAGTGAGAGGAGGGTCGCGCGGAAGTGGTCCATCGGTGCTCTCGGTTGGAGTCACATCGTGTCGCCGCATCGCGGGCCCCCCGGTAAATTGCCCGTGACCATGTCCCCGCGACACCGAGCTCTCGCCGCGGCGCTCGCCATCCTCATCCTGGGCGTCATCGGCGCACGCCGCCCACTCCATCCGCCCGCCGAGCTGGTGCTCACCGGCGGGCGCTATCTCGATGTCCGCGCGGGGGTGCTCCGCTCCAACGGAGCCATCGAGATCCGGAACGGTCGGATCGCGGCGATCCACACGCCTGGGAGCAACTGGCGCCCGCCGGCGGGTGTCAGGGCCGTCGCGCTCGACCAGCGCGTCGTCATCCCCGGCCTGATCGACGCCCACGTCCACCTCACCCTCGCCGGCGATCCCGCGGCCAATGCCCTCGCCACCCTCCGCGCCGGGTTCACCACCGTCGCCGATCTCGGCTCCGCGGGTGGTGCGGGGATCCGGCTCCGCGATGACATCGCCGCCGGACGCGTTGCCGGACCGCGCGTCGTCGCGGCCGGCTCGTGGATCGGCGCGAAGGGCGGCGTCTGCGAGTTCGGCGGCGCCACGGTGGCCACGCCCGACGAGGCCGGCCGCCGCGCCTGGGCGGACCTCGACGCCGGCGCCGATCTCCTCAAGGTCTGCATCACCGGCTGGCCCGCCGAGGCCGTGGCGTTCCCCGATTCGGTGCAGATGGGCGACCTCTTGCTCGCTCCGGTCCTCACCGCCGCCAGAGCGCGGAAGCGGCCGGTGTACGCCCATGCCATCGGTCAGACCGGCGCGCTGCTCGCGGCCCAGGCCGGGGTCCGCGCCTTGGCACACACGCCGGTGGTAGACTCGTCGGGCGCCGCCCGGCTTCGAGCGGGCGGCGTGCGGGTGATCTCCACCCTCGCGACCCTTACCAGCGGCGATGCCGGCCCTGATGTCCTTGCCTCGTTCCGGCGGCTCCGTCGCGCCGGCGTGCCGATCGTGCTCGGCACCGACGCGGGCGTGCTCCCGCATGGGGAGAACTCTCGGGAGCTGCTCGCCCTCACCCAGGCGGGGCTCACTCCGCTGGAGGCGCTCAGGGCGGCCACGGTGGACGCGGCCGCCCTGCTCGAGCTCCGGGACGCGGGCGAGATCGTGACAGGAACGCGGGCCGACCTCATGATCGTCGAGGGCGACCCGCTGGCGGACGTCCTGGTCGCCGGACGTCCGCTGACGGTCATCGCCGCGGGGCGGGTGGTGGAGTAGCGCGCCTCGGCGCCTACCGGCTGGTCGAGCTGGTGTCCTTCATCTGCCCTATCGTGCTCGAGTCGGTCGGCCCCGTCTGCACGCCCGGCTTTGCCCTGAGCGCGGTGTCGGCCGAGGCGCTGTCGCCCGGCTGGATGGGAGCCTGCCCTCGCGCCTTGAGCGCCGCGTTGGTGGCCGTCCAGTCGATGCCGCCGTGCTTCAGGCACACGTCGCCGGTCCGGGGTGAGTTCGAGCCGTCTTTGCAGACCACCGTGTCGGCCGGCGTGGCGCTGGTCTGGCCGGTCTTGCTGCTGTCACCCGCCGCGGGACCGGTCTGGACGCCCGGCTTGGCCCGGAGCGCCGTATCCGAGGGCGCGCCCTGGTAGCCGGCGGCGCCGGTGTCGGCCTGCCCGGTGGGCTGGCTCCGCTGCAGGGTGTCGGCGCCGTAGCCCTGATAGCCGGAGGTATCGGTGCGGGCCGAGGTGTCGGCGCGGACCGAGCTGGTATCCTGCGCCCGGGCCGTCGGCGCCGCGCCGAGGGCGAGCGCGCCGATCAGTGCCAGGATCGGGGTAAAGCGAAGGTGAGTACCCATGATGCCTCTTCCTCTCTAAGAAGCCGTCAGTCGGGGTTAGTCCCGGATGGGCTGAGAGTTAAGGCCGGGGACAGGGCGAGGCTGTGATCCGCGTCAATAGCCGCCGGGCCGGGCCTCCCTGGCCAGCCGGAGCGACAGCCCGACGTAGAAGGCGGGATAGAGCAGGGAGCCCCAGACCAGCGTTGCCGGCGCTTCCGGGTAGTCCCGCAGCAGCCCGAGCATGGCCCCGAGCCAGAGGACGGCGCCCGCGACCACCGGCACCCGCCAGGGACGGGGCGCGAGATTGGGATAGATGAAGCGGACCGGGAGGACGGTCAGCAGCGCCAGCAGCAGAAGGATGACGGCGTTGACTCCGGCTCCGTAGAGCCGGTGGAAGAACCCGGCGTAGAACGCCACCAGGTTCCAATAGGACGGAAAGCCGAGAAAGAACCCCTCCCCTTCGTCCTTGGCGCCGGTGTTGGCGAAGCCGAAGAGCGAGGCCACCATCGCCGGCGCGATCCAGACGGCACCCGGCGCCGGCACCCACCCCATCCGCCAGATCAGCAGCAGCGGCAGGAAGGTGTAGGTGAGATAGTCCACGATGTCGTCGATGGTGCGCCCGTTGATGGCCGGGAGCACCCGCTTCACCTCCCAGCGTCGCGCCAGCGTCCCGTCGGTCGCGTCGATCACCACCGCCGCCGCGAGGGCGAGGAAGATCGGGCGGGGGTCGGGCGCGGGGCCGCAGAGCTCCATGGCGACGAAGAGGGCCAGGAGCACGCCCGAGGCAGTATACAGATGGACGAAAGTGGCCTTCGCCACGGCGCTCACGGCAACACCACCCCCCTGCGTTCATCTGCGTTCATCTGCGGCCAAAAAACGGTGGGGCCGCAGATGAACGCAGAAAACGCAGATGAACTGGACAGCAAGGGGTGGTGTTGTCTAGGGCTCACAGTTCCGGGGCTGTCAGGTGCTCGCCGCCCGCCGTTCCGCTTCGCGCCGGACCAGGCGCAGGCTCTCCCGCCGGATCATCAGGATCCCGGGAGACATGAGCGACCAGTACCGCCGGAACTTCCGCCGTGCCTCGGCGTCGGTCGTGGACACCCGGGTCTCGGTGCTGAACACCGACCGCTCGCCGGCCGGCTCGACCTGCAGCGACCAGAGGATCCTGACGTAGTCGGGCTCGTCGAAGGTCCGGAATTCCCCCGGGGTGAGTCCGCGGAAGACGACGTTCGCCTCCCACGGCCGCGTGACCGCGCCGAACACGAGCTCCCGACCCGGCTCCTCCGCCAGCTGTCGCCAGCCCAGGGCCTGCACCTGGTCGAGAAAGCTGCCCGCCTTCTCGCCGTCTTTCGGCCGGGCCCGCATGAGCAGCTCCCGGCCGCGGAAGATGGCGCGCACCAGAGCGGAGTCGCGGAAGTCGAGGTCCTGCACCGCCGCCCAGGTGACGTCCGCCGGGGCGGCGACGACGGTCTGGTGCCGCTCTCTGACTTCCGGATCGGGAAGGAAGGCGTCGATCAGTGGATCGCCGATGGCGCCAGCCATCGGGTTCCGGCCGTAACGGGCCCAGGTGAGCCCGACGTACCCCAGCCCCAGCAAGGCGGCGCCCGCGGCTCCTGCCGCGAGCGCCTGCCCGGTCCTGCTCCGACGGCGCTTCATACCGTGCTCCTCGCGAGGAAGCGTGTCGCTCCGGTTACAGATCGACCTTCGCGCCCACCAGGATCGGAATGTACTGGATGTCGCTGTTCTCGGCGAAGATGTGATGGTATCGGCCTTCGGCGAACAGGTTCACCTGACCGAGGCGGTACATGGCGCCGATTCCCGCGTTGACGCCCACGTCGGTCTGGCTGTCCAGTCCCTCGGGCGCGTCGTTGCCCTCCAACCTGTAGTTGTAGACGCCGAACCCACCCGTGAGATAGGGCCGGAATGCGCTGTTGGCGAGAGGCAGCTCCAGCAGCCCGTTCAGGTTGGCGTTCAGGAAGCGATAGCGGATGTCGAGATTCCCGCCGGCTTCATCACAGGCCGAGGTGCAGAAGCGATTGTAGATGCCGTCCAGACGGAGACCGAGCGTGCGACCCTCGGGAAGCCATTCCACCCCCGCGAGCGCCGTGCCTCCGCCGGCCTCCGCGTTCCCGCCGTCGTTCGTCGAGGCGAAATTCCCCACCGGTACGCCGAGTCCCACGCCGAGCATGCCCGCACCTGCGCGGCAGCATCGGTCGCGGCGAGCGCCGCCACGGCAACGAGCACCAGACCGGCACAACGTAGCGTTCTCATACGACCTTCCTGTTGGAGACTCACTCTGGGGCCCGGGTACGATACCGCTCGGCGGGCCAAGAGTCTTTGAAGGACGGATGAAGAGTTCGTCAGGGCAGGGAGCGCCGGAGTCCCTCGACTCGCCCGACCGGCTATTCGAGGGTCTCCGCCAGCGCGTCCAGTCGCTCGGCCCAGTAGGCTTTCATCCGGAGCGCCATTGCCTGGTCGGGGAGTTTCTCGTGCTGGATCGCCACCTGGCTCTTCGCCTGCCCCTTGGCCGTGAAGCCGACGATGACGGACGTCCCGTCCGGCCAGGCCATCCGCATGGACTTGCCCGGCGTGGCGCTGCGGACCGTGGGCTTGGCGCCGGTCATCCAGCGGCGCCGCCGCCGGGGATCGTGAAACGCGCGGAAGACCGTGTCCACCGGCGCCGAGAGAGTCCGGCTCTTGCTCGCCTCCCACGCACCGCTCCGGCGCTGGCCGATGGCGCGGAGGCCCTTGATCCGCTCGTAGCCCACCGTCACCGACTGGGCCCACCAGCCTTCGATCTTGTACTTCTCATGGACGTGGCGGGCGATGTCGCGGTGGGTCCAGTCGTAGGCGCGCACATGGTCCAGCGCCTTGACCCAGCGCTCCCAGGTGCAGCCGGTGCGGGCCTTTATGATCTCGTCGCTTCGCCCGGCGAGCCGGGCGTAGTCGGGTTTGGCCGGTGCGGGCTTGGCGGGGGCCGGACTACGAGGGGCGAAATGCGAACGCGCGGCGGTATACGACTCGCCCGTCTTCTGCATGCGGGCGCGAACGAGACGCTTGAAGTCCTTGTTGGCGGTCATCGGGAGGAACCTTTGGGCAGGCCACAGGCGACACGCCCCCCAGCGGCGACGCCCGTGGCGTCCAAAGGCGACTGCGGACGGATCCGAGGGTCTGCCCCCCTTTGCCTCGCGGGGGCTCGGGCTGGGGCCGGGCCAACGAGGTTGGGCGCGGATCGGCGCCAGCTCCAAGCTGGGGCGGAATCCCGGGCGGCGCAAGCTCCGTAGGGTGGCCCCATGTCGAGCCGCTTCACGGACGCCCCGGTCAACCGACTCTTCGGCTTCGAGCTCCTGGACGTCGACGGACGCGGCGCGTCGGTCGCCTTCCGGCCGCGCGCCGAGCACGCGCAGGAGTACGGCGTGGTGCACGGCGGCATCCTCTCCGCGCTCGCCGACACCGCCGCGGTCTACACCATTCTCCCCGGCCTCAAGCCGGGGGAGCGGATGACCTCGATCGAGTTCAAGGTGAATTTTCTCGCCGGCGCGACCACGGACGGAGGAGAGGTGGTGGCGACCGCGCGGCTGGTGCGGAGGGGGAGGACCGTCGCCGTGGTGAGCGCCGACGTGCACCAGGGCCAGGTGCACGTGGCGACCGGACTCTTCACCTACATCATGCTGCGGACCAGCCCGGGCTAGTCGTCGCCGTCCCCGTGTCCGCCGTGCCCGCCCTTGCCCTTCCTGGTGG
>Ga0247822_10003477_pt1 | contig 10275 bp, 6 predicted proteins | sample 13C_Cellulose_Da_FD_192423 | JGI IMG/M metagenome (GOLD analysis project Ga0247822, IMG submission 192423) | Soil microbial communities from agricultural site in Penn Yan, New York, United States - 13C_Cellulose_Day30 | ecosystem: Environmental > Terrestrial > Soil > Agricultural land | place... | reverse complement strand
TAACTACACAGCGACAACCAGTTTGTCAGGCGGCTCGCTCGTGGAATTCTTTAATGATTCCGGTAGCCGCGATGTGCAAGTGGATTACCTCAGCGTGAATGGAAGTGTTCGCCAGTCGGAAGCGCAAACCTATAACACTGGCGTTTACCAAAACGGCGCTTGCGGTGGTGGTAACGGCGGTAGTGAATGGCTGCATTGCAACGGCGCTATTGGCTACGACAACCTTTAAACGGAATACAATCGCTAAAGAGGGCGACAATAACGGGGCAGGATTTCCTGCCCCTTTTTAATCGACACCTGAAACAATCCTTAAAACAATAACGAGAGCTATCAATGAGCATTCCCCGGTATTCCAACAAACATCTCATTCTGGCTGCGTGTATCGGCGCCGCGGCGAGTTACGGTGTAGCCAGCGTTTTGTTGGATGACTCAGCAGCGCGCGAACAAATTGCTGCGCTTGAAAATAAAATCCACGCACTGGAATTGGTGCAAAAACCGGTGCTTGCCCAGGAAGATAACGCCACAACGCAAGCACTGGATATTGAGCAGATACGTAAAGATCTGAGCACGCGCTTTATCGGTGATGAGCGCACCTTTGGGGAAAAGCTGCGCGATTTTGTAGCCGAAAACGCCCATCAGCAAACTATTGCTATCGCCTGCAAAGTTGTGGCTGATCTGGCGGAGAATCCCGATACCTTGACCAATCAGGAGCTGGTGTCGCTCTACGAGAATCAGACCAACCCGGAATTTAAACGGGTGCTCGCACAAGTGCTGTCCCTGCGCGGTGATAATAGCCTGATGGAAAAACAAGTAATTGAGGCCCAGGCAGCGCTGAAAAGTGGTAAACCGGCCGAGCGTCAGAAAGCGCTGGTTGAACTGGGAAAAAGCCATTATGCGGGAGCGGCCAATGCGATTGCACCGCTGGTACAGGATGGTGACATGAGTGTACAACTGGATGCGCTACTCGCCCTGCGCGCAACTGGCAATGAAAGCCACATTCATTATGTGGAAAGTTTGGTTGACCACCCGGATCCGTCGGTAAGTTGGCTTGCCAATGATGTGATTAACAGCCTGCAAAACCTGAGCAGCAAAGCGCGAACCAAACTCAACAGCGCCGACATTGCTGCCGAATTGCCGCCTCTTCCAGGTAGCTAATAATGACGCCTACTGACCCGGTTTGCCGAGATCAGCAGGCGTTTTTATCTGCTTTGCCGACAGCCGTTAAAAACTATAGGCGGCGTAAATCATCCCGTAAGTGAAGGTATCATCACGGCCAGATGACTGCTGGATAGCGTCGCCAGGATCGGCCACCGCCAATACAAAGCTGAGCATAAAGTTGTCGTTTACTGCCCAGTCTGCATACCAATCCAGCTCGTTGGCTGCTTCGTCGGAAGTGACTCCCGGACCGAGGGCGCCGGGTATATCCAGCAGGAAGTTGTAATAAATCAATCCGGTTGAAAGCGCTTCGGTCGGTGCGGTGTGCACGCGGATTTGATGGGAAATCAGGTTGGAATTGGAGAGAAAATATTCTCCGCCAATTTCACCCTGCCACCAGGTGCCCCAGTCATAGAATCCGGTCAGCAAGCCGTCGAAGCCTTCGTTAGTCGCTGTGTCGGGATCATCGCCTTCAAAATACGCGTAGCGATAAGACAGCTTGGGCGCCCAGGATGAATCAAACTGGTAGGCGACCAGTGCATTCCATGCAGTGGAATCGAGTATCTCGTCGTTTTCTTCTTTGGCGTACTCCGCTTCAAAAGAGAGCCCCTTTAGACCTGAAAATGGGGCGGTGAAGGCGCGCAGGTTGTACACGTCCATACCATCCCGGTCAGGATTATCGTCAGGGTCCGCCGACAAGGCCATATAGGTTGCCCCGAGTGTAGTGTCCTCGCCGATGGCATATTCGTAATTGAAACCAGAAATTTCGGTATTGCTATCGCTTTCAGGCAGTTCATCTTTATCAAGGTAAAAAGCCTCAAAGGTATTGTTGCCCGGGGTATATCGGCCGATTGCGGCTAGCTCAAATGCCTTGCGCGCATTGGTCCAATAACCGCCGTAACTGCCACCTTCCGAGGCACCATCCCACAGCAACATGCCGTGACCCAATTTGTATTGGGTGCGACCAAAGGTCAGGTCGAGGACGTTCTCTTCACCCCCAATGGTGTTACCCGAACGCCACCCCAGATAGGCATCCTCCTCCTTGAACGACGCGGCATCACCACCTACCAGCGGCGGTGAATTTCCGTAAGTGCGTTCACCTACAACACTGAGTTTGCCGTAGATCTCGGAGGAGCTGTCAGTGGTATATACACCGCCAAGGCTGGGTTTGACTGATCCTTCCGCCCAGTTATCAGTAAGGTCGCCGGAGGGATTGTCGGGTTTTGGATCTGTGTAGAGCGAATTCCCAAAGCCAAATGCGCCAACCGAGGCATCAAAGTTAAAGGTCCAATCGACTCCCCCGGGCAAGCCGGGTGGTGACCATTCATCTTCCTCTGCATAAGCCCCTGTGGTTGCAAGTGCCAGGAGGAAAGCCGCTATAGATGTTTTTCGACCGGCGCGCAGCCTGGCGAAACGGGAGATAGTCTGCATCTTGTTACTCCTTACTGGACTGACTTTCATTAACCTACTTCAACCTACTTTTTCGACTTCGCAGCCTTCTTCAAGCACTGCAAGTAATAGACGCCGTCGCGGACTTCTACACCGTGGGTATCGTGGCCAAAGCCGGGGAAGCGCTTATCCCAGGCATGTAGCGCACGCAGATAGCCAAGGTAGGGACCGTTGTCAGGGCCGGTCGATTCACCGGGCATCAACATTGGAATCCCCGGTGGGTAGGGCACCACGCTGGTGGCGAGAATACGATCAGCCAACTTATCGAGCGGGACATGTTCTATCTCATCGCGCACCAGATATTGATAGGCAGCATTGGGGGTTAAAACTGGTGTTGGCAGGGTTGAAAACGCCTCGGCCAACCAATGGGTCTGTCTGGATTCGCGCAACTGCGCAAACATCTGGTCGGCAAGATCGCGCAAGCCGAGCTCGCCGTAAGTTGCCGGATGATCCGTCACCAGCCCCGGCAGCGCCTGCGCCAAGGGAGTGTTTTTGTCGTAGTCGCGTTTAAATTCGAGCAGCGCGTTCAGAAGTGTTCCCCATTTTCCTTTAGTGATACCGATAGAAAACAGCACCAGGATGGAGAAGTCCGTTGTCTTCTCCACCTCGACCCCGCGATAGTGCAGATAGCCGGTAACCAAGGTGGCCGGAATACCGCTCTTTTCCAGGCCGCCTTTATCGGCAACACCGGGAGTCAGGATCGATACCTTGATCGGATCGAGCATGCAGTAGTCGTCTTCCAGATCGCTAAAGCCGTGCCAGTTATCGCCGGGATGCAATACCCAACACTCTGGATCAGTGGCCAGTTGTTCAGGGGACGCCTCTTCAAAGCGCACTTTTTTGCCGCCTTTGCCTTTGACCGTTTCCGCGTTCCAGGACTTGAAAAACCACTCTTTCTTGTCGGCAAACTCGCGGTGCACACGCCCCATGGTCTGGCGGAATGACACAGCCTCCTGAATCGACTCGTTGGTAAGCGTCAGCCCCCCTGGTCCATCCATCATGGCGGCGGTAATGTCGTTCGACACAATGATCGGATAGAGCGGCGAGGTAGACGCATGCAGCATGTACGACTCGTTAAAACGCGAGTGCGGAATCGGGCTGCGGCCATCGCGGATATGCAGGAACGACGCCTGCGACAGCGCCGCCAGCAATTTGTGGGTCGAGTGGGTAGCAAACACCGTCGGCCCCTTGTGATCTTTCGGGTCGCCATGCATGGCGTGGCGATTGCGATAAATCGGGTTGAAACGCGCGTAGGCATACCAGGCTTCGTCAAAATGGATACGGTCCACACTCGGATCGAGCAGCTCTTCCACGCGCCGCGCGTTGTAGCAGAGGCCGTCGTAGGTGGAATTGGTCACTATCGAATGCACTGCGCGCGGATCGATATCTTTGGTGACCAGCGGGTTGGCTTTGGTAGCGGCCTTAATTGCATCCTTGGTCAGGCGCGCGGGTGGGATGGGGCCAATAATGCCGTAGCGGTTGCGCAGCGGGACCAGGTAAGTTGGAATCGCACCGGTCATCACCAGACTGTGTTCGATCGATTTGTGGCAGTTGCGGTCGCAAAGCGCGATTTGGTCGCGGGCAACGGCGGCCATAAAAATCACGCGGTTGGACATGGAGGTGCCGTTGGTCACGCTGTAAGTGCGGTCTGCGCCGAACACCCGCGCCGCGTAGCGCTCGTGTGCGCCCATTGGCCCGCTATGGTCAAGCAGCGACCCCAGACTGCCGACGCTGATCGAGAGATCCGAGCGCAGCATGTTCTCGCCGAAGTAATCAAAGAAAATGCGCCCAATCGGCGACTTTAAAAAAGCCGTACCACCCTGGTGACCCGGTGTGTGCCAGGAGTATTCAAAGTCGCGGTTGAACTTCATCATCGCGGCGGCCAATGGCGGCAGCAGCACATCCAGATAGCGGCGGATTGCCGCAGCGACGCGCCCGCCGACAAACACGGCAGTGTCTTCCAGCGTCCAGATAAACTCATCCACCAGTTCCATTACATCCACCGGAATAGTCGCAGCAGCGTCGCGCTCGGCCATCAGGAAGATCGGGATTTTGTCGTTGCGCTGACGGATAAATTCGATAAAGGCGCGGGCGCGAGCGTGACCTTTATCCTCCGTTATAGACCAATCGATCAGGATCACATGGATGGCTGCATCCGAAGTCACCACCGACATTCCATCCTCAACCGAAAGCGATTCGATTACCTCAATCGCACGTCCTTTCAACTCATCAACCAGTGCGCGCGCCGCGCGACCTTCGGCGGTTGCATCTCCCAGTTCGTCATCCACCACCAACGCGCGGGCACTCATTCGCTTGATACTGCGTTCGATCATCTTGCTTACTCCTTCAATTAGTATCTTTATAGGTTCCGCCCCGAATCATCAGCAATGATTCGAGGCGGTGAGGCCAGCGCTAGGGCTGTACGATGTTCCACTGGAAAAAGAGACGGGTCTTGACGTCGTATTCACCAAACCATTTGTAGAATTGCTCCCCAAAACCGGGCGCGGCATAAACTTCACTGAGTGTGCTATCTACCAGCAGGCGGAAATCGTCGTCGCCGCGCGCCAGCGCTAACTCATAGGGTTCGAAAGTTAGCAAACGGTCGAGGACTACCAATTTCTGGCTTGCCGCCGCATCCATCGCTCCCAGCACTACTGCGCGGTCGCCGAAGAAGACATCGATTTTGCGATCCAACAGACTTTTCACGCCCTCTTGATAATTAGCTACCGGCACGATTTTGGAGTCGATCTGGAACATACTGATTTCTCTACCAAGCCAGTCCTCGCTAGTGGTACCGGAAACCACCCCAAACGATTTCTTGCTCAGCACCTTCGCGGCCGGTGAACCGCGCCATAACGCGCGCTGGGCTGGCGTGTCACCCAACGCGTCGCGCAATGCTACTGCGGCATCCTTACGCATCACCGCGCGGATACCACCGGGGAAGACCGATATCGAAAACGATACCTCCTTCCTGCGCTCCAGGGTTTCGTTCATCGGGGTGCACAGCAAATCGACCCCTCCATCTTTCACCTGGCTCAAGTAATCAACTTTGGTGACTGGCACCCAATTCACCTTGAGTTGTCCCAGGCTGAGCTGCGTTTTAGCGCGCTCGACGACCTTCAGGCATAGATCAACGCCGTAGCCCTCGGGTGCGCCGCCGCCGGCACTGTAGGTAAACGGACGCCCTTCAGCGATATAACCGAGATTGATTTGGCCAGTCTCTTTGATGCGGTCAATGGTGGTTGCCGATGCAGGAAATGCAGCAGCAAGAAGCAATGCGGCAGCAAGTGTTGCGGTGGCACGGAAGCCAGGTATCAGGTTCTGGCAAATGGTTTTTACAGAATGTTTCAGGTGCATAATTCTTCTCCTTTCATGGGATTTCGCTTGCCGCAATCAAACAGTAGTGCCGCGCGCAGCTGGTGGAATGGGAGCCGCAAAGCGGGGGGAGATAAAGCCCCAAATGACGTAGGCGAGTGAGAGCACCAACATGCCACCCAGCACCGCATCTTTACCGGAGGCGTAGATCGCAAAAATACTGTAAGCCAGCGCGATAAGCGTGATGAACACGTTGCGCGTATAGACTCCACCAGTTACGTTGGCTGATTTCATCATGATCACCAGCGCCGAGAGCGACACTATGTAGGGAATCACGTTGGTGACCACCGCGAGGTTGACCAGCGCGCTGAACTGCTCGCTGAGCGAGGGCGAAATCGTTGAGAGCGCCAGCACTGTTTGCACTACACCGAGCACGATCATGCCAACCACTGGCGCGCCCATTTTGTTCACCTTGGTGAAAAAGGCAGGGAACATACGCCCCTCCGCCGCCGACTTACCGGTTTGGGCGATGGTGAACTGCCAACCGAGCAGCGAGCCCAGGCACGCCAGAACCGCAAGCGCCATGATGATATTGCCCACAAGTGGGTTGAACATTTTTGCGTAGGCCAGCGCGAATGGACCGGTTGATTGCGCCAGTTCAGCATTGGGCACAATGCCCTGAATCACAGTGGTGGAAAGCACGTAGACCACGGCGGCGCCCAGGGTGCCGAACATACAGGCGAGCGGCACATCACGTTTGGGGTTCTCCACCGCCGAGGAGTTTTGCGCGGCCGATTCCATCCCGAGGAACGCCCACAAGGTGAGTGCGATACTCGACCCCATACCTTCAGCGAGACTCAGCCCTTGCGGGTTCCAGGCAGCAGTAAAGGTGTCCGAGCTAAACCAGAACCAACCAAATACTGAAATGAAGCCTACGGGGATTATCACCCCCCAGACGGTGATCGCTCCTATCTTACCGGTCACACTCGGCCCGCCGAAGTTGGCAAATGTGGTCAGCCACAGCAGACCTATCACACTCAAACAGGTGGCGATGGGTGTTACCGACAAACCGGGGAAGAAGGCCGAAAGATAACCCACCGCTGAAATAGCGATAGCGACGTTACCAATCGCCAGCGAAATAAAGTACAAAAAGAACACCTGGAAATAGCCGGATTTGCCATAGGCATCTTCGGCGTAGGCAGCCATACCGCCGCTGCGCTGGTTGAAGAGACCGGCTTGGGCGAAACCGTACGCGATTGCCATGGAACCCACCGCCGTGACTATCCACGACAACAGCGAAATTGCACCTACCTGCGCCATGTTGGTGGGCAACATAATGATGCCGGAGCCCATCATGTTGACCGCCACAATGAACGTCAGTTGCATCAAGCTCATCTTTTTTGGTTCTTGCATAACATATCTCCTTCTGTCCCGCGTTGCGGGGTTTAATTTCTAACCGCGTAGGTATAAAACTTAATGCGACCTTCGACCTGCTCTTGATAAACACCTTGTACTTCGTAGTTAAAACCGGGGAAAAGATTGAATGACTCCTCGAACGTGAGGAAGTACTCAAGCAGCGGGCGAGACCACTCCTCCCAGCGTTCGCCTTGGACGACAACACCGATACCCGGCGGATAAATCAGGGCGAGCGTCGCGGAGACACGGCCGATCATCTGCTCCAGTGGAACGTAATCGACCTCGTTGGCAACCAGGGCTTCATAAGCGTCTTTCGGGGACATCGCCAGCGTGGGAAAACTGCTTTCGCGGAAGCATTTTTTCTGCAGATCCTTGACGTTCGCATCGCGATAGAAACTATGCATTTCGTTGCAGATCTGGCGTAGTGTGTAACCGGCGTAGCGCTCGCGGTTCTGGGCGTAGAGTGTGGGCAATACCTCAGAGAGCGAGGCATCGCGATCCCACAGGCTTTTGAATTTCACCAGTTTGGCGATCAGCGTATTGAGCTTGCTTTCATCTTCTGCTGGCGTCATCAGGAACAGGATGCTGTTGAGATCGCACTTCTCCGGCACTATGCGCTGCTCGCGCAGATAGTTGGCCAGCACAGTCGCGGGCACACCAAAATCGAGATACTCACCGGTTTTCCGGTCGATGCCGGGGGTCAATAACATGAGCTTGTTCGGGTCTACCATCGCATAGCCTTCGGCGTACCCCTGATAGCCATGCCACTTGCTATCGGGGTCAAACGTCCAGCATTGCTGCTCTTGTTTTATCACCTCGGTGGGCAGGGATTCCCAAGCAACTCCGGTTGCATCCTTGGTAAAGGGGGAGTCTTTAATATTCACCACGTCCGGCACAAAGGGATCGAAAAACCAGGCCTCTTCTGCAGTAGCACCGGTGGCGGCATAGTGGTGGCAGAATTCGCGCAACTTCTTACGGGTTTCAATGCCGAGTTCGATGCAACCATCCCACAGCATCTCACCCGCTTTGCCCTCGTGGACTTTGGCGTTGACATCCAGAGACGCAAACAGCGGGTAAAACGGCGAGGTGGATGCATGCATCATGAAGGCTTCATTGAAGCGTTTATGCTCGATAAAACGCGCCTGCCCTTTGATGTGCTCATCGCGTTTATGGATCTGCGACGCCTGTGAAAACCCGGCGCCCTGCTTATGCACGGACTGGGTGGAAAACAAGCCGGCCATATCGGGCGAGAGATTTTCCAGCCGCATCGGGCTGTGATCTTTGAATAGTGGGTGGAACGCGTTGTAGCCAATCCAGGCCTCATCCCATAACACGTAGTCACACAGGTGGCCGATTTTCTCCAGCACCTTGCGCACGTTGTAAATGGTGCCGTCATAGGTGGCGAGCTGGATACAGGCGAGCCGGAAGGGACGCTCTTTTTTGTGCAGTTCCGGGTCGGTAACCAGCGGATTGGTGCGGATTCGCTCGCGTAAATAGTCTTCGTCCCAAGCCTCCCAATCGACTGCGCCGATCATGCCGAACGAATTACGTGCGGTAGGCAGAAAAACCGGTGTTGCCCCCGCTTGGACCAGTGCGCCCTGATGCAAGGATTTGTGGTTATTGCGATCAAACAGCACCAAATCGCCACGGCGCAATACCGATTGGGCAACCACTTTGTTCGAGGTGGATGTGCCGTTCAATACGAAATAGGTTCGATCAGCACCAAACACCTGTGCGGCATGCCGTTGTGCATCAACGGCAGCGCCGACGTGAATCAATAAATCGCCCAGTGAAACATCAGCGTTACAAAGATCATTGCGAAAAATCTGCTCGCCGAAGTGCTTGTAGAAGAGTTGTCCGGCAGGCGACTTGCGATAAAACTCACCGCCCTGATGGCCAGGGCAGGCAAAGGAAACATTGGCCTCAGCGTCGTAAGCCATAATCCCGCCGAAAAATGGCGGCAGCAGGCTCATGCCGTAAGTAACAATGCTGGCGACAATTTGCTTGGCGTAAAACCCGGGGGTCTGCTGGCCAAGGTAGATGTAACCATCCACTTCGCCCAGTGCACCCAGCACCGCCAGATCGGAAATTTTGTGCGAATCGGCAAGTGCCCAAAGCGGGGTTTTAAACCCGATGCGGCGCACTTCCTGGCCTAACTTGCGCGCGGCTTCCAGTCGCTCGCCATCAATCATCACTATGTAGGCACCGACCGATGAATCCTCGGGCACATCGCGCTCATAGTTACTGTTGATTTCAACCTCATAACCCTGCGCAGAAAGACGGTCAAACAAGGCTTGTGCCTGCTCATTTTTACCATCGACCAACGCAACAACTTTTAGCAATTTCTGGAAGGGAATCTGGATTTTTGGAGTATTGGTTGGTGAATGTGACATCCTGTTCCCGGCGGTTTACACCGCTGGCTCCTTCACACAATAAATGTGATAACCACCCTCCCCTTCCTCCGCGCCTTCAACCTCTTTGGCAAAACCAGGGAAGCGATGACCGTACTCCTGCAAGGTGCGCAAATAGGTGAGCCAGGGGCCATCGTTTTCACCCACGGATTCACCGGGCATCACGATCGGAATGCCCGGCGGATAGGGAATTACCCCCACAGCCACAACCCTGCCAGCCAATTTATCGAGGGGTACTTTTTCGGCATCGCCAGCCATAAGGCGCTGGAATGCGCGGCGCGGGGTCATCTTGGGTACCGGCAAGGTGGCGTAGGCCTGCGCCTGCCAATGACCTTGTTTGCTCTTGCGCAAATGCGCCCAAATTTCATCGCCCAGATCTTTCAGCCCCATACCGGCGTAGCGCTCCGGTGCAGCGGCCACCACGGAAGGAACCACTTCTGCCAGCGGCGCATTGCGGTCGTAATCAGCTTTAAAGTCGAGCAAGGCATTAAGCAACGTACCCCATTTCCCTTTGGTGACACCCATCGAG